>Ga0190269_10000662_pt1 | contig 17259 bp, 13 predicted proteins | sample Popmic249IS_FD_133749 | JGI IMG/M metagenome (GOLD analysis project Ga0190269, IMG submission 133749) | Populus adjacent soil microbial communities from riparian zone of Blue River, Arizona, USA - 249 IS | ecosystem: Environmental > Terrestrial > Soil > Riparian zone | place: USA: Arizona... | reverse complement strand
TCGCGATACGTCTGCTCGGCCGTCAAGCGCTGGCTGAGCAGCTGTTTCAGCCGCTCGGCGTTCGAGCGCGCTGCAGCCGCACGCGCCGCGGCCGCTGCTTGATCAGCGCGCAGCTTCCCGAGATCGGGCACGGCGATGGTTGCGAGCAATGCGCCCTGTTTGACATTGTCGCCCTCTTGGAAGCGCACACTCTCGATGCGACCAGGAATCGGCGACGACAAGCGCGCCGACTTGTCGGGATCGGCGGCGATCTCACCGGGCAGCGCGAGCGTGCTCGGCAGCACCTCACGCTGCACTGGATTCGCGCGGATCTGCGCGTCCGCGATCACTTGCGGGCTGAGGCGCACGAGCTTCGGCAGCTGCTCGTGCGCGGGCTCATCGACATGCTCCGGAGCGCTCGCGCCGGGCGAGCGATGCTCTTGCGCGCTCTGCCGCTGTTCGCAAGCTGTGACGATCGCGATCACCATGCAGATCAGCACGCGCTTCATAGCTCGTCTCCCCACAGAGAAAGCCCCGCGCTGCGCGCGAGCTCGATCGAGCTCGAGCACAGCTCGAGCTTGGCGCGGATCTGCCCCCGCATGAACTCCACCAACGTTTGCTGCGCGATGACTGCTTCACTGATCGGCACACGTCCGCCCTGCAGCGCTTCTGCCAGATCCTCGAGGCTGCGCTGCGCTTGCGTGACCCGTTCCTCGCTGTAGAGCGCAGCTTGTTGCTGCGCCGCTGCATGCGCGTAAAAGGCTTCGAGAAGCTCGAGTCGTAGGCTGCGGCGGAGCTGCTCGAGCTCAGTCTCGAATTGCTTCGCGAGCGCTGCGTTCTCGCTCAGCTCGCCATGCAACGTTCGACCGAGCGGGTAGGGCAGCGGCACCGGGACAGCGATGCCGCCGCCGAATACCTGCTCGCCGAAGCCATCGCGCTGCGCGATCAGTGACAGCGTGACGTTCGGCACGCGACTGCGTTCGAGCGTCGCGCGCGCCGCATGTTGTAGGGCGAGGTTGTGCCGCGCCCGTGTGACTTCGGGCCGGCTTTCGACGCGCGCTGCCAGCTCTGACAGCTGAAGCGCGGAGGCGTGTGCGAGCGGCGTGAGCGCGCCCTGCACCACGACCGGGTCCGCAGGATCTCGTCCGAGCCATGTCAGAAGGGCTGCATGCGCAGTGTGCGCGCCTCGCTCCGCGTCGATGCGCTGCTGCACGAGCCGCAGCGTGTTGAGATCCGCGACCTCCGCGTCGATGCCCGAGACCAACCCTTGCGCTGCACCCGCCTGCGTCGCCCGGCTGCTCTGCGCGAAGATCTGCTCGAGGCGCTGCGCCGTCGCCAGAAACTCCTGCGCAGCGAGCGCCTCGAAGTAAGCGCGGAAGGCCAGCGCCGCCACGTCGCGCTCAGTCGCCACGACTGTGCTCGCCTGCGCTTGCAGCGCCGCGTCAGCCTGCGCCTGGCGCGCCGAGCGCTGCCCCGCGATCTCGAGCTCTTGCGAGAGTGTCGCATACCAGTTCGTGCTGGTTTGCGCGGGAGTCGAGCGGTGCGCTGCGCTGAAGGTCAGCTCGGGATTGCGCGGTAGCAGCGGACTGACTGCACGTCGCCTCGCTTCGAGCACCTCGTTGCCGCCGCGCGCATGCAGGAGCGCCAAGCTCGCGCTCAACGCACACGGCGCGACGTTCGCGCGCGCGATCGCACCGCTGCAGCTCTGCGCTGCAGCGGGCGCCGCCACAGACCACCAAGACACCACGACCAAGCAGGTCGCCGTCATGCGGGCACAAAACACCACTTCCAAACCTCCGGGCTGGACGATCGGCGGGACTCGGCTGCGCGCGTTTCGAGACGCGCGAACCGGTCTCCACTCAGCAAGTGAGGGCTGGAAGTGATCTCGGCGGTCGGTCGATGCGCCCGCGCTCCGGACCGGTCGGCGCGATATCTGCGTATTCGGAGGGCGCACCGCTGGGTGCACGCGGCGTGAGCTGCGCATCCGCCCACGTCCAAACAGGACCGTTCCAAGCGGTCGCAGCGTGTGTGCAGTGGCAGCTCAGACAGCCAGGTGGACACTCGTGCCCATCTGTTTCGCAGTCATCGTCTGGATGGGCGACAAAGCCGGCTTCGACGGCGACGTCGAGCGCGGCGTGCAGCGCTCCTGAAACCTCGGCCGAGAGCACCAGCACCAAGACTTGCAGCAGGCAAGCCGCTACGCGCCGCAAGGAAGCGGATGCGGTAGCACGGGGCTGCGTGGCGGTCGGCAGGGGCATGTATCGGCCAGACGCTAAGGCTCGCAGTCTGGGACGTAGATGTCAACGCGCGCACCTGTGGGCGTGGCTAGGGGCAGCTGAGTCCGGCAAGCCGACTCGACCGTCTCGGTTCGTGCGGTGCACCACTGTTCTACGTGTTCGATCTCTAACTGATGCGAGGCGTTTTCCTTATTGTAAAGCGCTGCTGTTTCTCTGCTGTTGCAAGGACGTAGTGAGGATGACTTACGACCTTTACATCGTGCGTTAGTCTGAACCTATTAACTAACGGGTAACAAACAGTCATCGATGCGAATGCTGCTTGGAGTGCACAGCGAGGCATGATAGCAGCTCGATCTGCAAACTTGACGCGGCGCTCTGATCGGTGCGCGCTGCGTCTTCACTGCAGCTGGTGTGACAATGCTGGATGATGGGCAGAAACTGCTCGTGAAAGATAGTTGGCGCATGGTCGTGCCTATCGCAGAGACCGCTGCAGACTTGTTCTACAAACGTCTGTTCGAGCTGCGCCCTGACTATCGCGCGTATTTCAAGGGCGATATGGCGTCGCAGAAGCGCAAGCTGATCGCGATGCTGTCGTTCATTGTCAAGGCGGTGGACTGGCCTGACTCTGCATGGCGCGAGCAGGTGGCAGCAGAGAACGACTTGTTCCTGATCGTGCTCGCGCTCGGGCGTCGTCATTCGGACTTGTACGGCATCCCAGACTCCACTTACGACACCGTGGGTGAAGCCTTGCTGTGGACCTTGGACTACGGCCTCGGCAAAGCGTTCACCCCCGATGTGCGCGCGGCCTGGACTCAGTTGTACACGTTGTTGGCGCTGACCATGAAGATGGGGCGACTCAGCGTGCTATCCATCGACGACGGTGACCGGGTGATACGCAAGATCGTCGAGCCGGAGGCCGAGCTCGCCCAAGCGGTGGAGTGATCGTGGGCTCGTCCGAACAACAACAGACAGAACCTGAGCTGATCCTGCGTGGTCAGCTCCAACAGCTCGATCTCGGAACGCTGCTCTCTGCGCTCCAGCTCGGCCGCCAATACCTCACACTCGATCTGTTCGATGCAGGGGGTGAGCACCACGGCAGTGTGTCCGTCAAGTCCGGTCGCGTCGTGTCGGCGTCGGTCGGGGACAAGACCGGTGCAGAAGCTGTGCGGCAACTGTTAGACAGTCAGGAGGCATCCGAGTTTCGCGTGCGCTTGCAGCCAGAAGATGCTGCGCTCGGCATCGAGCCCGTCGGCACGATCGCCGCGCTCTCGCGCGCGGACCACGCCGAGCCCGAGCGCACTCGGATCGTGCAAGGTGTGCTGAGCGACAGCCTGACCTTGGATGAGGTTCTGCGAGTCGTCGCCTTTACCCGCCAGCATGTGATCGTCGAGCTGAGCGACGAAAACGGCAAGGTGCTCGGAGAGGTGCGCGCCAAGGCGGGCAAGGTGCTCTCGGCGCAAGCGGGAGAGCTGGTCGAGCTCGCCGCCGTGCAGGAGCTGTTGCGTGCGCAAGCTGGCGCGACCTTCGTGCTGTACAGCGATCCCCAGAGCGTCGAGCAGCTGCATCCACTGGGCACGCTCGCAGATGTGCTCGCACGCGCGAGAGAATCCACGCCAGAGTCCAAGAGCGCGCCGAGCAATGGTTTCCGCAAGACCTTGCCGCCTCCGCTGCCGCGTCCGCGGCGGAACCCAGAGAGCTCGCCTCAGGCGCGGATCCTCGAGGGCAGCCTGGATGAGTTCGAGCTGTCGCACGTGCTCAACGTGCTGAGCACGAGTCGCCAGCACTTCGAGCTGCACGTGCGCGATGACGCAGCGCACACCGTGGGCGTGATCGACGTGAAATCCGGGTTCATCGTGGGCGCAAGCGCCGGCAGGCTGACGGGTCTGCCCGCGGCGCGCGAGCTGCTCGGTGCGCGCACTGGGCGCTTCGTCGCGATCAGGCGCGCGGAATCAGCCGCAGAGCCTGATCAGCCAGCGCTCGCGAGCGTGCAGGAGCTCTTGCAGCCAGCAGCGGCCGGGCCGAGCAGTCCGGACGCGCCGGCCGATACACAGACGAGCAAAGGGATCCCCGTCCTCGATGGCAAGCTCGGCGATCTCGACGTCACCAGTCTGCTGCGCGTCGCCGCTGCGAGCCGCCAATACACTGGCGTCCACATCTTCGACAAGGCGCGTCGGCCCCTCGGCTCGATCTACGTGAAGGGCGGACATATCGTGCGCGCAAAGGCGCAGGAGGCCACTGGCGTCGCAGCAGTGCGCCGGCTGCTTCATTCGCCTCGGGATTTTTTGTTTCTCGTGCAGCGCTATCCGAACGCACCCCAGGTGACCACTGCGGTCGGCAGCATCGCGAGCGTGCTGGAGCGCGCCGGCCATGGGACCACGCAACCCGCGTTCGTCGCGCCATCACCGCCGCCACCAGCTGCGGCGAGCCGGCATTCTGTCGCCGCTAGCAATTCCTGGATGGGTGGGGCGGTGCTCGGCGCGGGCTTCGTGCTGCTCGGAGGTATCGCCACAGCCGTGGTGATGAACGCGATCGCGCCGGCCCCTGCGCCGACCGCTACGACGCTGTCACCGATCACGACGAGCGCTCCACAGCCGCTCGCACCACCCGCGGAGGCGGCCAAAGCCGAGCCCGCGAAAGATGCAGCCAGTAGCGGCAACCCGGCCGAAACGGCAGCGGTACCAGCGGCCGCGCTCAGCAAGGCGACGATCGCCAGCTTGCAAGCGGGATTGCTACAGCTCGGCTACGAAACAGGACCTGTCGACGGCGTCGTCGGTCCACGCACAACTGCAGCCATCAAAGCCTTCCAATACGCCGAACACCTGCACGCAGACGGCACGCTCTCTCCGCCAACACGCGCCGTACTGCAACGCCGCATCGGCGAGCGCTAAGCTCAGCCCTGACCCGAGAGCTGGTCAGGGTAGGGCCACGCGTCGCCCCTCGGCCGCCTCGGTGGCTAGCGCGAGCGCTCGCGGCAGCGCGCGCGTGAGATCCGCTGAGGAGTTGGTGCCAAGCGCACGCGCGCGGCAGCGCGTTCCTCAATCGGCCCGCGACGCACAGCACGCGCGCGTCGCATGGAATCATCCGAGACTGAGTTAGCCTCAGGGACTAGGCGGGCGCGGGGCGGCAGGCGCACGCTCCAGGCAGCGCGCGGCTCGATCTGCCGCTATGCGCAGCACGCGCGGGTCGCGGACAGCTGCGGCTTGGATCATGCCGCCGTCGAGGGCGGCGAGCGCCAGCGTGGCCAGGCCGCGCGCATCCTCCACGCTGTCTTCGGTGAGCGCACGCGCCAGCAGCTGATGGCGGCGATTGTAGACCTGCGCGAGCGCCTGATGCAGCTCCGGGGCCTCGGGCACAAACCCTTGGACGAGCACTGAAAACAGGCCGGCCTGCTGCCAGTCGTTGTGCGTCAGCCAGTGCGCCTGCGCGCGCGCAAACCGGCGCACGATCTCGGCAGCGCTCTGCCCACGCACACGCAAGCGCTCGAATGCCGCCTCGTAGTCGGCCGCAATGGCTTCGATCGCCGCGATCGCGAGCTGCGCCTTCCCCCGGGGAAAATGGTGATAGAGCGAGCCCTTCGGCGCATCGGCCTCGGCCAAGATCTCAGCCAAGCCCACGCCATGAAAGCCACGCTGCTGAAACAAGCGGATCGCCGCCCGCAGGATGCGCTCGCGGGCCGTCTCTCGAGCGCTCACGCTGCGGTCCAGAACGTAGTATGGCGACCCAGCCCACTCATTCCCCGGGTATTTAGACCGGTCGGTCTAGTCGGTCAAGCGGCCGCACAAAGGTCGACCCGCACCGCGCACGGCGAACGCGGCGAGCGCGCAGTCAGCGCATACCACCCGCTGCACGCGCCTAGTAGAGGCTGTTTGCGCGGCTTGCCCTACACCGCGCGCGGCTCCTTTGTACGAGCAGCTTCGCGATGTACTAAAATCGGTAGGTGGCGGCTCCAGACTCAGGCCCGCAGCAACAACATGAACCGCACCGCGTCCTCGCTGGCCGTTACGAGCTCCTGCGGATCTATGGGCGCGGCGGCATGGCCGTGGTGTTCGAGGCGCTGGATCGCGCGAACGGCGAGAAGATCGCGCTCAAAAGTCTGGTGCAGGTGGAGGACGAAGCCAAGCACGCGCGTCACCTGGAGCTGTTCGAACGCGAGTTCCACTCGCTCGCCGAGCTCGCGCATCCGCGCGTCGTCGAGGTGCACGCGTTCGGTCGCGATGGCGAGACCGCATTTTACACCATGGAGCTCTTGGACGGCGGCGACCTGCACTCGCTCGCGCCCTTGCCATGGCGACAAGCCTGCGCGGTCGCGCGTGACTTGTGCTCGGCGCTTTCATTCGTGCACTCACGCCGGCTCGTCCATCGCGACGTCAGCCCGCGCAATGTGCGTTGTACAGCGAGCGGCGTCGCGAAGCTGATCGACTTCGGCGCGATCAGCCCGCTCGGCCCGAACAAGCTGCTCGTTGGCACGCCGCCGTGCTGTGCGCCGGAGAGCGTGAACCTACAGTCGCTCGACGCGCGTACCGATCTGTATGCGCTCGGCGCGAGCCTGTACTACGCGTTGACCGGCCAACACGCGTACCCGGCGCGCAGCATGCAGCAGCTGCCTGATGCATGGAACACGAGCATCGTGCCCCCCGCCCGACTCGTGCCGGACATCCCCGCGGCGCTCGACCATCTCGTGCAAGATCTGCTGCGGCTCGATCCCGACGCGCGTCCTGCGAGCGCGTGGGAAGTAGCGCAGCGGCTCGCAGCCATCGACGGCGTGCCTTTCGACTCCAGTCTACCGCTCGCCCATGCCTACCTTGCGACGCCGACGCTGCTCGGCCGTGACGAGCAGCTCACGCGCATCACGCGCAGACTCAAGCGCCTTGCCGCCGGGAGCGGCAGCAGCCTGTTGATCACCGGACCGTCAGGGATCGGCCGTTCGCGCCTCCTCGACGCGGCACTCCTGCGAGCATCGCTCCTCGGCTTCACCACCATGCGTGCGAACGGCGATGAAGCGAGCGCCGATTACGCGGTGGCGCGTTCGCTCATGCGCCAGATGATGCGAATCGATCCAGACGCCGCACTGAGCGCGGCCGCACCGAACAGAGAGCTGCTCTCCCACATGCTGCCTGAGCTCGCCGCAGCGAATACGCAGACGCTCGCCGAGCCCATGGATGAACGCCTGCTGCGCCCGCGTCTGCAAAGAGCGCTGCTCGAGTGGTGCCAAGCGCTCGCGAGCAAGCGTCCGCTGGTCGTCGGCGTCGATGACTTCGAGCGTCTCGACGAGCCGTCGGCAGCGCTGCTTTCGGTGCTCGCCTCGGAGATCGCAGCGCATCCGATCGCGCTGGTGGTCACAGCCAGCACTGAGGCGCAAGCCCGCGGGATGGAAGCAACCGCGCTGCTGCGCGCGGTGAGCGCATCGATCGAGCTCGGTCAGCTGCGGCCGGAGCAGACGGAACAGCTGTTCGCCGAGCTGTTTGGTGAGCAACCTACGCTCAGTTTGCTCGCACACAGGGCGCATGCCCTCGCAGGCGGCAATCCGCGAGATCTCCTGCGGATCGCGCAGCATCTGCTCGATCGCGGCGTCATCCAGTTCGAAGCTGGCTCGTTTGCCGTACCTGCGCTCGACGCGATCGAGCTGCCGAGCAGCATGACCGCAGCGCTCGAAGCACGCCTGGCGAGCTTGTCTGCGAGGGCGCTCGATCTTGCCTGCGCGCTCGCCCTCGTGCCTGATCGCAGCTTCAACTTCTCCGAATGCGTGGCGCTAGCCGACGCGACGCCCGGCGCCGCGCGCGTCGACCTCGATGCGCTGATCCAAGCCGAAGTCGTGCGTCGAGTCGAGGACGATTACGGCCTCGCGCAGAGCGGATTCGGTGCGCTGCTGACGGCGGCGGTCGAGAGCAGCGTCCAGCGTCAGCTACGCGTCCGCCTGGCGGGCATCTTCGCACGTCGCGGCGACGCGTTCCGCGAAGCGCAGCAGTGGTTTGCCGCCGGTGAGCCCGCGCGCGCGCTCGATCTGCTCGTCGACTTCGTCAGGCGCGACATGGAATGGTTGAGCAAGAACCCGAACCAGGTCCGTTTCGCGCAGCTGCGCGCGCCCGCGGTGGGCTGGCGCGAGACATACACCGAGGCGCTCGCCGCATGTCATGTGCTCGGCCGGCCGCGACGCGATCGCTTGGCGCTGCTGCTGCGCGTGGTAGGCCTCGGGGCCCTACTCGGAACCTACGAACGCGAGTGCCTCGGCGAGCTGCTCGACATCCTCCTGCGGGACTCGGGCCTCGGAGAGTGGATCGCGCTGGGCGATGACCACGACCCCGGTACGCGCATCGCCACCGCGTTCCAGAACACGCAGAAACGTTTCGATTCGCTGCCCGAAGGCGAGCGTTGCGAGAACCCGATCCAGTCGCTGCACGCGCTGGCGCGCAACATCGGCGCCGCGATGGCTGTCATCCCGGTAGGACACGATGTCGCCTTTTTGCGCGAGCTGCCGGACCTCGCGCCGTTCGCGCCGCTGTCACCGGCCCTCGGCGCATTCGCGCAGCTGCGGGCCGGGATGCTCGCGCGTCTCACCGGCCGCAGCCTCGAAGCACACGACATCTACACGGCGCTGCTCGCACGCGTTCGCCAACCTGATCGTTCTGGCCTTCAGCCGCTGAACGCCGAGTACGTCGAGCTCGGCGTCATCAACGCGCTCGGGCTCTTGGAGACGGCACGCGGCTCGTCGGGCTGTCTCAGATGGGCAGAGCAGATCGAGCCTCACCCCGCATTCGAAGGGCATGCGGTGATCCTGCGGCGCTTGCACGCGCTGGCGCACGCTGATGCCGAGACCAGCGATCAGCTCCTCGCGCGGCTCCAGCGCTTGCGCATCCAAGGCGGCAGCCGACAGATGCTCGAGAGCAGCCACCTGCTGGCAGAAGCGGAGGCGCACGCGCGTGCAGACGATCTCACGCGGCTGCGGCGCGTGGCCGATGAGATCGCGCGGCTCGCGGAGCGCTATTCGGGTTGGCGTCCTGTGCTCGCGTTCGCCCGCGCGGAGCAACACCGCATTCGCAGGGCAGCCGTCCAAGCGCTGCGTGCGGTCGAGGCCGGTCTTGAATTGGTTGCTGCGGGCGAGCATCAAGCTTGGGCGCCGCTCGCCGGTAACCACCTTCTCGTGCTCGCCGATCTCGGCCGCTTCTCCGAGGGGGCGGAGCTTGGCGAGCGTTATCTCGCACAAGCGCAGCTGCGGCTCGGATTTCAGCCAGCGCAGCTCTCGCTCGCCAATGCATTGGTTCGCGCGCAGGCCGGGATGCAAGATGCAGACGCGCTCGCGCAAGCGACGCTTGCAGCACTGATCGAGCAGGGCATCACAGGCACGCACCTCGGTTTCGCGCACGAGGTGTGCGCGCGGATCGCGCTGACGCGACAGGATGCCGACGCGTTCGCGAGCCACTTGGCCGCGTGTCGCACGATCTACTGCGCGCACCGTCATCCTGCGCTCGTCGCCAAGATCGAGCGCTTGCGTCAGCAGCTGGTCGCGGGCAAGAACAGCGCAGCGTCGCTCTTCGGACCACCCAACGTGCCGAGCGTGCCGCGCATCATAGGCGCGCTCGAGCGCTGTGCCGAGTCAGAGCAGAGCGCGCGCTTGGCGCTCACCTTCATCGCGCACCACGCCGGCGCGACCGATGCGTTTCTGTTCGACATCGCGGGCCGCGCCTTGCAGTACGCGACGCAGGTGGGCGACGGGATCGTGACGGGTGAGCTGATGCGCACGGCGCAAGCGTTCTTGGACCAGCAGCTGATGGAGGCGGATACAACCGCGAGCGACGCGCACGAGATCGCTGCGCTCACCGTTGGCGCCTCGGGCTCGGAGGTGTCCGCGCCCATATACACGCCGCTCGTGCTCAACCATCGCGAAGGATCGATGACTGTGATCACTGGACTCGTGCTGCTTGCGAGGCCGTCACACCTGCACCCTGGCCACATCATTCAGTTGATCTCTGAGATCAGCCGCCACCGCGCCCAACGAGGTTGCCAAGGAATCCCGCTGACAGAATGACGGTCCGTCACGCTGCGATCCAGAACGTGGCATCGGCGCGCGCTACGACTGCGCCGTCTGCAGTCACGAGCGCGTCCACGACCCCGAGGTTCTTGCCCACGCGCACCACGCGCGGCTCGATCTGCAGCCACAGGCCGCGCTGCACCGAGCGCATGTAGTCGAGGCTCAAGTGTGTTGTCACAGCGGCCGGAACGCGGGCTACACGCGAGAGCGACAGGCCCATCGCGTTGTCGGCCAAGCTCGCGATCAAGCCACCGTGCACGAACCCACGCGAGTTGCAGTGCGGCTCCTCGACCCGCAAGCCGAGCTGCACCGACTGTTCCAGCTCTCGACAGAAGATCGGCTCCCACGGCGCAGTCAGCGGGCTCGAGCGGCCGTTGCGAACAAAGCCCTCAGGAACTGTCATGTTCACCTCACGATTCTACTAGACCGATCGGTCTAGTCAGTCAAGCGAGGAAATCTGACAGGCTGACTTGCCAGCGCAGGTCCGGGGTTTAGTTCTCTCGTATCCCTTTCACTAAGGTGAGCTATGCCTACGCAAGCGGACATCGGACTCAGTACGGCAGGCGTGGTGTTGTCCGCCGCGCAGCCACTCGCCGCGTATCTCTCGGAGCTCACAGGCAAAGGCATGCGCGAGGTCGATCGCGCACGCCAGAGTGATGGTCCGGTGACGCCCGCCGATGGCACGTTCGCGATCTGGGGTCCGCTCTTTTTGGGTAGCCTCACATGGGCAGGCTGGAGCGCGCTGCCGGAGAACCGGAACGACCCCGCGCTGCGTCGGATCGGCTGGCTCGCCTGTGGCACTTACGCGAGCAACATCGCGTGGAGCATCCAGGCGCAGCTCTCCGGCCTCGGCTGGCCCAGCTTGGTCTTCATCAGTGCTGGCGCAGCGAACGCGACGGCAGCGCTGATCGAGGCGGAGCGTACGCCGGGGGCCGAGGTCGCGCGCTACACCCTTGGGCCACTCGCCGGTTGGCTCTCGCTCGCCAGCTTCGCGAACATCGAAGCCACCTTGAACGATCGCTTCGGTCGGCCTTCAGAAGAAGCGGAGGAGCGGCGGGCGATCGCGCTGCTCGGCACGGCGGCAGCCACTGCGAGCGCCGTCTCGGTCGCAAGTGGAGGCAGCATCCCGTACGCTGCAGCAGTCAGCTGGGGCCTCGCTGGCACAGCGTTGCGCAACTTCCGCGAACAAAAGCCCGCAGTCGCCATGGTGGCGTGTGCCGGCATCGCGCTGCTCGCAGGCATCACTGCCGCCGTCCGCTTCGGGCGCTGAGCCTACTTCTGGCTCGAGCTCGTGGACGGCGTGGCGGTCGTGGAAGAAGAGGTCGGGCGCTGGTGAAAGAACAAGCGCGCGATGCGGTCGAGCAGCTCGAGCCCGAGAAAGCCCGCGAACACGGCTGCGACGAACCACGCCACCTCGGCCGTGCGCGCCCAGTCCGGCACCAGGCCGACGTCCGGCACGAGCATCAACGTCAGCACGACAACCGTGCCGACAACCGCGCCTTCGACAATGGCCATCACGTGTTGGTACTTGCGGAGTGGCCTACGCAAAGGCTGCTTGCGCTGCCAACGCACGGCCATGAAGCCACCGAGCGCACCGCCTGCAGGCGCCATCGACGCGAGCAAGAACGGCCAACGTACGCGCAGCGGCACGGGCTGCGATGCACGCTCTGCCGACCCCGCCACCACGAGCAGCTCGCCGTGCCCACGCACGTGGACCGTCGCGAGGCCTTGCGCCGAGCCAGCCGCGATCGTCAGCGTCTCCGGTGTGAGCTCACCCTCGTCGGCATGCAGCGTAACGATCATCGGCTCGCGCGCGACGAGCGGCGTGCCGTCTTCCTCGCGCTGCACTGCGGTCAACGTCAGCTCGCCGAGGCCCATGCCGAGCACGCTGTTGGTCGAAGCCTGCAGCTCGAACGGCCCAGGCCGGCGCGGGATCTCGAACGCGTACTCGAACTCCGCACCCTGCAAGCGCAGCGAGATGCTCTGCTCGGCGCGCTCATTCTTCACCTTGGGTGAGCAGGACACGCGCACCAGCTGATCACCCGCGCTGCCGATGGACGAGAAGCGTACGCTCTGTGGCTCGACGGTGTCGCAGCTCACGGCAAGGCTCGCGATCAAAGGCTCCGCGAGCGCACCACCGCCGCCGCTCTCAGCGTCAAGACCGATCAGCACCTCGGCGATGTGCAGCTTCTTTTCAGGATCCCACTGCACCGCGCGCGCGAGCTTGAGAAACGGGCGCGCGGAGCGCACGACGCTGTGCGCGTTGACGGCTTGCGAGTCGACGACGAGCCACGGCAGCTTCAGCTTCTGCTCGATCACACCGAGGCGATGCGGCGAGCTGGCCTTGGGTCCGACCACGCTGACCACACTGGTGCTGCTCTTCGCTTGCTGCAGCACGACGCTGCCATCGCGCGCTGCTTCGACGTGCGCGCTGCCCGCGACCACAGTCAGGTCTTTCGGCGTGAGCGCCTTTGCGCCCGGAGTCTCGAGCGGCACCCGTACCGCCTGACGAACGCGTCGCGTGCGCTCGGGAACGAGCTGCGGGATCGCTCGCACCGCGTTGTCCTGCGCGTGGGCCGCAGCAGGGTGGGCCGCCAGTACCATCATGCACGCTGCCAAGAGATAAGCAGCGCCCCTGTCGCACCGAAAACGTCGCAGTATTGGGTGCTGCGCGTAATCCATGCCCCTCGGCCCCATGTCGCTGGCACTTTAGCGCAGCACACCGCGGCTCGCCATGGCTGTGTTGGAGTCGGGATGTATGCTCGGTGTGCTACGGCTGGAGCGCGAAGCAGTAGAAACCGCCGTAGCCGCCGCCCGATCCGACGATCGGGTTGCTCGGGTCTGAGCCGCCGAGGTCTTCCAGCACGTAGCCGGCACCGCAGCCGCCTTCGTCTTGCCCGGACAACCAATGTTGGCGATTGCCTGCCGGGTAAGAAAAGCCGATGCGCGGCCTACCTGCATTGCCTGCCGTGCTCGTCCAGTTGCCACACGTGCTAGACGCGTTGTTCATGTAGAGCTTGCCTGAGCTGTCCGAGCCGGTGAGGAAGTGATGGTTGTTGACCGGTTCTTCGTTGGGATCAGGCTGGTGGTTCGGCACGCCTTCTTCGTTCGGCAGATCGTTGATGATCGCGGGGTCTGCGCCCATCGGACGCGGATGCAGCAGCGCAGCTTTGTTCATCGCGAGCACGCGTCCTAGCCGATCGTACCAAGGACCTTCGCCTACGCGATCGATCGCATGCACAGGCTCGCCGTCCGGGCCTTCGGCCACGCTCAAGAACGCACGCCAACCTTTGGCTGCAGCGCCGGGCATCGATGATTCTGCGAGCTCGCTGCAGATCTTGTCTGCACCTGCGAGGCCATGCGCCTCGCCATAACGCAGGTCACCGCCGAAGCCTTTGTCGCTGTTCGCAAGGCGCTGCAAGCCGGCGAGGCTGGTGACAAAGAAGCTGAACTTCTCGAGTGACGACGCGTCGCCGCCCATGCCACCCATAGCACCCGCGCTGCCTCCCGCTCCGGCGCTGCTCTTGCCCGCGCTACCGCTCTGGCCGGCACTGCTTTGACCCGCGCCGCCTGCTCCGCCACGACCTGCCTGTGACGCTGGCGTGCTCCCGCCGCTACCAGCTGCAGCTGGCGCGCCGCCGCCCGCGCTCGGGGGTTTCGCGACGCTGCCGCCGCCAGCAGCAGGCGCGCTCGCCCCTGCTCTGGGAAGGGTCGGCGTGGAACCGCCGGTGCCGGCTGTGTCCGCGCCGGGCTCATCGCTCGTGGTTGCCGAGCAGCCTACATCGAGCATGAGCAAGCTCGCGCACATACAAGCCAATCGCGTGGCAAATCCATTTGGGAACACCCTGAACGACCTCCGTGACACCTAAGTGCCTCGTAGGCGCTGCCAAGTGTCAACGGTTTGTGGTCACTGCTCGATCAAGCGCGGAGCAGCTCAGCGATGCGAAACGCCATTTCGAGCGCCTGACTGCCGTTCAGCCGCGGGTCGCAGGTCGTCTCGTACGAGCGATCGAGGTCATCCTCGCGCACCTCGATCGAGCCGCCCAAACACTCGGTGACGTTTTCGCCAGTCATCTCGAAGTGCACACCGCCGAGACGACTGGCTTCGCGCGCGTGCACGGCGAACGTCCGCTCGAGCTCCCCGAAGATCGCGTCCAAGCGTCGAGTTTTGCGCCCGGACGGTGTGGACTCTGTGTTGCCATGCATCGGGTCGCAGCTCCAGAGCACAGGATGCTCGAGCGCTTTCACCGCGCGTATGAGCGGCGGCAGCTGTTCTTCTACGCCATGCACACCGAGCCGGGAGATCAGCGTCACGCGGCCTGGCTCACGCGCAGGATCGATGCGCGACAAGAGCTCGCACACCGCCTGCGGCGTGCTGCCCGTTCCGACTTTGATCGCGATCGGATTGCGGATCCCGCGCAGGTACTCGACGTGCGCGCCGTCGAGCTGTGAGGTGCGGTAGCCGAGCCACAAGCAATGCGCGGAGAGATTGTAGTCACCTTGTCCTGGCACGGTGCGTGTCAGCGCTTCTTCCCAGGGCAGGAGCAGCGCTTCGTGTGACGTGAACAGCTCGATGCGCTGCAGCGCTGCTTGCGACGATGCACCGATGCTCTCCATGAGCTCGATCGCATCGGTGATCGCGTGCATCGTGCGCTCGTACGCTGCGCGGCGTGGGCTTGCGGACACGAGGTCGAGCGCCCAGCGCTGCGGATACCGCAGGTCGGCAAAGCCACCTTCGATAAGAGCACGCAGGTAGTTCAAGCTTGCTGCTGCATGGCCGTACGCGCTCAACATGCGGCTCGGATCGGGCCGCCGTGCTTCGGCCGTTGCGGGCGCGCCGTTCACGATGTCCCCGCGATAGCTCGGGAGCTCTACGCCAGCGACGTTTTCGAGCGGGCTGCTGCGCGGCTTGGCGTATTGCCCGGCGATCCGCCCGATCCGGACGATGGGCTTGCGCGTCGCGTACGTCAGCACGAGGCTCATCTGCAAGAGCACTTCGAGCTTGCTGCGAAGCGAGACTTCGGTGCAGCTGTCGAACGTTTCGGCGCAGTCGCCACCCTGCAGCACGAAGCGCTGGCCGCTGGCAGCTTCACGCAACAAGCCGCGTAGGCGCTCGACCTCGCCTGCAGCTACGAGCGGCGGACGGTGCGCGAGCTCGGCGAGCGTGCGCTCGGCGGCCCTGGGATCATCGTAGCTCGGCTGCTGCTCCGCGTGTTTGTCACGCCAGCTCGACCTCGACCACGGTGTCTCCACGGCCATCGCATCAGCCTCGCTTGCTGCGGACCGCTGCCACGTAGCCGAAGATCAGCGAAGCCAACCCGATCGCGAGCGCGACCGCGACGCCTGCATCGACGATTCCGCGATAGGGCTCGGGGAGGGCGCGCACGATGAACACCGCACATACGATCAACGCGACGCCGAGCCACGCACGCACCAGGGCGCGCTTGTCCGCCTGGACCATGCTGACGACGTAGAACGGTGCGGCCAGGAAGTCGCGCGCGCCGCGCCCCTCGCGGTGTGCCAGCTCACTCGCACGGGCGATCACATGTGGGAAAAAGCGACGGTGCAGCGCACGATAGCCCTCTCCGTATCCGAAGGCTGTGATGCTCAGCAGCATGAGCGCCCAGTCCCACGCGGAGAGGCCCCTCTGGACAGTCTGCAATGCGCGCTCACCGAGCCGGAAGCTCGCTTCTGCGAGCAAGATCGCGTGCACCGCCAAGCCGAATGTTGCGGCCGACCAGTTGGGGGCTCGCGTCTCCGGACCTTCAGCGAACAGCGGGCATGACGTCGCTTCGGGCTGCGGCAGTGTGTTGGCGAGTGGACGCGATTCGGACATCAGCGAACAACCGAGTGGAGCGGGGACCCGTGCAACCAGCTTAGCGGTAGCACGCCATCACGCGCAACGCCGTGACTCAGTTCATGGCTGTGCGAGGCGGGGTTGCCATCGAGCGCGAATCGACCCTAGGAAGCGCTCGCACAGCCAGCGTTTGCAGCCCAAACGTGCGTCGGCATTCCCAACGCTTGAGCTCGTACGGATCGCCCAAGCGCACCACCAACACGCTCGTCGCGAACAAACCCATCGAGCCCGCGACGCTGGCGAGGTATTGCGCTTCGTTCAGTGCTCCGGCGAAAAAGCCGATGCTTGCCGCGCAGAAGCCCGCGATGCCGGCCCACCCAGCGAGGACCAAGAGCGCACGGTAACGCGCGGTGCAGCGGCATGCGATGGCGCAGGTGAGTCGCAGCCATTGGCTGCGGGGGTGGGCGCTGCCTGCGCGGGCCAGTGGCGCGTGCGGGCAGCCAACGTGCGGGGCGTGAGCACACGCCACCGCAGGCAGTGTTCGGCGCTGATTTCGTTGCGACATGAGATTGGGTGGTTGTGCAAATGATATTCATTATCAATAGAGCGCGGGGCCTGGGGAGTCAAGGGTGGACTTGCGCATGCACTTCTGAAGGTCCGACATCTCCCACTCTCGCCGCGCACTGCGCCTCCCAGGGCCAGTCCGGGGCGCTCGCGTCTGCTTTCACTGCCTCGGCGTTCGATCGCAGAACACGCGCCTGATGGTGCTGGCGAGCAATGGGGTCGATGCCGGCGCGCCAGCTGCAGCCGTGAGCGGCGAGCTGGCGGCGCAACGTCCGTTCCTAACTCTTCCGAGGATAAAGGGCTTCCGCTGCGCGGCGTTCGATCGCCCAACCCGCAGCTGATGTTGCGCTGGTGAGCAATCAGGTCGATGCGGTCGAGCCAGCTGCAGCCAACAGCACGGGCGTATACGTACGATTTGATCGCTCGCGCTGATGATCATTACTCAAACAATCTAGGGTTATGAACTGCGAGACGCCTCGACAGAAACTTCCTGGGCGCTCGTCGTCTGCTTGCCGCTGCGCGGCGTACACGCAGCTGATGTTGCTGGCGAGCAATCAGGTCGTGCGGTCGAGCCCGCTGCAGCCAACAGCGACGGGCGTATGCGGCGGAGGCCGGACGCGAGCTGGTCGCGCAACCTCTCTTCGAGTCGATCAAAG
>Ga0190269_10000661_pt1 | contig 17261 bp, 11 predicted proteins | sample Popmic249IS_FD_133749 | JGI IMG/M metagenome (GOLD analysis project Ga0190269, IMG submission 133749) | Populus adjacent soil microbial communities from riparian zone of Blue River, Arizona, USA - 249 IS | ecosystem: Environmental > Terrestrial > Soil > Riparian zone | place: USA: Arizona... | reverse complement strand
CTTTTTGCAGAACAAGCTCGAGCACTCAGTGGGTGATGCACAGGACTCACCTACGGCTTTGCGCTGCTTGCACATGCCCGCGATGCCTGGCGTGTTCACCTGACAGTACAAACCGTCGATACAGTTGTTGTCAGTCACACACACGCCGCCGTCTGCCGAGCGCGGCTCGCATGTCCATGGATCGAGCAAGGTGGCGTACACGCACGCGTGCGTCTCCGGCTGAGCGCATGCGACGAGCGCCGCGCCGACTTGCACGGGATCGATCGTGGCTGACGGCCTGCAGCTGGCCTTAGGCTCGACCGAGCCCTTCAAGATGCCGCGCAAGCCGTCTTGCGATCCGCCCCATTGCGCCACGCTCGTGTCGCACTTCGAGGCGCGATTCTCGAGCTCGGTGTAAGCCTTTTCTGCGGCCGCTGCGTCGAAGCGCGAGCTCTCTTGCATCGCGATCTTGTCGAGCATCAACGTTTCAGAGCAGGTCGTGACCAGATCCTGCTTACAGGCTTCGACTGTGCGGTTCGGCGCGTCGCAGCAGAAAGCTTCGCCGGCGCAGTTGATCGTCGCGAGCCGCTCGCACAGCTGCGCTGCAGTCACCTTGTTGCGATCGGGATCACTGCCGGCGTCGAACTTCGTCGCTTTCTCGATCGCGGGAGCAGGTGCGCCGCCCTCAGCTGCAGGCGTGCTGGCCTTGCCCGCGATTGGCGTGTCCTCGGAACGCGCGCCACCCGCCCCGTCCGCTGGCTCTGCCCCGTCGTCTTCCGGTGGCGTCGCTCTGCGACCCCCGCTGCCCGCAGTCGTCGAGGCAGGCTCGGTCACCGGCTCATCGTCGCTCGAGGTCGCCGGCGTCTCCTTGGACGAGCCACAACCTGCGCAGGCAAGCACGATAAGCATGGTTCTCATCCATGCTTTGGGAGAACCGCTACGAACCCGCGAGATATTTGATGATTTGGATGACCCTAGCACCGACTCCACCACCCGTCCGTGTTCCCGACTGGGCTCGTAGCGCGCAGCCTCTGGCAATACAAGGTACTCGTGACGCCAGTGTCATTGCTCGAAACTGCCCTTTCCGAGTCAGACGCGAGTCGGCTGAATAGGACACAAAACGCCACCATTCGGCCGTCTCCAGAAGCGGTCATGCACAACGACTCAACGATCACCACGCTCGTCAGTCGGAGCTCTGCGTGTGAAGCTCCACTCATGTCTGCCGCGTTCCGCGTGAGCTTCATGGTGTGCGCGCTCTTCGGTTGCAGCGATGCAGCGAGCATGTTGAGCGCAGACAAAGGCAACGCTGCAGGCGCCGGCAACTCGGGCGTGCCGGCAGCGGCCAATGCTGGCGGGAGCGGCCAACGCGCGGGCCGAGCCGGGACAACTGCGGCTGATAGCGGCAGTGCTGGCTCCGCAGCCATGAGCGGCAGCAGCGCTGGCGCCACAGCTGGAACACCTGCAGCCAGCGGCGGCGCAGCCGCGCAGGCCGGCACGGTCGCAGATGCTGGCGAGCCTGACGCAAACGGCGCGCCCCCAGCCATGTCCTGCAGCGCGTGCGCCGAGTACGCGGAACCGAAGCAGTCCGGCGTGATTGCGGCCTCCGAGCTCGACGCTTTGTCAGGCCTGGCGCTCAGCCGCTCGCAACCCGATATCCTGTTCGCGCACAATGACCACGATCGCCCGGTCGTCTACGCGCTCGATCTGCAAGGTCAGCTGCACGCGCGCCTGGCACTCGAAGATGCAGAAGCGCAAGACATCGAGGACATCGCCGTCGGCAAGTGTGACACAAAGATTTGTGTCTACCTCGCGGACGTCGGCGACAATGCCGCCCAGCGCGGCGAGTACAGCATCCTGCGCTTCCCCGAGCCGACGGTGCCGAGCACACCTGGCAACGCGCAGCAGAGCCCGACGTTCGAGCAGCTGCGCTTTCGCTACGAAGACGGCAGCCACAACGCGGAGAGCTTGCTAGTCGCGCCGAACGGCAACTTGTACATCATCACCAAGCTCGCGCCTGGCAGCGGCGGCAACGTGGACGCCACGGGTCCGAGCACCGTCTACCGGATCGAAGCTGGCGCATTTGCAGCAGGTGGCGTCGCCCAAGCCGCGAAAGTCAGCACGCTGTCGGTGCCGCTGAGCGGCGAGCCGGCCCTCTCCGCGGCTGCAGCACATCCGTGTGGTTTGGGCTTTGTCGTGCGCACGTACGATCGTGTGTACGAGTTTCTTGTGCCGCCGGCAGCGGCAGACTTCGAAGCTGCATTCAGTGCCACGCCGCAGATCGTCGCGCGCCCCGCCGAGCCACAGAGCGAAGGCATAGACTACCTCGCGGATGGCCGAGGCTTCGTCACATCCGGCGAGGGCATGTCCGCTCCGCTCATGCTCACGCAGTGCGTGCGCTAACACCACAAACCACATTCGCCACCATGTGCGCCGCCGGCTAAGAAGCTAGCGCACAACTATTATGGAATCGCCCGCTCGTCTATCATCGAGCAAGGCGGGGTTTTGGCGCGTTAGTTGTCGTAAGCATGGACAAACGTGGAGCAACCCGATCAGCTGAGCTCAAGTAACGTAGGGACACAAGCTGCATGTCCACGACCGTTCATACGGCTGGTCCTTTGCGTCCTCGCGCTCTGCCTCTTCGCGTGCAGCACTGCACGCGCTCAAGGGCCGGCAGGTCCCAGCACTGGCTTGAATGCGCTGCCTGGCGTGCATGAGGTGCCGATCGGCGTGCAGGCTCGGCAAGGCGTCGCGGCGCGCGCTGGCTTCAGCTACGGCTGGACCGAAGCGGTGCTTAAGATGAACGACAGCCACCAGCGCATGCAGCTCGACGCTTCGGCGAGCCTGACGCCGCTACCCTGGCTGTCCACGTCCCTGCGCGTGTTAGGTCGCTATGACTTACACTCGGGCGGCGACAGTGACTCTGACTATGGCATCGTCACAGGGACACATCTCGGTGCACGTGGCTTGTTTCCGCTCGGGGGCGACTTTCAAGCGGGCGCTGAGCTCGAGCTGTGGCTGCCAGGCGGCGACAGCGTCGGCAAGGCATTCTCTGCGCTCAGCTCTGATCTACAGCTCCTCCTCGCGTACGCGCCGCAGGGATCCGGCTTCCAGCTGGGCCTCATGGTGGGGCTGCGCATGGATCGTTCGCGGTACGCAGGCGGCGAGCCCGAGCGCTTCAGCGCCGCAGATCGGCTCGCGCTCGGCGTGAGCGATGGGATGTGGGCAGCGAAGCCCGGCGTCGCGTTTGCGTACCGCAGCGGCGCTGTCGAGTGGCTCGCCGAGTGGGCCTACCGGATGTACTTCGACTACGTCGCAGCGTCGCCGATGTGGGTGCGCGCAGGTGCGCGCTACTTCCCGAGCGACGACCTGCAGCTCGAGCTGCTCTTCGGCGTGAGTCCGAGCAAGCGGCCGCCGCTCGCGCAAGCCGACCCGCTCGCCGTCATCGAGCCGCGCTTGTGGGCAGGGCTTGCGGCAACGTATGCGTGGGGCACGGGCGCGCCTGCGCCGGAGGTCGTCGCGCCACCGCCACCGCCGCGCGAGCCTGAGCCCGAGCCACGCGCCACGTTGCAGGGCCAGGTTGCCGCTGCTGGCGGCGCGCCGTTGCCCGGTGCGAGCGTGGCGCTGACGCGCGAAGAGGCACGCCTCGAGCAGACGGCGGACGCTTCCGGTAAGTTCGCTTTCCCAGACCTCGAAGCGGGTGAGTACGAGCTGCACGTGAAAGCCGAGGGCTTCGAGCCGGCGCAGCGTAGCGTCGTTTTGCAGCCAGGAGCGGCAGCGAGCCTCAGCGTTCCGCTCACGCAAGAGCTGCCGATCGGACAGATTCGCGGCACCGTCCGGCGCTTCGACGGTAAGCCCATCCTCGCTCGCATCGTGATCAGCGCGCTCAAGATCGATCAGAAGACGCGGCCCGACGGCACGTTCGAGATCGATGTGCCACCGGGCGACTACTCGGTCGTGGTCTCGGCCGACCGCTTCTCGCGTCAGACGCGCACCGCGCACGTGGAGAAGCGTGGCGTCGCGATCTTGATCGTAGAGCTCGAGCCAAACCGATGAAGCTGCTTGGCTGTTGGTGCTTGGTCGTACTCATGCTCGGCTGCTCGCGCGAGCCGTTCATCGCGGAGCTGATCGAGCACAAGAGCAATGTTCAGCGTGACGAAGCCAAAACGCAGAACCAGTGGCGGGACGCGCGGCAGGGCGAGCGCTTCGTGTTGGGCGACGGTCTTCGCACAGGCAGCGATGGCCAAGCGACGCTCAAGCTGCCGCAGGATGGCCGCTTGCTCGTGAAGAGCGGCACGGTCGTGCGCTTCATGCAGAGCTTGGATACGGCGCCGGGAGCAGCACCTGAGCTCGATGTGCAGCAAGGCGAGCTGACGATCGAGAGCGGCGCGCGCGGGCTGGGAGTACGCACCGCTCGCGGCATTGTGACTGTCAACAAAGACAGCACAGTGCGCGTGCGTGCGAGCGATGACACAACTCACTTCGACGTGGAAGTCGGCCGCGTCGAGTATATGGTCAACGGCGCTCGCCAGGTCACCGAGGCTGGCAAGAGCTTCGACCTGGACATCCTCGAAGTCAGCGTCGAACAGCAGGTCGCGCGCGCCCAAGCAGCGAGCGCACCAGCCCCAGAGGCTGCAGCCGCCGCACGCGACAGTGCACAGGAATCCGCGAAGAACGTCGCGCGGTTGCCAGATAACTATGTGTTCCAGGAGTCACCCACCGACGCGGTCGTGACATTGTCAGCCGGCGAGACAGCGACGGTGCACGATCCCGCGCCGCCCACTGATATCCGAATGACTTTCGACGGCTGTCCAGAGAACATGACGCTCGAGGTCGAGCACGAAGGCCGCCTCACGCGCTATCGCGGCCGCGCAGAAGCGCGCGCGACGCTGGCGCGCGGCAACCATCGCTATCGTGTGCGCTGCTTGCAGGAGGGCAAGCCGCTCGGCTCAGTGGTTCGCAGCGGTCAAATCAAAGTGTTGGCGGACGCAGCCACGCGCCCGTTGCCTAACACGCCCGTGACGATCACCGCAGATGCAGATGGCCGCCGCTACACTGTTAGTTATCAGAACTTACTACCTGTCATCACCTTGCGCTGGCCCTATGCACCTCCCGCGAACAGGTACCATCTCGTGGTACAGCCCGCCCAAGGCGAACAATTCGCTGAAGACTCGGGTCAGGCCGCTGTCACCTTGCAGCCAGGGCGCTTGGGCGAGGGACTGCATCGCTTCTGGTTCGAAACAGCAGAGCGGAAGCGCTCGGAGACCGGCAGCTTGCAGGTGTCGTTCGACTTCACCGCGCGCACGGCTTACCTGACCCATCCGCGCGAAGGCGAGACATTGCGCGACGGAAACATACGCTTCGCGGGGGGCTCGTTGCTCGGCTCACACGTGCACGTCGCCGGCACGCCGATGAAGCTCGATAAACATGGACGTTTCGCGACCATAGTCAGTGTTCCGCCAGCGCAGAGCAGCGCGGTCGTACGCGTGCAGCATCCATCTACAGGCGTTCACTACTATGTGCGACATCTGACACGTTAGTCCCTGACGAAATAACAACAAATGACGCGCCTGGGCGCTGCGATCGCCTAGAATTGAGGCTCGCAGTGCACAAAGGCGACCTCATTGGTGATCGATACCGGCTGGACCGTTCGATCGGTCAAGGCGGCTCGGGCCGAATCTGGCTGGCACAAGACACGCGCCTCGACCGTAGGGTCGCGATCAAGTTTTTGTTAGCCAGTAACGCCTATCGACGTGTGCGTTACGCGCGACGCGTCGCACTCGAAGCCAAGATTGCAGCGTCGATCCAGCACCGAAACGTCGTGCAGATCTTCGACTTCGGCTCGCACTCGGACGAAACGCCCTATATTGTGATGGAGGCGCTGACAGGCTTCACACTCGGCGAAGCCTTTGATGAAGGCAAGCCGTTCAGCCTGGACGCGCTGATCCACATCATGTCCGAGGTACTGCATGGTTTGGTCGCCGTGCACGACGCGGGCATCGTGCACCGCGATCTCAAGCCCGAGAACATCTTCCTGGTGAAAGAGGGGCGTAACAAGCTCTCCCCCAAGCTGCTCGACTTCGGCATCTCGCGCAGCTTGGAGCCCGAGTCGCGACGCTCCGCGGTGACGACGACCGAGGGCATGATCATTGGAACGCCGCAGTACATGTCGCCCGAGCAGGCGCGCGGCGACATGCGGATCGACAAAGGCACGGACATCTACAGCATCGGCACGATCATGTTCGAGGCGTTCACTGGCGTCGTGCCGTTCCCGGCGAACAACGTCTCGCAGCTGCTGATCGCGGTGATCCAGCGCGAGGCGCCGGCGATGTTCAGCCTGGTGCCGCAGATCGGCAAGCCCCTGTGCGACATGATCGACAAGGCGCTCAGAAAAGATCGCAATCAGCGCTACGCCGACGCCGCCGAGATGCACGCGGCGCTGCTCGCAGCGGCAGCGCAGGTGCCCGCGGAGCTCGATCGCACGGCACCGATGTTTCCGCCTGAAAAGATCCGCGAGCGGGCGCAGTCGCGCAGGCCGCGCGGCGACGAAGATGCAGCGCAAGAGGACGAGTCGGATCAAGACTCCGACGAGCCGAGCGTGTCGCCCGCAACGCGTGAGACTGTCCACGAGCGCACACGCAAGAAGCGCCAAGCACAGCCCGAGGAGGAGCACGAGGACTCGCTGCCCCCAGAGTCAGATGCACCTCGCGCTCCGCTCGCGCCCACGGAGCAGATCATCCGCAGCTTCGCGCCGTCGCGCTACGCCCTTCCGATCGGCTTGTTTGCAGTGCTTTCGCTCGGCGTGACTGCGGCGGCGATCATCGTGCTGCGCGACCGCGCTTCGGCGCCGGTCGGGACAGGCATGATCGTGGTACAAGCTCCAGCCCCGACCGCAGCAGCCGCAGCGAACGAGGTCGCGCGAGCAGCACCACCGGAAGCAGAGCAGCTCAACACTGCAGTGGTCGCAGAGCCGGTCGCACCGCCGCCGCCACCAGCGGCAGAGAAACGCGTTGCGACCAACCGCAGCAAGAGACCCGCGGCGGCGCCTGCCGTAGATCCCATGCAGCAAATGACGAGCGGTGTCGCGAGCGCCTTTGCCAAACAAAAGGCAGGCGTGATCGAATGCTTGAACAAGCACCCCGATCAAGTCGAAGGCTCACCGCAGCTCACGGTGCGTGTGTCGATCGACGAGCGTGGTAAGGTGACACAATCGGAGCTTCTGCCGGAAGCTATCTCGAGCAAGTCAGTGGGGAGCTGCGTACGGAGCGCGGTGTCCGCGATGAGCTTTCCCACGCCCGAGCGGCCGATGACGTTTCGCGTACCGCTGATGTGGCGCCGCAAATAGCGCGAACTGTTCGTCTACAAAGCACGCAGCTCAGCCGATCGGCAGCGTCTTCAGGAACTGTCCGAGCGCGCGCGCTAACATCTCGCCCGTGTCGCCCCAGAGCTCGTCGTGCTTCATCCGGTCGAGCCAGAGCGCGCTCTTCGGCTCTGCCGCCGCGGCATACAAACGTTCGCCCATTGCAAACGGAACACGCTCGTCCGCGCGGCTGTGGATGAACAGCTTGGGCACAGTCACTGCTGCGACCTTGGTCAAGTTGTCGAATTGCGAGCGCACCAGCCAGCGCGTAGGTGCGAGCGGATAGCGCGCCGCAGCGAGCTCTGGCAAGTTGGTAAACGCCGAGATCAACACCAGGGCGCCGACGTTGCGCGTGCGCGCGAGATCGCACGCCGGGCCCGCCCCGAGGCCCTCGCCAACCACCACGATGCTCGAGGGAAGCGCGCGCGCTGCGAGCCAGTCGTAAGCCGCTTGCGCATCGCAGCACAGCCCGGCCTCCGAGGGCTTGCCTTCGCTCTTGCCGTAACCACGATAATCCAAGCCCAACACGTTCGCGTTCGCGAAACACAGCCAGCGCAAGGGAGCAGGACGCGTGGCAAGATTGCCGCGGCTTCCATGCAAGTACAGCACATTGAAGTATGCATAGGCGCGCAGCGCGTAGCGCGCATGCAGTGCGAGGCCATCTGCGGTCTTGACGTGTACGTCTGCACCGAGCCCAGCAGGATGTCCGACGCGCTTGGGCCGAAAAATGAAGCGATCTTCCAACGGCATGACTGTCAGCACGGCTTTGTAGCGCACCGCAGCGTGCCGGTCACGTCGCAGCGTCAACAGCCGTCGAACACGTACGAGGATCCGTTTGGCGTCGTGAGCTCGACGTCGCGGAGCACCATCGACAAATCGGGAAACTCTTTGCAACCCTTGTCGAAGTCCGACCGACGGTACTCGATCACGAAGACCATGCTGCCGTAGCCCTCCGTGTACACCCCGCACTCATCGTAGCGGTTGCACTCCTCGGCGATCGCGAAGTCGGTGCCCAGCTTGGCGCGCTGGGAGACTAGCTCCGCCGAGTTCTTCTGGGCGATCGGCATGCCCTTCGCGTGGGCCCGCTGCGAGAGCAGCGCCATGAAGTCGATCGCGTTCTGCTCGCTCAAGCGTCCGCCCGAGCGCGTGAAGCTGTCGAGGTTGTCGATCTCCACAGCGTCGAAGCCCGACTTCGCACAACCATCGATGAAGCCACCGATGATTCCCGCGAGCTTCGTGCGCTTGTCCGCGCTGCTGATGTCCAGCATCAGCTCGTTCCAATCTTCATCGATCACAGGCTCGCCGCTCGAGTCGCGCAGCACGAGCTCGGCGTGGTCGGACAACCAGAAGTCTTCTTCGTTGGGCTGCGCTTGGAAGCCGTTCACGTAACAGATGTTATAAAGACCTGCGGCAGGCTCGGCCGTACGGTCACGTGACACAATCTTAACACCGCTCATGGGGTTGTATGCACCACCGAGCTGATAGTCGAGTGCGGCGCCGGCCGGTGGCAGCTTCAAGCCACCCGTCTCGCCGGAGGTGCCCGCGTCTGTGCGCTCCTCACGCTCGCCAGCATCACGCACGCCTGCATCGTTGCGCGCGTTCGACCCGGCCGTGCTCATGCTCATCATTCCGCCAGCGGTTGGCTGAGTAGGCTTCAGGGGTACAGTGGGCACGCTCGGAGCAATCGTCGGCGGCAGCTGCTGGGTGCCCGTGCCCGCAGTCGCCGGCCGCGCTCCGGCAGCACCAGCTGGTGCGGGGCTTGCAACTTTGCCCGAGCAACCGAGCAGGAAAGCGATGATGAGCCAGCGTACAGTGCGCATGCGATCCTAATACTGAGAGAACGCCGCTAATGGCGGCGCCCATCATAGACAACACATGCTCAGTGTCTACCTCTGTTCGCAGCTGGTCAGCGCTGTCCGAAAGCTGGCGAAATCGTGACAATCGCCGCGCGTCGGCAGCCTCCGGGGGCAGGCTCGGGCCTCGGCAAGCGCGCGCGAGGACGTGGAGCTGCGCGATGTCACACGCGATTTCCCCGTGCTGACGGGGCGCGTTCCGTGGCAGGCTAGCGTTCGGATGAATCGGCTGGACGACAAGGCCAAGCAAGCGCTGTGTCGCGCGGTCCAGTCCGTCGAAGCGGTCAGCCGGGTCGAGGTGGTTGTGGCAGTGCGTCCCGAGAGCATGCCGCCGCTGGAAGCTTACGCGCTCGCGCCACCGATCTTCGCCGTATTAGGCTTGTTCTTCCTGGTTGAAAGTCCGTGGCCGTTCTCGAACTTCGCGCTCTGGCTCGACACGGCATTGTTCGCGGTGCTCGGCTACTCGCTCTGCAAGTGGTTTCCAGGCTTCGGACGCCTGTTCATCCGGCGCAGCACCCGCCGCTACGCTGTCACACAGGCAGCTTACAAAGAGTGGTTCGAGCGCGGCTGCAGCGAGACGCGCGAGCGCACGGCCTTGCTGCTGTATGTGTCCCAGCGCGAGCGCGGCGCAAAGGTGCTGTGTGACAGCGGCATCCACCGGTGCAGCGACGCGCGCGAGCTCGCCAAGCGCGTCGCGCAGCTCGAGCGCGTCGCGGAGAGCGCGAGCGACGGGGAGGCCTTGGCGCGTGCGCTCGAAGCGCTCGGCCCGTGGCTCGCGGGCTGCTTGCCCAGGCGCGATGATGACATCAACGAGCTGGCTGACGAGGTGGGCGCGACATGAGGCAGCTGCCTGCCATGCCGCTCGTAGCAGCATTCCTGCTGGTGCTCGATGTCGCCAGCGCTTGGGCGAGACCCGGGGGAGGCCAGAGCTACAGCGGCGAACGCCACCGCGGAGGCGGCGATGGCGGCGGCGACTTCAGCGGAGAGCTGATCTACCTCTTGATCCGCTTGATCTTTGTCTACCCGCAGGTCGGTGTACCGCTCGCCCTGATCGCGGCATTCGTGGTTTGGCGCATGCGCAATCGCGGCTTCGAGAGCTGGGATTCGCGCGCGGTGCATGCAGCTCCACCAGCGCAGCCTCGTGCGAAGCTGCGGCTCGATGCCCTGTTCGCGATCGATCCGGACTTCTCACCGATCGTGTTCGAAGACTTCGCGTACCGCCTGTACGCGAGCACGCACCGTGCCCGGACCGACCGCGCCGCGCTCGCTGGGCTCGCGCCCTATCTGCAAGCGCATGTGCGTGAAGCACTGGCGCGCGAAGAGCCGCTGGGCGTTCCCACTACGCAAGTCGTCGTCGGCGCGATGCGCATCGCTCGGGTGGATGTGCCGGAAGCACAGCAGCAAGTGACTGTCACGGTGGTGTACGAGAGCAACGTGCAAGTGTCGCAACAGACCATCTTCATGCGAGAGCGCTGGACGCTCGCGCGCGACAAAGACGCGCGCACACGCCCGCCCGAGCAGACCGAGCGTCTCGGTTGTCCTAGCTGCGGCGCGCCCTTCGAGAGCTCGGACAGCGCGCGCTGCAGCTACTGCAACCAGGTCGTGAACAACGGTCGCTTCGCCTGGCTCGTCACCGAGCGACGTGTGCTCACGCGCGAGTCGCGTCCACCTGCGCTGACCGCCAATGTGCAGGAGATCGGCACGAACGCGCCGAGCCTTGTCTCACCCGACCAGCAACAGGCTTGGCAAGCGCTCGTGGCGCGCGACCCTGCGCTGAGCGAAGACGATCTGCTGACGCGCATCAGCTTGATCTTCGACAAGCTCAACCACGCGTACAGCGCGCTCGATCTGCAGCCTGCGCGCGGTCTCTTGTCAGACGGCATGTTCGACTATCTGCGCTACTGGACCGATGCGTATCGTTCGCAGGGCTTGCGCAACGTGCTCGAGACCGCACACATCGCGCGCGTCCAGCGCGTGAAGGTCCTGTCTGATCGCTACTTCGACGCGATCACCTTTCGCGTGTGGGCGAGCGGGCTCGACTACACGATCGACGTGCGCACGAAGCAGCTGGTCAGCGGCTCGAACCAACGACCGCGCGACTACAGCGAATACTGGACGCTGATCCGCGCGGCGGGCGTGCGCGGCCAGGCCGGAACCACAGCCAACTGCCCGAGCTGCGCGGCGCCACTCGACGTCACCATGGCGGGCAACTGCAGCCACTGCTCCGCGCACATTACGCGCGGCGAGTTCGACTGGGTTTTGAGCAAGATCGAACAAGACGAGGCGTACGAGGGTTGAAAAACCTGGGCACTGGCCGACAATCCCAGTGCGAGCGTGAAGGACAAAGCGAATGGGCATCTTCAACACACTCAAGAATGAGCTGATCGACATCGTCGAGTGGATCGACGACAGTCAGCGGACGCTGGTTTGGCGCTTTCCGCGCTATCAAAACGAGATCAAAGACGGAGCGCGCTTGATCGTGCGGCCGGGCCAGGTCGCGGTGTTTGTCGACCAGGGCAAGCTCGCCGATGTGTTCGAGCCCGGCAGCTACGAGCTCGACACTGACAACTTGCCGATCTTGAGCACGCTCCGCGGCTGGATGCACGGCTTTCGCAGCCCGTTCAAGTGTGAGGTGTACTTTGTCTCCACCCGCAGCTTGACCGATCTCAAGTGGGGCACACCCAACCCGATCATGCTGCGCGACCCTGAGTTCGGGCCGATCCGGCTGCGCGCGTTCGGCAACTATACGCTGCGCGCGATCGATCCGCGTGCGCTGCTGAAAGAACTGGTCGGGACGGACGGTATCTTCGAGAGCGATCAAATCGCGGAGCTCTTGCGCTCGGTGATCGCGGGCAGCTTCGCCGACGTGCTCGGCGAGGCTCAGGTCGCCGCGCTCGACCTGGCTTCGAAGTACGGTGAGCTCGCCGAGAAGCTGCGCAAGAAGGTCAATGAGCGGATCGACGACGAATATGGGTTGGAAGTACCTCAGCTGCAGATCGTGAACATCGCCCTGCCGGAGTCGGTGGAAAAAGCGATCGACACACGCAGCCAGATGGGCGTGCTCGGCGACATGCAGCGCTACCAGCAATTCCAAATGGCCAACGCGATCACGCAAGCGGCGCAGAACCCGGGCGGTGGTGGTGCTGCGACGGGCGTGGGTTTGGGCGTGGGCTTCGCGATGGCAAATCAGGTCGCGCAGGGGTTGGGGCTCGGCGCTGGCACTGGTCCGCAGCCACCAGCGGCACCTCCGCCGCCACCCGCTGCAGCTGCATGGCACATCACACAGAACGGGCAAACGCTCGGACCGTTCAGCCCGCAGCAGCTCGCACAAGGCATCCAACAGGGACAGATCAACGCGCAAACACTCGTGTGGAGCGCAGGCATGGCCGCATGGACACCCGCCGGCCAAGTGCCACAGCTCGCAAGCCTCTTCGGCCCACCACCGCCGCCTCCCCCGCCCGGCACCTCAGCATAAACAAACAGTCACTGCATCTCGCACCCATCATAGTCGGCGGAATCGCGCCGCATGTGCGTGCGCGGGCGAAGCTGTCTCGCGAAACTAGGCGTGCCGCTGTCCGAGGAATGGTTGGTAATCCAACCATGTCTCATCAGGAGGGCACCGTGTTTCTTCGAAGCAAGCTCCTAGCAGGTCTCTGCACACTCGCGCTCAGCTCGAGCGCGTCATCCGCATGGGCTCAAGAGAAGACGGAGGAAGAAAAGACGAACCTCATTGATGCGCTTGTGCCAGACAGCATCAAGGCGGTCGCAGGCGTCGCCACGCAGGTTCTTGGCGTGTACACCGGCATCACCGGCGCGCTCGATACCATCACGGGACTGGCCACCGCGCTCGGCATTCTTCAGCCCGCAATGGGGCCCGATATCACGCAGCTGTTTCAGGATATCGAGAGCAACATGAATGAGATAGCAGGCGAGATCGACTGGAAGATCAGCGCAACGGCTCGGGACGAGCGTTACGGCAAAGCCATGTCAGCGTTCTTTGCCGTGATGCATGCTTCTCGAGGTGGCACGCTCGACGATCAGATCCTTGCGAATGCGGATACCAATTCGATCGCGGTCATCAACGAGATCATGGGTCCGGGCGAGTCGGCTTTTATGCGGACCGCTGCCGGGGACGTCACAAGCGGCGATTGGGAGAACTACATCGATGATCGCGCGACAGTCGAAAACGGCGCAGTGTATGACTGGCGTCTCGCGATACCTGAGTTGATGCAGTACCTCGCCATTCGACTACAGATCATCGCTGCCATCGACCCTGAGTTTCGCGAGCACGGTAGCTTCAGAACTGAGCTTCTCAGCTACCGTGATTTCCTGGTCAGGCACGCTGAGCGCATGCGCCAAGGCGTTCGATGCAAACAGACGCCGGCCGTGAGGGACCGTGAAACAGATCGCGTCGAGACGGTGCACTTGCATTGCGCTAACATCTACACCGGCGGCGGCGTCGAGTACGGTGAGTTTCCGTTGACCGGTGGTTTTCCGCAACGCGACATCACTCCTGAGCAGCGTGAGTCAGTGCGCGAACGGCTCTACGCGCGCATGCCTTTGGAGGAGATCTCCACCATGATCGGGCAGCTGGAAGAGTTCGCGCAGTAACCTCTTGCTTGGTCGCGCGCAGACACTCACGTCTACTGGGTTGCATAGCCCGCGCTCAGGTACCCGAAGACACCCGGCACATCGTACGTCGCCCCGTTGAATCCGTTCAGCGCGCAGCTAAAACAGAGCGGCGGGTCTACGTTGAAGATGTTGTTTACACCGAGCATGACAGTCAGACGTTCGTCGAAAGCCGGATTCCAGGTCACGCGCACGTCGTTATAGACACGTGCCGGAAGTCTATTCGTCGAGAGCGCATCCTGCTCGGGATCTGCACTGAAGTCAGAACAGGTGGGCGCAGTGATCTCTCTAAAGCCGCGGCAGGGCTCGGTAACGCCCGAGATGTAGCGAGTCCCGACCGTAAAGGTGAGCTCGTCTACCAGCCACTCGATCCACAGGTTGGATTTGAGCTGTGGGAAAGCTTTTTCGGGCTCACCACGCACCAGGCCCTCGAGCTTGACAGTCTCCACACCGTTCGATCTCGGGATCTTCTCCCAGAAGTCGATGATGTAGGTCGAAAACCAACGCGCTCGCAGGCGGCCGAACGGGAGATTGCCTGTCTGATAGTTAAGCTTGAAGTCGAGGCTGCGCAGCTCGATACGGTTTATGTTCAGCAAGCGATTGTTGAACGCACTGATTACGCCACCTTGGATGCGCGAGATACCCTGACACAGCGCGTCATCCATGCCTATGATGCAGCGGTCCAGCTGCAGTTGTGCATCGCGCGCTGCGATCGCGCCGTCGAGCAGGATCTGAGAAAAGGCCAGCTCCAGATCGAAGCGATCGGACCATCGCTTGTCCTGCATGGCTGAAGGTGCAAAGGCGGCGCTGATGCTCAAGCTCTTCGAACGCTCGGGCTGAAGCTGGCGATTACCACCCGTAGCCACCGACGTTTGCTGATTGATCATGCGGTAGCTTCCGTCCGCCGGAACACCCAGCTCGATGCAGCGTTGACGCACTGCGTCGCTCACCATCGCCATCGGGTTGTTGAAGTCATGACACGGATCGTTGAGCGTCGCGTCGAAGCGTGAATCCGAGCCATACAGCTCGCCGATGCTCGGCGCACGAAAGCCAAGCCCGTAGCTCGCACGGAACACCAGACTCTCGATCGGCTTGTAGCGCCCACCGATCTTACCGGTGAGCTCGGGCGCCAGAAAAGAGTAGTCCGACACGCGACCCGCGGCATTCAAGTCCAGCAAGGAGAAGCCCGGCACGTTGGCGATCAACGGCGCTCGCATCTCGGCATAGGCTTCGTTGACGTAGTACTTGCCGGTCGTCGGCTTCGCGGGAATGTCGGCGCTGTCACCTGCAGCTACGTTGGCATCTGGCTCGAAATCACCCTGCAAGCGCCGATGTTCGATGCCGACACCGACGGCGAGTGGTCCCCCAGGGAGATCCACGATCGGCCCGCTGACATTCGTGACCCAATCGAAGAGGCGTTGCTCCGCCGTGTCGTGCTGTGTGTAGGTCACGTAGTCCAGCATTTGCCTTGTGATGGTGCCGTTCCCGTCCGGCCCCTGCCCGCCGAAGATGTTGAACGGCACGCAGTCCCGTTCCCCGGGATTATCGACCGTGCCGCAGCGGTACTCGCCCGTCGCAGGATCCATAAACGCGGTGCCGAGCGCTTGGCCGAGCTTCGATGAGTCGAACGCGTTGCGGCGACGTTGCGCCGCGCGATTTACCCCGTACGCGACGGTCGTATTCCAGATCCACTCACGCCGCTCCCCGAGGGAGAATTTCCCGTCGAACCCTCCTGCCATGTACAAGGTGTTCACGGTTTGCTCGAAACGCCGGGGTCCGGCTTCGAGCGGACGGCGCAATATCGCATAGGGCATGCTCGCGGCGTCGAACGTGAAGCCGAACGGGTTGTATGGGTTCGTGGCGTGGACCGAGAGCTCATCCATGCGCGTTCCCGTCCCGCCAGCGGGTCCTACGAACAGCGGTTCAGGCGCGGCTTGGTTCACTGATTCGCGCAGCGTGTAGACGGTCTTGGCGTGCAGGTTCAACGAGTTGGTGATGCGGTAGATGATGTTGCTGAACGCGCTCACGCGGCGCGAGGGGATCATCACCAGGTTGTAAGGCGCGAAGTTGAAGCGATCTGTGTCTGTGAAATCACGAAAATCATCGGGATAAGTCGGCATACCAGGCGCACCGTCCCTGAGCGCGAGATCGAAATCCGTACCCGTCATCGGATCTGTGCCGATGAAGCGTCCTTGCTGCGTCGCTCCTGAGCAGTACGGGCCACATTCCCTCACCGATGGAACAGGAAAACGCGAGATGGCTCGGTCGCGCGACTTGACCTCCTGCTGATCGACGAAGCTGCCACCTGCGACGATCGACAGCCGATCCGAGGTGCTGCCGAACGTCAGCTCGTACTTTTGCGTGATGCCGTCTCCGTGGTGGAAGCCGCCTAAGTATGCGCTCGCCGAGACGCCGTTGAAGTTCTTCTTGGTGATGATGTTGATGACGCCCGCGACGGCGTCGGAGCCGTAGATCGGCGATGCGCCGTCTTCTAACACTTCGATGCGCTCGATCATGTTGAGCGGGATGGTGTTGAGGTCGACCGAGGCGGCGACGCCGCTCGCAGAGGAGCCGTTGACCCAGCGCACGCCGTCTACCAGCACGAGCGTGCGTTTCGACCCCATGTAGCGCAGATCGATCTCGGTCGCGCCTGCGCCGACTCCACCTCCGTCGGGCGGGTTGCCTTGGTTTCCGCTCGAGTTGAACGTGCCGTTGATCGCGGAGCCTGAAGAAGGTAAGCGCTGCAGCACCTCGCCGATTCCAACCAAGCCGGGGCGTTGAATGTCCGCCGCCGTCAGCGTCGTGACTGGCGACTGTTTGCCGACAGAGTCTTTGATGCGTGAGCCCGTGACCACCATTGCTTCGCCTTCCGCGGCTGCATCGACCGACGCCGCGGGTGTCGCGGGCTCGACGATCTCGGGCAGCTCTTCAGGCGCGGGCGCTGGCTCAGGCTGCTGCGCGGGCGCGGGTTCCGCGGGCGCGAGCGCGGGTGCGGGTTCCGCGGGCGCGGGCGCGGGCTCCACGGGCGCAGCCGGCGTCTGCGCAGGCTCCGCCGTCGGCGTCGGGGCTGCAGCCGGCTGCGGTGCAGGGTTTTCAGTGGGCGGCGGCGGCGCCGGCGCTGCGGCACCAGCCTGATTCGTCGGCGCAGTTTGCGCGGGCGCCGGTGGTGCAACAGGTGGCGGAGCAGCCGGTGCAGGCGCTGGCTTCTGCACAGCAGGTGGCGCTTGCCCCGGTGGAGTCTGCGCAGTGCTCGTCGCGCTTATCGCTATGACCAGCGCGCTCGACAGGCTCTGCAGGACATAAGCTCGAAACGAACGTCCATGAACATGACAAATGACAAGTTTGCCCATGGACCGCGAACATAGTCTGAGTTCGCGGCACTAGAATACTTCCAAGCTGAAACTAACAGCGCATGCTGCGCGAACGCGTGTCAGGTTTCGGTG
>Ga0190269_10000660_pt1 | contig 17267 bp, 9 predicted proteins | sample Popmic249IS_FD_133749 | JGI IMG/M metagenome (GOLD analysis project Ga0190269, IMG submission 133749) | Populus adjacent soil microbial communities from riparian zone of Blue River, Arizona, USA - 249 IS | ecosystem: Environmental > Terrestrial > Soil > Riparian zone | place: USA: Arizona... | reverse complement strand
GCCATCGCGTCGGCGCACAGGCGCCGCATCCAGCGCAGCAGCGAGCGCAAACGCGACGGAACTGGCAAGCGCTCCTCGGGGATCTGGAAGCTGCCTGTGCGGGCGGCGTGCGCTCGGGGTAGGAGCGCGTGCCGTGAGAGTAGCAACAGCTTGCGGCGCTCCAGCAGCTGCACTGCATCGAGCGCGCTCAGGCCCGTGCCGAGTAGCAGCACGCGCGCGCCGAGTGGGATGCGTGAGAGCGCGGGCTCATCCCAGGCATCGATGATGCGCTCGTCTTGCGGCAAGGTAGCGCCGCCGGAACGCGCGCTGAGGCCCGTGGCGAGCACGACCGTGTCTGCAGCCAACGTCCGCCCGCCGTCGAGCTGCACCAGGCGCCGCTGCCCGCTGCCGCTCACAGCGACAGGCCCCGTACAGACTCGCAGCGCCACTGAGCCTAGCACGCGCAGCTGATCGGGACGCAGCCGCGCGGCGCTCCGCAGCCGCTCGCTCACGTACTGCCCATACAGCGCGCGGGGCAGAAACGCGTCTGGATCGGCCTCGGCACCGGCAAAGCGCACGAAGTCCAGCGGCTGCTCTGGATCGAGGCTCATCCGCGCTGCGGGCACATTCAGCCGCAAGAGCGGACTGCGCGCGCCGTACGCGATCCCGCACCCCACGTGGGGCCCGGGCTCGAGCAGTGTCACCTGCAGCTGAGAGCTGCGCTGCAAGACGTGATACGCCAGCGCCGCTCCCGCCAGCCCACCACCGACGATGAGCACGCCCGGTGAGCGGTGCTCCGACGCCGCTTCGAGCCTTGGCTGCAGTGGCAAATCACTCGAACGCGCAGGGCTGAGCTCCATGCCCGCTGCTCCGCAAGCTGCATGCCGCCTCCTGCCGCCCTCGGCAGCAGGCGCGTCAAGTCACACCGCGCAAATGTGCTGGACGTTCGATCCGCCGCACACGGCTTCATCGCGCCGGCCGCATCTGCAAGCCCCCCAGCAACATGCCGTCTCGGCCGCACAAGCCCGAGCCCGAGCCCGAGCCCGAGCCCGAGCCCGAGCCCGAGCCCGGCCTGCAGCCCTCAAACGCGCACGGGGCATGTCCGGATCACGCTCGCACTTCCGTTGGTACAGGCGAGCGCAGCATCGCCAGTCGCACCGCGCTCGAGGGAGACCACCATGACTCGCATCACCGTAGCTTCGACACGCTTCTTCACCGTGGCCTGCAGCCTGTCCGCGCTGCTCTTGCCGACGGGCGCCTTCGCGGCAGAGGACGGCACCCGCATGCCGGGCTCTGCCTGCAAGCTGACGTTGCCGCAGGCGAAGGACACCACGCTCTACAACGCGGACGAGACGTACAACTCGAGCAGTCAGACGGTGAGCGTGACCTGTCCGATGCCGCGCTCGGTCATAGGCTCGAGCAGCCTCGAATACGCCTCCGTGCTCACCGAGCGCGGCGTCAGCTGCACGCTCTTGCTGATGACGGAGACGGGCGACTACTACGACAACCCTGCGAGCAGCAGCAGCGAGGCGATGTCGAACGGCCTCGTGCGCCTCGTGTGGGCAGGCGGTGACGAGAACGTCGTCACGCCCGCAGGCGGCACCTACACGTTCCTGTGCACGCTTCCTCCGCAAACCGGCGTATACAACTACTACATCGTCGAGAACGACGGCGAGGAGTGACGTCGCGTGATTTGCGGTCCGCTGCACGGACTGTGAGACACTTCGGCCATGCGCCGCGTCGATCTCGCAACGTGCTCCTCGTGGTCCGCGATCCTCACGCGCCTGCTGCTCGCGGCGGCGGTCTTGCCCAGCCCTCCCGCCGCGGCCCAGCCGGCTGAGGCCGTGCCGGCTCCGCTCGCAGCGTGGCTGCCGTGGGTGCGCGCGCAGGATGAGACGGCGGCCTGTCCCGTGCGCGATGGCCGGGCCCTGTGCTTCTGGCCCGGGCCGCTGTCACTGCGCGTGCGGGCCACGGAAGGTAGCTTCGCTTTCGAGGTGCTCTCCGATCGCAGGCAGCTCGTGCGCCTGCCCGGAGCAGCGGGGCGCTGGCCCAACGCCGTGCGCGTGGGCGGCAAGCCCGCGCCCGTGCTCGCGAAGGACGGCGTCCCGGTGCTGGATCTGCCGCCCGGCACGCAGCGTATCGAGGGCCGCTTCAGCTGGTCGCGCGTGCCGGAGCAGTTGCCGGTGCCGCCGGAGTACGGACAGCTCGACCTGCAGCTCGAGGGCAAGCCCGTGCCGCACCCCAAGCGCGACGCATCCGGCAGCTTGTGGCTGCGGGAAGGGCCAATGGATGGTGGCCCGACGCAGCTCGAGCTCACGGTGCAGCGCAAGATCGTGGACGCCGTGCCGCTCCAGGTCGAGACACGGCTTCGCATTCGCGCGGCGGGCGACGCGCGCGAGATCAACCTCGGCAACGTGCTCGTCGCGGGCAGCGTCCCGCTGTCGATCACGGCCGAGCTGCCGGTGCGGCTCGACGCCAACGGTGAGCTCCGGTTGCAGGTACGCGCGGGAACCTACAACGTGCGGGTGCTCGCGCGCACGGCAGGCCCGATCGCCGAGCTCGCGAACACGCAGCGCCCGCCGCCGTGGCCCTCACAAGAAGCTTGGGCCTTCCAGCCGGACGAAGCGCTGCGCCAGGTGCGGCTGTCGGGCGCGCCGGCCATCGACCCTGCGCGCATCGAGCTGGACGCGGATCTACGCGGTCTGCCCACGTTTCTGCTCGCGCCGGGCGAAAAGCTCGCGTTCAGCGAGGTGCGGCGCGGCGAGCCTGAGCCTCCACCGAACCAGCTGTCGCTCGAGCGCACGCTGTGGCTCGATCAGGATGGCGAGGGCTACACCGTACACGACCGCCTGAGCGGCGAGCTGCACTCGACGTTCCGGCTCACCCTGGCGGAAGGCTCGCTCGGGCGCGCCGCGCAGGCCGGAGAAGATCAGCTGATCACGCAGCCCACAGCGGCGGACGCGCTCGGCGTGGAGCTGCGCGACGTGAAGGTGGCTCTCGACGCCGACTCGCGTCTCGACAAACATCGGACCAGGTTGCCCGCAATCGGTTGGTCGGAAGACGTACGATCGCTGGGCATCACGCTGTTTCTGCCGCCGGGCTACTCGCTGTGGGCAGTGCGCGGCGTGGACGAGGTCGATCGCAGCTGGCTCGGCGACTGGGACTTGCTCGGCTTCTTCTTCGTGCTCGTGGTCGCGTTTGGCGCCGCCGGTGTCGCAGGCAAGCTCGCCGGTCTCCTTGCGTTCGTGGCGCTCGGGCTGTCGTACCAGGACCCCGACGCGCCGCGCAGCGTGTGGCTCGTGCTGCTCGCAGCGGCAGCGCTGCTGCGCGTCTTGCCGCGTGGCCGACTGTGGTCGTTCGTGCGCGGCGTGTTCGCCGTCTCGCTCGGGGTGTTGGTGATCGTCGGCTTGCCGTACGCGGCGCGCAGCTTGCGCGAAGCCGTGTATCCACAGCTCGCAGCGCAGAGCGGCAGGCCTTCATTTTCAATGGGCGTAGGCATGGCGCCAACTCCGCCCGGCTTTCATCGGGACGAAGAGGGCGCGATGGTCGAGAGAGAGGCCGCGGCGCCCGCGAGCCCCTCGCTGCCCGGCGAGCGCGGCGGTGGCGACCGGTCCGATTCGCTCGAGGACGCGCCAGCGCAGCGGCAAAAGGCTGCGGCCAAGGACGACCTCGCGAGCTACGCGTCGCAAGCTCCACGCAAGGTGCAAGACCCGGCAGCGGTCGTGCAGACCGGGCCCGGTCTGCCGGACTGGACCTTCCAGAGCTGGCGGCTCAGCTGGTCAGGCCCCGTCGCCCGCGATCATCACTTCGAGCTCGTGATCTTGCCTCCGCTCCTCAATCGCCTGCTCGCGGTGTTGCGCGTGCTCTTGTGCGCGCTGCTCGCCTGGCGCATCGTGCGCGCCTCCGGTGTCGTCACGGGCATGCGTCCGACTGCCCCCGCGCTCTCGAGCGCGCTCGGCGTGCTCACGTTGCTGTCCGGTCCAGCTCACGCACAGTTCCCCGACCAGGTGCTGCTCGAGCAGCTGCGCACGCGCGCCACGCGCCCGCCCGAGTGCCGGCCGAACTGTGTGGGCGTCGCCGATCTGCAGATCGAGGTCGGTCCCGCCGGGCTGCAGCTGCGAGCGGAGGTGCACGCGCAGGACCGCACGAGCGTGCGCGTGCCCGGCCCGCTCGCGCTTTGGTCACCGCAGCGCGTGCGACTCGACGGCAGCGAGGCGCGCATGGTTGCGCTCGACGACGGCTTTCTCCACGTGCGCATCACGCCGGGCGTGCACCTGCTCGAGGTGCAAGGCGCCATGCCCGCGAGCGACGCGCTCACGCTGCGCCTCGGGGACGCGCCGAAGCGCGCGAGCGTCAAGGCCGCCGCCTACGAAGTCAGCGGCGTGCACGAGGACGGCACGAGCGAAGACGCCATCGAGCTGCGTCGTGTGCTGAAGGAGAACGCCGAGCGCGATGGCGTGACCCTGCCGCCGTGGTTTCACGTCACGCGCGACTTCGAGCTCGCTAACGAGTTTCGCGTGCACACGACCGTCCAGCGGCTCACACCGCAAGGCACGCCCGCGCTCGTGCGGCTGCCGCTTCTGGCTTCGGAGTCGGTGCACGACGCACGCATCGAGGTGAAAGATGCCGTGGCGCTCATCGGCTTCGGCCCAGACGACGCCGAGCTGACGTTCGAGAGCACGCTCGCGCAGGTCGCCGCGCTCGAGCTCGTGGCCGGCAGATTCGAGACGCACTCGGAGCGCTGGCAGATCCGTTGCGGCAGTATGTGGCAGTGCACGCCGACGGGCCTCGTGCCGGTGAGTCACGAGGCAGACGGCCAGTGGCTGCCAGCATTCCGGCCCTGGCCCGGTGAGAAGCTGCACGTGGCGCTGAAGAAGCCGGCGCCCGCGCGCGGCCAGTCGACGACCATCGACGCCGCCAAGCTGATCGTGAAGCCCGGCGTGCGCGCGACCGACGCGGAGCTGCGCCTGTCCCTGCGAACCAGCCGCGGTGGCGATCACAAGGTGTGGCTGCCCGAGGGCGCGCGGCTGCGCAGCTTCAGCGTGAACGGCGAACGCCGGCCGGTGCAGCGGGATGGCGCCGCTTACGGCTTCAGCGTGCTGCCGGGTCGCGCGCAGGTGGTCGCCGAATTCGAGCTGTCCACGGGCATGACGAGCGCGATGAGCGTGCCGTCGGTGAAGCTGGACGCGGCGGCCAAAAACGTGCGCGTGATCGTGGAGCGGCCCGCGGATCGCTGGCTCTTGTGGGCGCGCGGTCCCGCCTGGGGCCCGGCGATCCTATTTTGGGGGTATTTCGTGCTCGTACTGCTCATCGCGCTCGGCCTCGGGCGCCTGAGCGGGCCGCCGCTGCGCTCGCTCGATTGGCTGTTGCTCGGTATCGGCCTGACGCAGGTCGACTCGATCGAGGCCATCGTGGTGGTCGGCTTCTTCTTCCTCATCGCCAAGCGCGGGGCGACCGTGGATCTCTCGCCCTGGCGACACAACCTGCTGCAGTGTGTCATCGGCATCTGGGTCATCGCATTCGCCTCGGCGCTGTTCGATGCCGTGCAGTCCGGCTTGCTCGTGCAGCCTGACATGCAGGTGATGGGCGCGGGCAGTCATGACAACAGCCTGCAGTGGTATGTCGACAGCAGCGGACCGGAGTTGCCGCAGCCGTGGCTCTTGTCCGCGCCGCTGTGGATTTACCGCGTGTTGATGCTGCTCTGGTCGCTTTGGCTCGCGCGGCAACTGCTGCGCTGGGCGCCGTGGGTCTTCCGATCGTTCACGGCCGGTGGCTTGTGGAAGAAGCGCCCCAAGCCGAAGCCGGCCGCAGCCGACGCGCCGCCTGCCGCGACGTGACACTCGGCTCAAGTGTGGCGTGCACAGAGGCGATAGGAGATCACGGCCCGAGCGCTCCGCTCGTAGGGAGGGACCGATGCGACTATTGCTCGTCAGTGTGCTGTTGTGCGGCTGCAGTGAGGCCGCGAAGATCCGGATGGTGCCCAACGTAGTCGCGGGTGCGCAGTCGGCGCTCACGGCCACCAACGAAACGCCGACCTCCGAGTCGCGCGTCGGCTCGCCGATGGCGACCAACCTGCTGAGCCTCAAGTACTACATCACCCGGATTCAGCTGTGTCAGGAAGTCTCGCTGATGGGCAGCGGCTACTCCTCGACGAAGGGTTGCATCAATCTCTACGAGAATGAGTCGAGCGCGCCCGACTACAACCAATACACGGTCGAAGAAGCCCAGGCCGACGACACGCCGGGGCGCTACATCGATTTGATGACCGCAGACGGCCAGGCCGCGCTGCGTCGTCCGGTCACGCTCGAAGTCCCGGTGGCGAAGGACAAGGCAGCGGACGGCGGCCCTTCGCTCGACGGCGCGTATCGCTACGGCCTCATCAACTTCTACCGCCCGATCAAGGTGACTGCTCAGTTCCCGATCATCGGTCAGCCGAACGAGTACTTCCGCACGCGTGCGGTGACCCGAATCCACCCGGGTCCGAGCCTCCAGGGCGGCTTCAACAGTGAGAAGGTCGAGATCGGCGACACGCTCTCCGGACCCACCGAAGAGACCACCTACATGTTGAACAACGGCGGCGCGGTGTTCGTGTTCCAGAAGCCGTTCGTGATCACGCAGGAAGACATCGACGCGCAGAACGAGATCAAGGTCGACCTGGTGTTCAATCCCGAGAACTTCGGGCAAGCGTACGAGAGCGCGAATTGTCTCGGCGAGACTTACAGTGCGATCTGCGATCCGAAAAACAACGTCGTGATCGACATGCCGTACGTGCGCATGAACCCGGTGCCGCGCAAGACCGGTGAGCGGACGCGCAAGGAGACCTATCTGATGGACTACAGCACTCACTCCAAGCTGCGCATCGAGCTCTATTACAACGATGGAGATCCCGAGGCGGGCGTGCAGGGTGTGGATGCGGCCGTGGTCTACGAGGCGGGCGCGACCGAGGCGAACAACAACATCATCGCGAGCAACTTCGTCTCGCAGCGGGGCAGCGTCCTGAGCAATGACGCCGAGGTCACGCTCATGGACTACATGCACACGCCGAACCTCAACGGCCTGGTGCGCCGCCAGGACGGCACCGCGACCATCCATTGCCTCTTCGCCGGTGCTATTTGCCCGACGCCCGGCCCCACCGTTACGCGCGCTTACAAATACGTGGGCGACAGCGTGGTCTCCACCGACTGAGGTGGTCATTGTAGCTCGGTGCAGAGCGTGCGGCGGAAGCCGTTCAGCACCTGGGAGCTGATGGCGGCGGTCGAGCAGGCCGCCCGCGCGAACGAGTCGCTGCGGGCGGTCTGAGACGAGCGCTACTTCAAGCCCATGCAGCTCGCGTAATACGAGACCGTGCCGGACCAATCAGAGAACACACCGAGCACTCCGACCTGCTTCGCGAGCACGTCGAGCGTCACGAGGACGTCGCCATCGCTCGTCAGCGCGTCGAGCGTCGACTGATAGTAGAACGAGGGGCTGTCGGCGCCCTTCGTGGGCAACACTTCTTCCACGATGCGACCCGAGCGCTCGAGCGTCCAGGTGATGATGCCGAGGCCAGCTGCCTTCGCATCTCTCGCGTATTGCGACGGCACGATCTGACCGTTGTCGACCGTGAGCAGCGCCCAGGTCGGAGGCGCGACGATGCGGATGCCCTGCTCGGCGTAGCCCGCGAGGTCTTCCGCGGTCGGCAGGTCCGCCGGCAGCTCGGCGTCGTCCAGGTACACGGCCTGCTTGCCGTACTCCGGCTCGTTTTCGACCCAGTACAGCACGTCGGCCTGATGGAACGACTGCGGCCACACGTCCTTCGGGGGCACGCGCGCGGCCTTGTACTCGTCGATGAGTGCCTGCGCGTACGCGGAGTTGCTGCCGAATACCTGGTCGATCTGCAACTTGGCGTCCTTGTTCGCGCCCTTCAGCTCGGGGGTGAATTTACTGCCGAGCTTGCGGATCAGCGCGATGCTCTCCTTGTGCGTCAGCAACGTCGCGCCCGTGTCGTACAGGTCGGTGCGCCACGGAGCCGTGCCGCCGAGGAACGCGGCGGGCATGGTCGCCGCCGGGTTCGACGTGTCCATCTTGCCCTTCAAGGTCTTGAGCTCGTCGAGGCTGAGATCGCTCGTGCAGCACAGTGCAGCTGCGGGCGTCACGATCTTACCCGCCGCATCCAGCTCTGCCGCCGTGAACGGCTTCGAGCACTTCTCGGCGAGTGGCGTCACGAGGATGTTGGTGGTCGTGTGCAGGTCGCACTGGTCGTGACGGCAGACCAGCTGGCCGTCCTTCGTGAACGTGACGTCGCACTCCAGGATGCCGGCGCCCATGCGCGCGCCCGCGACGTGACTCTCGCGCGTGTGCTCCGGGATCTGCAGCGTGCCGCCGCCGCGGTGCCCGATCGAAAACTCGGTCCTGACGAAGGGGCCCTCGGCGCAGCTCTCGAGCTTGTTCTTGAGCGGGCCGGGCTGCAGCTTCGAGACCAGGTAGTACGGGCGCTCGCCAACCTGGATGTTCGTGCGCGGCGCACGCTCACGCTCGCGCTCTCGCGGCCCATCCGCGTGGCACAGGGCCGGGGCGAGGCTCGTCAGGGCGAGCAGGGCCACTTGGCCCGTGTGAAAGATGCTTCGGGGCATGTCAGTCCTCCATCTCGACGCGCCCCAGATGCGCGCGTCGAACTGCTGTGGCAAGGTTGCCGGCACGATACGCGCGCAGCTGTGTCCGGAGCTTGAAGCGGGCGTGAGATCGCGGCGACGTTTCGCCGTTATTGCGAGCGGCGCGTTTGCGCCCCGTATCGAGCCGCTCTATCGACCGATAGAGTAAATAGATTTTACTTATTGGTTGGCGATGCGCATGATGCCCGAAGTCGCGGACGCGGGAAGCTCGTCGCGGCGCACAGGAGTCAGCAACATGTCCATCATCAACTCGAAAATCCCCGCCTTCAAAGTCCAGGCCTACCACAACGACGCGTTCAAGACCGTCACCAGCGAAGACCTGATCGGCAAGTGGTCGATCTTCTTCTTCTACCCGGCGGACTTCACGTTCGTTTGCCCGACCGAGCTCGGCGACCTCGCGGACAAGTACGCGGAGCTGCAGAAGCTGGGCGTAGAGGTCTACTCGGTCAGCACCGACACGCACTTCACGCACAAGGCGTGGCACGACGCGTCGGAGACGATCAAGAAGATCAAGTTCCCGATGCTCGCGGATCCGACCGGCGCACTGGCGCGCGCGTTCGGCGTGTACATCGAGGGCGAGGGCCTGGCCTACCGCGGCACGTTCCTCGTGAACCCCGAGGGTCAGATCAAGATCGCCGAGATCCACGACAACGGCATCGGCCGCAGCTCGGACGAGCTGCTGCGCAAGGTGCAGGCCGCACAATACACCGCGTCGCACCCCGGCGAGGTGTGCCCGGCCAAGTGGAAGCCCGGCGCGGCGACCCTGAAGCCCGGTCTGAATCTCGTCGGCAAGATCTGAAGAAGAAGGCTCCGGACTACGGGCTCCAGTTTCGGACCCGTAGTCTGAAGCCTGGAGCCTGGATTCCGCCTCAGGTCAGAAGGGAGTAGACACATGTTAGATGCAGAGCTGAAGGAACAATTACGGTCTCACCTGTCGGGCCTGGGTCACAACGTCGAGCTCGTCGTGAGCGCGTCGAAGCACGAGCAACAGGCCGAGCTGCTGGAGATGCTGGAAGGTGTCGCGGAGTGCAGCGACGACCTGCAGGTGCGGATCAGCGGCGAGAGCGCGGAGCTGCCGCAGTTTGCCGTGCATTCGGACGGGCAGCCCACGGGCATGCGGTTCGTCGGTATCCCGGGAGGCCATGAGTTCACCTCACTCGTGATCGCGATCCTCAACGCGGCCGGCAAGGGCAAGCTGCCTGACGCCGCGCTCGCGCAGCGCATCCGGCGCATCCGCGCGGGCCAGGTGCGTACGTACATCTCGCAGAGTTGTGAGAACTGCCCGGACGTGGTCCAGGCGCTGCACCAGATCGCGCTCACACACGGGCGCCTCGAGCACACGATGATCGACGGCGCGCTCGTGCAGGACGAGCTCGCGCAGCTGAAGGTGCAGGGCGTGCCGAGCGTGTTCATCGGCGATCAGCTCGTGCACTCGGGTCGCGCCACCTTGCCGGAGCTCATCGCGCACCTCGAGCGCGTGCTCGGCCAGGAGCAGGGCGTGGCGGCGTCCGAGACCGATCTCGGCCGCTACGACGTAGCCGTGCTCGGCGGCGGTCCCGCAGGCGTCTCGGCCGCGATCTACAGCGTGCGCAAGGGCTTGAAGACCGTGCTGATCGCGGAGCAGCTCGGCGGTCAGCTGCAACAGACGAAGGGCATCGAGAATCTGATCTCGGTCACGTACACCGAGGGCCCGGAGCTCGGCTCCAAGCTGCACGAGCACCTGCGGGCCTATCCGGTGCAGCTGCTCGAGCACCGGCGCGTACAGCAGATCGAGCGCGCCGCTGGTAGCGGCGTGAGTGAGCTGCGCCTGGACAGCGGTGAGCGCTTGCAGGCGGATGCCACGATCGTGGCCACCGGCGCCAAGTGGCGCGAGCTCGGCGTGCCGGGCGAGAAGCAGTACATCGGTCGCGGCGTCGCGTTCTGCGCGCACTGTGATGGGCCGTATTACGCAGGCAAGAAGGTCGCCGTGGTCGGCGGCGGCAACTCGGGCGTGGAGGCGGCCATCGACCTGGCCGGCATCTGCACGGAGGTCGTGCTGCTGGAGTTCTTGCCGACCCTGAAGGCAGACGACGTGCTCGTGAGCAAGCTGCAGACGTTGCCCAACGTGCGCGTCGTGACGAACGCGAAGACCACCGAGGTCGTGGGCGACGGCGAGAAGGTCGTCGGCCTGCGCTACGAAGAGCGTCAGGGCGGCGAGCTGCGCGAGCTCACGCTAGACGGTGTGTTCGTGCAGATCGGCCTTTCGCCGAACAGTGCGCTCGTCAAAGACCTGGTGGAGACCAACCGTTACGGCGAGATCGTGGTGGACGCCAAGGGCCGCACCACGGCCGAGGGCATCTACGCGGCTGGCGACGTGACCACGGTGGCGTTCAAGCAGATCGTGATCGCGATGGGCGACGGCTCGAAGGCCGCGCTCACCGCGTTCGAAGATCGCATGCGTGCACCCGCGGCGACCGCGCGCGAGGCCACGCATCGCACCGCGCAGGTGGAAGTCTCAGCGTAACTTGATGGTGCGCAAGCTGTCGTCCGCGCGTTGCAGCTCGGGCGGCAGCGAGCGCGTGATGCTCTGCGCGAGCGCGCGCAGCAGCGCCTCACGCGCGAAGCTCTCGTGCACCACGAGGCTGACCTCGCGGCTCGGTTGCGGTTCCGTGAAGGGGATCACGCGACCGTGTCGCGTGACGTTCCAGCTCTTCGCGAGGTGCGGGATCACGGTGTAGCCGAGACCCTTGTCGACCATGTGACACAACGTCTCGATGCTGCCGCTCTCGAACTCGAAGTGCGTCTGTGCCTTTTTCTGCCTGTTCTGTCTGTAGCCGCACACGCGCATCACCTGCGTGCGTAGACAGTGGCCCTCGGACAAGAGCAGCACCCGCTCTTGCGATAGATCGGCGTCGCTGACCTGACTCAGGCCTGCGAGCGCGCTGCCCTTCTTCGCGTAGACGTAGAAGGGCTCGTGAAACAGCGCTAGCTCACGCAGCATCGGTTCATCGAGCGGTGTCGCCAGCAGACCCACATCCGTGCGGTGCTCGCGTAACGCTTCGATGATGGCGTCCGTGGTGCGCTCCTCGACACGCAGCTGCACGCCGGGATACGCGTCCGCGAAGCGCTGCAAGAACAGCGGCAACACGTAGGGCGCCAGAGTGGGAATCACGGACAGCTGCAGCACACCCTCGAGGCGATCTTTGGCCTCGTGCACGAGGTCCTCGAGGCGCGCGGCTTGACTCAATACCACCGCGCTTTGTTCGAGAATCTGACGACCGATGGGCGTGGCGCGAATTGGCTGAGAACTGCGGTCAAAAATTAACACGCCCAAGTCATCTTCCAGCTTTTTGATCTGCATCGAGAGCGTGGGTTGAGTGACGTGACAGGCCTTTGCGGCCTGCGAAAAGCTGCCGTGGCGCTCGACGGCCACGATGTATTGCAGTTGCGTAAGGCTGAGCATCTGGTGCACTCGCGCGTATCCTAAACCTGGCTACTCGTCGACGTTCGCTTCGGTTTGCGATGTGAACAGTTTGGCAAGAGTAACAATTGTTAGCGATAGATGTTCGAGTTGGCAGCAGATCGGCTGCCCGGTCCGCGCTAGTTTGCGGCAACCGGATGGCAGAGGAACGCATGCACACCACACATTGTCTCTGGACGCGCCTGACGCGCGCTTGTCCCGCTTGGGCTTCGTCCCTGGCATTGCTTGGCGCCATCAGCTGCAGCAGTGAGGACCCAGGCGTCGAGTCGAACCCCAACACGGCTCCGCCGGCCGTCGGTGGAACCGTTTCCACCGTACCGCCGACCGCAACGGGCGCCGGCGCAGTGGCCGTCGCGCCCAGAGCGGGCAGCGTCGCAGCGCCCGTAGCTGGCACGGGCGCGCGCCCTCCGACCACGGGTATCGGCGCGGCAGGCGCCCCAGCAGGACCCGGCACCACGGTGCCCACGGATCCCGGCACGGCCGCGGCAGGCGGACCGGCTGTCGTTCCGGTCGCAGGTGCGGGCGCAGCTGGTAGCGGCGGAACGGCCGGTCCGGCGCAGCCCGCGGGCCCCGATGATCTCTCGGTGTTCAAGGACCCGGGCAAGGAGCCTTGGAAGGTGGTCCCCGCAGCCGAGGCCGCCGAGAAGTGCAAGATGGACGTGAGCAAGCTGTCCGGCGTCCGATTGGGCAGCGGCTTCGCCGTCGTGCGCTACGGCCAGATGTGCTTCCGCAATCCGGCGACCGACGGCGCCACGGCGATGTGGTCCGCCACGAAGACGCTGGGTGCCACCGTCACGGGCATGGCGAGCTGGGAGACGCGGATGATCCCGCGCACGGGGCCGAAGACGGGCCAGCTGAAGGACACGGACAAGGCCACGCATTGGCTCGACAGCGTGAGCTACAACCGTGAGGCTCACCTCGCGCACGTGCTGGCGATGGTGGCACACGAAAGCGACCTGTCATACGGCAAGAAGAAGCACTCGTACGACACCGTCGGCAGCGTGCAGATCAACACGGCCAGCACGATGGTTCAGCGCGCGATCTCGCAAGATGCGGCGCGCCTCGGCAACAGCACGGCTGCGTTCGCGAAGAAGTTCCTGTTCGACGAAATCGGCATGACCGATTCGTCGTGGGGCGGCACCGTGTACGCGTACTCGTGGACCGGCACCTTGGGCGACATGGCGCGCCTCGGCAACCTGCTCATCCATCAGGGCGTTTGGAGCGGCAAGCGCATCCTCGGCGCGGACTGGGTCTACAAGCAGACGCACCCGGCATTCGAGGACGGCAACACGGCGTACGGCTATCTCACGTGGTTGGTGGCGAAGGAAGGGCAGACCAGCATCGGAGGCGGCTCGTTCACCGGCGGCTCCGGAACCAACGCGGGCGGCCTGCTCGCGGATCCGTGCTCGCCGTCGGCCGTGTGGCAGCGCTATCCGCACGGCTTGTCGGAGGCCAAGGACTGCACGTACACGATGAGCCCATGCGCTCAGAAGTACGACGTCGGCGTGTGGAGCGCGCAGGGTCTCGGCGGCCAGTTCATCGTCGGCCATCCCGGTCTGGACTTGGTGATCGTGGCGAAGGACTACTCGGGCGGCGACGGCCCTGCAGGCTTGTGGAAAGAGATCCGGCCCGCGATCGTGGCCGCCGACCCGATGTTCAAGGGCGACGATGCGGCGTTCTGCAAGGCTTACGCGGCGGGCGACTACGCGCCCGATCTGCCGGCGCCGATCGTGCAGCCGGCCGACGAACCCAAGATGTGAGGCGCTTGGCTTGATTGCTTGGAGTCACGGGCACGGCACCGTTTTTGCGGTGCCGTGTCCGAGGCGGGGTTCGTCCGCGATGTGCCCTCAACCGAGGGCAGCTGTGAGCTGCAGGCTCGCCGCCGCGAGCGACTGCATGCCGAGCTTCTGGGACAGCGCCTGCGCGTCCGTCAGCAGTTGGCGCGCGCGCTCGCGCTGACTCGCCTGGCCCGTGTCCGCCAGCAGCTGCGCGAACTGGTAGCGGGTGAGTGCGAGCTGCGGCATGAGCCCGTAGCGCTCGGCGTCGAGCAGCGCGCGCTCGTAGTGAGCGGCTGCGCGCTCGTGCTCGCCGAGCAGGCCCGCGAGCCGGCCGAGCGTGCGCGACACCGGGCCGTACGAGTGGAGCGACAAGGTCGCCACGCACAGCTGTGGATACGGCGCGAGCAGCTCGTACACGATCTGCGCGTGACGTGTGGAGCCCGTCTCCACGCACGCGACCGCCATGTGCCCCAGGATCGCGAGGTAGTCGCGCGAGTGCGGCACATCCCGCAGCCGTTGCACCTCGAACGCGGCCAGCTCCGCGCGGGCTTCCTCGATGAAGCCCATCTGGCACAACGCGCGCAGCTTCGCCGCGTACGTGAGCGGCCCGTCGTTCGGACGCGGTCGCCAGCTCGCTGCGCTGCCGGGCTCACCTTTCGGTAAGCCGACGGTCTGTGAGATCAGCTCGCCGAAGTCGACCGCCTCGACTGTCTTGCGCGCATGCAGCTGCAGCTGCTCCGCGCGCGCCTTGAGCTTGCGCAGCGCCTCGCCGGCGTACGCGAAATCGCCGGCGTTCATGCGCAGGATCACCAACATGCGCTCGTAGTGCCAGATCAGCTCCGCGTGGTGCAGCTCGCGGGCCGCAGCGCCGAACGCGTCCGCGGCGCGCATGGCCTGCGCGAGATCACCGCGCTGCACTTGGGCCACGAGCTGCGCGACCTGCGGCTCGAGCGCCCAGCGCGCGCGCTGGCGCGTGCTGCGCGAGGCCTCCATGCGCTCCAGGGTCTCACACAGCGCCTGGGCTCGTGTCAGGTCGTCCGGTCCGCCCGCGTAATATAGTCGTGCTCGCAACGTAGTGCGAACGGCGGCGGGGCGCGCGCTGCGCGAGTGCGCTTCGGCCTGGCCGAGCAGGCTCTCGACCTTGCTGCGGTGCCAGCTGTGCGGCGGCGTCCAGGACAGATGCGACAGCAGGCTGGCGCGCTCGCTGTGCGCGTCCTCCGGCAGCGCCGCGAGGGCGGTCTCCAGCATGTCGCCGGCGCCTTCCACGCTCACGGTGCCAGGCGGACCGCACACCAGCTGCCCGGCGGCGACGAGCACGCGACGGTGGCCGTGCTCGCGCGCGAGCGCGACCGCCTGCTCGAGATGGTTTGCAAACGGCTCGCCGGCCGCGCGCTCGTAGCGCGCGAGATCGAACAGCAGCTCGCACGCGGCCTGACGGCTGGCATCGGGATGCAAGGTCAACGCATCGAGCGCGCGGCGCAGAAGCGAGCTCGCGTCCGCGTGCGCACCCACGCGCGAGGCGGAGACCGCAGCCGCGCGCGCGCAGCGCATGGCTTCGGACACGTCGCTGACCGGCAAACCGGCGAGCAAGTGATGTGCGATCTCAGCGCTCGATACCGTGACGTCCGTGGCGGCTCGCAGGCTCAGCGCCTGGCCGACGCGCGCGTGCAGGCGCATGCGCGCGGCGCTCGGCAGGTCCTGGTACAGCACCTCGCGGACCAGATCGTGCCCGAACTCAAAGCGCGCGTGGCTGTCGCGCTGCGGCACGATCAGCATGCCGGACATGGCCGGCTCGAGCAGCTCGAGCAGCTGATCGGGCTTGTCGTCGAGGAGCTGCGACAGGATGCCGAGGTCGAAGCCGCGCCCGATCACCGACGCGGCCGCGAGCACTTCGCGTCCGCGCATGCCCACGTGCTCGAGCGACTGGCGCACGATGTCGAGCGCGGGCTCCGGCAGTCGCAGATCTTCGGGTCGCGGAGAATGTCCGTCCGCGAACGGACGCAGCAGCTCCACCATGAAGAAGGGGTTGCCCTGGCTCTTGCGATACACCGCCTCGGCCACGTCGCTGTTGCGCGTCCCGAGCAGCGTGCTCACGTACGCGTCGATGTCGCTGCGCTCGAGGCGGGCTAGCGGGATGCGCGTGCAGTCGCGGTGGCCGAGGATGTGATCGAGCACGCGGCGGCGGCGCCGGTCCTCGGGGAGCTGCGTGTCTCGCACGGTGAGCACGATCAGTAACTTGTGCTGCGGCACGCTCGAGACGATGTGCGACAGCAGCTTGAGTGAGGCAGCGTCCGCCCAGTGCACGTCTTCCAGCAAGATGAGCTGCGGTCGTGTCGCTGCGCGCTGCTCGACCGCTTCGGTGGTCACGAGCAACGTGCGGCGCCAGGAGTCGCTGCTTTTCTCGTCCCAGCCTTCTTCCTGGTCGCCGCTCGCGCTCGCGGCTTCTTCGGTCGTCTCGAGCGGCACGTTCCAGCCGCGCATCAGCTTCAAAAAGGGCCAGAGCGCGGGCACGTCTCCAAGGCGATGGCAGTGTGCCCAGCTGACTGCGAAGCCTGAGCGCTGCGCGTGCAGCTCCAGCGCTTCCGACAGACGCGTCTTGCCGATGCCCGCCTCTCCGAGCAGCGCGCACACCGAGCCGCGCCCGTTCTGGGCCTGCGCGAGCGCGCTGTCGAGCCGCGCGAGCACGTGATGGCGCCCGACGAGCGGCCCTTCCGATTGCGTGCTCGGCAGCGGCGCTGCGGGTTTGCTCGCAGGCTGTGGCTGCTCGATGTCGGTCCGCACGACCGCGCGCATGAAGCGATAGCCGCGACCGTACACATTGCCGACGCACGTACCGCCCGCGCCGCCGAGCGCCTTGCGCAGCTTGGCGACGCACACACTGATCACGTTGTCGCCGAGCACGCGGCCCTGCCAGACCTCGTCGATCAGCTCTTCCTTGGTCACGAGCCGGCCGGGGTTGCGCAGCAGGTACGCGAGCATCTCGAGCACCTGGGTGTCGGCCTTGATGGGCGTGCCAGCGCGCGTGAGCGCGTAGCGCACGTCATCGAAGACGAACTCGTCGAACGCGTACATCGCCATCAGTCCCCATCATGACGCGAGCTGTGGGGTGTTTGCACTCCGCAGCGTCATCGAGCGCGCGAGCCGCCGGCGACTTGCCGCAGGAGCTTGCACAGCGCGCCGTGCGACGCGAGGCACGGCTTGACAGGCCGCGCTCCTGTAGACATATCTAGATAACTCGAATCGATATATCTTTTAGAGCTATCGATACCGCCATCGACGCAGAAAAATGCTAGGAAAACAATATGTTGGCAGATATCTGGGAAGCGCGCCGTCGGGCGCACGCAATGCATCACTGGCATGCTGCTCGGCATGGACACGGCTGGGGGCGCGGCGGACCGT
>Ga0190269_10000659_pt1 | contig 17274 bp, 14 predicted proteins | sample Popmic249IS_FD_133749 | JGI IMG/M metagenome (GOLD analysis project Ga0190269, IMG submission 133749) | Populus adjacent soil microbial communities from riparian zone of Blue River, Arizona, USA - 249 IS | ecosystem: Environmental > Terrestrial > Soil > Riparian zone | place: USA: Arizona... | reverse complement strand
GACATTACGCCTGCGTGCCCGTGGGGGCGGGAGGAGCGTTGTTTTCTTTTTCGGTCGGCTCTTCGCCGGGCAGCGGCATCGAGCGCTCGTAGCCGCAGTTTTCCGTCTGACAGCGCAGAACGGGCGCCTTGGCGTTACCTGCTTGCACCAAGAACTTCGCGCCGCACTGCGGGCAGGGCTCTGGCACCGGCTTCTGCCAAGTGCGGAAGTCGCACTTGATCTCTTCCTTGGCGTAGTTCGCGCAACCGTAGAACGGCCTGCGCGCCTTTTTGCCCTTGATCTCGATGATCTCGCCGCCGCACTTCGGGCACGGCACACCGAGCGGCAACGAGCGCGTGGACTTGCACTTGGGATACGTGGAGCAGCCCAAGAACCAGCCGTTGCGACCCCAGCGCTTCATCATCTGCGAGCCGCACTCTTCGCACTTGTAGTCCGTGAGCTGTGGCTGCCGGTCCTCGCCGTCCTCACCCTCACCGGGCAATGGCCGCGTGTACTTGCACGTCGGATAGCCATCGCAACCGATGAACGGGCCGTTGCGACCCCAGCGCTTCATCAGCGGCTTGCCGCACTCCGCGCAGTTCTCGTCGATCGACTCCGGCTCGGGCCACCACTTGGTCTTCAGCTCGAGGCTCTTCTGAATTTGATCCTGCAAGCGCTTGTGGAACGGAGCGAGCACATCCAAGCGCTTGCCGCGCGCTTCCGCGATCGCGTCCAGATCCTCTTCCAACTTGCGCGTGAACTCGATGTTCGCGAGATCGAAGTTGTCCGCGGCCAGGTGCTCGGCGACCAACTTGCCGAGGCCCGTCGGCACGAGCTTGTTGCCGTTCTTGCGCACGTAGTCGCGCGCCTGCACCTTGCTCAAGATCTCGGCGTAAGTACTGGGACGGCCGATGCCCTCTTCTTCGAGCTTCTTCACGAGCGAAGCTTCGTTGTAGTAGGGCGGCGGCTCCGTCTCCTTGGCGGCGACCGATACACCGAGATCGGTGAGCTGCAGCGTCTCGCCCTCCGCGAGCAGCGGCAAGTTGCGGCTGTCTTCGTCCTCGACCTGCTCGGACTCCTCGCCAGCGAGCGTGAGGTTCTCGACCTCGTAGACCGCACGCCAGCCCGGAACCTTGAGCACGCTGCCGCTCGCCCGCAGCCCGTAGCGGCGTTCGTCCTTCAGGCCTTCGATCTCGACGCTGGTTTGATCGTAGACCGCGGGCACCATCTGACAGGCGACGAAGCGATCCCAGATCAACTTGTAGAGCTTGAAGCGCTCTTCGGTGAGGTACTTCTTCACCTCGTCGGGCGGCAGATCCATGCGCGTGGGGCGGATGGCTTCGTGCGCGTCCTGCACCTGCGCCTTTTTGGTCTTGAACTCATTCGGCTGCGCGGGCAGCGCGTCTTTGCCGTAGCGTTGAGCGATGTAATCGCGGCACTCCTGCACGGCATCGGCCGACAAGCGCACGCTGTCCGTACGCATGTACGTGATGAGACCCACCGTCTCGCCGCCCTTGCCGAGCTCCACACCTTCGTAGAGCCCTTGCGCGATGCGCATGGTGCGCGACGGCTGCATGCCGAGGCGCGTCGAAGCGTCCTGCTGCAGCTTGGACGTCGTGTACGGCGCAGGCGCACGGCTGCGACGCTCGCGCTTGACGATCTTTGCGACGCGGAAGCTCGCCTCCCGCAGGTCATCCGAGAAACGCTTCGCGTCGAGCTCGCTCGTCGCAGCCGGTCGCGACGAAACCTTCTCGAGCTTCTCCCCGCCGACGGAGTCCAAGAGCGCGGTGAACGGCGGTGGATTGTCGCCTTTGAGGTGCGCTTCGAGCAGCCAATACGGACGCGGCACGAACGAGTCGATCTCGTGCTGGCGATCCACGATGATCCGCAGCGCAGGCGTCTGCACGCGACCTGCCGAAAGTCCGAACGTCAGCTTGCGCCACAGCAAGTTCGAGAGCGGATAGCCGCCGATGCGATCGAGCACGCGGCGTGTGCGCTGCGCCTCGTAGAGATGCTCGTCGAGATCGCGCGGGTGCGCGATGCCTTCTTGCACGCCCTTCTTCGTAATCTCGTTGAACAGCACGCGCCGGATCTCGACGTCAGGCTGATCCTTGCGGACCTCTTCCATCAAGTGAAACGCAATGGCTTCACCTTCGCGATCAGGGTCGGTGGCGAGCAGGACGCGCTGCACCTTCTTCGCGTTCTCTTTGATCACGCGCAGCGTCTCGTCTTTGCCCTTCTCCTGGATGACCTCGTAGGTCTCCTTGAAGCCGTTGTCGACGTCGACGCCGCCGCGCTTCGGCAGATCTTTGATGTGCCCTTTGCTCGCGAGCACCACGTAGTCTTTGCCGAGGTACTTCTGGATCGTCGTCGATTTCGCGGGCGACTCGACGATCAGCAGCGTGCTCGCCCCACCCTTGCGTGGCTTCCCCGAAGCTTCTTCCGCCGCGTCTTGCACGTCGGGAGCCTCGGTGTCGTTCGCCACCTGGGGCTTGGCTTTGCCGCGCGGAAGCTTCGGCACGGCCGTCTTCGCGACCTTGCCCTTCGGCTTGTCGGCCTCGCTCGGGCTCGCTTCCTTTAACGATGCTTTGCCTTTGCTGGCTTTGGCGGAGGCCTTGTCCGAAGCTTTGGGCTGCGGCACTTTCTTGGCCGCTGCTGGCTTCTTCGGCTCGGGCTTCTTGCTCAGGGGCGCCTTTGACTCGGCGGCCTTGGCAGCCTTCGCCGGGACAGACTTGGCCGGCGCTTTCGAAGGCGCTGCCTTGGCTGGCTTCTTCTTGGCAGCCTGCTTGCTTGCGGCCCGCGGCGATAGCCCGCGCTGCGCCTCGGTTTCCCCAGGCGTCTTCTTTGTTGCCGACTTCGAGTCTCGCTTCGCTATCGCCATGTCGTTTCCTGCGTCAGCTACCGCTCGCTACGTAGTTACCGTCTGCACGTTGCCTGCACAGTCCGCGTAGCACCAGAGTCAGAAGGGCCTCCTGAACCTCCGCGGCTTTCATGTCAAGCGCGTCGGCGATGCCATCCGGGTGGCACGGCCCCCAACGCAGGTGCTCCCACACCGCCTGTGCGCCAGAACCCAAACCGTTGAGATCGTTTGCATCTTTGACCGGTCCCTGCGACTCGTCGCTAGCGTCCCCGAGTCCGCGGGTTGGTAGCGATAGAATATCTCCGGCGGAAGCGCAAATCTCTGCGCCAGACCTCAACAGTTGTAGGCAGCCTGTACCGCGCACGCTCCATGGTGCCGAAGGTACCGCGAATACTCTCCTTTTAAGAGTAAGCGCGACGCGCGCCGTGGCCAGCGCCCCGGACCGGGACGGAGCCTGAACCACCACCACAGTCTGGGCGAGCGCCGCGATCAATCGATTGCGGCGGAGGAAAATCCACCCACCGCTGGCGCGACGGCCCTCCGTCTCGCACACCAGCGCACCGTTCTCCGCGATGGTCGCGAACAACTTGGCGTTCTGCTTTGGATAAGCATTGATCAATCCCGTGGCAAGGACCGCCACGGTCTTGCCCCCTGCGTCGAGGGCGCCGAGATGGGCCGCCGAGTCGATCCCGGCCGCTCCGCCCGAGACGATCACCGCTCCTGCGCGGCTGAGCTCGCGCGCGAGCTGCCGCGCGAATTCCAAGCCATCCGCGTCCGCGAAGCGTGTGCCCACGATCGCCACGCGCTGATCTGCGTCGGGCAAACTGCCGGCGACGAACAGTTGGTCCGGGCTGTCGCGCAGGTCGGCCAAGCCCGCCGGCCACTTCTCGCTGCCCGGGTGCAGTGTGTAGATCGGTCGCTTCAACGGAATGCGCGCGCTCATCCGCTCTGCATCGGCTCGCTCCGAGATTCGGTTGCGAGTCTGCGCCGCCCAGATCAAGGTGCGGCGGTCATGTTGATCTTCGTGTACGGGACGCTTCGACGCGGTGAGCACAATCATCTGCAGCTCGGTCCAGCCCGATACGTCCGCGAGGCGTGGACTGCGCCACACTACGAGCTCGTGGATCTGGGTGACTACCCTGCGCTGCTCGAGTCCGGCGCCGACGCCGTGCGCGGCGAGCTGTACGAAGTGCCCGACAGCTGGCTCTCGCACTTGGATGCGTTCGAAGATGTGCCGACGCTCTACGAGCGCAAGCAGATCAGCTTGGATGACGCGCATGCGCTCGGCTACGTGATGCGCCGCGACGTCGCAGGCTCCGCACCGCGCATCTCGAGCGGTGATTGGTGCGCGCGCTGATGCCTTTGCGACGCGCCACCGTGGAAGACTACGCGCATAGGTTACTGCGCGCACAGCAGCTGCTCGAGAGCCGCCTCGACGCCGAGGTCACGCCCGCGGAGCTCGCCGAGGCAGCGAGCTTTTCGCTGCACCACTTTCATCGCATCTTCCGCGCGCAGCTCGGTGAAACCGTGATGCAGCGCGTGCGGCGGCTACGGCTCGAGCGTGCCGCGCGGCGCGTGCGCGACTCTCGCGCGCGCCTCATCGAGCTCGCGATCGAAGCTGGCTACGAGTCGCATGAGGCGTTCACACGTGCCTTTGCGGAACACTTCGGGGTGCCGCCCTCGGAATACCGCGACGAGCCGCACCCGCGACGCGGCATCGATCAGCGTGAGGCTGGCAGAGCACCACGCATTCCCATCAGCGTACGCGAGCTGGGTGAAGTGCCGGTCGCGTTCATCCGCCATCGAGGCGGTTACGATGGCGTGGGTGAGACGTGGCAGAAGCTCGTGGCGTGGGCGACGGGGCAAGGGCTGCTCCGTGACGACTTCCGCGTGTTGTACGGGATCTGCCCGGACGACACGGATGTGACGCCCGAGCAGCACCTGCGCTTCGACGCATCAGTCGCGCTCACGCAGCCGCTGACGGCGGCGCCGGGAATCGGCACGACCACAGTGCCCGCCGGCACCTACGCGATCGGCGTACACGTCGGGCCCTACGATCGCTTGCGCGAGACCTATCTGGAAGTAGTAGGCCACTGGTTTCCGAGGAGCGGCTACGAGCCCGCGCCAGAGCCAGTGATCGAGCACTATCTCAACGACCCGATGTGCACGCCCGCGCACGAGCTACGCACCGAGGTCCGCGTACGCATCGCGGAGCACTGAGCGTCACTCGACGCCGATCGCGATCTGTCCGGAAACATGATCGGGCGTCATAGCGTCGAGGCGAAAGCGCTCGTAGTCGGCGATGTAGCGCCGCTGCGCTCGCCCATCCCAGTGCTCGTTGATGAAGCTCCAGCCGGCGTTGATCACCTGCTCTGGACGCCCGTCGAACGCGAGCTGCGCGTAGCGGCCCGCCGGAATGCGCACCCGCCGCATGCCCTGTGGAACCAACGCGCTCGCATCAGCCTCATGGCCAAGCACCATGGTGTATGCGGCACGATGGTCGGACTGGTAGTCGCAGTACACGCAGTACACGTGTGAGTCATCGTGCCGCAGCGGCACGCGACCCGACACTTGCTCCCCGAAGAACCGCTGCCAATGCGCAGGAATGTCGTGCGCGGCGCGCTCGGGTGAGGTGGCGACCGCCAGGCCGATGACGATCAGGTCCCGCTCCATGAAATTCTCAGTGATGTCCATACGCTCTGCTCCGTGTTCGTGGCTGATGAGCAGAACCTACGGGGCTCGTGCGGCGCCGGCTTGATAGCCAGTGCTATCTTGCACATGGCCTCGTTTTCGCGGGCTACCCGCGCAGCCACGCAGTATGGTCGTCACCATGCTCGAAGCAGCCGAGACGAGCCTGGATGAGGTGATCATCACCCCGGAGCTCTACAGGCGACCGGCACGCGCTGCGGACCATGCCGCCGAGAGCCGCGCCCTCATGACGCTCGCAGAAACGATGGCCGAGTCACCGGCGCAGGTGTTGCAAAAGCTCGCCGACTTCGCGCTCGAGCTCTGCAGCGCTGGGTCGGCGGGCATCAGCGTGTGGGAGCCCGACGAGCCGAGCGTATTTCGTTGGCGTGCGACTGCCGGTGCATACGCACGCTACGTCGGTGGCACGCTGCCCCGTGACTTCAGTCCGTGCGGCGTGGTTTTAGACCGGCGCTCGCACCTGCTGATGTCCCAGCCTGTGCGAGCGTTCCCATACATCGCAGAGCTGTGCGCGCCTTGCGTCGAGGTGCTGCTCGTACCGTTCTCGCAAGCAGGCGTGCTCGTGGGAACCGTCTGGGTGGTCGCGCACGAAGACAACACCCACTTCGATGCGGAAGACGCGCGCATCGTGACGAGCTTAACCAAGTTCGCCGAAGTCGCGATTCTGACCATCCATCGTATCGAAGCGGCGCAGCGCTCCGAGCAACTACGCCGCGAGCGTGAGGAGCACTTTCGCGCGCTGGTCACAGCGACGTCCGACGTCGTGTACCGCATGAGCGCCGACTGGTCGACGATGTACCCGGTGAACGGGCGCAGCTTGATCGCGAGCAACACGCAGCCGCTCGAAAGTTGGATGGTGACGCACCTGCCTGCGTTCGAGCATGAGCGTGTGCGCGCAGCGATCGCAGCTGCGATCGCGGGCAAGCACAAATTCGAGCTCGAGCACCAGGTCATCCGTCCGGATGGCTCACTCGGTTGGACCTTCTCGCGCGCGATTCCGATCTTGGATGCACAGGGCAAGATCGTCGAATGGCTGGGTGCGGCGAGCGACGTGACGCGCTCGAAAGAAGCTGAAGCCAGCTCGCACGAGCTCAGCGCACGGCTCGAGATCGCGCTGTCCGAGTCGGAGCGGCTCAAGCGGCTGTACGAGACGGCGCTGTCCAACACCTTCGATCAAGTCTATGTGTTCGATCTGCAATATCGCTTTACGTTCTTGAATCAGCCGCTGCTCGAGCTGCTCGGTAAGACCTGGGACGAAGCGATCGGCAAGACGTGCTTGGAGATCGGCTACGACGCGAGCCATGCGCGGCTCTACGAAGCCGAGATCGATCGCGTGCGCGAGACCAGGCAGCCCACGCGCGTCGAGATGGCAGACTCGCAACGGGTGTTCGAATACATCTTCGTGCCGGTATTCGGCGCGACGCGCGAAGTCGAAGCAGTCGCAGGCACCACACGCGACATCACCGCGCGCAAGGCCATGGAGCAGGAGCTGCGCGACGCGGATCGCAAAAAAGACGACTTCATCGCCACCTTGGCGCACGAGCTGCGTAACCCACTCGCGCCGATCAGTACCGGCGTCTCGCTGCTGAGTGAGCAGGGAGATGTCGGGCTGGCGCACAAGACGCTCGGGGTCATGCGCCGTCAGATCGATCATATGGTGCGATTGATCGACGACCTGTTGGACGTCTCGCGCATCACGCGAGGCAAGCTCGAGCTGCGGCGCGAGCGCGTGCTCCTGTCGCAGGTAGTGAACGCGGCGATCGAAGCCAATCATCTGCAGCTCGAGCGCGCGCGGCACACGCTGCACACACGCTTGAGCAGCGAAGAGCTCTGGCTCGACGCAGACCAGACGCGCCTGGCCCAGATCGTCGGCAACCTGCTCAACAACGCTTGCAAGTACACGCCCGAAGGCGGCGAAATCGAGATCTGCAGCGGGCGCGACGGAGACGAGGCTGTGATCACCGTGCGCGACTCAGGGCTCGGCATCCCCCCCGACCGCATCGACGACGTGTTCGAGATGTTCTCTCAGGTGAACCGCGCGCTCGATCGTTCGCAAGGTGGATTGGGCATCGGGCTCGCGCTGGTGCGGCGCTTGGTCGAGATGCACGAGGGCTCGGTCAGCGCGTTCAGCGAAGGGCCCGGTCTCGGTAGCACCTTCACCGTGCGTTTACCGCTGGCGCATGCCTCGGAGCTGCCGCGCACGGCGGCCACGAAGGTCAGCCCGCTGCCTGCGCAGCTCGGGCCGATCCTGGTGGTGGACGACAACGACGATGCGGCCGAGCTGCTGCGGCTCGCGCTGGAGCAGGCGGGTCATCAGGTCATGACGGCAGCGGACGGTCGCACCGCGATCAGCACTGCTGAGTGCATCGTGCCGAGCGTGTTTATCCTCGACATCGGGCTGCCGGACATGAACGGCTACGAGCTCGCTCAGCACTTCCGTAGAGATCAGCGCTTCGCGGACACGATCTTGATCGCGCTCACCGGGTGGGGCAGCGAGCGCGACCGGCTCCATGCGATGGGCGCGGGCTTCGACCTACACCTCACGAAGCCCGTGTCGACGCGCGACTTGCAGGACGCGCTCGGCCGTGCGCTGAGCCTGCGTGATGCCTCGCAGCGCGGAGGCTAGCCCGACACTATCCAGTACAGACCGAGCGCGGCTGCCGCGAGTGCCATCAGGCGCTGGCTGCGCTCGATGACGCGCGCGGAGAGACGCGTGCCCACCTTAGCGATCGTCGCGGTGAGCGCGGCCATCGCAAGCGTGCTGCCGATCGAAAACGCAGCCAAGTACGCCAACGTGTGCTGCAACGCGCCGGAGAGCATGACCGGCATGAGCAGGAGCAAGCTACTCGCGCCGGTGGCGCCGTGGATCAAGCCGACCCAGAGCGGGCTGCGCGCGTCGACCGCAGCTGCCGCCGCATGGCGCTTGGACCAGAGCGAGAAGCCCGCAGCTACCAGCAGCGCCGCGCCGGCAAGGCGTTCGCCCCAACCTGCCATCAGCGCAACGAACGAGCTGTGAACGACCGGAGAGCAGCAACAGCGGAACAGCCAGGATCAACGTGCCGAGGCCGTGCCCGACACCCCAATGAAAGCCGATGCGTGCGGATGCGTGTGGATATCGCAGCGCCACAGGACCCAGGCTGAGCACGTGATCGGGGCCGGTCACCGCGTGCAGCGCTCCCGAGCTCGCTCCGTAAAGGATTGTGGCAGTCATGGCTTCAGCATGCGCTGAGGCTGTACGCAGGACCAATATATCGCTTAGCGCCTACTGATAGCCTTTGTCTATCAGTGCGGCTAACAAAAAGCCGGCGCCGCGGACAGCGGCACCGGCTTGGTCGTCAGGCAGGTCGATCAGGCGTCGAGGCCCAACATCTCCGCGACATCCTCAGCGTCCATGAGCTTGCCATTGAGCTCGTTCGACGAGTCCTCGATGATCTTGCGTGCAGCCGGCAGCTGATCCGTCGCGCACTGCAAGCTGTACAGCAGCTTCAGCTTGACGTCTTTCCTGAGCGCCGTCACAGCGCCAGCGACCGCACCACGGGCAGCGACACCGAGGTCTTCGCCCGCTGTCGCGACCAACTTCGCCTTGCTCCTCGCCTTGAGCAGCGCCGGCAGCCGCACGTCGATGAGCGAGGTCAGCGCCGCCTTGAACTTCGCAGATGCGTCAGCCTTGAACGCGTAGCGCAGTGCCAGGCGCGGCGGCGTGCACTCGATGTTCACGCTGGCCTGTGCCTTGGCGGACGCTCTGCACTCGGCCGAGACCATCGGCGGCTCGAAGTCGCCGTCGCAGCGACCTTCGCATTTGAACGTGGCGTCTGTCTTGCCGCGGCACTCTGCCTTGACCGCACCCGTGCAGCCTGCCTCGGGCGCTTTGGCCGTGCACTCACCGGAGCACGTGCCCTCGCACTTCGCTGCCGCCGCCAGCTGCGTCTCGCAGCTGCCCTTGCACGTACCTTCGCAGCTGCCTGCGCAGCGCGTACCTTCGGCATCTGAGAACACGGTGCACTTGCCGTCGCACGTACCGTGGCAGGTGCCGCTGCATTCCGCACCCGCTTCGATCTTCGCGGTGCAGCTGCCCTGACACTCGCCAGTGCACGAGATCTGCGGCGCGGTCACGGTACAGTACAGCTCCGCGCTGGCGTCGCACTCGAACTCGGCGTTGAGCTCGGCTTCACACGATCCCCTGCAGTCGACCTCGACCTTGCCACCCGACACCGACGCATCGCACTTGGCAGCAGCTTCGACCGACGCTTGAGCATCGACCGCACAGCGAGGCGGTTGATATTCGAAGTTCACGCCAGCTTCGAGGTTCGCATCGAACGCGGCCTCGAGCCCCGCCGCCAGGTCGCCCTGGATGCCGAAGTCAGCTTTGATCAAGTCCAGCTCTTCCTGGATACCTTCGCTGACGCCATTGGCTGCAGTTTGAAACGCCAGTGTCGCCGAGAAGAACGCATCGACAGAAGGAACGCCCGAGATCGACGCGTTGCCCTCGGCGACGCCTCCGATCTTGACGCCATCGACCGTGTCGCCTGGACAGGTGAAGCCACAGATTTGCTGCAGGGGATCGATGGGGTTGCCATCTTTATCAGTGCAGGAGCCCGCGGCGAGCAGAACAGCTAGGCCCAGAAACGTAGTCAAACGATTCATTGTCATCTCCTTGTTCCTGGTCCTGTTCAGATCTTGAGCGCCGCGTTGACCTTGGTCGCTGCCGAGACCGCGTCGGTGACCGCCTTGGCGGAACCGTTGATGATGCCTTCGACGTCATCGATCTGTTCGGAGGCGCAGCCGAGGCCGAACAAGAACTTCACGTCGACACCGCTGTCTGCCTTGGCTTCGTCGATCGCGCCCTTGAACGCACCCTTCGCAGCCGTCAGCAGATCCTGGCCCGCGTCGTTCACGGACTCGCTGCGCGCGACCGCGGCCTTGAGCGCCGGCAAGCGCACCTTGATCAGCGACTTGAGGCCGCTCTCGAACCGCACGCGCGCTTCGAGGTTGTTGGTGAATGCGGATCCCTTGAGCCGATACTGGAGCGCGACGCGCGGCGGCGTGCACTGCACGTTCAACTTGGCGTCCGCTTGCACCTTGGCCTCGCACTTGGCGTCGACTTTGGGCGGCTCGAACTCACTGTCGCACTTGGTCTTGCACTCGATCGATGCGCCGGCCTTGCCGCGACACTCGGCCCTCAGGCCACCCTTACAGTCGGCCGTGCCTTCTTTTTTTACTTTGCATTCGCCGCGACACTTGCCCTGGCAGCTCGCCTCCGCGGAGACTTCCACGTCGCAGCTGCCCTCGCACGTGCCTTCGCAGCTTCCCGCGCACTCGGCCTCGCCCTTTTCGTTCTTCACGTAGCCAGTGCATCCGCCCGAACACTTGCCGCGACATGTGCCGTTGCACGTAGCCGCCGCGTTGAGATCGACCGTGCATGTGCCGGTGCACTCGCCGTTGCACGCGACCTCCGGCGCTTGAACGGTGCAGTACAGCTCGGCATCGACCCCGCACTCCGGGACCTCGATGTTCGCCTCACAGCCGCCTTTGCACTCGACCGAGAGCATGCCAGGCGTGACCTCCGCATCGCAGCGAGCAGCTGCCTGGAACTCGGCTTGGATGTCCGCTTTGCACTGCGGCGGCTGAACTTGGAGCTTGAAGCCCGCTTCTAGCTTGGCGTCGAGCTCGGCTTTGAGCAGCGCCGCGACGTCGCCAGTGGCTGCCAATCCGAAGTCGCCGCGAATGCCTTCGAGCTCGGCGTTGATGCCGCTCGACACGCTCTTCGCTGCAACTTGGAAGTTCAGCACGGAGTTGAAGAAGCCGTCGATCGAGGGAATGCCAGAGATGCTCGCGTTGCCCTCCACCAAGGTCTTGATCTTGACGCCGTCCACGGTGTCGCCCGGACAGGCGAAGCCGCACTCCTCCGCGAGATCCAAAGCTTGGCGCGACACACCGACGTCAGGTGTATCCGCGGCGTAAGCTTCATTGCCAGAGCCCACGCTCGATCCTATGCCGCTGATGGCTCCGAGCGTGAGCAGAGCCGTGAGCGGCCGATATTTGAAGGGCTTCATGATCGTTCATTCCTCCCGCGCCACCTTCACCGGGTGTGAGTGGGCCGATAGGGCACAATTCGCGAACGACGATGGTTCCACAGTCAGTTGCGCGTGAGCAACAGAACAGCGCGGTGTTAGTTGGTGATCGCGTGCGCGAGCAGCGCGTCGTTCACTGTGACCGCGACAGCGCTGTCGCGATGTAGTGTGTGGATGCATTTGCAGGCCGATCGCGTGTGTGGAAACGCGCGCGACGTGTAACCCGGTGATCGCTTTACGCGCGCGCGGCATTCATACACGTGCAACTCACACGTATGCTGCAAGGCATGTGCGGCGCATTCATGCCGGGTGCGATCCGAACGGGAGCGCGCAGTCAAAGCACTGTCGCCAGCTGATCCGAACCACAGCGGAGCAGCCACCAGCTGCGATGGGTGAGCCCTTTCGGCGCCGGCCGGTGGCTACCAGGAAGAGATCGTCTCTGTCGCAACTGGCCCTCGCCTGAGGCACGAGGACACGCATGCTCCCGATTGCGGAATCAGCTCGGGAGCAGAGATTTTCCAACGATCTCACGCGAAGTGTCGACCCCACCACGACCGACATTGGCCATGGCTTGCGGGCCCAATCCTTGCTCGGTTAGTCTGCCTCCTCACGGACTCAGAGAGTGCCCATGAACGATCACGTCGAACGCATGGTTCAAAGCTGGTTTGAGCGCACGGAGTTTGAAGGCGACAAGCAGCGCGCACTGATGAGCGAGCTCATCAACGGTATTCATCGCTTGGTTCGCGAGGCCGAAAATGAGACGCGTGCGCGCTGCGAGGAGATCGCCGTGCAAACTGCGGGTGATGACATCGGTGGCCGGATTGCGCTCGCGATCCGCACGTCGGATCCGGAGAGCTTGCCCCGCAAGAGTCTCACGGAGATCTACGCGCCCGAGCTGATGCGCCAGTAGCGCCAGGGACAGCACGACTGCGGGTCGGCCAACTATACGGTCGGTCCACCCCGTCTCGCAGCCACTCAGGCCCGCGGCTCGCAGAACAAGACGAACACGCTCGTGTAGCCGTGCAGGCAGCTGCGCTCGCCCACTGGGCCGACTTCTCCGTTGCAGAAGAAGCCGGCAAGCGGCACCGAGCCGAGATGGCGCGTGAACACGTCGGAGTCGTGGTTGGGAGCGCCGAACAGCCGCTCACCACGTCCGAAGTTGGAGAAGAGCAGCGCGCCGCGGACGACCGGGGCCGGCTCGCGGCGTACGAAGTCACGGAGGAGCTCCACGAGCTGCGACTCGGCAGTGTCCTGGTCTCGCATGTGAAACTGGACGACCTGATACGTTTGGATCTGGGCGTCCACGGCGAGCGCTCCGCTGTCGGGATCGATACCCAGAATGTTGCGCATCAGGAAGTCGTCGCGGCCGTAGCGGCTGCGGCTGTCATCGCCGAGGTCGACGCCCAAGAACATCGACGTGTTGAAGCGGGCGAGGTCGCGCGGGTTCAAACCGTCGTAGATGCGACGCAAGACTTCGGCGGGCTTGCCGGCGTTGAGCTCCTTGATCACGTTGCCGCGGGCTCGCGTGACGATGACGGGCTCGCCCACGGGCCGACAGCCCTGCGCGACGACGGGATGAACCTCGATGGCTCCTTGCAGCGCCACGACGAGGCCGCCGCCCGAGAGCAGGTCTCCATGGGCGAACAGCGCAGCCGGCTGGTCGGGCGCACCCGCATTGGCGAGCCCTCCGAGCTTCACCATGCCCGGAAACGACTCGTCGAGCGTACGCAGCACGACCTCGATGTCGCAGGTCACAGCGTCCGCGAGCAGAAGGAAGTGGGACTTCTGCTGCGGGTCGATCTCCAGAAACTCGACCCACTCTTCTTCGGTCGCGGGCAAGAACTCGGCGACGTGACCGACGCGCACTTGGACATCGGGCAACCAGGCGCCGATCAGCGCAACCGCCTCGCGCGCTTCGAGCTCCTGGCCTCCGCCGATCACGCCGGAGCCCGAGCAGCCGACAAGCGTCGTGTCGCCGAGCTCTTCTTGCACCCAACCGCAGACGCGTTCGTAGTTGTCCGCGTGGTGACTGGAGATGAAAAGGAAGACCAAGTCGGGGGGCGTGGTCTGTCCCGTGACCAGCGCCGCGGCTGCAGCTTTGATCGCGGTCTGTGTATCGACACGCTCGGATACGCCTGAAGCCCAGTGCATTTCGCCGGTTGCTCCGATGGCTGGCAGAAGCAGATTCGCGGGTTTATTTCCGCTGTCGCGCTGCTCTTCGCCGTGGTTTGGAGGCAAGCATAAGGCCTCGGAGAACAGCCCGCTATCGGTGCGCAGAAACCCACTTTCCGGGCGTTTCTGCATGCTGTGGCAGCGAGATCACGGCATGCTCCGCCGCATGGAAAATCATAAGCGCGAGTTCATCGAGTTCTTGGTGCGATGCGACGTGCTGCGCTTCGGCGACTTCACGACCAAGAGCGGTCGCAAAACCCCTTACTTCATCAACGCGGGCCGTTTCCGCACGGGCGCCCAGCTGGATCGGCTCACACGGTTCTACGCGCAAGCCATCACGGACAAGCTCGGGGACCGATTCGACGTGCTGTTTGGCCCGGCGTACAAGGGCATCCCGCTGGCCTCCGCGACCGCGGTCGCCCTGCATCGAGAGCACGGGCGCGACGTGGGCTACTGCTTCAACCGCAAAGAAGCCAAGGACCACGGCGAAGGCGGGATCCTGGTCGGGCACGACCTGCGCGACGGCGACCGCGTGCTGTTCATCGAGGATGTGACCACCGCGGGCACCTCGATCCGCGAGACGTTGCCTGTGTTGCGCGCGGCGGCGAAGGTCGAGCTCGCCGGGTTGGTCGTGGCTGTGGATCGTCTGGAACGCGGAACGACCGAGTTGAACGGGCTCACCGAGATCAGCGAGCACTACGGCATGCCCACGTTCGCCATCGCGACCATCGATGAGATCATCGCGCACTTGCGCGAGCATTCAGTCGACGGGCGTATGCTGTTGGATGACGCGACCTACCGGCGTGTGCTCGACTATCGCAAGCAACACGCCGGTACGCGCTAGTCACGCGCTCACGGCGTGAAGATCTTCGCGATCACGCCGCTGCCGTTGTCGAACGGCTTGGCTTCGCTCATGTCCGCGATCTTCTCGAAGTTGGCAGCAAAGTCGTCGACCGAGACATTCTGGCCGAGCTTGACGCCCTTGCTCTCCACGACCTGCGCCTTGGCGTAGTAGCCCGCGCCGGCTTCGATGATCGTGCCGGTGGGCGCGTCGTCGCTCGCGAGATAGAGCACGGCAGGCGAGATCAGCTCAGGCTTGAGCTGGTTGAACACAGCCTCGGGGATGCCGAGGTTCTCGGTCATGCGCGTGCCGGCGACCGGCGCGATCGTATTCACGCGGATGTCGAACTTCTGGCCCTCGAGCTTCAAGGTGTTCATGAGACCGACGAGGCCGAGCTTGGCAGCGCCGTAGTTGCTCTGTCCGAAGTTGCCGTACAGACCCGACGACGAGGTCGTCATGACGACGCGGCCGTAGTTCTGCTTCACGAAGTGCGGCCACGCGGCTTTCGTCACGTACACGCTGCCGAGCAGGTGCACCTTGAGCACGAGCTCGAAGTCGTCGAGCTCCATCTTCGCGAAGCTCTTGTCGCGCAGGATGCCCGCGTTGTTGATCACCACGTCCACGCGGCCCCACTTCGAGACGGCGTCGTTGACGATGCTCTCTGCGCCCTTGCGGTCGGAGACCGATGCGCCGTTCGCGATGGCTTCGGCGCCGAGCGCCTTGATCTCTTCGACGACCTTGTTCGCTGCGTCGCTGCCGCCACCCGATCCGTCGACCTTGCCGCCGAGATCATTGACGACGACCTTGGCACCGCGCTTCGCGAACTCGAGCGCGTGCGCGCGACCCAGACCCGCACCAGCGCCGGTCACGATGACGACTTTGTCTTTGAAACTAATGGCCATGACACTGTTCTCCTTGGGAATTGCTACTACGGGGACGGCTGCCCACCCGACCCCAAAAGTCCGGCGTGCGGAGCGCGTGGAGTACTAAGTGAGACTGTCCCGCGTCAAGGAGCGGCGCCTTCAGACGCGAGAACATCAAAATCTCACGGGTTCGCGTGTGGGCGCCCGCGCACAAACCGCTCACCTGGTAGCCGCAGCGGCACTCGCCCGTCCGACTGATGCCTGCAGCGCACCCCCGGACCTGATTGCCACGAAGCCTGGTCCGAGCGGCCTAAGCCGCAGCTTTAGCGCGCAGCGTGTTGGCAGCTCACGACTGAAACCGGTAGTCTCAAGGTCTCAGCCCGGGGACAACCGTGACAGACGTATCGACAGAGCTGGTACGGGACAAGCTGCTAGCGCTCATCGGAGCGCATGCAACCGAGGCAGACCTCGCTCGCGTGCTCGCTGAGCTACTGAGGGGCGGTGGCGGCGTCACGCTGGAGTTCGATGACGTCAGGCTCAAGGTCGTCATGAGAGAGGGCCGCTATCACTTCAAGCGGGAAGACCTGCGAAGGTCTAGCCTCCCGCCAAGAGCCAGCAACCTGCCTCCCCGCTCGCGCTGAACGCAACAGCGACGGTCACGGTGTCGGCCCCCTAACCCTCCGCCTTTTCCCGGCGCCGATCATCCCACGTAACGCTCCCGAAGCGCAGCCAAACAGCGCCGCACAGTCTCATCCTGCGCAAGCGCCTCGACACTCATCTTCATCCGCTTCGCCCAACTCGGATGCTCCGCCGAAGCGACCCCGGGCACATTCAGCGGCTCAGTCTCCAAACAAACATCATCGAGCGACGCCGCCACGAGCTGCGAACGCGTACGCGCCAAGAACCTGTGCACAGCGACGGTGAAGTCCGCATCGCTCAGCGAGGTGCCGACCGGCACCAAGCCCTCCCGCTCGAGCACCCGGATCAGCTGCGCTTTACCCTCCGCGCGCTCTGCCCGCACGCGCTCCGCGCTCGCCTCATCTGGCAAGATGCCCAGCACCAACAGCTGATCCACATCGAGCGCGTTGAAGTACCCGAGCAAGGGCGGCATGTCGTGTGTGTTGATCGTCGCGAGCGCACTCTCCGCATAGCGCTGAGGTTCTTTGAACACGCCAGCCTCGTCGCGCTCGAAGCACACGACCTGCGAGCGCAACAGTGACAGCTCGTGCATGCGCTCGCGCAAACCCGCAGGCACGACTCCGAGATCCTCGCCGATCACCAGCGTTTGCGTGCGACTCGCTTCGAGCGCGACGATCGCGCACAGCTCCTCGAACGGGAAGCGCACGTAGCCACCGTCGCGCGCAGTCGAGCCGTACGGCACCCAGAATTGTCTGAGCACGCCCATCACGTGATCGATGCGCAACATACCCGCGGCACGCACCGCGCTGCGCGCGAGCCTGCGAAAGTAGCGATAGTTGTCCCCCACCAATCGCTCGGGCACGAGCGGCAGTAACCCCCAGCTCTGTCCCACGGCCGAATAGGCATCCGGCGGTGCACCGAGCTCGACGCCGCGCGCGAACAGCTCGCGGTGCAGCCACACATCCGCTGCACCGGAAGAGTTGCCCACCGCGAGATCACCGTACAGGCCGACGCGTAACCCCTGCGCGCGTGCGTTGCGCTGCGTGTCCTCGATCTGCCGGAACAGCTCGAACTGCAGATACATGTGGAGCGACACCGCGTCTGCGAGCTGCGTGCGCAAGCGCGCGACCTCCGGGCCGTGTG
>Ga0190269_10000658_pt1 | contig 17275 bp, 19 predicted proteins | sample Popmic249IS_FD_133749 | JGI IMG/M metagenome (GOLD analysis project Ga0190269, IMG submission 133749) | Populus adjacent soil microbial communities from riparian zone of Blue River, Arizona, USA - 249 IS | ecosystem: Environmental > Terrestrial > Soil > Riparian zone | place: USA: Arizona... | reverse complement strand
CCTGCTGCCCGAGACCAAGACCGCGCGGTACGAAGCGCACGACCGCCCGGAGTTCGAGGCCGCGTTCAAGGAGCTCTGCTCCGACTGCAAGATCCTCTACTACAACGCCAACCAGGACGCGGCGCTGCAGCAGAACCAGGTCGACCAGGCGCTGACCAACGGCGCCGAGGTGCTGGTGCTCGACCCGGTCGACTCGGCCTCCGCGGCGTCGCTCGTGGCCAAGGCCAAGGCGCAGGACGTGCCGGTCGTCTCCTACGACCGGCTCATCACCGGTGGCGGCGAGCCCGACTACTACGTGTCGTTCGACAACGAGAAGGTCGGCACGCTGCAGGGCACCGCGCTGCTCGAAGCCCTGGGAGACAAGGCGATGAGCGGCAACGTCGTGATGATCAACGGCTCGCCGCAGGACAACAACGCCAAGCTCTTCAACAAGGGCGCCAAGGCCACGCTCGCCGGCAAGGTGAAGATCGGCAAGGAGTACTGGACGCCCGACTGGAGCCCGGACAAGGCCCAGCAGGAGATGGACCAGGCCGTCACCGCGCTCGGCAAGGCAACGATCATCGGTGTCTACGCCGCCAACGACGGCACCGCCGGTGGCGCCATCGCCGCCATGAAGGCTGCGGGCTTCACCAAGCTCCCGCCGGTCACCGGACAGGACGCCGAGCTCGCCGCGATCCAGCGGATCCTTGCCGGCGACCAGTACATGACCGTCTACAAGGCCACCAAGGCCGAGGCGGAGGCGGCGGCGCAGCTGGCCTACGACCTGCTGCAGGGCAACGAGTCCTCGCAGCAGACCGTGATGGTCAACAACGGCACCGTCGACGTCCCGTCGGTGCTGCTCGAGCCCGTCACCGTCACCGCGGAGAACGTGAAGGACACCGTCGTGAAGGACGGCTTCTGGACCGTGGCGGACATCTGCACGCCGGCCTACAAGGCGGCCTGCGACAAGTACGAGATCAAGTAGTCCTCGAGCCGGGCGCCGCTCCTCAGCGAGGGGCGGCGCCCGGGCAACGAGCGTCAGGAGGGCGACGTGGCCGACCCGATCCTCGCCATGCGGGGCATCTCCAAGCGGTTCGGTGCGGTGCACGCGCTGACCGACGTCGACTTCCACGTGATGCCCGGTGAGGTCGTCGCCCTGGTGGGCGACAACGGGGCCGGCAAGTCCACCCTCATCAAGGTCATCTCCGGCGTCGGCCCGGCGGACGCGGGCGAGATCACGTTCGAGGGGCGCCGGGTCGGGATCCACAAGCCGCAGGACGCCACCGGCCTCGGGATCGCGACCGTCTACCAGGACCTCGCGCTGTGCGACAACCTCAACGTGGCGGGCAACCTCTTCCTGGGGCAGGAGAAGCTCCTCTCTGGGGTCGGCAAGGCATTGCGTTGGATGGACCACGTCGCGATGGAGCGGCGTACCTGGGAGCTCCTCGCCCAGCTCTCGATCGCGATCCCGGACGTGCGCACGCCGGTCGCCTCCCTCTCCGGCGGCCAGCGGCAGTCCGTCGCCATCGCCCGGTCGTTGCTGGGCAACCCGAGGATCGTCATCCTCGACGAGCCGACCGCCGCGCTGGGCGTCGCTCAGACGACCCAGGTCCTCGAGCTGGTGCGCCGGCTGCGTGACCAGGGCTTGGGCGTGATCGTCATCAGCCACAACATCGCGAACATCTTCGCGGTGTCCGACCGCATCTGCGTCCTGCGCCTCGGCCGCAACAACGGTGAGTACTTCAAGGCGCAGAGCTCCCCGGAGGAGGTCGTCGCGGCGATCACCGGGGCCCGGCACGAGGACGCGCAGCTGCACCTCGCCGACGCCCACCTGCCCAGCGTGCCGAGCAGCCCCGGCGCGGCCGCCGACGCGACAGAGGAGGTCACGCCATGACCACGGTCACCGAGCGCGACGCACGCCTGGCGCGCGAGGAGGGCATGGCCGGAGCCCTGGCCGCGGTACGACGACGGCTGCGCACCGGCGACCTCGGGTCCATCCCCGTGGTCATCGCGCTGCTCGTGATCTGGGCCTACCTGCAGTCACAGAACGACAACTTCCTCAGCGCGGTCAACCTGACCAACCTCATGCTCCAAGTGGCGGCCGTCGGCATGGTCTCGGTCGGCGTCACGATGGTGCTGCTGCTGGGCGAGATCGACCTGAGCGTCGGTTCGGTCTACGGCTTCACGTCGGGCGTGATGGTGGTGCTCAACGTGAAGCAGGGCTGGTCGCCGTGGGCGGCCGTGGCGGTCGCGCTGCTCGTCGGCGTGGGCATCGGCCTGCTGCACGGGAGCATCTTCGCGTGGCTCGCGGTGCCGTCCTTCGTGGTGACGCTGGGCGGCCTGATCGCCTGGCAGGGCGGGCTCATCAGGGTGCTGGGCGACACGGGCACCGTGAACCTCGAGTACGGCGAGGGCGTCAGCCGCCTGACCTCGACGTTCTTCAGCGAGGCGACGGGCTTCGCGATCGTGGGTGCCGTGGTGGCCCTCTACCTGGCGGTCTCCGCGATCGGCTACCGGCGCGAGCGCCGCGCGGGGCTCGAGACCCGCTCCGTGATCGGGACGGTCGCGCGCACCGCCGTCATCGCCAGCATCGGCGTGCTGCTCGTGGTGCTCATGAACCGCGACCGCGGCCTTCCGCTGGCAGTGGTCATCTTCCTCGGCGCCATCATCCTGTTCGACCTGCTGCAGCGGCACACGCTCTACGGCCGGCACCTGTTCGCGGTCGGTGGCAACGTGGAGGCGGCCCGCCGCGCCGGCATCAACATCAAGTACATGCGGGTGACCGCCTTCATGATCTGCAGCTTCATGGCCGCGGCCGGCGGCATCATGGCCGCCTCGCGCCTGACCGCCGTCAACCAGAGCTCCGGCGGCGGCGACGTGCTGCTCAACGCGATCGCGGCCGCGGTCATCGGTGGCACGAGCCTCTTCGGCGGCCGCGGCAGCGCGTGGTCGTCGCTCCTCGGTGTGCTGGTGATCGGCTCGATCGCGAACGGCCTCGACCTGCTGAACAAGTCCTCGTCGACGAAGTTCATCATCACCGGCATCGTGCTCGTCGTCGCGGCGACGATCGACGCACTGGCCCGACGCGGAAGAGCCGCCGCCGGCAAGGCGTGAGCACGACGGCGGCGCCCGCCGGTGGAGCGGGCGCCGCAGTCTCGGGTCCGGTCAGGCGTGCTTGCGCGAGAGCAGCACGATGCCGCTCCCCGTGGCCAGCAGTGCCAGCGCCAGCAGCGCCAGCGCGCCGAGGGGGTCACCGGTCAGCGGCAGGGTCGTCCCACCGCCACCACCGCCACCTGCGGCCGGCCCGGTCACGCCGCCGCCCCCGGTGAAGTCGCCGCCGCCACCGGGCGGGGTCACCGTGCCGCCACCGCCGCCACCAGGCGGCGTCACGGTGCCACCGCCACCACCGCCGGGCGGGGTGACCGTGCCGCCACCACCACCCGTCACCGGCGTCGTGACCGTCGACGTGTTGTTCTCGGGCGTGGTGTCCGTCGGCGTCACCACCGCGGTGTTCACCACGGTTTCAGCGGTGTAGCCGGCGTCGAGCGAGACGGTGATCGTGATCGTGCTCGTCGCTCCGGCGGCGAGGTCGCCGACGTGCGTGAACGTCAGGTCGGTCGTGCCGGCCATCGTCCAGTCGCTGCCACCGGCCGTCACCAGGGTCGTGCCGGTCGGAAGCGTGTCCGTGACCACGACGTCGGAGACCGCGACGCCGTCGCTGTCGTTCCTGACGGAGAGGGTCCAGCTGAACGTGTCGCCGGGAGCCACGGAGGCCGGGCCGGTCTTCACGATCGAGACCTCCCGCGGTACGACGGTGCGCACCGTCGACGTGTCGGTCAGCACGCTCCCGTTCCCGCCGTTGCCGACCTGCTCCAGCTCGACCGTGACGAGGTTGGTGGTGCTGACCCCGTCGGCGGGCGTGTACGCCGGGACCGTGAAGGTGACGGTCACGGACGAGCCCGCGGCGAGGGTGTCACCGACGACGTCCGGCGTGGGCGTCACCGTGATCGGCGTACCGCCCACCGCGTCGGTGAAGGACCCGATGACAACGGGAACCGCGCTGGTGTTGGTGACCACGACCCGGAAGGTCACCGACTCACCCACGGCGTCTGCCGTCTCGTCGTCGGTGAACGTGCCGTCCGCGTTCGCGTCATTGGTCTTGACGACGGTGCCGGTGATCGGGACCTGGCAGTCGTTGTCGAACCACGCCTGGCCGGCTGCCCAGTTCATGCCCGGGTAGGACTTGGTCTCGCCGTGGTCGTTGTAGGTGAACGGCGGGATGATGTCGCCCCAGCGCTGTCCCGCCGCCTTCATCGTGGGCGTCCAGACCCCGGCCTCGCTGTGCCGGTCGTGGCCCTGGACGTCGGCGTTCTTGTTGGGCGTGATCATCACGTACGGGTTCGTGTCCGAGCTCGTCGCGTGGCAGATCGTCTGCTTGTCGTTCTTGTTGCCGCTGTCGGCGAGCGCGGGTGCGCCGGACATCGCGACAAGTGCCGTGACAGCGCCCAGCGAGAGCGCTGTTCGCGTGGTGTGACGATGGAGGGCCTTCATCGGCCGCCCCCTTTCGTGCGAGTCGGGAGCTCCCGTCGCGGCTCGGCCGTCCCCACTCGGGCGGGTTCTGCGACGTGTGCAACCGGCCCTTACCCCTCGTAGGGGGGCGATCACACCTGCCGGTGGCTCGTAAGGTGGTGCCACACCGGGAGGGCTCGCATAGCGGCCGAGTGCAAGCGCCTTGAAAGCGCTCAGACGGGGTGACTCGTCTCGTGGGTTCGAATCCCACGCCCTCCGCTGCAAGACCGCAGGTCAGCGCCGGTGAAGGCGGGCTGTGGCACTGCTCGTGGCCACACTGCTAACGCCGGTCGCCTCGGCGTGTTGCACACAGTTGCCGTCCTCGAGGCTCGGACATAGCGGGTCTCAGGCGTGGCGGCGTCACCGCGCACCGGCAACTGTGTGCCGACACGCCGGTTGACGTGCCGCGGAGCTGAGTCCACGGACGTGGTGTACGACGACCTCGACGACGTGCTTGTCGTGAGGACGTAGAAGACGGCCACCGATGAAGCTGTTGCGCCTGTGGGCGTAGCCAGCCGCGTCAGGCCATCGCGTCGACCCGGTCGCGCACCTCCACGGCACCCGAGGCCGCACGCGCGCAGTGCGCACAGCAGTAGAAGGAGCCGCTCACCTCCGTGCCGTGGCCGAGGACCTTGCAGCCGCAGTGCTCGCAGATCGGCGCCATCGCGTGCACGGCGCACTCGAAGCAGTCGAAGACGTGCCGCTGCCCCGCCGCGACCACCTCGATCGCCTTGTCGTAGTCGTTGCCGCACACCTCGCACACAGCCATCCCGAGCCTCCTGCCAGCCGGTTTCCACGACGTCCTTCGAGCACCTACCCGGCTGGGCCGGCAGCACGCCCGGGCCCTGCTCGATCGTTTTCCGGCACGGCCTCCGGGTACCTCTCGGGGTGTCAGTGACAAGCCACGACCCGAGGAGTGGGTAAGCGCATGACCACCATCGAGCAGTCGATCGAGGTCGACGTCCCCGTCAGCACCGCCTACAACCAGTGGACCCAGTTCGAGGAGTTCCCGCGGTTCATGAACGGGGTGGAGCAGGTGCACCAGCTCGACGACAGGCACCTGCACTGGAAGACGCGGATCGCCGGGGTGGAGCGGGAGTTCGACGCCGAGATCACCGAGCAGCACCCGGACGAGCGCATCGCCTGGTGCAGCACGGACGGGCCGCGCCAGGCCGGCGTCGTGACCTTCCACCGGCTCGACGAGGCGAGGACGAAGGTGATGCTCCAGCTCGACTTCGAACCGGAGGGGATCGTCGAGCAGGCGGGCGACAAGCTGGGCGTCGTGCGCAGCCGGGTGAGCGGCGACCTGGAGCGGTTCAAGGAGTTCATCGAGGAGCGTGGCGCCGAGAGCGGCGCGTGGCGGGGCGACGTCCCCACGCCGCGCGACGCGGGCACCGGCCCGGGCGGCGGCATGACCGGCGGTGTCATTGGCGGGGACACCCCCATGGGCGGGCCGACGCCGGGCATGCCCTGACGGTTGACCCGTCCTACAAGGGGCACGGTCCGACGCGACCGACGAGAGGAGACGAACCGTGGGTGACATGAAGAACAAGACCGACGACCTGGCCGGAAAGGCCAAGGAGGCCGCCGGCAAGGTGACCGACGACGAGAAGCTCGAGCGCGAAGGCCGGGTCGAGCAGGGCAAGGCGGACCTGCAGCAGGCCGCCGAGAAGGTCAAGGACGCCTTCAAGCAGTGACCTCCGCGTCGAAGGGCTCGACGACGCGGCATGGGTGGAGCGGGCGCGTGGGGCGTCCGCTCCACCCGGTCGTGTCCGCGCTGCCCAAGCGGCTGCTGACGTCTGCAGCGCTGCTAAACCTGCCTGCTGCACGGCGCCACGGACGCCCTAGGGGTGCTGCGCTATGCCACGTCCTCGGCGGCCCGCTGGGCGGCGCGGTCGGCGACGACCTGGCCCATCGGCTCGAGCTGCGTGACTCGTGGAGGACCCGATGAGCGACCAGGACAGGAAGCGGCCGGAGCAGCAGCAGGAGCCGCCCGGCTCGACCGAGGCGATGGTCCCGCGGCCTCGGGACCGCATGGAGGGGTACGCCGGCCGCGGCCTTCTCGACGGCCGCCGGGCCCTGGTGACGGGCGGCGACTCGGGCATCGGTCGAGCGGTTGCCGTCGCCTTCGCCAAGGAGGGCGCGGACGTCGCGGTCGCGTACCTGTGCGAGGACGAGGACGCGGAGCGCACCCGTGAGCTGGTCGAGCAGGAGGGCCGGCGGTGCCTGCTGCTCCCGGGCGACCTCTCCGACGAGCGGCACGCCGAGGGCGTCGTCTCGCGCACGGTCGAGGAGCTCGGCGGCCTGGACGTCCTCGTCAGCAACGCCGCCACCCAGCAGCCGCAGGAGCGGCTGGAGGACATCACGAGCGAGCAGTGGCGGCGTACCTTCGCCACCAACCTCGACAGCTGCTTCTTCCTCACGCGCGCCGCGCTCGCCCACCTGCCGCGCGGTTCCTCGATCGTCATCACCTCGTCCGTGACCGGGTTGCGCGGCAACAAGAGCCTCATCGACTACGCCTCGACAAAGGGCGCACTGATCACGCTGACCTACTCGCTGGCGCAGTCGCTCATGGAGCGGGGCATCCGCGTCAACTGCGTCGCGCCCGGCCCGGTCTGGACGCCGCTGATCCCCTCGACCTTCGACCCTGAGAAGGTCGCGTCCTTCGGCGAGCAGGCGCCTCTGGGCCGGGCGGCCGACCCGGACGACATCGCGCCGTCCTACGTCTTCCTCGCCAGCGAGCGGCTCTCGGGCTTCTACACCGGTGAGGTGCTCGCCCCGGTCGGGGGAGAGACGATGCCCGGCTGAGGACGATGGACCGATGAGCTCTCGCGACTCCGCCGTGCACGTCCCGACCCGCAGCGCGCTGTCCCGCACGGTGCAGCGGATCGTCGAGGCGGCGGGCTCCACCACCGCTGCGGCACTCGCGCTGACCGCGGTGGTCGCCTGGGTGGTCGTCGGAGCCGTGACCGGTTTCGGCCCGCACTGGCTGGACGCCCTCGTGGCCGTCACCGCGCTGATCACCTTCGCCATGGTGTTCCTCATCCAGCACACCACCGACCGGCAGCTGCGGGCGGTGCTGCTCAAGCTCGACGAGGTGCTGCGGGCCGAGCCGCACGCTGACGAGGCCTTCATCGCGGCCGAGCGTCGCCCGCTGCACGAGCAGGAGGAGCTGGAGGAGGCAGTGCAGGACCCCCAAGGCGAGATCCCTGGGGGTCCTGCACAGCCGGGCCCGTCCTGAAGCCCAGTCCCGCTACGCGGCAGCGGTCTGCGGCGCGTTCTGCTCGGTGAGGCCCTCGCGCAGCTGGCTCAGCGTGCGGGAGAGCAGCCGGGAGACGTGCATCTGGGAGATGCCCACCTGCTGCGCGATCTCGGTCTGCGTCATGTCCTCGAAGAACCGCAGGTGCAGGATCCGGCGCTCGCGCTCCGGCAGCTCCTCCAGCAGCGGGCGGAGGCTCACGCAGTCGTCGATGAAGTCGTACGCCGTCTCCTCCTCGCCGAGGCCGTCGGCAAGCGGCGGCTCGTCGGAGTCCTCGCCGGTAGGCAGGTCCAGGGACAGCGCCGAGTAGGCGTTGCCGGCCGCCAGGCCCTCCACGACGTCGGCCTCGTCGACGTTGAGGCGCTCCGCGAGCTCCTTGACCGTCGGCGAGCGACCCAGCTCCTGTGCGATGACCGGGGCCGTCGAGGTCAGCATGAGCCGCATCTCCTGCAGCATGCGCGGCACCCGCACCATCCAGCCGTGGTCGCGGAAGTAGCGCTTGATCTCCCCGGCGATCGTCGGGGTGGCGAACGTCGAGAACGCCACGCCACGGCCCACGTCGAACCGGTCGATCGCGTGCAGGAGGCCGACCACGGCCACCTGCTCGAGGTCCTCGAGCGGCTCGCCCCGGTTCTGGAACCGGCGCGCGAGGCTGGTGACCAGCGGCATGTTGAGCCGGACGAGCTCGTCGCGGATGCGACTGTGGTGCGGGTGCCCGACCGGGTACTGCTTGATCTGGTGGAACAGCGCGGCGGTCATGTCCCGCCGCGGGGTCGTGCTAGCTGCCGGCGAGCTCTCGCGGGCAGCCTCAGGAGCACCGGCCGACGTCTCGTCGGTGGCGTCGAACTCGCTTCGCACCTCTACCTGCACGTGCGCGTGCGTCATCTCACCCTCCTCTTTGACCCAGGGGTGCGCTCGAACGGACAGCACGCGCACCGATGGCGCGGGGCGAACCCCGCTTGGGGTGTTCCATCACGCCGCCACACGCCGACGTCACGTCGGGGGGGCCAGCCGTCGTCCTGGGTGCTCTCCGACCGGGGCCGACAACGCGCCGATCGGTACTACTGCACTCAGGGGGCCTGACCCTTGGCGGTCGTGCTACCTGGTGACAGCCACATTACCTCATCCGGCGGCAGCAAACCTAGTCCGAACGGGCTACTTCCTCCGCCCGCCGGAATGGTCGCTTTTCAGATACCCGTCCTGCTGCCACCGTGTCATGCCATGGAGCAGCGGGTAGGCGGCGGTGGTGTGACCCCCGCTGAGGAGGCCCTGTTGATCCCGTCGCGGCGGAACGAGCAGGTGCTGTGCCACGTGCCGGCGGTCCCGCTCTACCTGGCTGTGGTGCGCTGCGCCGTCTCCGCCATGGCCACCCGTCTCGACATGAGCCTCGACGACATCGAGGACCTCCGGCGCGCCGTCGACGAGGCCTGCATCGTGCTGATGCGCGAGGCCGTCGAGGGCACCGAGCTGACTGTGCTGCTCGTGCAGCAGGACCACGAGACGGTCCTGGTCCAGGCCCGTGCCGTCACGGCGCAGGAGCCGCAGGTCGCGCCCGGGACACCCTCCTGGTGGGTCCTCCGCCGGTTTGGCGACGAGGTCCAGACCTCCGCCGACGAGGACGGCCACGTGACCATCTCGGTCAGCAAGCGGCGTACCGCCGTCGGGGTGTAGCCGGGCTCACAGCGGCGTGCCGCCCCGCCGGTGGCAGGATGGGCCGGACCCTCGGAGGACAGACGTGCCCCTTCTGCGCCGTACCGCGATCGCGTCCCTGCCGCTCGTGCTCGTGCTCACCAGCGCATGCGGAGACAGTGACCCGTCGACCGTCGAGACGCCCGAGCCGACGGGCACGGCGGCCGCTACGGTCGCCCCGTCGGCGAGCGCGCCCGCGGCCTCGCCCTCCAGCACCCTCCCTGCCGGCGTCGACCAGCTCGTGGGTGTGACCGTGGCGGACGGCCAGGTGGTCGGGGGTGCCCGGCGCGTGCAGGTGAAGAAGGGCAGCGTCGTGCGGCTCCTCGTCAGGAGCGACATCGCGGACGAGGTGCACCTGCACACCTACGACAAGAGCGTCGACGTCGCGGCGGGCGGTACGGCGACGCTGACCTTCACCGCCACCATCGGCGGTGTCATCGAGGTCGAGCTGGAGGAGGCCGGCCTGACCCTGGTCCGCCTCCAGATCCAGTAGGCGGGCGGCGTGCTGGCCCACGGCGTCGGAGCGCGCGCCGACCTGCCCCTGCCCGAGGGACTCGTCCGGGCCGGGGCTGCGATCGCGCTGGTGGCCTCGTTCGTCGCCCTGGCCGCGTTGTGGCGCTCGCCGCGGCTGCGCGGCGACCTGGCCGGCCGGCCGCTCCCGGCCGGCCTCGCCCGGCTCGTCGACCACCCCGTCACGACCGGGCTGCTGCGGCTGGTCGTGCTCGGGCTGTCGCTGGTCGTCCTCGGCGCGGCCCTGTTCGGTGATCCCCTGCAGCAGTACAACATCGCGCCCTGGGCGCTCTACATCACCTTCTGGGTCGGCCTCGTGCCCGCCAGCCTCCTCCTCGGCCCCGTGTGGGGACGCCTCAACCCGCTGCGGACCGTCTACGCCGGCGTGGCCCGTCTCACCGGCCCGGCCCCCATGGCCGGCACGCTCCCGAGGCTGGGTCTGTGGCCGGGCGCGCTCAGCCTGCTCGCGTTCGCCTGGATGGAGCTCGCCGCCCCCGACCGCGGTGAGCCGCGCAGGGTCGGGCTCTTCCTGCTGGCGTACGCCATCGTGCAGCTCTTCGCGGCGGTCTGGTTCGGCGCGGGCTGGTTCGCGCAGGGCGACGGCTTCGAGGTGTGGTCGCGGCTGCTCGGCCGGCTGGCGGTGGTGGGCCGCCGTGCCGACGGAGCGCTGGTCTGGCGCAACCCGCTCGACGGGATGTCGGGCCAGGCGCCGTTGCGCGGGCTGTCGGCCGTTGTCGTGGTGCTGATCGGCACGACCGCCTTCGACGGCGTGACGCGCACGCAGCGCTGGCAGGACTGGCGGCACGGGCAGGAGGGCGACGCGCTGGTGGCCACCCTGGCGCTGCTCGCCTGCGTCGCCGTCGTCGCCGTGCTCTTCACCTTGGGCGCCGGGCTCGCCGGTCGGGCCGCAGGTCGTGGCGGCGTGGTCGAGCGGTACGCCGCCTCGCTCGTGCCGATCGCCGCGGGGTACGCCGTGGCGCACTACTTCTCGCTGTTCCTCTTCGAGGGTCAGACGACCTGGATCCTCGCCAGCGACCCCTTCGGCCGGGGCTGGGACCTCTTCGGCACGGTCGGCACGGCGGTGGACTTCGCCGTCGTCAGCGACCGGACGATCTCGCTGGTCCAGGTCGTCGCGATCGTGGGAGCCCACCTGGTGGGGCTGGTCCTCGCCCACGACCGGGCGCTCGAGATCGACGCCGAGGGGGGCGGCCGCCCGCACACGCCCTGGGCGGCGCAGCTGCCGATGCTCCTCGTGATGGTCGTGCTGACCTGGAGCGGCCTGCTGCTCCTGCTCGGGTGACGGGCGCGCGGGCGACCGGGTCGCGTCGTCGTACCGGCCTGGTCGTGGTCCTGCTCACCGTCACCGGCTGCGGGGCGCAGTCCCTGTCGCCGGAGGAGCGGACGGCCCGCTGCGGCGACTTCGCCGCCGCGGTGGCACGGGCGGACCTGCGCGGCACTCCGACGGAGGCGGTCGCCCGGGAGGTCGCCGACTCCCTCGACAACCGGCTCTCGCGGCTCGGTGCCCCGGCGCTGCACACGCCGGCCGTCGAGATCCACCGCGACCTGCACGCCGTCGAGGTGGCGCAGCGCGCGGGTGACTCCGAGAAGGCCGACGAGGCGGCGGCGAGGGCCCGCGAGGCGGTCTCCGAGCTGGCTGCGGCCTGCGGGCTGCCGGAGTCGGCGTTCCTCGGCGGCTAGAGGTAGCGCTCGACCGTGGCCGCGTCCGGAGAGGGCAGCGGCGGCGGCACCTCCGGAGGGGCCGCACCGGTCACCGCCGCGACCAGCTCCTGGCGGGCCAGGCCGGCGACGGACGCGAGCGTGCTCAAGGGCTTGCCTGCCGCGAGCTGGGACCGCAGGGCGTCCACGCTCATGCCCAGCTTGTCCGCGACCTTGCCGAGCACGGGCGTCGGCAGGGCGGCGAACGTCGTCGCGGGCCCGACGTGGCCTCCACCCAGGTGCTGGACCTCCATGGCTCCTCCCGGTCGTCCGTGAGCGGGTCCTTCGCAGGAGGTGTCGTCGCCCGCCGTACCGGTGATCGAGCCACGGAAGGGTGAACGGGTCCTACTGTGCGCGCATGACCGTCTCGGAAGTCGAGCAGGCCTTTCACGCGATCCTCACCCGCGGCATCACCGACGAGGACTGGGTGGGCTGGACCGAGCACCTCACCGAGGACGTGCTCTACGTCGAGCGCGTCTTCGGGACCATGCACGGGCGCGACGCTGTTCGCACGTGGATCACCGACCTGATGACCGCGAAGGCCGACGTGCACGGAGTCCTGAACTGGTTCGCGGTCGCCGGGGACCGGGTGGTCTTCGACATGACCAACCGCATCTACCACCCCGACCCCAGCAAGCCGCCGCTCGACTTCGCGGGCCTGACAGTGCTGCGGTACGCCGGTGACGGCCTCTTCGGCTACGAGGAGGACTACTGGGACACCAAGGGGTCCGAGCGCGCCTACGCCGAGTTCATGGCCGCGGTGGAGCGGTGCGGCGGTCGCGGCCTCGAGGGCGGCCGGCTCGAGCGGCTCGAGGTCGAGCGGAAGGCGCACAACCACGCGGTCCTGGCCGCCGGCCCCTACGGCGGCTGACTTCGCCTGCCCCCCTGATCCATCTCCACCGGTCGAGCGGGAGATCGATCAGGGCGGCGCAGATCGATCAGGGTGGCACCCGCGAGGCGGGGCTCAGTGCCGGGGGCGGAGCAGGCGGACGGCCAGCAGGGCCACCGCGAACGCGGCCAGCCCCAGGAGCAGCGTCAGCACCGCCAGGGCGGCGCCCTCCCCGAGCTCGCCCTCCCGGAAGCCGCGCTCGTAGACCAGCAGGGGCAGCGTCTTGGTGGCGTCGAGCGGCCCGCCGCGGGTGAGCAGGAGCGTGGGCACGAGCGCCATCGTCATGCTGGCCAGCACGTCGCGGGCGGCCAGGAGCAGCAGCACGGGCGCGAGCAACGGCAGCGTGACCCGCCTCAGTCGCTGCCACGCGGACGCCCCCTCCACCCGGGCCAGCTCGTCGAGCTCGGGCGGCAGCTCGCGGCGTGCCGCCAGCGTGACGAGGAAGCCCTCGCCGAGCGCGAAGACCGACAGCGCGACCACGGTGAGCCGGGCGCCCCAGCGGTCGACCAGCACCGGCCCGTCGAGGACGAGGCCCAGCGGGCCGTAGAGCGGGTTGACGACCCAGAGCCAGATCAGGGCGGTCGCCGGGTCGGGCAGCACGGCCGGCGCGAAGACCGCCGTGCGGGTGGCCCCGGAGAGCCGGCCGGACTGCGCGAGCAGCGCCAGGAGCAGACCCCCCAGGACCCGGACCGGTACGGCGAGGGCCAGGAAGACCCCGGTGGAGCGCAGCGAGGCGTGCAGCTCGGGGTCGGCCAGCACGTCGCGGAAGGTCTGCAGCCCGTTCCACTCCGCGGGGGACAGCCCGTCGTAGGAGGTGAAGGCGTAGCCCGCGGTCACGACCGCGGGGCCGACCACCAGGAGCAGCGCGCCCAGGGCGAAGGGCGCCCCGAGCAGGAGCGTCCCGCGCCGGTAGCGGCTCCTCACGGGACGCGCGCCCCGCCGGCGTCGAAGCAGGTGTGCTCCCGCACGAGGAAGCCGGTGCGGTCGCCCCGACGGAGGTCGTCGCGGTCGACCCGCACCCGCAGCCGGGTGCCGGTCGGCAGCGCGAGCTCGGCGACCCGCTCGTGCCCGAGGTCCTCGACGGCCACGACCTCCGCGTCGTCGCCGGCAGCGAGCGTCACGTGCTCCGCGCGCACCCCGACCGTCGCGATGCCGGCCGGCACGCCGACCCCTGCCTCCGCGGGTGACAGGAGGGACATGGCGTGAGTGCCCACGAAGGTCGCGACGTAGGTCGTGGCCGGGCTGTCGTAGAGCTCGCGCGGCGTACCGACCTGCTCGAGCCGGCCCTCGCGCAGCAGCGCCACCCGGTCGCCGAGCGTCATGGCCTCGACCTGGTCGTGCGTGACGTGCAGCGCGCACCGGCCGTCGGCGCGGAGCACCTCGTCCAGGTCGCGCCGGGCCGCCGTGCGCAGCACCGGGTCGAGCGCCGACAGCGGCTCGTCGAGCAGGAAGGCCACTGGCTCGCGCAGCAGCGCCCGCGCCAGCGCCACCCGCTGCCGCTCGCCGCCGGAGAGCTGCCCCGGGCGGCGCTCGAGCAGGTGCCCGATGCCGAGCCGGCCGGCGACCTCGGCCACGCGCCGGTCGCGGTCCGCCCGCGGCGTGCGGCGCACGGTGAGCCCGAAGCCGACGTTCGCCGCCACGGACAGGTGCGGGAAGAGCGCGAACCCCTGGAACACCATGCCCACCGGCCGGCGCTCCGGGCTGCTGCCGGTGACGTCGACGCCGCCCAGCCGGACCGTGCCCGAGGTCGGGGTGAGCAGGCCCGCGACCAGCCGCAGCAATGTCGACTTGCCGGACCCGGAGGGGCCGACGACGGCCAGGACCTCGCCGGGCTCGACCGACAGCGACACGTCCGCGAGCGCCGGGCGCCCCTCCGCGGCGTAGGCGAAGGACAGCTGCTCGACCGCCAGGCCCTGGGTCACCTCTTGGCGAGGGCGACGCGGGTCTCGGCCGCGATGTCGGCCACCGCCTGGTCCAGGGTGGTCTTGCCGGCGAACAGCTGGGCCAGGATGTCGTCGGTCACCGACTCGACCTCGTTCCAGGCCGGCACGTGCGGCAGCGGCCGCGCCGACACCGCCTGGTCGAGGAAGACCTTGGCGCCCTTCGGCAGCTGGTCGGGCGCGAGGAAGTCGACGCTCTCGGCGACGGAGACCGACATCGGCACCGACCGCCCGGAGCGGGCCAGCACCCGGGCGCCCTCCCCGGCCGTCGCGAACTGCGCGAACGCGTTGGCCAGCCCCGAGCTCCTCGACGCCTTGGTCACGCAGTAGCCGTCGGAGTGCAGCACCGACACCGAGGTCTTGGCCGTCGGCACCGGCGCGACGTCGAAGTCGAGGCCCTCCGTCTTGCGCAGCCCGGGCACGGCCCGGCGGCTCTCCAGCAGCATCGCGACCTTGCCCGCGGTGAAGGCCTCCTCCGGGTCCTGCGCGGCCCGGTCCGTCGCGGTCAGCCCGGTCTGCTGCAGGTCCAGCAGGAGCTGCAGCGCCTCACGCGCCTCGGGGCTGGACAGGTCGACCCGGCTCGGGCGCTCGGCGTCGTCGGTGATCTCGCCGCCGTTGCTCCAGACGAAGGGCGCGAGCCGCACCAGCGCCGTGTCGAAGCCGATGGCCTTCACGCCCTTGGCCTTGAGGGCCTCGGCGGTGGTGCGCAGGTCGGCCCAGGTCCACGTGCGCTTGGGCAGCGGCACACCCGCCTCGGCGAAGAGCGCGGTGTTGAGGTAGACCACCATGCTCGAGGCGTTGGAGGGCCGGCACAGCAGCTCGCCGCCGAAGGTGAACGCCTCGAGCGGCTTCTGGAACAGGCCCTCGCTGGACGCGGCCGGTACCGGGGCGATGACGCCCTTCTCGGCGAAGCTCCCGAGCCGGCGGTAGTTGAGGACGAAGACGTCGGGCGCGCTGCGGGCGGCGAAGGAGGTGGTCAGCTTGGCCACGAGGTCACCCGCCGAGGCCACCGCGTCGAGCGTCACCGTCGTACCGGGGTAGGCGTCCTCGAACGCGTCGATCACGCCCTCGAGGGCCTTGATCTCTCCCTCGCCACCGGCCGCTGCCACCGTGATCGACCCGGTGAGGGACCCGCTGGGCTGCGCGCTCGGCTCGTCGCCGTCGCCCCCGCACGCAGACGCCAGCACGGCGAGGGACACGAGAGGCACGAGCACGCGGCGCATCAGGTCACCTGTTCGGGTCGACGTGGACGGAGGACAGGAGCCGCCGCTGGGTGGCGAGCAGGAGGAGCAGGGGCGGGAGCACCAAGATAACCGCGCCGGCGAGGGCCACCGGGGTCTCCGAGGGGTCCAGGTTGCGCAGCTCCGCGACGGCCAGCGGCAGCGTCCGCTCACCCGGCGAGCGCACGTAGAGCAACGCGTCCAGGTAGGCGCCCCAGTGCACGACGAACACCAGCACGGCGACGGCGGTGGTGGTGGCCCGGACCTGCGGCAGGCCCACCTGCCACCAGGTGCGCAGCGCCGACGCGCCCTCCATCCGGGCGGTCTCCCAGTGCTCGGCGGGCACCCGCCGGAAGGCCTGCCACGCCAGCAGCACGGCGACCGGGGTCGACGCGGCCAGCGCCGGAGCCACGAGTGGCACGAGCGTGTCGAGCACGCCGAGCTCGAGGAAGAGCACGAACCGCGCGACCCAGAGCATCGGGAGCGGTACGACGAGCAGCACCACCAGCGCGACGACCCACCGGCGCTGGGCGCGGGCCGAGAGCTGCGACAGGGCGAAGCCGGCCGTGCTGGCCACCAGGACCCCGAGCGGTACGGCGACGGCGACCACCACGGTGGAGTTCCGGACCGCGGTCCAGAGGTCGATCTCGCCGGGCAGCCGCCGGTAGGACCCCAGGGAGGGGTCGGTCGGGACGAGCTCCAGGCCCTCCGGCGGCGGCATCCCGAGCCGGCGGAAGGAGCCCGCCAGCACCAGCAGCACCGGCGCGAGGAAGAGCACCACGACGGCGAGTCGCAGGCAGCTCCTCAGCACTGGCACGAGCGGAACCTCAGCGCAGCAGCGTGCCCATGTCCAGGGGCAGCGCGACCCCTGTCACGTTCGTCGCCTCGTCGGAGCAGATCCAGGCGACCGCCGCGGCGATGTCCTCGGCCGTCGTGAAGGACGACGGCAGCGCGTTCATGAAGATCGGCCCGAGGGTGCGGGCGTCCTCCTTCACCAGCTCGAAGAGCTCCGGCGTCGTCATGCCGGTGGGGACGGACGCCGGGTGGATCGTGTTGACCCGGATGCGGTGCTGGGCGAACTCGTTGGCGACGGTCCGCGCCAGGCCGGTGATGGCGTGCTTGCTGGCGACGTAGTCGCCCAGGTAGGGCAGGCCGCGCAGCCCCGCGACGCTGCTCGTGATCACGATGGCGCCGCCGCGCCCCTGCTCGACGAGCACCGGCAGGGTGGCCTGCAGGGTGTGGAAGGTGCCGGTGAGGTTGACGCCGATCGTCGCGTCCCACTGCTCGGGCGTGATGTCGAGGAAGCGGGAGCCGGTGCAGATGCCGGCGTTCGCGACGACGACGTCGAGGCCTCCCAGCTCGCTCACCGTGGTGGCCACCGCCTCCCGCAGCGCCGCCAGGTCGCGGGTGTCCACCACGAACGGCAGCGCCCGCCGGCCCTCCTTCTCGACCAGCGCGACGGTCTCCGCGAGGTCGGACTCGGTCGCCCCGTCGTACCGGGTGG
>Ga0190269_10000657_pt1 | contig 17288 bp, 14 predicted proteins | sample Popmic249IS_FD_133749 | JGI IMG/M metagenome (GOLD analysis project Ga0190269, IMG submission 133749) | Populus adjacent soil microbial communities from riparian zone of Blue River, Arizona, USA - 249 IS | ecosystem: Environmental > Terrestrial > Soil > Riparian zone | place: USA: Arizona... | reverse complement strand
GCCCTTGGCGGCGGCGGCGAGCGCGGCGAGGCCGGCGCTGGTGAGGTCGTCGCGGTTGACGTGTGCGGGGACGCGGCCGAGCATTTCGCGGACGAGGTGACCGACCAGCGGCAGGTGCTCACGTACGAGGTCTTCGACGTGCCGGTCGGCGGTAGTACCCCCGAAAACCCCGGCCCCGACGATACCCACGGTGTCAGCGGTGAGGCGCACAGGAATGGCCCTTTCGCGTTGATGACGGTCCCCTGATGGACAGGACCCTCCGGACGCCTCGCGTGGCTCACTTCGGTCACGGCGGAGCGCCCCAGTTGCAGGGTGTAACCCCACGAACCATCAAAAACACTATTCGGATCTTTTGCAACAAAAGTTGCAGATAAGTAGCAATCCGGTTTTGGGTGGTGGGTGGGGGGTGAAGCGGTTGGGAACAACCCGGGTGCGACGAAACCTCTCAGGCTGTTCGACGCGCTGCCGACGGTCAGGGCAGCAAGGGGTGCCGTTCCGGTGCTCCGTCGGAGCAGAGAAGGGTCGACCCGTGGCTTTTGCGGATCTGTCGAACATCCTCTGGCGCGGACGGGAGATGCTCGAACTGCTGCTCTTCAAGCTCGAGGAGGAGCAGTTGGTCCTGGCGTCGGCCCGGACCCGCTGGCTCGCGCACGCCACCCGTGAGGTCGAGCTGGTGCTCGAACAGATCCGTCAGGTCGAGGTGCTCCGGGCCGCCGAGGTCGAGGTCGTCGCGGCGCTACTGGGCCTGCCCCCCAATCCGAGCCTGTCCGCGCTGGCCGAGGCCGCGCCGGATCCGTGGGGGAAGCTCTTCGCCGAGCACCGCAAGGCCTTCATGACCCTCACCGCTGAGATCACCACCCTCGCCGACGCCAACCGTGACCTGCTCACCTCCGGCCACCGTGCGGTCCGCGAGACCCTGCTGACCGTCGGTGGCGCCGTGGAGACCTACGGCCCCCGCGGCGGCACCGTCACGACGGGCGTCCGGCCACGACTCGTGGATGAGGCGATGTAGCCGTGTCGAGCACTTTCTCCGGTATCTCCACCGCGCTGAGCTCGCTGCGGGCCCAGCGTCAGGGCCTCGACGTCGCCGGCCAGAACATCGCGAACGTCAACACCGAGGGGTACAGCCGGCAGCGCACCGAGATGACCTCGGTGGAGGGCGTCTCGAACGTCCCGACGATCTGGGCGAAGCAGGACCCGGTCGGCACCGGGGTGAACGTCGGTGACATCACCCGGATCCGCGACGAGCTGCTCGAAGCGCGAGTGCGCACCGAGCACGGCCGCAACGCGTACCTCTCCGGCCAGCAGGAGGTCTTCGACAGCATCCAGACCGTCTTCAAGGAGCCGAGCGACACGGGGATGCAGGAGCGTCTCTCGTCGTTCTGGTCGGACTGGCAGGACCTCTCGAACTCACCGGGGGACAGCGCCGTCCGGACGAAGGTGCTGCAGCAGGGCGGCGCGGTCACCACCGCCCTCAACGAGGCGCACACCCAGCTCTCGACGATCTGGAAGTCCGCGCGCTCGGCCGCGGTGTCCCAGGTGGACGAGATCAACACCGCCGCCGCCGAGATCGCCAGCCTCAACAAGGGCATCATGCAGGCGAAGGTCGGCGGACTGCCCGCCAACGAGCTCGCCGACCGGCGGGACGCGCTGGTCCAGAAGCTCGCCGACCTCTCCGGCGCGACCGCGAAGGTGCGCGAGACCGGTGCGGTCGACGTCTCGCTCTTCGGCTCGACGCTGGTCAGCGGTACCTCGTCCCGCTCGCTCGCGGTCACCGGCGCGAACACGATGGGGGAGCAGTCCGCGAACCCGGTCGCGCTGACGTTCAGCGAGAACGGGCAGCCGGCGGTCGTGACGTCCGGCCAGCTCGGATCGTCGCTGGACGCGATGAACTCGGTGATCCCGAAGTACTCGAAGTCGCTGGACGACGTCGCGGCGAAGCTGGTCACCACGGTGAACGGCATCCACGCCCAGGGCTTCGACCGCAACGGCGACCCCGGCGGCCCGTTCTTCACCGGCACGGACGCGGAGTCGGTGGCGCTCGCGATCACCGACACCGACAAGGTCGCCGCGTCGGGCTCGGCCGACGGGCGGCTCGACGGCGGGAACGCGGACGCGCTCGGCGACCTCGCGGTCTCCGGCGCCGGGCCGGACGTCACCTACCGGCAGCTGGTCGCGGACCTCGGCGTGACGGCCAAGAGCGCGACGCTCAAAGCGGAGACCCAGGCGACGATCACCGCCGATCTCGACAGCACGCACGAGTCCACGTCCGGCGTCAGCCTCGATGAGGAGATGTCCAACCTGCTCCAGTACCAGCGGGCCTACGAGGCCGCGGCGAAGCTGATGAGCACGATCGATCAGACGCTCAACACCCTGATCAACAACACCGGTCGGTAAGGACAGCTGCCGTGGTCATCCGCGTCACCGAACGCTCGCTCTCGCTGAACGCGATGCGCGGGCTGCAGGCCAACCAGGGCAGGCTGAGCAAGACCGAGGAGCAGCTGACCAGCGGCAAGCTGATCACCAAGCCGTCGGACTCGCCGACCGGGACGATGACCGCGATGCTGCTGCGCAGCGACATGCGCGCGCAGGAGCAGTACGGCCGCAACGCCGCGGACGGCAAGAACTGGCTCAACACGATCGACTCGACGCTGGGTTCCGTGCACGACAACGCCCAGCGCGTCCGCGATCTGATGCTGCAGGGCATGTCGGCGGGCGCCGGCGGGTCGGACTCGGCACGGGCCGCGATCGCCACCGAGATCGACCAGGTCCGCGACGCGATGATCGGTCTGGCCAACACCAAGTACATCGACCGGCCGATCTTCGGCGGGACGACGGAAGGGTCCTCGGCCTACGACGCGACCGGCACCTACGTGGGTGACTCCGGATCGGTCAGCCGGACGGTCGCCGAGGGCACGAAGCTCCGGGTCGACGCCGGTGGCGAGCAGGTGTTCGGCACCGGCGACCAGCAGATCTTCAAAGTGCTCGCCGACATCTCCGATCACTTGAAGAACGATCCGTCGAAGTTGCAGGACGACCTCGACCGTCTCGACACCGCGATGAACACGATCCGGACCGCGCAGGCCAGCGTCGGCGCGCGGTCCAACCGGATCGAATCGATGCAGCAGACGGCGCACGACCGCCACCTGGAACTGCAGAGCCAGCTGACGGAGGTCGAGGACATCGACCTCCCCAAGACCATCACGGACATGACCTTGCAGCAGACCGCCTACCAGGCAGCGCTCGGCGCGACCGCGAAGGTCATCCAGCCATCACTGATGGATTTCCTCCGCTAGCGCGCACGCGAGCGGACCCGAGACGGCGTCATGCCGAGGCAAGGAACCGACCGATCAGCCCAGAGGGAGCCCATGACCCTCCCCGCCAACAAGCTGTCGAATAACCCAGGAGGAGCACATGTCCACCAAAACCAAGTCCGCGAAGTCATCCTCTGACATGGCAACCGACATGTCCCTCGAGGCGTCCGCGCAGTCCGCGGAGGCGGCAGCGGCAGCCGCCGGCGAGCAGCTGCCGACGATCGAGTTCGTGTCGCCCATGCCCGGATTCCCGGGTCGGACGAGTTTCGTGCTGGTCCGGCTGGACGAGGTCGGTCTGCTCAACTCGCTCCGATCGGTGGACGACCCGGAGCTGCGCCTGATCACCATCGCGCCGCATCAGTTCTTCCCGGAGTACGCGCCGGAGATCGACGACGAGACGATCGCCGCGCTCGGGACGAAGGACCCGAGCCAGCTGCTCGTGCTGTTGATCGTCACGGCGGGTGACACCCCGAGGGACTCGACGGCGAACCTGATGGCCCCGATCGTCGTCGACCCGATGACGATGCGGGCGGCGCAGTGCGTGCTGACCGGCAGCAACCTGCCGGTCCGCGCTCCGCTCGCCTAGCCGGTCCCTCGGCTACGCTGCGGGTACTCGTCATCGAGGGGGGATACCGCCTGTGCTCGTGCTGACCCGTCGGACCGGTGAGAGCGTGATGGTCGGTGATGACGTCGTCATCACCGTGCTCGAAGTCCGGGGGGATGTGGTCCGGCTCGGGATCCGGGCTCCCCGCAGCGTGCCCGTGCATCGGGAAGAGGTCTTCCTCGAGCTGCGGGCCGCGAATCAGGAGGCGGCCTCACCCAGCGAGGATGCCGTCCAGGCGCTGAGTCGCCTGATCGGCGGCGACGGCGAGAAGGGCTGACAGGGCGGGCTGACGGGCCGCGTTCCACCGACGGTGGAACGCGGCCCGCTGCCTTTCACGTCCGGCTGCCCGACGGAATCAGATGGGTACGGCCGGGGGCGGCGGGGTACGAGAGGGTGCGTACCCCGAGTTGTAGAGGAGGCCCCCGTGTCGTCTGTGACCGAGAATCCTGAGGTCGTGTCGGACGCCGTCGGCCAGTCCGACGCGGTGGACGCGGTCGAACTCGCCGAGGTCGTCGAGGAGGGCATCGCCGCGGCTTACGAGCAGGCCGCAGGCGCGCCGGTCGAGACGGCGCTGGAGACCGTGCTCGAGGAGGAACAGGCCCGCGGCGTCGACCTGAACGAGGACTTCGCCCGGCCGTTCGCCGAGGCGATCAGCCGCGGCGAGGACCCGCTCACGAACTGAGCGCAGCGAACTTCCCGCGCCGGGCGGCCTCGGCCGACCCGGCGTGGCGTCGTTCGGAGGGGCCGCGCCGGTACGGTAGACGTGGGTGCCCCCACGCCCGGACGGAATGCCACGAGGCTCGGCCGACTTTCACCGGATGAGTCGCCGCGGCGCAGTTCCCCGTGGTGACTCCCTCGCCAGGCACCACCGCCTGGCGACGAGCCCGCTGTCTGGAGAGGTCGCCGTCATGCCGGACCCCGCGGAGCTGTACGAGATCGTCGGCGACTGGGAACCCCCGGCCGGCTCGGAGTCCGACGCCGGGCTCGTGCTGATGCACGCACTGGACGGGTTCCTCGACGCCGGCTCCGCCGCACAGCTCGCCGCCAACCACCTGGTGGAGACGCTCGAAGGCGAGGTCGTCGCGAAGTTCGACATCGACCTCCTGCACGATTACCGAGCCCGCCGCCCCCCGATGGTCTTCGTCGAGGACCACTACGAGTCCTACACCGCGCCCCAGCTGGCCGTGCACGCGCTCAAAGACTCCACCGGCGTGCCGTTCCTGCTGCTCACCGGCCCGGAGCCGGACGTGATGTGGGAGCGGTTCACCGCCGCCGTCGGCCAGCTCACCGACCGCTTCGGCGTTCGGCTGGTGGTCGGTCTCGGCGGCGTGCCGATGACCGTGCCGCACACCCGGCCGACGACCCTGACCACCCACGGCACCCGCTCGGACCTGCTCCGGCGTCCGAACGTGTGGCGCGGCAACCTGCGTATCCCGGGCAGCGCCTCCGCGCTGCTGGAGCTGCGCCTCGGCGAGCAGGGCAAGGACGCGATCGGTTTCGTCGCTCACGTGCCGCACTACCTGGCCTCGGTGGAGTTCCCGCAGGCCTCCGCCGCGCTGCTCGACGCGGTCGCCGAGGAGACCGGTCTGCTGCTCCCGGTCGGGTCGCTGCACCAGGCCGGGGTCACCCGCCTGCGGGAGATCGACGCCCAGCTGGCCGACGACCCGCAGGCGGTGGGCGTCGTCAAAGCCCTGGAGGAGCAGTACGACTCGTTCGTCGCGAACCGCCAGCAGGCCGAGCTGGGCGGGGAGGCCGACGACAACGTGCCGACCGGCGAGGAGCTGGGTGCGGAGCTGGAGCGGTTCCTCGCCCAGCTCGAGCGCGGCGAGGACGACGGCCGCTAGGCCGGCCAGCCGGGGCCCGGACGGGAGGTGTCGCGGGTCGGCGGACCGGGAACAGTGTTCACATGAACCCGCATCCGCTGACCCGCCACCGGCGGCCGCGCTGGTTCGTGTCCGGGGCTTTCTGGGCCTTACTGGTGCTGGCCGACTTAGCGGTGCTGAGCCTGTGGGCCACGCTCTGCATGATGGTGCTGGCCGCTGGCTGCGCCGGCGCGCTGACGCTGCGCCGCCGCCGGCGGCTGCTCGCCGCGGGCGGCGCCCCGGTCGTGACGGGTCCGTCCGGCGCTCCGCTGGAAGCGGCCCCCACCGGCATCGCCCCGCCGGTGGCGAGTCCGGCACCGGCCGCGCAGCCGGCACCGGCTACCGAGCCCGTCGAGCGGCCGGTCTCACCGGCCTGATCCGACGCGACCCGCCCCACCGCCCGGCTTCTATGGTGGCCGGGTGAGCAAACCGGAGCTGGCACGGCAACTGGACCTCGAACCGCACCCGGAGGGTGGCTGGTACCGGCAGACCTGGCGGTCACCGGTGGAGTTCCGGCCCGAGGGCTACCCCGGGCCGCGGGCGGCGGCCACCGCCATCTACTTCCTGCTGACGCCAGGCGAGGTGTCGCAGTGGCACGTCGTGCGGTCGGACGAGCTGTGGCTGTGGCAGAGCGGCGGGCCGCTGGCGCTGACGATCGCGTCCGCGCCGGACGCGCCGGACGCGCGCACCGTCGTCCTCGGCCCCGAGCTGGCCGCCGGCCAGGAGCTGCAGGGTCTCGTGCCCGCCGGCCAGTGGCAGACGGCCCGGCCCGCCGGTACCCAGCCGGTCCTCGTCAGCTGTGTCGTCGCGCCCGGCTTCGAGTACGAGGACTGGAAGCTGGCCTGACCACGAGGGCGCCCGGCCACCGGCCGGGCGCCCTCGTGCATGCGGTGCTTACACCCCGGCGAGCTTCGACGGGGACTTGCGCAGGTAGACGAACCAGGTGACGGCGAAGCAGACCACGTAGAGCCCGATGAAGCCGAGGTAGGCGGCGTCGGCGTTCTTGTACGTCAGGAACGACTGGCGGAACATGATCTGCACCAGCGCGCCGCCGAACGCCCCGATCGCCCCGGCAACGCCGACCAGCGCGCTGGACAGGCGCCGCGCCTCGTTGGCCTCCCAGTCCAGGTCCGCGCCGTCCGCGGCGTTGCGCTGGGCCTTCGCCCGGAAGATCGCCGGGATCATCTTGTACGTCGAGCCGTTGCCGACGCCGCTCAGGATGAACAGCGCGGTGAACCCGACGTAGAACAGTGCCAGCGACTTCTGCTGCGACGCGACCAGCACCAGCCCGGCGAACGCCCCCATGCCGACGAACGTCACGAGGGTGATCCGCGCACCGCCGAAGCGGTCGGCCAGCCAGCCACCGGCCGGGCGGGCGATCGATCCGAGCAGCGGCCCGAGGAAGATCACCTTGAGCGCGTCGAGCGACGCGGCGGCCTGCGCGGTCCGCAGCACGGCCGGGTCGGCCGTGGCGGCGGTGACACCGGCCGGCAGGTGGTCGGGCACCAGGAACTGGGTCAGCACCTGGCCGAACGCGAAGCTGAACCCGATGAACGACCCGAAAGTGCCGATGTAGAGCAGGGACATGATCCAGCTGTGCCGGTCCTTGACGACGTCCCGCATCGCGCGCTTGTCGTTGCTGGCGTGGCTCAGGTTGTCCATCTTCAGCGCCGACAACACGGTGACCAGGAGGATCGCCGGGATGTAGAGGCCCGGCACGAGCCGCGGCTCGACGCTCGCCGCGACGCCACCGGCGGCGGCGAGCACGATCACGCCGACGATCTGAACCAGCGCGACCCCGAGGTTGCCGCCCGCCGCGTTCAGCCCGAGCGCCATGCCTTTGAGGCGATTCGGGTAGAACGCGTTGATGTTCGCCATCGAGCTGGAGAAGTTGCCGCCGCCGACACCGGCGAACGCGGCGATGATCAGCAGCGTGCCGAACGAGACCCCCGGCCGGAGCAGGACCGCGGTGAGGATCGACGGGATGAGCAGGAGGCTCGCCGAGACGATCGTCCAGTTCCGCCCACCGAACTTCGCCACGGCGAACGTGTAGGGCAGGCGCAGGAACGAGCCCACGAACGCCGGCACCGCGGTGAGCAGGAACTTGTCGTCCGGCGTCAGCCCGTACTCGGCCGCCGGGAGGAACAGCACCAGGACCGACCACATGGTCCAGATCGAGAACCCGATGTGCTCGGAGAGGATCGAGAAGACGAGGTTGCGGCGGGCGATCTTCGCGCCGCCGGCCGCCCAGAAGGCGGGGTCCTCCGGGCGCCACTCGTCGATCCAGCGCCCCGACCGGCGCTGCGGCGCCGCGACTGTGGTGGTGGATGTGGGGGTCGTCTGCGTGGGCGTTGCCATCAGGGTCCCTCTCGGCTCGGCCGCGATCCGGCGTTGCCTGACGCTAAAAATCGGCTGTTTCCCTGCCGTTGGCCGTCGGCGTCGCCTGCGCAACATCTCCCGCACGCGGCCGACCGGTGACCGTGCGAAGACGTGCTCCCGGTGGCAGCTCGGTTGAATCCGGGCAGAAAACTCGGGAACACAGCACCGGTGTCGATGGACCACTGCGCCGCGGAAGGTCCGTCAGGAGACGGGATGGCGGCCGTTGACCAGACGACATCGGAGGGCTCGTGCGGATCCGTCTGACGGAGCGGCCGGGACGGATGACCCGAGCGGCGCTGCTCTGCGCCCTGCTGAGTTTCGGCTACCTCGCGCTGGCCTGGAACCGGCCGCTCGGGCCGCCGATCGTCGGCTGGATCGCGCCGGTGGCCACGGTGCTGGTGGGGCTGGCCGCCACCGCGCGACTGGCCGTCGCGACGCCGCTGGGCCCCGCGTCGCAGCGGTTCTGGCGGATGATCGGCCTCGCCGTCTGCGCGATCGGGCTCGCCGGGGCGAGCCAGGCGCTCGACGCGCTGCGCCTGGCCGCGCCCACCCAGATCATCTCGGTGCGCACCGCGGCGGGCTACCTCGTGGGCCTCACCCTGGTGCTGGTCGCGCTGTTGCTGCTCCCGGTCGCCCCGATGAGCCGGACCGCGTGGCTGACGTTCGCGCTCGACGGCGGCACGGTGCTGGCCGGCGGCGCGGTGTTCACCTGGTACTTCGCACTGCGGAACGTCGCCGACTACGAATCGGTGACCGGGTCGGCGCTGCCGCTGGCCGGCATCGTCGCCGGCGGCTTCCTCGGCGTGCTCGCGCTGCTGAAGATCTCCTTCGCCGGGGTACGGCAGGTCGATCCGAGAGCCCTCCAGTATCTCGCCGTCGCCGCGCTGACGGCGGCGAGCACCGCGGGGCTGGCCCCGCAGTTCGCCGAGCGGCCCTACGTCAACGCGTCGTTCATCTCGCTCCCGGTGGCCTACCTGTTCCTCACGGTCGCGGTCGAGCGTCAGCGGCGGGTGGCGCTGGCCGCGCTGGACGGGGCGGGACACACGGACGAGCCACGGCGGCGGCCGCGGTTCCGGGCGCTGCACCTGCTGCCCTACACCGCGGTGGCGCTCACCGACGTGCTGCTCCTGCAGACGATGAACTCCGCCATCAACCACGGCCCCGTCATCGTGGGCGCGGTGGTCGTCACCACGCTGGTCGGCGCACGGCAGCTGGTGAGCTTCCGGGAGAACCGGCGGCTCCTGCAGCAGCTCGACCGCACGGTGGCCGACCTCCGCACGTCCGAGAACCGGCTGACGTTCCAGGCGAGCCACGACGCGCTCACCGGACTGGCCAACCGGTCGCTGCTGACCGAGCGCCTCGGGCGCGCGCTGGAGTCCGGCGGCGACGACGTCGCGATGGCGCTGATCGACCTCGACGACTTCAAGTCGGTCAACGACCGGCTCGGCCACGGCGCCGGCGACGTGCTGCTGGTCGCGGCCGCGGAGCGGGTGCGCGAGGTGATCGAGCCCGGTGACACCGTCGCCCGGCTCGGCGGTGACGAGTTCGCCGTGCTGATGCGGGTGGGGTCCACCGTTCCGGCGGCGCAGCGGGTCGAGCGCATGCTCACCGCGCTCGCCCGGCCCCTGCGGCTGGAGGGCGACGAGGTACGCATCCGGGCCAGCGTCGGGCTGGCCGACGGCTGGGCGGGTGCGACCCCCATCGAGCTGGTTCGCCGCGCCGACGTCGCGATGTACGCCGCGAAGGCCCGCAGCGACGGCGGCTGGGCCCGGTACGTCCCGGCGCTCGACGCGCCGGCCGCCGAGCAGGCACGGCTGGCCGCCGGTCTGCGCGACGGCCTGGGCCGTGGTGATTTCCGGCTGGTCTACCAGCCGATCGTGACGCTGCCCGGGGAGCGGATCGCCGGCGTCGAGGCGCTCGTGCGCTGGCACGACTCCGAGCGCGGCGTCATCCCGCCCGACCGGTTCATCCCGGTCGCTGAGCGCAGCGGCCTGATCGTCCCCCTCGGCCGCTGGGTGCTGCGCGAGGCCTGCCGGCAGGCGTCGGCCTGGCGGGTGCTCTACGGCGGCGCGGCGCCCTCCCGGGTGTGCGTGAACGTGTCGCCGCGCCAGCTCGACGAGCCCGGCTTCGTCGCGGACGTGGTGGCCGCGCTGGCCGACTCCGGGCTGCCGGCGGAGTACCTGGTGTGGAGGTCACCGAGACCGCGGTGTTCAACGGCGGCCCGGCCGTCGACGCCCTGCACCGGCTGCGCGCGCTGGGCGTGCGGGTGGCGCTGGACGACTTCGGCACCGGCCAGTCGTCGCTCGGCCTGTTGCTGACCTGCCCGGTCGACGTGCTCAAGGTCGACCGCTCGTTCGTCGAGGGCGTCACCGAGCCGGGGGACCGGGCGGTCATCGTGGAGTTCCTGAGCCGGGTGGCGCACGGTCTGAACCTGGACACCGTCGCCGAGGGCGTCGAATCACCGGAGCAGGCGGAGCGGCTGCACGAGCTCGGGTACCGCAAGGCGCAGGGGTTCCTGTTCTCCCGGCCGCTCCCGGCGGCCGAGCTCGAGCCGCTGCTGCTGCCCGCGGCGAGGGAGGCCCAGCCCCAGCCGATCGGCGTCTGAAAGGGTTCTGTCCCAGGGGTGGGGTAGCGTCCGGAGCCATGACCGCCGCACCGGTAGAAGACAGCTGGGTCGAGGGGGAGCCCGCGGTGCTCCCCTGGGTGGGCCGGGTACTCGGCACCGAGGACGCCACCCCGCTGCAGTTCCACGTCGCACTGCGGGACGACGCGTACCTCCAGCTCGACGACGTGGTGGTCACCGTCCGTGAGGTGCCGGGCCTCGGCCCGGTGCTCACCGCGGGTGTCGTCACCCAGGTCACGGCGCGGCACGAGGGGGCGCAGTTCAGCTCCGACGTGTTCCTCATCGCCGACGGTGTCCTGCCCGCCCAGGTGCAGGAGGTGGCCGAGATCGCCACCACCCGGGTCGAGCCCGAGGTCTACGTGCCGCCGCGCCCGGGTGAGCCGGTGCGCCGGGCCACCGGCGAGGAACGGGCGATCGCGCTCTACTTCGACCGGATGGACCGCAAGATCCCGGTCGGTCTCGGCCGCGACGGCACGCCGATCTACGTCAACCTCGACTTCCTCGACGGCACCCGCGGCGCCCACGTCTCGATCTCCGGCGTCTCCGGCGTCGCCACGAAGACGAGCTTCGCGCTCTTCCTGCTCTACGGCCTGTTCCGCTCCGGCGTGCTGGGCCGCAAGGCGGTCAACACGAAGGCGCTGATCTTCAGCGTCAAGGGTGAGGACCTGCTCTTCCTCGACCACACGAACACCAAGCTCGACGAGAGGCTGCGCGCCCAGTACGCGATCATGGGCCTGCCCGCCGAGCCGTTCGCGTCCACCGGCTTCTTCGCGCCACCGCTGGCCGGCGACACCACCGGCCGCCCCGACGTCCGGGAGCGGGCCACCGGCGTCAACGCGTTCTGGTGGACGATCTCCGAGTTCTGCCGCGACGAGCTGCTCCCGTTCGTCTTCGCGGACGCCGAGGACGAGCGCAACCAGTACACGATGGTCATCCACCAGGTCGCCGCCCGGCTGCGCATGGACGCCGTCCCGGCCGGCACGGACGGCGCGGTCGCCGTCGACGGGCGGCAGGTCCGCACGTACGACCAGCTCGTCGACTTGATCGCCGACAAGCTCAGCGACGACAACACCCGGTCGGCGTGGGCCGGGCAGGTGACCGGCATCGGCACCGTGAACGCGTTCCTGCGCCGGCTGCGGTCGAGCCTGCGGGCGCTCCGGCCGCTGATCCGCGGTGACTTGCCCGAGCGGCCGACGCGTCGGGTCTCCACCGAGAACCAGCAGCTCACGGTCGTCGATCTGCACAACCTGCCGGAGCGCGCCCAGCGGTTCGTGGTGGGTGTCGTGCTCGCCGCGGAGACGCGGCGCAAGGAGGAGGCCGGCGCCGGCGGCCTGCTGTTCACGATGCTCGACGAGCTGAACAAGTACGCGCCCAGAGAGGGCTCCAGCCCGATCAAGGAGGTCCTGCTCGACATCGCCGAGCGCGGCCGGTCGCTGGGCATCATCCTGATCGGGGCGCAGCAGACCGCCAGCGAGGTCGAGCGGCGGATCATCTCGAACAGCTCGATCAAGGTGGTCGGGCGGCTCGATCCCGCCGAGGCAGGGCGGCCGGAGTACGGGTTCCTGCCGCCGGGTCAGCGCACCCGGGTCACGCTGGCCAAGCCCGGCACGATGTTCGTCGCGCAGCCGGAGATCCCGGTGCCGCTCGCGGTGGAGTTCCCGTTCCCGGCGTGGGCGACGCGGAGCAGCGAGGCCGGTGACCTGCCCACCGCGGTGCCTCCGGGGGTCGATCCGGTCACCGGCGAGATCGTCGCCGGCCGTGATCCGTTCAAGCGGCTTCCCACCGCCCCCGCCGACGACGCCCCTTTCTAGTGCACGGCCCGGTGAGAACGACGCTGCCGAGCGGGCGCGACCACTTGAGTATGACCAATACGCGGCGTGGTCGCGCCCGATCGGCAGCGTCGCCCTCACCGGGCTCCAGGTCAGCGCGTTCGGGGTGCGTCCACTGGAGGTTGATCACGCGGCGTGGTCGCGCCCGATCGGCAGCGTCGCCCTCACCGGGCTCCAGGTCAGTGCGTTCGGGTCTTGGTCCGTGGAGCGGGCGCGTCCTCTGGGGTTTGACCGATATGTGGGGTGGTTGCGGCCGGTTGGCGGCGTTGCCCGCACCGGGCTCCAGGTCAGTGGTTTCGGGGTGCGTCCACTGGAGGTTGATCACGCGGGGTGGTTGCGTCCGGTTGGCAGCGCCTTCCGCGCCGGGCTCCAGCTCGGAGCGCCTGGGTCCGGTGTGGGTCTGCGTCTGACGCCTGTTCTGTCACAGGAGTGAGCTAGCGTCGCCACCGACGGGTTCCCGAGCCGCGAGAGAAGAGCCGTGAAGTTCCTGCACACGTCCGACTGGCATGTGGGCAAGGTCCTCAAGGGCCGTAACCGCCTCGACGAGCAACGCGCGGTACTGCGCGAGATCGTGGCGCTGGCCCGCAAGCACGAGGTCGACGCGGTGCTGGTCGCCGGCGACCTCTACGACTCGGCCGCCCCCTCGGCAGAAGCCCAGGAGCTGGTCGTTCGTGCGCTGATGGCGCTGCGCGACACCGGCGCCGAGGTGATCGCGATCGCGGGCAACCACGACCATCCGCGCACGTTCGACGCCTACCGGCCGCTGATGAACCTCGCGGGCATCACGCTGGTCGGCTCCGTGCGCACCGCCGAGAGCGGGGGCGTGGTGAGCTTCACGGCCCCCCGTACGGGTGAGCCGGTGCGCGTCGCCGTGCTGCCGTTCCTCTCCCAGCGGCACGCGGTCAAGGCGGCTGAGCTGGTCGCCAAGACACCGGCGGAGAACAGCGCCGGCTACGACCAGCTGATCCGCGACCTGCTGAACACGCTCACCGCCGGCTTCGGCGACGACGCGATCAACCTCGTCACCGCGCACCTCACGGTCACCGGCGGCGCGCTGGGCGGGGGTGAGCGGGCGGCCCAGTCGATCTTCGAGTACCACGTCCCGGCCGGGGCCTTCCCGGCCGACGCACACTACGTGGCGCTCGGGCACCTGCACCGGCGGCAGACGCTGCCGGCGGCCTGCCCCGTCGTCTACTCCGGAGCGCCGATCGCCGTCGACTTCGGTGAGCAGGACAACACGCCGACGGTCCTGCTGGTCGAGGCCACTCCGTCCACCCCGGCGCGCGTCACCGACCTGCCGCTGACCAGCGCCCGGCGGCTGCGCACGGTGCACGGCACGGTGGCCGAGCTGGGCGACCGGGCGGCCGAGTACGCCGACGACTACCTGCGGGTCCTGGTCCGCGAGCCGGCCAGGGCCGGTCTGCGGGAGGAGGTCCAGGCCGTGCTCCCGGGGGCGCTCGAGGTACGGATCGATCCGGAGTTCGCGGCACCGCTGCACGTGACCCGCCCCGATCGCACGGGCGGCGGGCAGAGCGGGCCGGCGGAGCTGTTCGCCGAGTTCTGCGCCGAGCGGGCCGTCGCCGACGACCGGGTGAAGGCGTTGTTCGCCCGCCTGCACGACGAAGTCACCACGGGCTGAGGAGGACGACATGCGACCCGTGCTCCTGGCGATGGACGGCTTCGGCTCGTTCCGCGAGCCGACGACCGTGGACTTCACCGACGCCGACTACTTCGCGCTGGTCGGCCCCACCGGCGCGGGCAAGTCCACGGTCATCGACGCGATCACGTTCGCGCTCTTCGGCAGCGTCCCGCGCTGGGACGACAAGCGGAAGGTCTCGCTCGCCCTCGCGCCGACGGCCGCCCGGGGCACGGTCCGGCTGGTCTTCGACGTCGGGCCGGAGCGCTACGTCATCGTCCGTGAGCTGCGCCGGGCGGCGTCCGGCTCGGTCACCGTGAAGAACGTCCGGCTGGAGCACCTGGCCGACCCCACCGCGCTCGGTGACCTCGAGGACGACACCGAGCTGGTCGCCGCCGATCGGGAGGCCACCGAGGCGGTCGAGCACCTCCTCGGGCTGACGTTCGAGCACTTCTGCACGTGCGTGGTGCTGCCCCAGGGCGACTTCGCCGAGTTCCTGCACGCCCGCGCAGGCGACCGGCAGAAGATCCTGGTGAAGCTGCTCGGGCTGGAGGTCTACGACCAGATCGCCCGCGCCGCCAACACCGAGGCCGCGCGCGAGCGGCAGAACGCCGAGCTGCTCGGCGAGCAGGTCCTGCGCTACGGCGACGCCACCGAGGAGGCGCAGGCCGCCGCCGAGGCCCGGGTCGCCGCGCTGGTCGCCGCCGAGGGCAGGGTGGCTGCCGCGCTGCCGGTTCTCGCGTCCGCCGCGGCGGAGGTCCGCACCGCGCGGGAGACCGTCGCCAGGCTCTCCGCCGAGCGGGAGCGCCTCGCGTCCGTGGAGGTACCCGAGGGGCTCGGTGAGCTGGACGCCCGGCTCCGCGCGGCCAGGGACACCGCAGGCCGGGCCGCGTCGGTCCTGGCCGCCGCGGAGACGGCCGACTCGGCGGCCAGGGCCGCGGTCGCCGCCGCCCCCGCGCGCGGGCCGCTGGAGCAGGCGCTCCGGGCCCGCACCGAGCTCGAGGCCCTCCACGACGGCCGGCCGCAGCTGGTCGCGCGGCAGGCCGCTGCCGCCGAGGCCCTGAGCGCCGCCGAGGCGCGCGTCGTCGCCGCTGACCAGGTCGTCGAACAGGCCCGAACTGCCCAGCTGGAGGCCACCGCCGCGGCCGACACCGCCCGCGCGTCGGTGTCCCGCCTCGCAGCGGAGCGTGACCGGCTGGCGTCCGTGCAGGTGCCGGACGGGCTGGGCGAGCTCGATGCCCGGCTCCGGAGGGCACGCGAGGCCGCGGCCAGAGCCGCGACCGCGCTCACCGACGCGGAAGCGGCCGACTCCGCCGCCAGGGCGGCCGTCGCGTCGGCGCCGCCGCGCGGCCCGGTCGAGGCCGCCCGGCGGGCCCGGACCGAGCTCGACGCACTCGAGGCGCACCGCCCCGGCCTGGTCGAGCGTCGCGCTGACGCCGCCGAGGCGCTGGCCACCGCCGAGGCCGCGGTGGACCGCGCCAGGGCGGGGCTCGAGGACGCCAGGGCCGCGCGGGAGGCCCAGGCCCGCACCCGCACCGCCGCGGCGCTGCGCCGGCATCTCGTCGCCGGGGAGCCCTGCCCGGTCTGCGACCAGAACGTGGCCACGCTGCCGCCGCCGCTCGACGACCAGGAGGACGCGGCCGACGCCGAGCGGCGCGTCGCCAGGGCGCAGCGCGTCGCCGATGCCGCGGCCGGCGAACGCGCCATCGCCGCGGACGCCGTCCGCGCCGCCGAAGCGGCTCTCGGCGCCGCCGACGAGGCGGATGCCCGGCTGCGTGCGGTGCTCGACGACGAGCGGCTCCGCGTGATCGTCCACGGTGAGGGCGCGGCCTCGGTCGAGATTCTCGCGCTGGAGGACCTCGACCGGTGGCTCACGGCCCGTGACGCGCTCGACGCCGCCGCCCGCGCCGCCGACGCCGAGCTGGTCGCCGCCCGGGCGGCCCGTGCCGACGCCGATCGCGACGCAGCGAAGGTCGACGCGGAGTCCAGCGGCGTCCGCGCCGCGCTGCGGGAGGCCCGTGACGCGCTGGCCCCGCTCGGCGCCCCGGCCGGTCTGGTCGAGGACGTCGCGGCCGGCTGGGCTGCGCTGGCGGGGTGGGCGTCGTCGGCCGCCGCCGAGCGGGCCACCGCGCTCGACCGCGCCGCCCGCGAGGCCGACGCCGCCGGGACGGCCCTGGCCGCCGCCGACCGTGCGCTCGCCGAGGCGGGCGCCGCACTCGCCGCTACCCGCCGGGCACACACCGAGGCAACCCGCGCCGAGCAGCGTGCCGCGGCCGAGCTGGCCACGGCCGACCGCACCGCCGAGGCCCTCACCGCGCAGCTCGGTGACGCCCCGGGCGCCGACGAACTGGCCCGGCAGCTCGCCGAGCTCGACGCGCTCGACCGGGCGGTCCGCGACGCCGACGAGGAGCTGCGTACCGCCCGCGACACGCTCGGCGCGGCGCAGCGCGCCGAGAAAGAGGCGTACGAGCGCGTCGCGACGACGGTCCGGGGCTTGACCGCGGTGCGCGAGCCGCTGGTGGCGCTCGGCGCCCCCGCGATCCCCTCCGACGATCCGGTCGGTGGCTGGCGGGCGTTCGCCGACTGGGCGGCATCCGCCGCAGCCGACCGCGGCACCCGGCTCGCCGCTGCCCAGGACGCGGTCCGCGCCGCCGAGGTCGCTCTCGCCGAGCGCGAGGAGGAGCTGGCCGCCGCGCTGGCCGAGCTCGGCGTCCCGGTGCCCCCGGGGCGCCCGGCGGCGGAGACCGCGGCACCGGCGGTCGCCACCGCGCTGGCCGAGGCCCGCGCCGTCGAACGCCGGATCTCCGAGCGGCGCGCGGAGGCCGCCGACCTGGTCGCACGGCGGGACGCGGCGGAGACGGCGCACCAGGTGGCCCGCCAGCTCGGCTCGCTGCTCCGGTCGGACGCGTTCCCGCGCTGGCTGGTGGCCTCGGCCCTCGACCTGCTGGTCACCGAGGCGTCGGCCACGCTGAGCGAGCTGTCCGGCGGCCAGTTCGCGCTCACCCACGAGGCCGGCGAGTTCGTCGTCGTCGACCGGGCCG
>Ga0190269_10000656_pt1 | contig 17314 bp, 11 predicted proteins | sample Popmic249IS_FD_133749 | JGI IMG/M metagenome (GOLD analysis project Ga0190269, IMG submission 133749) | Populus adjacent soil microbial communities from riparian zone of Blue River, Arizona, USA - 249 IS | ecosystem: Environmental > Terrestrial > Soil > Riparian zone | place: USA: Arizona... | reverse complement strand
GAGTGCTCAGGTGTTGCACGTGAAACAGTCGGGCGCCGCGCGCCACATACGTCGATGCGAACAGTCCAAACACCCATGCTCCGACCTAGACCGTAGAGCTCCGCGTCGCGCTCCCCGAGACGTTGTGGAATCCTCGTGCCCGCGCGCGCTGCACGTTTGGGTGGCGCTCGTATGCTGGCATGAGCGGTGTCTCCGATGCGAAGTGGCCGCTGATCGAAGCTGGAGCTCCGCCGCTAACCACTGAGCCAACCCATCGCGCAAGTGGATCTGGTGCGACGAATCTATGGGAGCGCTCAGTGCGGATGATCCCTCACCGAAGGTCAGCGTCGAAGCGCAGTTTCACGACCGATCGGCTGCGCCCGCAGCACCAGCTTTGCGAGCACACGCGCGCAGCCACGCGCTCCGCACACCGCGCGTACTTCACGCAGCTTCGCTCTGCTGCTGCAGGTCACCAGCCATACGCAAAGAGCCTAGACTCACCGCCCGCGTTCAGCCGCCAAAGCGCGCCATGCGCCCAGGCTTCTCAGCGAGAGAGGAACGGCAACTGCAGATATGATCGGGAAGCTGCCACTGAAGTTGCGTGGCCTACCCGCCGCGGAGCAAAGCATCATGGAGGACGAAATGAGGCCACCTCTGTCGTCGCACGCGAGGGCTCAACGTTGCACGTGAAACAAAGCCTCGATTCCTGAGAGCAGGGAACAGAAGCCAACGTCGTCCCGCTGCTCGGCGCGCTCGCATGAGCACGGAGTGCCAGGGCCGCTTGTTGGAAGACTCGCGGATGGAGAGAAGGTGCGCGTGTGCTTGCGTAGGCGTTCTTCGGCGGCTCCGACATCCCGCTGCTCGACGAGCCACCCGCCACTCGGGCGTAGATTCGAACTTCGCACACGGAGTCAACCATCTCGGCAGGGTCGCGTGCGGGCGCCGTTCGCGTGTATTGGAGACGCATGCGACGGCGATCTCGCTTCCGCATGCAAACTGCCCCACAACACGCCAGCGTTTCACGTGCAACGCACTGCCCGCCGAGCGGAGCGCACGCGAACGAACGGCGTGCCCGCGGGTTGCAGTGCCCCGTGAATCACAGCCGCAGTGCCGAGCGGCCTATGCGGATTGAGCGTCCCATCTCTCGACGCGGGCTTTGCCATTCGGGCAGTCGCATCTTTCTGCGATCGCGCCTTGGACCCACGTGACCGGCTCAGGAGGCGCGCTGAGTGCAGCACTAGGCTTCGTGGGGCGACGCCGCCACCATGCGCTGAGCATCGCGCTGACGACCGGGTTGTTGATGAATGCATCACAAAGCGACGAAGGGGCGCTTCCGTAGCGGAGCGGGCGCGAACCTACAAGTCGAGCTCGCCGGTCACGATCTTGCCGCGGCCACGCGCACCACGCTCAGACATTCGTTCGGGGCGCACGCCCCATCTTGTTGGCGTGTCTCGGCCACTGTCGCCTAGCCCAGCGATGGCTGCACCGAGGAAGAAACTGCGTCGACGATGGTTCGACCAAGCTCATGAAGCTGATGCGTAGCCCTCGCGCCCGCGCCCCTTGAGCGCTGCCTGCGCGGCGATCAGTCGCTAACGGATGCGGTGTCGCTCGGGGCCGCGGCAATGCAGCGCCGCGCCGGTCGCCGAGGCGCGGTGTGAGTGTCACGCCGCACTCGCAGAGCTCTGCTGAGAAAGGCGCCATTGATCGTGAGCCGACGTTTCTGAAGTGCCGTGCCGGGTGCGCTTTGATGTTGCTCAGCTCCGCAGTCGCTCAACGCCCGAAAACCTGGCCGGGATAGCCGCGCAGTCGCAGGGACGTGCGCCAGAGATTGGCATTCGACCCTCGCTGCTGCTGCGACGCGAGCGCAGCGCGAACGCTGAGCCCGTAGAGCCAGCACCTCTCGAAGGTGCACAGCGCTAGTTGCCCGCGCGCGATCGAGCGTGCATAAGCCTAGCTCTCCGGAGCAGTTCTTCGCGCGAGCGGAGCGACGTCCGAAATATCGCAGCGCGGCCGAGCAGCACCGAGCGTATCTACTGGCTTAAGGGCACCACTCGGCGCGATCGCCGGTGCTTGCCGCCGCCCAGTTCGCGTAGTGGGTAGACGTTTCACGTGGAAGCGCGTGGTAGCGGCTAACTCTGGGCCGCGCCGAGGCTGGGCTATACGCGCCTGTCCCTGTTCGGGCTTGGTGACTTTGGTTGCGATTTCGTGGGTTCGGGGATAAGCGCTTTGCATGAAGATTGATGCCCTGGTGGAGCGGGAGTTGGCCGGGCTTGCCGCTGCTGGTTTGTTTCGGACGCCGCGCCGGATCGAGGGGCCGCAGGGTGCTGTCGTGTCGGTGAATGGGCGCCGCGCGCTGTGCTTTTGTTCGAATAACTATTTGGGGTTTGCCGACCACCCGGCCATCGCCTCAGCTGCTTCGGTCGCGATCTCAGAGCTGGGGTTCGGCGCCTGTGGCTCTCGGCACATCACTGGGTCGATGCGCTTGCATCAGGAGGTCGAGGACCGAATCGCGCAGTTCGTGCAGCAGCCGCGCGCGCTCTTCTTCCCTACCGGGTACGCGGCGAATCAAGGCGCGATCCAGGCGTTGTCAGTTCCGGGTTCTTTGGTGCTGAGCGACGCGCTCAATCACGCCAGCATGATCGATGGCTGCCGCTTGGGCCGCGCGACGCTCAAGGTGTATCGCCACGCGGATGTGGAGCATGTCCGCGAGTTGCTCGAGGCAACCCGGGGTCAATACGAGCTGCGGTTGGTCGTGACCGAGAGCGTGTATTCGATGGACGGTGATCTCGCCCCGCTGCGTGAGTTGCGCGCGCTTTGTGATGAGCATGAAGCCGCGTTGTTCGTCGATGATGCTCATGCGTTCGGAGTGATGGGAGACCGCGGTCGAGGCGCATGTGCGATGCTGGATGTGCGTCCCGATGTGATCACCGGCACGTTCGGCAAAGCTTTTGGTTGCTCGGGTGCGTTCGTTGCTGCGTCCGCTGCGATCGTGGCTTGGGTCGAAAATCGCGCGCGCTCACATGTGTTCACGACGGCACCATCACCCGCGTTGCCTGCTGCAGCTTTGGCGGCGTTCGATTTGATCGAGCGCGCCGACGACCGCCGCGCACAGCTGCAGGAACATGCTGCGCGCTTGCGAACAGGTCTCACGCAACTCGGCTACGAGGTGATTGGCAATACGCATATCGTCCCGCTGCTGCTCGGAGCGGCGGATCGCAGCACGAGGTTTTCAGAGCTTCTGCTCGAGCGCGGTGTGTTCGTGCACGGGATTCGTCCGCCTACGGTGGCGCCTGGAACGAGTCGTTTGCGGATCACACCGCAAGCGACGCATACGCGCGAGCAGATCGACGCGACGCTGCGTGCATTTGCAGAGCTTCGAGGTGAGGTGTGAGCATTCTCCGTGGTTTGTTTGTGAGCTCGACCGGTACGTCCGAGGGCAAGACAGTTGTCACGACGGCGCTTGCGGCGGCGTTGCGCCGCAGCGGCATGCGCATCGCTGCTGTGAAGCCGATGGAGACCGGGTGTAAACCTGTGGCCGAGGATGCGCACGTGCTCGCGATCGCGGCGGGGGACCCTAGCCTAGCGGAGCGTCCTGGTTTTTATCGCGCAGAGCTGCCGGCTTCGCCGTACGCCGTGCAGCTCGAGGGCGAGCGTCCTGCGCCGAGCTTGCAAGATCTGAAGCACGCAGTGTCTGCGGTCGCGCGCGACTATCAAGGTGCACTGGTCGAAGGTGCCGGTGGATTGTTCGTGCCGATCTCGCGCACGGAGCTGGTCGCGGACTTGGTGCGGCTGCTCGAGTTGCCGGTGTTGCTCGTGGCGACCAATCGCCTCGGCGTGCTCTCGAATGTGCTCGCTACGTGTGAAGCCGCGGCGAATCGCGGCTTACGGATCGCAGCGGTCGTGCTCAATCGCAATGCTCCGGATGACGAGTCCACGCGCACGAACGTGGTCATCCTCGCCGAGCGGCTGGACTGCCCAGTGCTCGAGTTCCCGAGCGTCGATCCGCGCGACGACGAAGCGCTCGCCAGCGCCGCAGTTTTCGCAGGCCTACTGCGGTTCGCGCTCAGCGAGCTCGAAAACGTGTAACGGAGCCTGCGGATGCTCGCTGACTGCACACGTTGAGTGGCCGCTGCACTGTCAGCCGAACTAGCGCACTTGAGGGCCTCGGCGCACATACAGGTGATGCGTTCCGCTTGCGTCGGCTTGCATCTGACTGAGGCGCCACTTGACGCTGTTCACTTAGACGCGCGCCATTCGACAGTGACCGCGTGCGCGGACCGCTCCTACCTCGCAAGGCGCGCGGCACGCTTGCGCCGGTGCCATCAAGAGCGTGGCCCGCGTTCAACACGCAGCGCGCGCGGCGTCCGCAAGCAACGCAGCTCCTCCAGGCGATCCGGCCGCGCTTCTCTGAGCAGAAGGCCACCACTTCGCGCCATATAGCTGCCGCTCAGCTCGGCGCCTGAAAGCGGCTGAGCATGCCCGGGCATGCCATCGCTCCCACCCATTGTGGCTCTCGACGAAGCTTACGAAAGCCCCACCCGCGGAACCGTGCTCAACGAGCTTCTGCTGCTCCCTGATGCTGGCGCCGAGCGTCAGCGGATCTGCAAGCTGGAGTCGTCGAAGACGATTCCTAGCGGTTCGATGCGCACGCGTTTGGGGCCCTGCTCCACGTAGCCGAGGCGCAGGAGCTCAGTCCCAGCTCCGCGGCTGATCTCGATCGCGCGCTCGGCGTCTGCCGGTGCGACGAAGAACACGTAGCCGAGACCCATGTTGAACGTGCCGTACGCTTCCGCGTCGTCCATCTTCGCAAGCTCGCGCAGCATGCGCAGCACTGGAGGCACTTCAGGGATGGTCTCGACGACGTAGCTGAGCGCGCTCGGCGCTCGCATGAGCTTGCGCCATCCGTGGCCAGTCACATGCGCTGCGTAATGCAGTTGTATGCTCGCACGCTGCAGCGCTTCGATAACTGGTCCGTACAGCGGCGATGGATCGAGCAGGACTTCTCCAAGCCCGCGCCCTTTCGGGTCACCCGGCACGAGTGTCTCGTAGCCCTTCGCTTGTTCACCCGCGAGCTTGCGCGCGAGGCTCAAGCCATTGGCGTGAATGCCGGTCGAGCGTGCCCCGAGCATCACGTCACCCGGCTCCAGTCTCGACCCCACGAGCAGCTGATCTTTGCCGACGCTTCCCACGGCCGATCCACCCAACACCAAGGTGCTCGGGTCGATCATCCCGGTCAGCGCCTGCGTCTCGCCACCACCCCATGCACAGCGGGCTTCGTTGCAGGCAGCCGCCCAACCGTCAGTCAGATCCGCCATCCGCTGCTGGTCTTCGAACCACGATGAGCTGCCCGAGCCCCAATACGCGGTGATCGCGAGCGGGCTCCCGCCAACGCTGCACAAGTCATTGAGGATCGTGGCCACCGTATCACGGGCGATATGATCGTAGAACGTCCGGCCAGTGATGGACCGGACGGCATCGGCGACCAGGTTCTTGGTCCCAAGCGCTTCGGTGACCATCGAAAGATAACGGTCAGGAAGCTCGATCACATACGCCGACTCGCCGCGACTTCCTTCGACCTCAGACGCGCTGCGCTCCGCGAGCCAGCGCGCAGTGGCGGCCGCCGACCGCTGCGCGCGAACCTTTCCGGGATCCATGGCCCCGTAGTCCACGCCAGCGGCGGCATAAGCATCGTGCTTCGAATCACTCATTCGAACGCAGAGATGCCCGTGATGTGCTGACCGATGATCAACGTATGAATGTCGTGGGTGCCTTCATACGTGTACACGGTCTCGAGGTTCAGCATGTGACGGCTGATCGGATACTCGAACATGATGCCATTACCGCCCAGGATGTCGCGCGCCATGCGTGCGATCTCGAGCGCGTGGAACACGTTGTTGCGCTTGGCCAGCGACACCTGCACGGGCGTCGCTTTCTTCTGTTCCTTCAAGCGCATGAGGCGCAGCGATAGGAGCTGAGCCTTGGTGATCTCAGTCACCATATGCACGAGCTTCTGCTGCACGAGCTGATAACCCGCGATCGGCTTCGAGAACTGCACGCGGTCTTTGGCGTACGAGAGCGCGCTCTCGTAACAAGCCATCGCCGCGCCGATCGCGCCGAACGCGATGCCCGAACGCGCTTGCGACAAGCAGGCCAGCGGACCCTTCATGCCCTTCACGTTGGGCAGGAGCGCCTCAGGACCGACTTCCACGTCCTCGAGGATCAGCTCGCTCGTCACGCTGGCGCGCAGCGAGAACTTGTCCTCGATCTTCTCCGCGGTGAAGCCCTTGGTGTTCGTGGGCACGATGAAGCCATGCACCACGCCGTCGACCTTGGCCCACACGATCGCGATGTGCGCGAGGTTGCCGTTGGTGATCCAGCGCTTGCGGCCGTTGATGCGGTAGCCGCCGTTCTTAAGCTTCTCCGCGCGCGTGATCATGCCGGTCGGGTTGCTGCCGAAGTCGGGCTCGGTGAGGCCGAAGCAGCCGATGATCTCGCCCTTCGCCATGCCGGGCAGGTACTTTTCTTTCTGCTCCTCAGACCCGTGCGCGTAGATCGGGTACATGCAGAGCGATCCCTGCACCGAGCAGAACGAGCGGATGCCGGAGTCACCGCGCTCGAGCTCCTGGTTGATCAGGCCGTACGCGACTTCACCCAGGCCGGCACAGCCGTAGCCCTTGATGTTCGCGCCGAGAAAGCCCATTTCGCCGAACGTCTTGATGAGCTCCGTCGGAAACGTGCCTGCTTGATAGTGCTTCGAGATGATCGGGATGATGGCGGAGTCCACGAAACGCCGCGTGTTGTCCCGCACGAGCCGCTCGTCTTCGGTGAGCTCCTCGTCCAGGTTGTAGAAGTCCAGACCCTCGAATCCCATGAGCACCTCTTTTTGCTGCGCTTCGATTCGCACGTGATGAGCGCGCTGTAAAGGTGACAAGTCGAGACTCGCACGCAACATAACGAGCCATTTATGCTGCCAAGCCCTCCGAGGTCGCAGCTCGCGCTACGTTTCCGCCAACCCATGGCGGCGAAGCACACGACCGGTATGTGCTTGCCTCTAGAAGTCGCCTGTGTATAGTACGCGCCCTGTCCGTACCGGTGACGGTGTCGGGGCTGTAGCTCAGCTGGGAGAGCGCTGCGTTCGCAATGCAGAGGTCAGGGGTTCGATCCCCCTCAGCTCCACTTCAAACTGCTTGTAGCCGAGAGGCTGCGCCACTGACCGCGCTTGAGTGATCAAGTGGCGGCAGCGGCGCGTCCAGTGCCAAGCAGAGCGCGCGCAGCAAGGTCAGCTCATCCTCGGTGACGCGGCTGTCCGCGATCACTGCGTGCGCGCAGGCTTCGATGAGCGCGGCGCGCGCGGTGGGGCGCAGCGCTTGAAGCTCGTCCAGCGCGGTGGTGAAGCCCGACAAGAGCCGCGGATGCTGAGGCAAAAGGCGCAATGCCAACCCGGGCAGCCGGGCGGCGGCTTGGTCGAACGCGCGTGGGGCGCAGTCGTCGAACGCGGCACCTGTGTGGACGAGGCAGGACAACACGAGCTGGACGGCCGCTTGGCATGCCCGCAGGCCTGCTGAGCGCTTCTGAGGTGCGTGCTGCCAGTGCACGGTCACCGTGTAGCTGATCACCAGCTCGAAGATGCTGGTCGCACCGTCCTCGCGGATCATCGCCGCGACTGTCCGCCGCTGCGCCTGCTTCTGTGCGGGTGACAGCGCTCGGAGCGCCGGTGCTGCGAGCGTCGCGAGCGTCAGGCGCGCGAGGCGTGAGGCGCGCAGGACGGCGGGATAAAGGCGCTCGGCCTCGCTTAGCAGGTCGGCTCCGGCCATTTCCAGGATCTGCCGCACCTGGCGCTGCGCCACGCGCTTGTCCGAGCTGATCAGCAGCGCGAGCACGAGCCCACAGGCGGAGAAGCTGTTTTCGCAAGCCTGCGCGAGCAGCGGGTCGAGCTCGGGCGTCGCGACGTTCGCGTGGCTCGTGCCGATCATCTGCAGAATAGCTGCCGCTGTGAGCGGCGGCGGCGCGTCGCGCCCATTGTAAGCGGCCGCTGCTGTGAGCGGCAGCGCGCCAGCGTCGTGCGAGCCAGCAGCCGGAAGCGGCGCGCGCGGGTCATCCCCGTTCGAGTCGACCGACCGATAGGCCCTTGGCGGCGTGGATGTTTCTGCTGCACCGAGCGCTTCCGCGAGGCCTTCGGCTGGCGTGAGAAACCGGCCGTCGAAGCTCGGATCGAGCCGGCGAATGCGGTCGTGAAGCGGTGGATGCGTGGTGAGCCACGCCCAGCTCGCGGTGCTGCCTGTGTCCTCGAGGAAGAAGTGCTCGACCTCTTCCGCGCGCACGGTGGAGAGCCGCGCGCCGAGCACATAGCCGCCGATCTTCTTGAGTGCGCGCGCGATGCTCTCAGGATCGCGCGTATATTGTACCGCCGCGGCGTCAGCGAGGTACTCGCGCTGCCGACTCACTGCGGCTTTTACGAGGTTCCCGAGCCATCCTCCGACCGCGCCGAGGGCGCTGAGCGCACCACCGACCACGACCAGCGATGCATCCCGACGCGTGCTCCACGCGCTGCCGCGCAGCAGCTGCTTGCCGAGCAAGCCCAGACTGACCATGCCGAAGACCGCGCCCATCAAGCGCAGGTTGAGCCGCGCATCACCGTGCAGGATGTGTGAGAACTCATGCGCCACCACGCCCTGCAGCTCGCTGCGCGTAAGCTTGTGCAGACAACCCCGGGTCACGCAGATCACCGAGTCGCCCAGGTCCCAACCAGCGGCTAAGGCATTGATCCCCGGCTCCAAGTCGAGCACGTACGCTTGCGGCACGGGCGTGCCTGCAGCAAGCGCCATCTCTGACACAACGTTGAGCAAGCGCCGATCGAGCCCGTCTTGTGGCTGCCCGCTGACGAGGCGCGCGCCGAGCATCTCGGCGAGCACGCTGCCCCCTTCGCGCAGGGACCATGTTCGCAAGATGCTCGCGATCGCGACGAGCGCCGCGGTCACGCCGACCGACCACGCGAAGAGCGGCCATGTCTGCAGCATGGTCGGCAGCTGCGCCGAGTCCGGAACGCGCATCAGCAACAACGCCCGCACGCAGCACAGCGCGCCGAACACCACGCTGCCGAGCGCGACCACGGCCAGCAGCATACACAGCAGCAAGAGCCGCGTGCGCCGCTGCGCCACCGCTTGGTGCTCGAAAAAATCGCGCATGGTGCGCGACTACAGCGCGATGCGCGGCGCTTGCCGCTCGGCTGCGTGTTCGATCGCCTCGAGCAGGCCGGCCGTCTGGAAACCGAAGCTGCCCGCGATCATCACCGCGGGAAACGTCTCGCGTGCTGTGTTGTAGCTTGTGACGCTGTCGTTGTAGGCCTGCCGCGCGAACGCGACGCGGTTTTCCGTGGTGGTGAGCTCTTCAGTGAGATCACGCACGGCCTGGCTGCCCTTGAGCTCCGGATAGCTCTCGCTCAGCGCCAAAATGCGCGACAGCCCGCTGTGCAGCGCGGCTTCGGCATTCACCAACGTGCGCAGCGCTTCTGGATCACCCGCACGCTCCGCCGCCCGCTGTGCTGCGCCATAAGCGGAGTTGCGCGCCTGCACCACCGCTTCGAGTGTGCCAGCTTCGTGCTTCAGATAACCGCGCACTGCCTCGACCAGGTTGGGGATCAGGTCGTAGCGGCGCTTAAGCTGTACATCGATCTGTGCGTACGCGTTCTTGTAACGGTTACGCCGTGTCACTAAGCCGTTGTAGACGGCAACTACCAGCAAGCTCACGCAGACGATCGACGCGATCACGCCGATGGCGATGTACATGGATGGGCCTCCGCGCGTGGCAAAACAGCTGCACAACTGCGCTCTATAAGCATAGCTAGCCGTGCTCCGTTTCGCATAGGTGCGAAAGGCCGCGCTGTGTGTTGTCCGCGGCGACGTTGTCCTGCGGTCGCGCACCTGCGATCCGAAGGTTTAGATCCTTTGTCTGCCTTCGAAATTCGCGCCACGATGTCCCTATGACGTCGGCTTCAGTTCCTCCCCAAGACGAGTCCGCGTACTTCCTCCAGATGATCCAGTCGCAGCTGAATCGCTCTTCGGCGCTGGTCGAGCTCCCCGAGCATGTGCGCACGTTGCTCGGTGAGCCCAAGAACGAAATCATCGTGAATTTCCCGGTCTTGATGGATGACGGGAGTTATCGCGTTTTCAAGGGCTACCGCATTCAGCACAACAACGTGCTCGGTCCCTACAAAGGGGGCCTGCGCTTTCACCCCGACACCCGACTCGACGAGTGCAAAGCGCTCGCGATGATCATGACGTTCAAGTGCGCGCTGATGGACATTCCCTTCGGTGGTGGCAAGGGCGGCGTGAAGTGCGATCCGCGCTCGCTTTCGGAGAGCGAGCTCGTGCGCGTGACGCGTCGCTTCACGCACGCGCTCGGCGCGAACATCGGTCCCGAGTACGACATCCCTGCGCCAGACGTCGGCACCAACGCCAAGATCATGGTGTGGATCATGGACACGTACATGAACACGGCCGGCTACACCGATCGCAACGCGCAGCCGCGCGTCGTCACCGGCAAGACGCTCGAGTGCGGTGGCTCGCAGGGTCGCGAAAAAGCGACCGCGCAGGGCCTCGTGCACTGCGTGGTGGAGTGGGCGCGCGATGCCGGCGTCACGCTCGAAGGCAAGACAGCGCTCGTACAGGGCTACGGCAATGTCGGCTCGCACACGGCCATGATCCTCGCGCGCATGGGCGTGTCGATCATCGGCGTCGCAGATCACGCGGGGTACATGCTGAACCCCGAGGGTTTCAACACACATCGCCTGGCGGATCACGTGCGAAGGCACGGCTCGATCGATGGCTACAGCAAGAATCACATCGTGACGCGCGATGAGTTCTTCGCGCACAAAGCAGATTTCTTCATCCCCGCCGCGCTGCAGAACCAGATCGGTGAGAAAGAAGCGCAGCTCCTGCAAGTGCAGCTGGTGGCGGAGGGCGCGAACAGCCCGACGACGCGCGACGGCGAAGCGGTCCTGCAGTCGCGTGGGATCGAGGTCATCCCCGACGTGCTCGCGAACGCGGGCGGTGTAACGGTCAGCTACTACGAGTGGGTGCAGAACGGTCGCAACGAGTCGTGGGATCTAGAAGAAGTCGAGACGCGTTTGGAGCGCGCGATGACACGCGCCTACCAACGGGTGGTGGACTACGCGCGCGACAAAAAGTGCTCGCTGCGCGATGCCGCATACGCGCTCGCGCTCTTGCGGCTCAAGCAGGTGTACGCACAACGCCGGATCTTCCCCTGACACCGGCGGCAGCTATCCCAACGCTCGGCACCCTGCGGGATTTCAGTGTAGTCTCCCGCCGTGGCGTGTGGGCTTCCTTTGCGCATCAGTCTGGTCCTGACGAGCGCGCTGCTTTTAATCCTGGGTCACGCTCAGGCCGAAGCCCAAGCTCCTGACGCTGGCACATCGGAAAGCCTGGTTGGTGAGCCGCCTGCGCTGGCCGTAGAGCCTTCGAGCGCTGCAGCGAACGCAGATGCGGGCGCCGCTGCGGAAGCTGCCAGCGAGCCTCCAGAAGCCCGGAAGGACGCGGAATCCGAGCCCGAGCCGCCGTCGATCGCTTCCGGAGGCGCGCCCATCCGTTACCGCCTGGAGGACATCCACGTCCGCAGCCAGCGCACGCGCAGCGGCATCGTCGCGGGCTTCGTCCCACTTCAAAAGGGAGCGCGCTTCGATCCGGATGACCCACGCATCGAAGAGGCCCGCTGGCGCTTGCTCGGCACCGGTTGGTTCGACGAGGTCAAGCTCTCGCTCGTGCGCGGCTCGCGACGCGGCTGGGTGATCCTCGAGATCGAAGTCAAAGAGCGCAACACGCTCTTGATCGAGCAGTTCGCGACGGGCTTGTCGCGTGTGGTGAGCAGCAGCACCGCGACCCAAGACGTGCTGCGCCCGTACGTCGGCATCGGCTTGGTCGAGACCAATCTGTTCGGCCAAGGCGTGAGCTTGAGCGGCACCTTCGTGCTTACGCCGCAGCAAACAGGCCTGCACTTCGGCTACTTCGACCCGCGGTTTGCGAACAGTGGCTTCAGCCTCGCGGGACGCGTGTTCCACAACTACGCGCGGGAGTTCTTCGGCAAAAACCCGCTGGTCGCGATCAACTGTCCCGTCCCGACACCCGAGGAGATCGAAGAAGGCGACATCGACGAGTGCGACCCGGACGTGGAGTCCAAGCGCGCTGTCGTGATCTACCACCGCACGGGTCTCGGCATCGGCACAGGCCACGAGATCTCGACGCGCTTGCGTTACCGGCTCGACTGGCTCGGCGAGTACATCAACGTCTTGAGCAAGCCGGAAGCTGCGAGCACGCAGCGCGGTAGCCGCATCGAGCCGATCGATTTTCGCATCTTGGACGGCCAGAGCATCGTTTCGAGCCTGCGCTTCGGCCTGATCTACGACAACCGCGACCACCCGGCGCTCACGACCTCAGGCCTCTTCATCGACTTCAACGCGCGCTTCGCCACCCACATCCTCGGCTCCAGCTACGACTTCGCGCGCTTCGAGCTGTCGCTAAGAAAATGGTCGCCGCTGCCCTGGGGCCACGTGCTGAGCGCGGGCCTCTTCATGGGCAGCGTCTTCGGCAACGCCCCGTTCTTCTACAACTTTTATGCCGCCGACCTGAGCGATCTGCTGCCCTCGCGCGTGCTCGAGCTGAACCTCGACCGACGCCGCACTTTGAACCTACTCGGCACCAGCATCGTCGAAATGGACATGGAGGATTTGGCGGCCCGTCTGGACCTGCAGTACCAGCTGCCGCTGCATCGAGGTGCGGGCTTCGTGCGCGGCGTCGACGCCTACATCGGCGTGGGTGTGTTTTTGCTCACGCGCCGTGAAGACTTGCGCGTGGGCATCCCCGGTTACCACGGGCTGTCGCGCCTGCCGATCGATCTCACGTTCGACTTGGGCGTGCAGGCCGACACCGAGATCGGCCTGTTCAAGCTCGGGTTTTCCACGTTGATCGGGTTTTCGCCGTTGGGCCGGGAGAGCCTGTGAGGAAGCTCCGAGCGTTGCTCGCCGGGCTCAGCTTGTGGGCCTTTGCCGCGCTGAGCGGCGGCGCGGCTGCGCAACCTGCCAGCGACATCCCCGTGCGGCCCATGGCTGCAAGCTTTCGCGACTTACCCGCAGTGAGCTTTTCGGTGCGCGACCTCGTGGACAGCGAGGTCGTGAAGAAGCTGCAGAGCGGTCTGCCGCAGACGATCACCACCCGCATCTACGCGTACGCCGAGCGCAACCGCGAGCCGCTGACGATCGCGGCCCTCTCTTGTCGCGTGGTCTACGACCTGTGGGAGGGCATCTATCGCATCGAGCGTCAGACCGAGACGAGCGACAAGACGCTGACCTCGCGCTCGCTCGACGGCGTAGTCACCCAGTGCCTGAGCTTTCAGAACTATCCCGTGGGTGACGCGAAGCTCCTGGAGCGCATGCGCGGCAGCCAGGTGTACTTCGCTGTGGTGAGCGAGCTCAACCCACTGTCGCCCGATGCCGTGCAGCGGATCCGGCGCTGGCTCGCGCGGCCCACCGGCTCAGAGCTCAACGGCAATGCGTTCTTCGGCTCGTTCGTGAGCATCTTCGTCGGTAGAAAGCTCGGCGAAGCCGAGAAGATCTTGTCGTTTCGTTCCAGCGCGCACGCGGTGCCGCCGTGAAGCTGCTGCGTTTCGAGCGCAAGATCATCGGTGCGCTTGTGCTCGCGGCGGTGGTGCCGCTGCTCGGCACACTCGCGCTCGGGCGCGTGGCGCTGCGCGAGGTCTACCAGATCGGTGTGAACGCGCGGATCGGCGATGAGCTCGAGCGCGGCCTGTCGCTGTACCGCGACTACATCGGCCTCTTGCGCCAGGCCGCGGGTGACAGCGCGAGCGCGATCGGCGATGACTGGGGCGTGCGCGAGGCGCTGATGTCGCGCGACACGCAGCACCTCGCCGAGCGACTACGGAGCTTACTGCAGCAGTATCCGGGCGTCGCAGGCGTGCGCGTGCAAGACGCCTCGGGCAATACGCTCGCACAGGTTCGCGACGCGCAGCGTGAAGCCGGTCAGCGGCTTTTGCCGATCCAGCGCCTCGTCGCGCTGCCGATCGGAAGCGTCGAGCTGAGCGTCACGGTCACTGCACCCGAGCGTCCGTTCGTCGCGTTTCAACAGGCGGGCGAGCTGAGCGCGGACTATCGCCGCTTGCAGCGCGGCACAGGGCAGCTCTCGACGCTCTATCTCGTCGTGTACACCGCGTTCATGCTGAGCGTGATCATCGTCGCGCTCGCCATTGGCGTGATCTTGTCGCGGCGGGTGACGCGGCGCGTGTCGCTGTTGGCTGCAGCGACGCGCCAGCTCGGCTCGGGCGACCTGCGCGTGCACGTGCCTGTCGATGTGAACGACGAGATCGGCGAGCTCACGCGTGAGTTCAACACGATGGTGCGGGATCTGCGCGAGTCGCGCACGCGCATCGAGTACTTGCAGCGCATCGGCGCCTGGCAGGAGTTCGCTCGCCGACTCGCGCACGAGATCAAGAACCCGCTCACGCCGATCCAGCTCGCGATCCAGGAGCTCGACCGCAGCTACCGTGGCGACGACAAAGCCTTTGCCAAGCGCCTCTCTGACGCGCGCGCGATCATCCAGGAAGAAGTCGCCGCGCTGCGCCGCTTGACCAGTGAGTTCAGCGCGTTCGCGAAGCTACCCGAGGCTTCGCTCGCGCAGGCGGACTTGAACGACTACCTGCGCGAGGTGAGCCGCGGCCTAGAGGGCGCCGTCGTGTTGCATGAGGAGCGCGGGCCGAGTGCCGAGCTGACCATGGAGCTATGCGCCGAGCCGCTACCAGTGCGGATCGACGCGATGATGCTCAAGCGCTGCCTGGACAATCTGGTTCGCAACGCGGCCCAGGCGCTCGAGGCGCAGCCAGCCCCACGACGTATCGTGATCCGCAGCGACCGGAGCGAGCAGCGCGCCGTGCTCGAGGTGCACGACAATGGCCCCGGCATCGCGGAATCTGCGCGGCAGCGTGTGTTCGACCCGTATTTCACCACAAAGGCCGAGGGCACCGGCCTCGGTCTACCTATCGTGAAGAAGGTGGTCTTGGAGCACGGCGGCGAAATTCACTGCACCGAGAGCGTGTTCGGTGGCGCTTTGTTTCGAATCGAGCTGCCGCTGGCCTTGTGAAATTTAGCCTGTTGTTTCAGTATCTTGGAGGCGCGTCCGTTGACGGACTCGTGGCTCTTTGCTAACCGTTTGCGCAAACCTGTCTCGAGCGGGAAAGTCCTCGGCCCGAGAGGTTTGTGAGGTGGCTCGTCAGGTGGCGACCGGTTCATGGCCAGGTCGCAGAAGACCGAACCACATGGCCGGAGGAACGGCGAGTGCGGGCAACTAAGTCGGGCAGCATTGAGAGCAAAGTCGAACGCTTGCGTGAGCTCGAAGCTAGAACCTCTCCAGCGGCATTGGAGGACTACCAACGCCGGTTCGAGATGTCTTGGATCCACCACGACAGTGCGATCGAAGGCATCGTCTATGAACCGAGCGAGCTGACTGCCGCGCTGAGCGACGCTCCCGTAACGGACGCCGCGCTCTTGCCGACCTACGATGAAATCCGGCAGTTTCGCGCGGCGATCGCGCTGGTGCGTGGCCTCGCGGCGGACAAGAAGCTGCCGATCGATCAGGCGCTGATCGAAAAGATCTACGTGACGCTCGCGCCGGACGAGCCCGAGGCGAAGTTTCGCAAGGACATCCCGCTGCACCGGCTGTACTTCCACGAGATCGCACCACCCGACAAGATCGCGTCGAAGATGGAAGCGCTGTTCGAGTGGCTGCAAAGTGACGATACGGTGAGGACCATGCACGCGACGCGGATTGCTGCGCGCGCGCATTACTTGTTCCTCCAAGCATATCCGTACCCCAAGCACAGCGGAAAAGTCGGGCGCTTGCTCATGAATCTCATGCTGCTGCGCGAGGGCTATCCGCCTGCCGTGCTGCACGCGACCGATCGCCAGCGTTATTACGATGCGCTGCGCACCTCCCCAGATGCGACCTCTGCCATCGTGCAAGAAGCGCTGGAGAACTCGCTGGACAGCACCTTGCGCTACTTCCAGCGCATGCACGGCCTGAAGATCGAGACCTAGTACTCACGGCGCCCGGTCGGTAGGCTGCGAGATGTGTGGGTCGTACCGCATATCTTTTCGATTCTTGGCTTCTTGCTCGCTGTGGTGCTGCTGTCGCGGATCGTGCGCGAGCGTCGGCCGCCGGCCAGCACGATGGCCTGGTTGCTGTCGATCTTGCTCGTGCCTTATCTCGGCGTGCCGCTGTATCTCTTGATCGGCGGACGAAAGCACCGGCGCTTGGCGGCGCGCAAAGAGACGCTGTACACGCTGCCCCTCGGGCATGATGTCGTCGCCGCGCATGCGATCGAGCGCATCCTGCTCGCGGGTGGCGTGCCGCGCACGAGCATCGGGGATAAGCTGGAGCTGATCGATTCGGGCGAAGCTGCTTTTCAGCGCGTCTTGGGGATGTTCCAGAGCGCACAGCACAGCATCGATGTGTCGACGTTCATCTTGGGTGGCGACGATGCCGGTCAGCAGCTGCTCGAGGTGCTGGCGGAGCGCGCGGCGGCCGGCGTGAAGGTGCGCCTGCTGCTCGACGGCCTGTTCTATTTTCGGCCGCGGCGCGAGCACCTGTTGCGCTACACGCGCGCGGGGGGGCGGCTCGCGGTGTTCATGCCGCTGCTCCGGCTCCCGCTGCGTGGCCCTGCCAACTTGCGCAACCACCGCAAGATCATCGTCGTCGACGGTGTGCGGGCGGTGATGGGCGGGATGAACCTCGCCGACGAGTACATGGGACCTGCTCCGCGCGCGGATCGTTGGACCGACGTCGCGCTCGTGCTCGAAGGTCCTGCTGTCGCGCATATCCACAACGTGTTTCGATCGGATTGGGCGTTCGCGTCGCACGAGCCGGCCCCACCGCCGGCAGATTCGCCGCCGCTCCTAGCTGCACAGGCCGAAGGCCTAGGAGACACCAGTGATGCCGCGGTGCTCGCAGTCCACGCTCGCGCGCAAGCGATGGCCTCGCGCGCGCTTGTGCAAGTGGTTGCAAGCGGACCGGATGTTCCGGGCGACACCTATTACGACGCGATCCTGACCGCGCTGTTCCAAGCGCGCGAGCGGATCTGGGTCGCGACGCCGTACTTCATTCCCGACGAAGCGATCGCGCGCGGCCTCGTGCTCGCCGCTCGCCGCGGCGTAGACGTCATGCTGATCGTGCCCGCGCGCTCCAACCACCTGAGCGCGGACATCGCAGGTGGCAGCTACCTGCGGCAGATCGAACAAGCGGGGGGTCGCATTCGCCCG
>Ga0190269_10000655_pt1 | contig 17342 bp, 18 predicted proteins | sample Popmic249IS_FD_133749 | JGI IMG/M metagenome (GOLD analysis project Ga0190269, IMG submission 133749) | Populus adjacent soil microbial communities from riparian zone of Blue River, Arizona, USA - 249 IS | ecosystem: Environmental > Terrestrial > Soil > Riparian zone | place: USA: Arizona... | reverse complement strand
TCGGCCGCGCGCTCGGCGGTGAAGGCGCCTGATGCCTGGCCTGCCCGACGATCCGCTGGTCGCCTTCCTCGCCGCGTACCGCGAGGTGCTCACCGCCGCGGTCCCGGGCGTGCTGGTCGCAGGGGAACGCCCACCGGACCTCTTGCCGCGCCTGCCGTGCGTCGTGGTGGCCCGGCAAGGCGGGCTTGAGCGAGACACCTGGCAGGGTTTGATCGCCGACGCGCCGCTGCTGTCCTTCGACTGCTACGCCGCCGGCGACGATCCGCTGCCGGCCGCGTTCGCCCTGGCTCAGCACGCCCGCCGCGCGGCCTACGCCTGCCGGACCCGCGAGGCAACCGGTCCGATCCAGACCCCCGACGAGCAAGAGCCCGCCGGACTTCGTCGCGTGACGTTCACGCGCACCCTCATCGCCCGATAGACCAGGAGGAGCCGTGGCGCTCGACGACGATGCCGTAATGATCGCGGGTGAGGGACATATCTTCCTCGCCCCGAAGAACACCCCGATTCCCGCGTCGCTGACCGCGCCGGCGTCCCCGTGGTGGGAGGTCGGCCACACGTCCCGAGAGGATCCGTTCGCCATCTCCAAGGAGGGCGGCGAGGCCGAGACCCGGGGCACGTGGCAGAAGCCGAACCTGCGGTCGACGGTCACGCCGATCACCTACACCGCGGCGTTCCCGCTGCTGCAGTACGACGAGGCCTCGCTGAAACTGTTCTACGGCGGCGGCACCGTGTCCGGCGGACGGTTCTGGGTGCCCCGGCTGCCGACCCCGCAGGAGCACGCGATGTTCGTGCGGATCGTCGACGGCACCCTGGAGTGGAATCGGCACTTCCCCGCGGTGTCGATCATCGCCGGTGACTCCGAGTCCATCGCCGTGGACGACTTCGCGTCGATGCCGGTCAACGCCACGATCCTCGACGGTGACGAGGCGTTCGCCGGTCTGTTCTCCCTGAGCCTGCCCGCCGCCTGACGCATCCCCCAGATCGCCCCTGGCCGGGTCTTCGGACCGCCCGGCCAGGGGCTCCTTTCTGCCCGCCCAGGTCCGGAATGAGGTCCGATGAAACTCACGCTCGAAGAACTGCAGAACGAAGTCGAGACCAGCTACCAGGCACTCGAGCTCGCCGTCAGCGACGGCCGGTCGGTGCGGCTGCAGCCGCTGGTGCTGCTGAGCAAGGACAAGCGCACGGCGTACATGCGCTCGGCGACGGAGTTCAACGAGGCGCAGGAGCAGAAGGACGCCGACGCCGACCTCGAAGGATTGCTCCTCGATCTGCTGGCCAGGGTCGCTGACGACCCGCAGCTGCTGCGCGAGGCGCTCGGCGGCCGCAACCTGGCGATCCTCTCCACGCTGTACAAGAAGTACTCGGAGACGACCCAGGGCCCGGAAGCCTCCAGCTCGCCGAGCTGATCGATGAGGCCGGCGGGGAGCTGTACTTCGACCTGCAGTGCATCGGCGTCGACTTGGCCGAGGTCCTGCGGTTCGAGCGTTCTCCCCGTTCGGTCCTCTGGCTCGTCGAGCAACTCCCGCCCACCAGCGCCACAAGCGCCGCACTGCGCGGCAACCCGGAACTGCGCTGGTGGGGCCTGGCCGAGCACGCCCTGATCGCGGCGGTCGACGCGATCCAGGCCAACACGATCGCCTCGGTGCAGGTGCACAGCAAAAAGCGGCTGAAGCCTCCGAAGGCGATCCCGCGACCCCAGCCGACGAAACGGCAGGCAGCCGGCCGGAAGGCCCGCCGCGGCCGCGTCGTGACCGTACGACAGCTGCAGGGCCTCCCGCCCCAGGACTAGGGGCGGGGGTTCCGTGGCCGACACCGTCGTCTCCCGCCTGTCGGTCAAGGTCTTCCCCGACACGAAGGCCTTCGGCACCAGCCTCGAGAAGTACCTCACCCGGGTCGAGCGGTCGACGCGGATCAAGGTTCCCGTCGACGTCGACACGTCCGGCATCAAGGACCTGTCCAAGCAGCTGCCGGACAAGATCCCGACCAGCAACCCGCCCAAGATCCCGGTCGAGCTCGACCCGCTCACCGCGGCGTTCCACGCAGAGATGCGCCGGCAGGTCGCCGCGCTCACCAAGCAGGTCGCCGTCCAGGTGCCCGTCAACCCCGCGACCGGGGACCTGCGCTCGGAGCTGTCCGCGGAGATCGCCGCGCTGGAGAAGGCGATCAAGGTCGAGATTCCGACCAAACCCGCCGACCTTCGGCAGTTTGAGCGGCAGCTGCAGGCCACGGTCACCGCGGCGCAGACCTCGATCACCGCGAAGATCCCGGTCGAGGCCGACACCGACGGCGTCGAAGCCGCCGCGCGGGTAGCCAAGGAAGCCGCCGAGCGTGCCGGGTCGCCGATCAAGCTCGACGTCGACGTCGACAACGACGCCCTCTCGCGGCTGACCGGGAAGCTCGGCGACCTCGGGAAGCTCGCCGCCGGCGGCTTGCCGAAGATCCTCATCGGCGGGGCGACACTCGCGGCCGCGACCGCCGGGGTCGCGTCGCTCACCAGCGGTGTGGCCGGCCTCATCGTGTCGCTGCAGACCGCGGCCGGCGCGGCCGTCGTGCTGCCTGCCGCGTTCGCCGGGCTCAAGCTCGTCACCGCCGGGCTCGGCTTCGCCGCCCAGGACGTCGGCAAGGCGTTCTCGGCATTCGCCGAGGGCGACGCCAAGAAGTTCCAGAAGGCGATCGAGCAGATGAGCCCGGTCGCGAAAGCGTTCTTCACCGAGCTCAACAGCTACTCGCCGGTCCTCAAGAACCTCCGTGACGCAGCGCAGGACAACCTCTTCGAGGGACTCCAGAAGTACATCGAGCCGCTGGTCAGCACGTATCTCCCATCGGCCAAGCAGTTCCTGATGGAGATCACCGCGTCGGCCAACTACGCGGTGCAGAAGGTCGCGCAGTTCTTCCAGACCCCGGCGGCCGCCGCCGACGTCAACACGACCCTCGGCAACACCTCGTTGGCGTTCGGGGAGATCGCGGCCGCGGCGCAGCCCGCGGTGAAGGCGATCGTCGACATCGTCACCGTCGGATCCGGCCAGCTGCCGGGGCTGGGCGCGGCGGTCAACGACGTCGCGAACCGGTTCGCCGAGTGGATCTCCGGGCTGCGAGAGACCGGCCAGCTGCAGGGCTTCATGGAAGCCGGCATCGCGACGCTCAAGCAGCTCGGCGAGGTCGCGAAGAACGTCGGGTCGATCTTCGGCGCGATCTTCAACGTCGCGCCGGCCAACGGCGGACTGCTCACCGGGCTCGAGCGGATCACCGCGTCGATCGCGCAGTGGGCCAACAGCGACGCCGGGCAGAAGGCGCTCACCAGCTTCTTCGACACCCTGGCGAAGGTCGGGTCGCAGGCCGGGCCGATTATCACCGCGCTCGCCGACGCCATCGGCAGCGGGCTCGCGCCGATCCTCGGTGACCTGGCCGTCGCGATCGGCCCGTCGGTCGTCACGGTCATCAAGGCCTTCGGCGAAGGCCTGAAGGCGCTGCAGCCGGCGGCCGCGCCGGTCGGTCAAGCGATCGGGGCGCTGCTCGAGGCGCTGGCCCCGATCGTGCCGGTCATCGCCGACGTCGCGGCCGTGCTGCTGACGCAGATGGCCAACGGCCTCAAGACCTTCGCGCAGGTCGCGGGACCGGTGATCGATGCGGTGGCCGGTCCGCTCTCGCAGGCGTTCGTTGACCTGCAGCCGGTGTTCATGCAGTTCGGTGAGGCGCTCGCACCGATCGCCGGGCAGCTCGGCTCGTCCCTCGAGGACGCGTTCAGCAAGCTCGCCGGTGTCCTGCCCGAACTCGTCAGCTCCCTCGGCGGGGCCTTCGTCGACGCGCTGCCCCGGCTGGTCGACGCGTTCACCGATCTGGCGCCGGTTGTCGCCGACGTCGCGGAGGTCTTCGCCGACAAGTTGGCCGACGTCATCGTCGATCTCGCCCCGGAGATGCCGGCGCTGGTCGACGCGTTCGTCGATCTCGCGGTCGCCGGCGCCGACCTGATGAAGGCGACCGCGCCACTCGCACCGATCTTCGCCGACATTCTCGGCTTCCTCGCCAACCTCGCGGGCACGGTCAATATCGGGCTCCTGCAGCTCAAGCTGCTCGGCGGCGCCATCCAGCTGGTCGGGGACGTTCTCGGATGGCTGACCGGCACCGCGGGCCCGGCGGTCGCGTCGTTCTTCACCGACACGCTGCCGAACGCGTTCTCCGCCGTCGGATCGTTCTTCACCGACACCATCCCCGGCTGGTTCGAAGCCCTCGGCCGGTTCTTCACCGAGACGATCCCGGGCTGGTTCACCGGCCTCGGAGACACGATCAGCAGCGGCCTGTCCGCCGCGTGGGACCTGATCACCGCGCCGTTCGAGGCGGCGTGGCAAGGGCTGCAGGACATCGCCGCGAGGGGCATCGACGGCATCGTCGCCTGGATCGTCGAACTCCCGTTCCGGGCGCTCGAGGGAATCCTCAACTTCGCGGCGACGATGATCGAGAACTTCACCGCGATGTGGTCGTTCATCACCGACCTGGTGGGCACGGCCGTCGGCGCGGTCGTCGACTTCGTCATCGCGCTGCCAGGCCGCGTCGTCGCCGGCGTCACCGCGCTCGGCACGATGATCAAGAACGGCTTCACCGACGCGTGGAACTGGGCCAAGACCACCACGTCCACGGTCATCGACTCGGTCGTGTCGTTCGCGACCGGACTGCCAGGCCGGATCTCCTCGGCGATCAGCTCGCTGGTCTCCACGGTCAAGACCATCGCGACCAACGCGTGGAACGGCCTGAAGGACGCGTTCACCTCCGGTGTGAACACCGCGGAGACGACCGCGAAGAGCCTGCCGGGCAAGATCACCGGCGCGCTCTCGGGACTGGTCGCGAAGCTCAAGAGCATCGGGTCGGACATCATCAACGGCTTGGTGTCGGGCATCCAGTCCGGCGTCAGCCGCGTGGTCTCCGCGGCGCAGAACCTCGCCAACAGCATCCCGGGCCCAATCAAGTCGATCCTCGGTATCTCGTCGCCATCGAGGCTGATGGAGCGGGAGATCGGCCGATGGATCCCGGCCGGCATCGCCGAAGGCATGACCGGCTCACTCGACGTGCTGCGCGACTCCGCGCAACGCATGGCCGACACCGTTTCCACGTCGTTCACCAACGCGGCCGAACTGTCGCCCGCAGTCGTCTCCGCGACCACCGCCGACGGCACCGGGCTCGCGGTCGCGTCCCTCGAGGACGCCCTGTACGCGATCGCCAACCGGCCGACCATCCTGCGGGTCGGCTCCGAGGAGATCGCCCGCGCCGCCCAGGACGGTGACCGGCGACTGACCCGCCGGCGGGGAACCTCGAGGACGGTGATGGCCTGATGCCGATCCAAGAGCTGCGGATCGGACGCCCCGGCGACCTGGTCGCCCTCCCGATCCCGCTCCCGAACGTGCCGCGCACCGCGACCGGCCAGCAGTCGGTGCGCGAGGCGCTGCGGGGAGGAATCACCGCGCAGCGCACCGGCGTGCTGCGGCGCCGATGGCAATTCAAGTGGGAGCGGCTGCCGGCCTCCGACTTCATCGTGCTCGAGCAACTGCGCCGCGGGCACCGCGGCCGCGGTGGCTACGTCCTGGTCGACCCGGCGGCGGTCAACATGCTCGACGACCGCGCGAGCTCCGGGGGCGACAACCCCGACGGCGCGGCCTGGACCGCCTCGTCCGGCACGGTCGTGTCCTCGACCGGGCAGGCATACGCCGGGTTGACCAGCCAGCTCTGGACGCATCCCGCGTCGGCCGTCAGCGGGTCCTACGTCGAGCTGCCCTGGGCCGGTGGGGGATTCGGCTACCCGGTTGTCCCCGGCGACCCGTACGCCTTCTCAGCCCGTGTCTCGGCCACCTCGGCGTCGTTCTCGCTGCGGGCCGACCTGGTGTGGTTCACCGCGGCCGGGGCGAGCATTTCCGCATCGTCGGGAACGGCGTCCGCGCCGGCGGCATCGCTGTCGACCTGGGGGCAGCGCACGGCCACCGGGACCGCCCCGGGCACCGCGGCGTACGTGCGGCCGCGCATCACGGCCCTGGCCGCAGTCGGCTCCGGACAGGTCGCCGTCGACCAGGCGCAATTGCAGTGGGGCAGCACCGTCACCGCGACGCACCCCGGATCCGGGGTGCCCCGCGTCGCGCTTCTCGAGCTGACCGACACCAGCACGCTGGTCGGCTGGCACGACGTCGAACTCACCGTGCAGGAGGTTGGCTGATGCTCTCCTCGAGCGCCGCCGCGGCCGCGCAGATCGAAGGTCCCGACCAGCACATCGACGTCCGCGTCTCCGTCGACTGGGACCGCGACGGACACGGACCGGCCGGATCCCTCGACGACGTCAGCGAGCTCGTTGACGAGCTAACCGTCGACCGGTCACTGGCCGACGAGCTACCCGACGAGGCGCGCCTGATCGATGGCTACACCGCCGCGCAGCTCACCGCCTCGCTGGTCCGCGTCCACGAGAACCCACCGCCCGGACTAGACGCCGACCAGATCGAGGACTGGTACGACGCTCGCTGGCGCGATGCCGCCTGGTACTTCAGCCGGCTCAACTCGCGCAGTCCGCTCGCCGGCAAGGAACGGCTGTCCCGCCCGGTCACCGCGCACATCGGCGTTCGGCTCCCCAACGGCTCGACGGAATGGTTCCGCCGCTTCACCGGGCTGTCTCGCTCGCTGCCGGTGTCGGCATCCGATGGATCAGCGGACCTCACGGCTCTGGACAAGCGCGAGCTGCTGCGCGCCCCGGTGCAGTTGCCGATGATCATGGCCGACTACCGGGACAACCGGCGCCTGCCTGGCCTGCGTGCCTCGTGGATCGTCAACCACGTCCTGCGTGGCATCGGCCTTTACCAGACCCCACCGACAAGAAGTGGCGCGGTACTCGCCGCGTCGCTGCAGGGATCCGCCTATCCCGAGCTGGGCACGCTCTACTCAGCCGACTTGAACATCGCCGGCACCCGATACCCGGTGCGGTTCGCGCAGGGCCTCTTCGGCGCCTGCATGGACCACGCCGGTCCCGGAGAGTCGGGCAACGCGACCTGGCTCCTGCGGGACGGACACACGGCACCGATCACGGTGAACGACGGGGACAGCTTCCTCTTCGAGTGCTGGGCGAACCTGCGCGCCACCGGTGGCTTCGTGATGTACCTGGGAGTGGTGACCGGCCTGCCGGACGGCTACATCTACTACCACCCGAACGGGCAGCTCGACTTCTACCTCGATCGGGATGGTGACGACGACACCGACTGGGTATTCCGCGCCGGCGTCACCCCGGGCTGGCACTACATCGGCTGGCAGATCACGTTCACCTCGGCGGGAATGAACGTTCGGATCTGCGTCGACAATGTGCCGAGCGCGGTCGTGCCGATCGCATCCGCGAGCGTCACTGACCACGCCGGATTTCACTACCTGGCGGTCTACAACGACCACCAGGTCGAAGCGGTGCAGCTGACCAACGAGGGCACCAGCGCGGCCTTCAACGGCACCTGGACACCGCAGGGCGTGAGTATCGACGTCAGCCTCAACGAACTCGACGCGATCCTGCCGACCACGGCCACCACGGAAGGCTGGACGCTGCTCAAGCAGGTCGCGGCCGCCGAGTTGGCGATCGTGGGCTGGGACGAGACCGACACGTTCGTCTACCGCACCCGCGCCCGGTACGCGACACCCGGACTGCAGGGCCCGGTACGGGTGTTGACCACCGATCAGTCGATCCTCGAGTTGGCCTACGACGACGCCCTCGACGCCGTCCGCAACCAGGTCACCGTGCCAGTCCAGCCCGTCACCGTCGGCGGAACGCGGCCGGTCTGGGTGGCCCCGCAGGTACTCGCCCTGACTGCGCGATCGAGCATCACGATCCGCTGCGAATTCACCAACCCGGTGCTCGACCTGGCCGACGACTACTACATCTTCGGCGAAGGCCACGACGACCAGACCTGGTTCCGCGCGTGCACCGACGCCTCCGGCGCCTCCGGTGAAACGTTCCGCTTCGCGGTCCGGCTCTCCGACCTCACCGCGACCGGCGTCACGCTGACGCTCACCTCGAAACACGAGCTGACGATCTTCTTCGTCGCCCTCAACGGCGGCCCCGGCATCAGCCTCGCTGGCAGGCCGGTGACCGCGAGCGGCAGCGGCCAGTCGGTCACCGCGCGGGACGAGAACTCGATCTCCGAGTACGGGCTGCAACCGCTGTCGCTGCCTGCCTCCCCGTGGATGCAGCAGAGCGCACCTGCATCCGCGGTGGCGAACGGGCTGGTCGCTCAGCTCGCCCGGTCGCGGCCGGTGCTCACCGGCGTCACCTGGATCGGTGACCCACGCCTGCAGGCGGGTGACCGCGTCCTCCTGCAGGACCGCGACGGCATCGGTCTCAACGCCGAGTACTGGATCGTCAGCCTCAAGGACCAGGTACGTCCCGGCTCCTACGTGCAGGCCGTAACCCTGCGCGAGGCCTGGTCGATCGCCGAATGGGACGGAGTCGGCGCCTGGGGCGACGACCGATACGGATGGGGTCTCTAGATGCCACGGCCGGCCATTCCCGGCGTCACTCCGGGCCCGCTCTCCAGCGCCGCGCAGAACGACCTGATCGACCGAGTGAACGACAACTCGGTGTTGCTCGATCAGACCTTCGACGACTGGACCGCCTTCGTGCCGGTCCTACGCACCGGCACGACCGAGGTCACGTACGGCACCAACCCCACGAAGTGGGGCAGGCTGCGCGCGAGCGGTGCCCTGGTCGAGTTCTTCGCGGTGATCATCTACGGCGCCAGCTCGAACACCGCGAGCGGCCAGCTCGTCCTCGACCTGCCGGTACCTGGAGCGATCACCGCACCGGCATCGACGTTCCCCGGGATCCGCGGCCGCCTCACGAACATGTCGACCCGCTACTTCTTCCTCGGTGAGCCGGTCAGCAGCGACCGCGCGAATCTCTACTACCTGACCAGCAACGGCGGCACGGCCAACATGTCCCGGGACAACCCGACGTCGCTCTCCGGCTTGCCTGCCTTCCTCATCCAGGGCAGCTACTACATCGGGAGCTGAGCATGTCCGAGCCCGCACCCGATCCTGCCTCGGCCGAGCCGGACCCGGCTGCAGGCGACGTCGACCAGGACCTGCCGGTCGTCGACGAGCCACCGGCCGAGCCCGTCGTCCGAGTCGGCACCGAGATATCGGCGCCGCCTCCTGCGGCACCGAAGCCACCACCGCCTCAAGGCGCCGGACCGGGGATCGCGGCTTGATGGCCAGGCACGCCGAACCTCGCACTACCGACGAGCTCGCGCAGCTGGCGGCAGGCATGCCCCCGATCCCGGAAGAGCGCGTCGACGGTTGGGACGACAAGCCGTGGATGGACGCCGCTGACCAGTGCGAGCCCGTTGCCGACGAGGACGGAGGCGCAAATGGCTATCCGTGACGGCGGAACCGTCATCCGGCCGTCGACCGGGGCGACCGAGCGGTGGACGCCGATCGAAGCGGTCGCCGACGAATACGACGCGGCGGTGGCATTGCGGAGCCGCGGTTACCGCTGCCTCGGCGTGATCGGCAACGCCTCCCACCTCCGCGGATCCGGCGGTCACACGCCGTGGTGCTCAGAGGGCTACGCCGGCCGCGCGTGCAGGTTCGGCAAGGTCTACGCGATCGACCTCGAAGCGCCGGACATGGTCGCCCTGGAGACGTGGCTGATCCCGCGCCTGCGGTCGGGCTACTACGCCTGGATCTTCTACCTCAACCTCAACGGCCACCAGTACACACGGAAGGACTCCTTCCGCGGCCGCTACTCCTCGGCCGACCACCACCTGCACCTGTCCGGTCTCGCCGGTCACGAGTCCGACAACTCGTCGATCCTGCGCGACTGGGAGGCGCACCGCACCGGCACGGCACCATCCCCCACGGAGGACGACATGGGTCCCGAAACCGTCTTCAACGTCCCGCGGCTCGACGGGTCCGGCACCCTGGAGGCCAAGCCATTCAAGGTGATTCTGAGCCAGATCATCGGCAAACAGCTCGAGCTGCAATGGGCCGTCGGATCCCTGCAGGACACCGTCATCGGCGGGTCCGGCACCGCATACCAGTCGTCACAGCTGCGACGCGACCACGGCTTCCAGATCGACGAGATCGAGCGCCGGGTCACCGCACACGTCGACGCCAAGATCGACCAGCTCAAGGCCGATCTCCTCGCCGCGCTCAAGCCACCAGCGGCCTGAAAATCGGCACCCCCGAAACACTGATCTCGCCGGCGGCCGGGCCGCCGGCAATCACCCCTGGAGCAACGCCGATGATCCCCACCACCTCGGGCAAGCAGCCGCAGCCCGTCCTCGCCCCGCAGATCGCCGGTCTGGTCACCAGCGTCATCGCCGTGCTCGGCCTGATCGGGCTGCCGATCAGCCAGGAGGCGACCGAGCAGATCCTCTACATCGTCGGCGCGCTCTACGGCGTGTACGTCGTGGTCACCGCCTGGTGGGCCAGCCGGAAGGTGACGCCCCTGAGCAGCCCGCGGACTGGCGGCGGAACGCCGCTGGTGCCGATCACCGATCCGGCGGCGGGCAACACGCCCTGGCCGACGAGCCACCCGTGAGCGAGGGTCGGCCGGTCCCACCGGTGGCCGGCCGACCGCTCGTGGTCGCCGGTGGACGGCAGCCCTTCGAAGTCGCGATTCTCTGCGCGGCCGTCGTCATCGGAGGTTTGTTCGCCGTCGGCGTCGAGTCCCCGAACCTCGCCGAGCTCCTGCCCCGATGGGTGGCGCCGGTGTGGGCGGCGGTGCTCGCCCTCGGCGCCGGCGTCGCGCTGGTCGGACTGTGGCGGCGTGACCTGCTCGACGGACTGCTGATCGAGCGAGCGGGCCTGTACGCGGTCGCGGCCGAGCTCGCGGTCTACGCGGTAGCGGTGCTGATCACCGGCTGGCCCCGGGGCATCGTCGTCGGCACGCTGATCGCGGCCATCGCGGTGGCGGCGGCGGTACGCGTCGCGCAGATCCACTGGGACGTCCGCCGGCTGCGGGCCGCGCTGTCCGCGGCCAACGGGGAGGATCACGCCGGGTGGGAAGCCTGACCGAAGTCGTCGCGGTGGTCGCCGCGTTGGGAGGCGTGGGTGGGCTGGTATCGCTCGTGAGCGTCCGCGCGACCCGGCGACATATCTTGGCGCAGACGGAGGTCGCCGACGCTCAAGCCGCAGACGTCCTCACCGGAGCCGCCCTGCGCCTGGTCGAGCCGCTCGCCGCGCGCGTCGCCCAGCTGGAGGAACTCGTCGAGACTCTGACCCGAACCCTCGAGCACGAGCGCGAGGTATCGCAGCAGCGCATCACCGGCCTGGTCGCGGACGTCGCGTCCCGTGACGCGACCATCGAACAGCTGCGCACCCGGCGGACCGACTGATCACATGCCGAGCGGCCCTCACCCCTTGCGGGGTGAGGGCCGTTTTGGTGTGTCCGGCGCCAGGTCACGCTGCAGCGGGCGCCAACGCGCCGGCGACGCGGCGGCGGCAAGCTGTGCCCGGCGCGGAGCGGCGCCGCGATGAGCCCTTGAGGGGTGTCCGGACGTGGCCATACACCTCGGCGAACAGGTAGCCGGCCACCGCCAGTGCGCCGATGATCGCGCCGAAGGCCGAATGTTCGAGCCCGGAGAGCACGTTCGCGCCGAGGCTGACCATGCCGAAGAACAGGCGCCGACCAGCCCGGTGACGCGGGTGGCCTTGGTGTACAGGGGTCGCATTCCCCGGACGCAGAGCAGGAGCGGAACGTCGATGATCACCGGAGCAGCGAACGCGTCCAGCGTGCTGGCACCGTGGTCGAGAGCGACGGTGATGATGTGGACGGCCGAGAGGACCAGCGCGGCAGCCTGCATGACGCGGGTACCGACGGCGTCGAGGTCGAGTCGGAAGCGGCGGGCGAAAGTGGCCATCGTCTCTCCAGCGTTCGATCCCGGTCGGCGACCGTGGCGCGGCGTCCAGCGCTTCCGGGGGGAAGCGGGGCGCACCGTCGGCACGTCCGGGGTGGGGGTGTCGGTAGGTGGGGTGGCAGCGGGGGCGAGCAGGGCGATGACCCAGCACCGGCCGACCTTGGCGGCGAGGAACACGCCGCGGCCACCGTTCCGGCACCACCGACGGATGGTGCTCGGATGACGGCCGAAGTGAGCGGCGGCCTGGGCGGTTCCCATCGCTCCTCCTTCGCTCGACTCGCTGACGATCGGAATGTAGTGGCCCCCACTACAGCGGTCAAGGGCCCCACTACACTCACTGCGTGCAGATCGACGACTTCCCGGCCGCCCTCGTCGCCGCGCGGGCGCTCGACGATCCCGCCGAGCGGGCGAAGGCGCTGAGTGAAGTCTTGGCCGCTCTGCCTGACGTCCAGGCGGTTCTGCGAACCGAGCGGCAGGAGGCTGTTCGGACGCTGCACGAGGACCTGCACCTGAGCTGGGCGCAGATCGGCGAGATCCTCGGCGTGCACCGCAACCGCGCGGCACAGATCGCCGGCGGAGTGACCGGCGGCGCGAAGAAGCGCGCCGAGTAGGTCGGTCGGGGGTGCGCTCCAGATCGCGGGCGCCCCACCTGCCGTAGCCGTGGCCGGCGCCCGGTCGGGGATCCTCGTCCCGGCCGACGACTCAAGCATGCCCTATCTCGCGGCGGGGCCCGTCGCTTATCCACAGGGGCAGACGACGGGCCCTTCCGGTGAAGTGCCGTAACAGTGGACGGTGCGGGAAAAAGCCCTGTAATAGCCCTTCGACAGCCCTTGTAGCATTCCGTAATGCGAGTTGGTGTCTTGCATTTCTGCTGGTAGCCGCTCCGTTACACATTTCGGAGAATTTCCTCGTGTGATTAATGAGGCTGAAGTGGCTACTGATAATTGTTTCGGCAGAATGTGGCCTAACGCACCTCGGTAATCTGTCCATGTCCCGCACGTAACGGCTATCAACAGCGCACGTTGGGGCTTACTGTCTGTTCTCATCACTGTCCACTTCAGATCACAGACGACGCTGCAGTACTGGCAGCCTGCGGCATCGGGAGTCCGGGTGCGTCAATGCCAACACGTCCATATCGCTTGCAACGCTTACAACGCTCGTATCGATCACTCCGCGGGTGCTCGGCGTCTCAAGTCCGGAAAGCGACGGCCGGGGCGGCCGGCGCCGCCTGGGCCGCCACGCTGCTGTTCTCGACGTGGTACGCCGCCCGCGACCGGGAGGCGCCCATCACTCACCATCCGCTCTACGCGCCGCTGCTGACCGTCGCCGGAAGCCTGACCATGGCCGCCGGCCTCTCCGTCATCCTCGGCAGAGAGTCGCCGCAACTCGCGGCTTTCGTGCGTGGCGCGGAATTCGAAAGGGCCCGCACGGAGCTGCATTCCGAGGGGGAGGAGTCGCCGCTGCTGATCGCGCCATCGCAGCCCAGGGCAACGACTTTGCGTGCAGTACCGCCGATAACGCGAGGGCGAACGCCGCGACTGCGTACTCCGCGTGGAGGTCGGTGAATTCGGATGCGCGGCCGGCGAACCCGCACGGTTCGCCGGCCGCGACCGTCAGAGCCTGTCGCCCAGGCTGCGCTTCTTGTGGGCGAGTACCGCGCGCCGCTTGGCGGTGGTGTCGGTGTAGCGCTTGAGCATCTGGTGGGACTCCCAGTCCATCAGGTGCATCAGATCGTTGGCGTCGCCGCCCTCGTCGAGGTAGGCGGTGGCCATGGTGTGCCGGAACAGGTGGGCGTGCAGCATCTTGATGCCCGCGCGCTCGCAGCGGCGCTGGATCATCTGGTGGATGCCGTTCGAAGTCAGCGGCGTGCTGCCGCGTTCGGGCAGCCACAGCCCGTCGACGCGCTTCGCGGCGGGATGCTTCGCGCGCTCACGCAGGTAGCGCTCGATCGCGATGCCGGTTTTCTGACCGAACGACAGCTGCCGGGGCTTGCCGTTCTTTCCGATGGCGTGGAGGACGTCTCGCTTCGTGTCGACGTCGTCGAGCTCGGCGCCGGCGACCTCGGTCAGCCGGCCACCGGTGTCCATGTACAGCCGCAGGATCGCCTCGTCGCGCCGCTGGACGAACGTGTTGAGCTTCTTGCCCTGCTTGGCCTTGGTGCTGCAGGTGGCCAGTAGCGCTTTGAGCTCCTCGACCGGCACGGTCTCGACGCGCTTCGGAGCGACCTTGGGTGCCTTGCCGGCGGCCATCGGGTGGACGTCGAACACGTCCTCCTGCTCGGTGAGGAACTTCAGGAACGCCTGCAGCCCGCGGTAACGGTTGCTGATCGTCGAGTCGCTCAGGCCGCGGGCGGCCAGCGCGGCGACCCACCCGTCGACGTGTTCACGCCGCAAGTCGCCCAGTGTCGCGGGGCGCTCGACCGGCTCGGGGACCTCGTCCGGGTCGTCCCGGCCGCACAGCCACTCGCGGAACTGCCGGGCGCTGGTCGTGTACGTCTTGAGCGTCCCCTCGGAGCCGCCGCGCAGCGACCGGGTCCACGTCCGCAGGTACGAGTCGTACTCATCGCCGAGCTGCTCGAGCTGCTCGACGAGTTCGGCATCGTTGGTGGTGGCGGTCGTCACGGCAGCGACCCGTTGCCGATCGATAACTCAGCGTAGGTGCAGCGGTGATGCGACAGAACCCCGGTTATGGGGTAGAGGCTTCGGACCATGGCGGCGATGATACGACCGACGCCAGGCACTGAGAAGCCATAGTTTTCTGGTGTGTGACCGGTGTGGCGTCCGGGCGGGGCGGAGGATGGGACCCATCCTCCCTGGTCAAGATATCGAAGTGCCCTCGGCAGGACTCGAACCTGCGACCAAGTGCTTAGAAGGCACCTGCTCTATCCGCTGAGCTACGAGGGCATGGCGCGGGAGCAGGATTCGTCGACGGCCCCCGCCGTGCCCCACCAGTCCCGGCTCTCTCGAAGAGCAGAGTAACCCGCAGGTCAGAGCAGTGCTCACGGATCTGGAGGGACACTCCCGACGCGTCTCCTGCTATCCGCGTCGATTGATACTGACGGACAGCCCGAGTCGTGCTTTTCCATCAGGTTACTAACCGATTTGCCCCTGCCGTCAGGCTCGGCGGTCTCACACGCGCGATTACCGTCAGTGTGCAGAAGCGTTGATAACAGTGATGGTCAGGATCCAAGCCAGCATCAGAACGGCGGCAAACGGAACAGTGACCTTGCTCATGGGGAGCTCCCTGCGCGGATCGAAGCGAACGGCGGCCCGTCGACCCGGCACTGCACACCGCGGCACCCGCTACCTCGGTAGGGGAGAACGCCTCAGCGGCTGAGTGCGTGCCGGGTATGACTACTGGAGGGATCGTTCGATGACACGACGACCACCTCCTCGACCTCGGCCTTCAATCCGCCTCGAAGGCTACACGTCGAGGTGTGAAAGTGCACATCGGTGCTGGTCAGAAAGCCGATAAGGCGGTGCTGACAGTCCAATTTGGACAGCCGAGGCCGCCCTCGACCGGACGGTGGAAGGACCCGTGGTCAGCCCTACCGTGGGTGAGCGCCGCGCCGGGGGCCGGGCTGCGCAACGGCACCGGCGGGCGGCTCGCTCACGAGCTTGCCCACGGTTGGGCGGCCGGGCGTGGCATCGTCGTCGGCGTGGATCTCGAGCAGGTGGCCGACGAGTTGTACGGGCTCGATCTTGGCGAGTTCACGGTCGTCCGCACCGCCAGGGAGAAGGAGGCGCGGGCGGCCGGCGATCGTGAGCTGGCCGCCCGGATCAAACAGCTGCGCAAGCCGTCGCTCTCGGCCTGGCTGTCCAACCAGCTCATGCGTGAGCGGCGGGAACAGATCGAGCCGCTGCTGGCGCTCGGCGAGCAGCTGCGGGAACTCCAGGCCTCGGTCAGCGGTGAGCAGTTGCGGGCGCTGACCCAGCAGCGGCACCGGCTGGTCTACGCCGTCGCCCAGGAGGCGCGCGCGCTCGGCCACGAGCGAGGGCAGGCGGTCAGCGACGACGTCGCCCGAGAGCTCGAACAGACGCTGCATGCTGCACTGGGCGATCCGGAGGCGGCCGAAGCGGTCCGGAGCGGACGGCTGACCAACGGGCTCCAGTACGCCGGGTTCGGCCCGCTCACCCCGCCGGCGGAGGCGGCGCCGCCCGCGAAGGCGAAGCCGAAGCCGAAGCCGGTGCCCGAGGACGACCTGGCCGCCCGCCGGAAGGAGCGGGCCGAGCAGCTACGGAAGGCCCGCGCGGAAGCGCAGGAGGTGCTCGACCGGGCACGGGCCGCGCTGGTGGACGCCGAGGCCGCGCGAGCGGAGTCCGAGCAGGCGGTGCAGGAGGCGGAGCGGCGGCACACCGAGGCCCGCGACCGCGTCGATCAGCTCCGGCTCGACCTCGACGACGCCGAGGAGGCCGCGGCCGCCGCGGAGCACGATCTGAAGGCGGCGCGCCGTGCCGGTGAGTCGACCCGGCGGGCCGCGCAGCTGGCGGCCCAGCGGGTCACCGGCGCCGAGCACCGCCTGGCCGAGCTACCCGACCCGGAGTGACCCGCGGGGGAGGCGGCCGGCTCGCGCGGCGGTCAGGCGTCGACGGCCTCCGCGGCCTGGGTCGCGATCTCCGACTCCTCGTCGGTCGGGACCACCAGCACGCGGATCGTCCCCGTGCCGATGTCCACCGGCTCCGACGGTCCGGTGGCAGCACGGTTGGCCGCCTCGTCCAGCGTGATGCCGAGGTGAGCGAGGGGGCCGCACACCTCCGCACGCAGCTGAGCGTCGTTCTCGCCGACCCCCGCGGTGAACACCAGCGCCTGCACGCCCGGCACCACCGCCAGGTAGGAGCCGATGTACTTGCGGATCCGGTAGGCGTAGACGTCGAGCGCGAGGCGGGCACCCGCGTCCCCGGCGTCCGCCCTCGCTCGCACTTCGCGCATGTCGGACGCGCCGGCCAGCCCGCGCAGGCCGCTCTGCTTCGTCAGGATGCTCTCGATCTCGGCCGGCTCCAGCCCGGCCCGGATCAGGTGGAACGGCACCGCCGGGTCGAGGTCGCCGCTGCGGGTGCCCATCACCAAGCCCTCCAGCGGCGAGAGCCCCATCGACGTGTCGACGCTGCGCCCCTGGTGCACCGCCGTGGCCGAGGCTCCGTTGCCCAGATGGCAGATGATCAGGTCGTCGACGCCGACGCGTCGGGTCACGTACTGACAGCTCGTGCCGTGGAACCCGTACCGCCGGACGCCGTACTTCTCCGCGACGTCGACCGGCAGTGCGTACGTGGCGGCCACCGCCGGGATCGTCGCGTGGAACGCGGTGTCGAACACCGCGACCTGCGGGACGTCGGGCAGCTGGGCGCGCAGCGCCCGGATCCCGGAGAGGTTGGCGGGGTTGTGCAGCGGAGCGAGCGGCGACAGCTCCTCGATGCCGGCCTCCACGTCCGCGTCCACGACGGTGGGCGCGGTGTACCGGGTGCCGCCGTGGACGACCCG
>Ga0190269_10000654_pt1 | contig 17357 bp, 14 predicted proteins | sample Popmic249IS_FD_133749 | JGI IMG/M metagenome (GOLD analysis project Ga0190269, IMG submission 133749) | Populus adjacent soil microbial communities from riparian zone of Blue River, Arizona, USA - 249 IS | ecosystem: Environmental > Terrestrial > Soil > Riparian zone | place: USA: Arizona... | reverse complement strand
TCGACCGTGCACGGCGCAGTTCTCCACATGATCAGGAAGGCGCTTTCAGCCGTGACGCAGCACTGCCGGTTGAGCTGTCCGACCGCGCCAACCGGGCTCGGCACGCCCTCGCCGATGGTGAAGATCTTGCGCCGCCGTCGGCTGCAGGAGCGGCGGCGGACGGTGCTGTCAGCGCCGCAGCGCTGCGGTCTTCGCCGACCTCGGATCGCGTGGCGCGAGGTCGGGTCGGCGCCAGCAGTCCGCCCGCTTCTGCGCCTTTGGCCGCGGGGAGTGGCCTTCAGCGAGCCGCCGAAGACGCTCACCATGAGGAGTCGGCTGCGGCAGAGCTTGTCATGGCAGCGAACGACGTGAGCTTGGCTCCGCACGCACGGCAGTTTCGGAGTGCACACGCGCCGAGAGCGCCGACCGGTGCTTGGTTGCGACCTGCGTTCGTGCTGTTGGGCACCGGGATTGTGTTGGGCGCTGCGAGTGCGCTGGCGCTTCGCTGGGGGCCTACGCTGATCGAGGCCGCGCGACCCGCGAATGAGGTTGCAGCAGCGTCTCTGCCGGAGCAGCGCACCGTGCTGATCGACTCGCAGCCGAGCGGCGCGAGTGTGCTCGTCGATGGTGAGAAGGTCGGCACCACGCCGTTCGGGCTCGAAGTGCGCGGCGACACCGAGGTCAGCGTGGCACGCGACAGCTATGTCCGGCAGCTCGTGCGCGTGCCTTACGACGCGCGCACTCCACTGCTCGTGAAGCTGGCTGCCCTGCCAGTCGCAAAACCGAACGCGCGCGATCTCGAAGACAAGCCGTTCTTCCTATCGCTCCGACAGGAGAGCCTGCCCCGCATCGCGCCACGCGCGGACAGCGACCATGAACGCCGCGACCGCAGCGCACAAGCCGAAGCCGCGCGCGCGCCTGTCGGCGACGAGAGCCTCTCACGCACCGACACTGACCGTGAACAGCGCGATCGCGCCGCGCGCGTGCCTGTCGGCGACGACAGCCTCTCACGCGCCGACACTGACCGTGAACAACGCGATCGCGCCGCGCGCGCGCCTGTCGGCGACGACAGCCTCTCACGCGCCGACACTGACCGTGAACGACGCGATCGCGCCGCGCGCGCGCCTGTCGGTGACGACAGCCTCTCACGCGCCGACACTGATCGTGAACAACGCGATCGCGCCGCGCGCGTGCCAGGCGTTTCGCTGAGCGCGCGCGAACAGGCCGACAGCCTCTCAGCGCGGAGGTCGAACGATCGCGGAGCGGACGGGCTCGCGCGGGTCAGCGGCGCGGTCGCAGCGCGCGCTGACGACAGCCCATCCCGCATTGCGGGTCTGCACGATGACTACGATGACCGCGGGCGTGGCGACTACGACGCGCGCGAGTTGGAGAAAGAGAGCTTTCCGGGCGTCGCAGTGGGCGGTGCCGTGCGCACGGAGTCACCTGGTGCGCGCTTGCAGGACGAGCACCTCGAGGGCGCTGGGCTCGATGTCGCGCGGGTGTTGGAGATGGGTCGCGAGGGTGTGGAGCCGCGCGCGCCCGAACGCGCCAACCCGCGCAAGCCCTCGCAGGGTCCCGAGCGCGAAGTGGCGCGCGCGCCGCGAGCGTGGGAGCGCGAGCGAGCGCACGAGCTTGCGAGTGAGCACGGACCCACGCTCGAAATGACCAACCCGGATGCACGCGAGCGTGAGGAGGCGCCGCCGATGGCTGCGGAGACGAGCCGCTCAGCTGCCACGGGCATCGAAGCGATCCGTGAGGACGAAGTGTCCGAGATCGCGCTCGACGAAGACGAGCGCGCCCACGTCGCTGAGCACTACGGGTTACGCGCGATCGGGCGCGCCGTGGCACGCGCGTTCGGCAGGCTGCTCATCCCCTATCCGAATCGCGAGCGACGCGCGGCGCTCGCGAAGATGCCGCTCATGTACCTGAGCTTCCGCGACGCGCGCGCGGCCTACAAAAACCGCGAGATCGACGCCACAGGCTTTCAGGAAGCCGTGTGGCAGCTCCGCGAACGCCGACGTCAAAAGATCTGGACCGAGCGCGATCGCTACGCACGCGGCGAGCTCAGCCAAGGCCAATACCAAGCCAAAGTCGACCGCATCTGGGACGAGTTTTGGGGCCCGCGCTGAGCGGGCTCACAGCTCGCCCTCTTCGAACGTCTCATCTTCGTCCTTCTCTACGCGGGTAAGCCAGGTTTGCATGTTGCGTAGATGGGTGTCGAAGCTGGTGCGGGCTGCGCTGAGTGGCTCGGCTTTGCCGCTCATGGCTGCAAGCCTGGCACTGGGATAGCCGTCGCTCAGGGCTTGGATCAACGCCTCGTAGTCGGAGATCAGCTGCGAGCTGGTCTTCCAGCGATCGAGCGTGTCGAGGCCACTCTTCAGCTCTTGCAATCTGGTTTGCAGAGCAGCGCGTGCCTTTTGCAGTTCGGCTGGCGTCTTTGCTTCGTCGAGGAGCGCGCGCGCGTCTTTGATGCGCTTGATCAGCTCGCGATGCTCCGCCACATGGTTGCGGTCGAACATCATCTTGCGCTCCACCTCTTCGGCCTGCAGATGCTTCTTCCACTGCAGCTCGGAGCGCTTGCCCGCAGCGGGATCCTCCGGCAGAGGCGGTTGATCGGCGGTGACGAGCGGACCGAGTCGCTCGCGCACGATCGAATCGTCCGTTGTCTCGCGACACGCAGCGAGCGCGCACGCAACGACGAGGAGCGAGCTACGGATCGTCATCACGGGGGGCCTGCAGCACCGATCGCGCGTGCCGCGTAGATATCGCCGCTGTCGTTGCGCGTGTCCTGCCACACGACGACGACGTCGTCGCCTTGCACAACCAGTCCCTTGTAATCCCCGAGGAAGTCAGTCTCGCCGCTGCCACGCTCTTCGGTGATCTCGATGTTCGGCTCGAAGCCTTTCTCCGGGTCGGCCGAGCGCGCGTAGTACGTCGCGTTGTCGCCACCGTTGCGATAGTCGGTCCACGCGACGTGCACACGGCCGTAGCTGTCCACACCGACCCACGGCTCGAACTGACGCGAGCGCGTGGTGTTGTCGTTCACTCGAATCGGATCGGTCCAGGTCTCACCGCCATCCTTCGAATACAACACGAACACATCGTCGTCGCCCTCACCGTCTGGCATGGTGCTCGACCACGTGATCGCGACGTATTTGCCCGTGGGATCTGCGCCTGCACCGACGATCGGATGCTGCCGCGGCTGGCACTGGAAGCAGAAGCGGCCCATGTCAGGCAGGAGGTCGCGCCGCATCTCCCAGGTCTTGCCGTTGTCTTTGCTACGCAGATAACGCAGCTGGTTGCGATCCGAGTCGGCGTTGTAAGGGACGTGCACGAGGCCTGTCGTCGAGGTGGTGATCGCCGTGCCATGGATGATGTTGCCAGTCGATTGCGTCATCTCCCACGTCGCGCCGCTGTCGGTCGATCGCTTGATGCCACCTGGGTTGCCGAGCCACGAGACAAACAGCACGCCAGGCTCGACGCCTCCGCCGAAGTACGGCTTGTCAGGCGCGCTTTGGATCTCGCTGACCTCAGACCATGTCGCGCCTTTGTCTTTCGACGTCCTCAGCTTGATCTGTCCCGTGCGGCCCGCCTGGATGTATTGCTGACAACCTGCGTAGAACGTGCCGCCGCCATCGATCGCGACTGCCGGATCACCGACGAAGTTCGAGGTGTTTCCGATCGTAACGTTCTTGCTCCAAGTCTCACCGCCATCGGTGGACCAGCTGAATGAGCACGTGCGCTCCGCGCGCTCGTCCATCCAACCAGCGAGCAGCGTGCCATTGGGACCGGCAGCCAACGCCACTTCGGTTTGGCGCGCGCGGCCGCTGTCGTCGTTCAGCTTGATGTTCTTGCCGAAGGTCACGGGCTCGGAGCCCGAGTGCGGTCGCGATGTGCTCGAGCCGGCAGCGCCTGCCGCGCCACTCGTCCCAGCAGCGCTTGCGACCGCGCCTCCAGTCGCTCCGTTACCTGCCGCGCCTGCCCCACCTGCGAGCGCACCGGCGGCAGGTCCACGGCCCGCGATCGCGGGGGTTGCAGGGGTGCCCGCGACCGCAGTGCTCGTGCCGGGTCTGCCTGCTCTTCCAGCTGCACCAGCGCCGGCCGTCGGCCGGGTCCCGGCCGCGCCCGCAGCGTTTGTGCCGGCGAGCGACCCAGTCGCCGGCAGGTTACCGGTCACTTCGCCGTGGGAATCCGAGGTCTTCGGGCTGCTGCAGGCGGGCATGAGAACGACGCACAAACACAGCGTTCGAGCGACACAGAAAGAGCGCATGCGTCCGTGTGACTCCTGGCGACATCCAGAGGTCAAAACATGTCGAGCGTCACCGTTCAGAAGCACTACTCGAGTCGGAACACGCGCTGACCGTCCCCGGCTTGGCCCGTCGCGTAGCTGACGCCGAGTGCCTCGAACATCGGGTCGCACACTGCCGTGCCTGAGTGGCATTCGATGGTCTCCGAGAGATCACTGCCGCTCAACAGCGGGAGCACGTCGAGCACAACCTCGCTCTTTCCTAGCTCGAAGCTCGCGAGCTCGATGCGGCTGCGATTCGGCTTGGCGCACTTGATCGTGCCTTCATTTGGGTTGCCCGCGCAGCCCGTGCTGCCGACGTGCAGCGCGAAGCTGCCAGCATTTGCGCCCGCGTCTGCGTCGAGATCCGCGGCGACCGCGCCCAGTTCCAAGCGCACGAAGCGCAGGCCGAGCAACCAGTTCCAGCTCATGCCGGGTGTTTGCAGCGGCGGCGGGAACGTCTTGGGGTCTGCGTGGTTCAGCTTCTCCGGCACGCCGTGGGAGAAGCGCAGCGCGCGATATTCGCCCTTCGGCACGACGCCGGTGATCTCCGCGTTTGTCCCCCCGTCGCCGAAGCACTCGCCAGTGCTGTCTTCGAAGTCGAGCAGAGCGACGTCGGGAGTCTGCCACGGATCCCGCGTGTCGAGCGCTACGGGCACCTCGCGACCTTCCGCATCTACGAGGGCGACGTCCTGTACGAACATCCGGAAGTCGTGCAGCGCGATGGTCTGTTTGGTGCTGCCCTGGTCGCGGTACGTGCGCCCGCACTCGAATGGCTCGTCCCCCAGCTGCGCGCGGAAGCGCAAGACGACGCGCTGCGCGTCTGCATCGGTCGCGCTGCCAGCATCGTGGGTGGCTCGACCGGCGTCCTCGGGGCGAGCATCCGCTGCGGCGTCTCGCGTTTCACCGGCGTCGCTTGGCTGAGGCGCCTTGCCGCTGTCAGCTGCAGTGTCGACGGGCTGGGAGGTTGTGTCGTCGCCGCAGGCGAGCAAGCCGACGGTGCACAAGAAGATCGCGCGTGCTGGATGGATGGACATGGCTCGCGGGATCTAGCACGCAGGTCGCTAGCGCGGACCGGCCGCGACCGAATGCCGCACCCTTCAGCGCGTGCACGCGCTGGACATTCAGCGTGCACACGTCAGGCTCGCGGTGGTGTCGGAAGCAGACCAAGCGCGACCTGAGATGGCAGTGCTGCTCGAGCAGCTGCGCGACGGAGCTGTCAATTGGACGGACCCGGACGTACCGAAGCTGTTGGCGTGGGTGCGCGCCGGGCAGCGCCGCTCAGAGCTTCAGGGTTTGCTGCGTGCGACAACATGTCGCATGCATACGCTCGGCGTAGCGCACGCCCGATCGCTGCTCGAGCTGCTCGTAGACTTCGAGCTGGTGTCGCTCGCGTATGCGCTGAGCGCGCTGCCGCAGCTCGCGAGCGAGCCGGAGATCGCGGCACAGCGTGCGCGTCTCGCGATGCGCCTGGGCGACTACGCTTCTGCGATCGCGGCGAGTGAGGTCGCGATCGGCGCGCTGCTGCAGCCTGGTCTCGCGGTCGATGAGTTCTTGCGGCTGTGCAGCGCGGGTGCGCCGGCGGAAGGTATGCTGCGCTTCGAGCGTCATGTGCTGGCGGAGCGCGCGCATCTGAGCGAGCGCCTTGCGCTGCGCTGGGAGGCGCTGCATCGCGCCGGGCGGAGCCGCGACGCGAGCTTGATGCAGCTGATGTGTCAGCGCTATTTTCCGGAGCGCGCTTCCGTTTGGGCGACTGCGGGCAACCACGCGCTCGACGGCGATGATCTCAGCAGCGCTGAAGCGTACTATCGTCGCTGTTTGCAGCTCGATGCGAGCTGGCCTGCGGCGCTCGCTGGACTCGCGATCGTGCTCGAGCGGCGCAAAGACTGGGCGGCAGCGCTGCCCTTTCGAAGGCGCGTGCTGGAGGTCACGCGCGCCCTCGAAAGCGACGACGCGGCGAGCCTGCAACGACGCACTCGTTACGCTGCGGCCCTCGCTCGGCTCGGTCAATGGCGCGAGGCGGAGCCACTGTTCCGCAGCGTCGCCCGCTCGCCTAACATCGCCCAGCTCCCCGCGGAGCACCCGGTGCTCCTGCGCGTGTTCTCGCAAGAGCTCTACGCACCAGCGCTGGTAAGCACCCTGCTGCACCTCGATCCCGACGAGGACCCCTCGGAAGCACCGGACGAGCGATCACCCGCGCCGGGCAACGCGACGCCGGCAGCGACCCGGCTCGACCAGCCGCTCACTGCGTCCGGTAGCGCGATGCCAGCCGCTGCAGCCACCCAGACCGCTGAGGCTCCAGGCCCGCGGTCTCGCCCATTGGGCAACGCATCGCCGGAAGCGCCCTCTTCGGCCCAGCACAAGGCGCAGCCGCTGACGGCTGCGCGCGACCATGACCAACCTCTCTCTGCTGCCGCCGACGCGACCCCAGCAGCGACTCGGCCCTCCTCGACTCCGCACAAGGCGCAGCCGCTGATGGCTGCGCATGACCAGCCGCGGGCTGGTGCGAGCGGAGCGCATGGTACGGACGGCGACACGGCGCGGGCGCAGCGTGAGGCTGCTTTGCGTGGGGCTCGGTTGGAGCCGGCGCTCGCGCTGGCTCGGCATGAGGCTGCGCTCATCGAGCGACTCGCGCAGCAGCTGACGGCTGCGCGCCTCTCTCCTGCGGACGAGCGCTGGGCGCGTGGGCTTTGTGCGTACTTGGCGGGGGAGCTCGAGCATGCGTACGCGCTCTTCGATCGAGCAGAGCTGGATCGGCCGGACGACTTGGCCGTGCATTGTTTCCTCTCGCGCTGCGCCAGCGCGGTGGGCCACGAGGAGGCGGCCAGCATCCGCGCGTTCGCCGAACAGTCAGCCCGCGCGCTGTGGGAAGCGCGCGAGCGCACACCGCCCTCGCCCGCGCAGCTCGGCTACGCGATCGCGATCTTGCCGGAGCTCGCGCCGCTCGCGCGCGCCACAGGTTTCAGCGTCGCACCCGATGCGCTCGAAGAGCTCGATCCCATCGAAGCCCCACTGCTCGTGCAGCTCGAGCGCCTGGCGGCGTTCCGTGTCACGCACCAAGCCGCAGGTCACTCGCCGCTCGTAGCGGCAGCCGCCAGCACTCACGCGCTGGCAGCTTTGACCGCCACCTGATCAGTGCTCCGAAGGAGCTGACTGCTGATCCTTGGTCTTGATGATCTTGATCATCGGGGTAAGCGTGCGAATGTGCGCGACCACCTTCTCGATCTCTTTGCGTGAAAGCACTTTGTTGTACGCCGCCATGTTGGCCATCGCGGTACCGTCAGGCAGGACAGAGTGCGCGCCAAACGCCACGACGCGCTCTTGATCGGCAGCGGTGCGATCGAGCCAATTGGTCGCGTTCCGGGTCGAGCCTTCCAGCACGTATACCGCGAACTTGCTGAGGTCGGGCTCGTCACCCGAGTGATCGCCGTGGCATCCGGAGCACGAGCTCGGCTCGGTGTCTGCGAACACGAGGTCGTACAGCTCCGCGCCCGACTTCTCTTTATTCTTCTCCTCGGGAAGCACCACGCAGGACAAACCGGCACACCCGTTCACGCCCGTGCACGAGTGCTCGGTGAGCATGGCAGCACCCGGCCCCCAGTCGCCGTACGAGAAGCCTTGGCAAGTGTTCACGCCGCCACAAGCTGCATGGATCTGCACGTAACCACCGCGGCTGTCACAGGTCTTGGTGAGATCCGCGAAGGTATATTCCTTCTGCTCGGCATTGGTCGTCTTCTCGTCGGGCGTCTTTGGCTTCGTCGCCTTTGCCTCTGCCTCTTTGACCGCATCCGCGCATAGCGTCGTTTTGTCCTTCTCCACTTCGCTCACCGCAGTCGCGATCGCGTCTTTGCACAGCTCGTCGGTGTTCGGCTTTTCGCAGGCGCTCGCGGCGTCCTTCACCTTATCGGCGCACAGCGCGTCGAGATCCGGCTCCGCTTTGGCCTCGGCCTCTTTCTTCGCGTCGGCCACCATGTCCGCGCACATGGCCTTGAGCTGATCGTTCGACAGCTCCTCGGTGGACCCCTCGGTCAGCGCGCTGTTGTCGCTGTCCGAGCAGCCGACGGCCCCGGCCACCATCAAACCCGACAGTGCCGCATGCAGCATGCGCGGGCTCGGTGCAAGCGCGGTCGGCTTGCTCGAGATGAGTTCGGAAGATGCTTCAAGGGATGCAGCCATGCTCTGAGCTCCGTGTGCAGTGAGAGTATGCGAGGCACTCATTGCGTGACCGGCCCTGCGCTTCAAGACCGAGGCGTGCGTCACGATGTCGCAACATTGGCAGGCGCCGCCTTGGGCTGCTGCTATCCCGCCCGGTGCGACAAAACACCGCTGCGAAGCAGCAAGGCTTCTCGCAAGACTCGGGTTGCGCCGCGCTACGCAGCACCGAATGCTGGGCACCGAGATGAACGCACCGGCCCCGAAACAAGCAGCAGTCTCGCGCGGTTTACCGGCGGATGCGCTGGGCCTGGGCTTGCGCCTGCCGCACTACCCGTACCTGTTCGAGCACTGGCCCGAGTTCGGCTATTTCGAGGTCATCAGCGAAAACTTCATGGGTGACGCCGAGCCGCCCGCGCGCCATCTCGCGCGCATTCGCGAGCGCTACAGCGTGGTGATGCACGGCGTGGGTCTCAATCTACTGAGTCACGAGCCCCTGAGCGACGCGTATCTGGACGCGCTCTGCCGGCTCGCCGACAAGCTCGATGCGCCGTTCGTCAGCGATCATCTGTGCTGGACTGGCAGCCATGGCTACAACCATCACGATCTGCTGCCAGTGCCGTATGTGCCCGAGCTGATCGAGCTCGCAGCCGAGCGCGCCCACTACGTGCAGCAACGGCTCGGCCGGCCGTTCGGCCTCGAAAATCTGTCGAGCTACGTCAGCTTCAGCGAGTCGAGCATGAGCGAGTGGGAGTTCTATACCCGCGTGGTGCAGGAAGCAGGCTGCCACTACATGCTCGACATCAACAACATCTACGTGTCGAGCCAGAACCACGGCTTCGATGCGCATAGCTATTTGCGCGCGATCGACTACGCGCGCGTCTTGCAAGTACACCTCGCTGGTCACAGCCGCGAGCCCGACGGCACGATCGTGGACACGCACGACCGTCCGGTGTGCGACGAAGTTTGGCAGCTGTACGCGGCAGCCTGGAAGCTCGGCGGTCCCTTCCCTACGCTGCTGGAGTGGGACAGCGCGATCCCCGCCATGCCGGTCGCTCTCGCCGAGCTGGCGCGCGCGAGCACGGTGCGGGGATGAATCGCTCGGCCACCGAAGCTTGGTTGGCAGACCTGCAACGTCGCTTCGGCGAGCTCCTGCGCACACCGCTCGACGCTAGCAGCGGCACCTTCCGCGCGCAGACAAGCAGATACGCTCCGCCGCTGCTAGCGGCTGTGCAAGACCACGCCCGCGAGCGCTTGGCCGTATATAACAGGCAATACTGGTTCCGGTTGCTCACAGTCATGCAAACCAGCTGGCCGCTCACCGCGCGCTTGCTCGGCATGTTCCACTTCAACTTGCACGCGCAGGAGTTCCTCCTGCGCAATGCGCCGGCGCACTACGATCTGCATACCATCACGCTCGGCTTCGACCGCTACCTTGCGGACTACCTGCACGGCGACAGCATCGACCGCGGCCCGCGCGATCCGGCGCTGCCCAAAGCCATCCTGCTCGAAGCAGCCAGCATCGACGCGGCCTTCGCCCGAGTTTTCCACGCACCCCCGGCCCCGACCTTCGATCCCCGTAACTACACGCCGAGCGAGCTCGCGCAGCGCAAGCTGGTCAGCAGCCCCGCCCTGGCGCGGATCGAGGAACGCTGGCCACTCATCGAGCTGCGCTTCGCGCTGCGCGACGACATCTCGGAGCTCGCAGCAGCGGTTCCGTCGCAGCTGACAGCGGCACAGTGCTGGGCGCTCTTCCGCAACGCGCAAGGCGTCGCAAACGTTCGCCTGGCGCCGCTGCAAGCGCGGCTCTACGCGCTGCTCGAGCACTCTCCCCTCGGCGAAGCGCTCGCACAGCTGGAGGGAGAAGCCAGTCCCGCCGCGCGTGCGACGCTCCCGGAGCAAACCCGCACCTGGATCGCACTAGGCGTCGCCAACGCTTTCTGGGTCGGCATCGCAGATTGAGCTGCCGCGCGCGCAGGACCCTCAGCGCGGAGGCTCCGCGGCGATCAGCTCGCCTCGCTTCAAGTAGCCTCGAAGCGCTCGCTCCAAGCGGATGAGCTGCGCTTGGTCGAGGAACGGCAACAGCGGCCCGCGCTCGTAGCTCATCAGGTTGCCACGCGTCGAGCTGTGCTCCGGGTTCCCTAGGAAGTGCCCGAGCTCGTGGCTGAATACATCGCGGTCGCCGAGGGGCGAGATGATGACGAAGTGCACACCAGGGCGCGAGGCCGCATGCCAGTGGACGCCCCGACGCATGCGCTCCGGCTCGTCGACGTCGCGCAGCGATCGCACCACGAAGCAGTTGATGACCTTGCGCTGCACGTGAGCGGCGAGCGCGTCGCGATCAGCGCGCGAGTCCAGGTGGGCGTGCGCCGCTTTGAGCGGCATACGGTGCTTGACGACAAACCCGACACGATAAGGCGCGTAGATCTCGTTGGCGCGGTCGACGCGCGCTTTTATGAATGCGTCGTCCGCGACAGGCATGCCATCTTTCTCGACGACGTGCATCGCGAGCGGCAACCAACGCATCGGTGCTTTGTCCTCGGCGCGAACGCCGAGCACCGCGCTTGCGATCATCACCAGCGCGGCGCCGAGCACGACAAGACGCTCAGCGCGCCCGCGGGAGCAAGAAGACGATGGCGATCGTCTGGGGGCGCGCGGTGTATACAGCATTGGATACTTCCACGTCGTCATGCACTCCCGTGACGCTGATAGAGCCTGGTGACAAGTTGAAAGCGCCACCGAAGCCATCACCGTCGTACGAAGTGTCACGGGCATCAGGGCTGATCTTCAGGCCATTGCGGGTGTAGACCACCGGCGTGCCCTCGTTCATCGGGGCGTAGTTCACGACGACACCCTCGGCGGTCGCGTTCACTTCGTCGTCATCGACATAGCGCTGCGGCAGACAGTTGAGCGCCTTGAACACCAAGTGTCCCTTGTCTTTCTTCACAGTCAGCGCCGAGCCGGCCAGCGCCGTAACCGCAGCCGCCTTGAACATACTGACTGTCAGGAGCGCTTCCACCTTATAGAGCGGCTGACTCCAGGTGACTGTCATAGGCATGTAGGCAGAGGGCGCATCCGAAGGCTCGGCCTGCTCGAGCAGGAAGTACCCCTCAAAGGATCGCGGCAGCGCGAGCACGGCGCGACCGCTCGCATTGGTCACACCCGAGCTGGACTGGCCGACCTCGGTCTGGCAGCTCGGGTCTAGGTCCTGGCAGGCCTTGACGCGGATGCCTGGGATCTCGCTCATCGCCACAGCGTCGGTCACGCGGATCGTGACGCTGTTACCCTGTGGCTCGGGCACCAAGTATTCCCTGTTGCAGCCCCAAAGAACATCACACTGACTGTCACACTTCTGCGCGAGACAGCGGACGAAGGCATCCGCTTTGTCACTCACCTGCCAGAACGGCGCGATCGGCCACTTGAACGCGGTGCACTCCGTCCCGCAGGCCACGCGCTCGGTCTCACAGTTGTCTCTCGCACAGCTCTCACAGTCAGGCTGCGCCTCGGGGAAGATCATCGACTGCTGCTCGGACGAAGTCGCGCCAGTGGGACCCGAGTCAGTGCCCGCATCGGGGCCGCCTCGGGGCCTCGAGCTCACCACTTCGTAGTCGGGGAGCACGCACGCCGCGAGCAGCGCGCAGAGCAAGCTGTACACACGAGCGTTCATAAGGTCCCTCTCAACCCGAAAACACCCAGGCCCAACAACGGCTCGACCGACTTCTTGCGCGCACGCTCCGACGGTTGTGCGGAAGGCCCTGCGATCAGCAGTGTGCCGCCGAGCACGGTCAGCGCACCGCCCGCGATCAGCGTCACCGTCGCCAACGTCCGCATGGTGTTATAGCGCTGAACTGTCGAGCGATACATCTCACCGCACATCTCATCCGGACAACGATCTTGCAGTTTGTTCTCGTCCGCGAGCGCGAGCGCACCGGTCACCGCGAAGCCGAGCAAGCTCGCCGCGCCGACACCCAAGCTCACATAGCCAACCGTCCGCACCCAGGCGTGATTGCCGCCCTGCGCTTCAGCGCTGGCAGCAGACTGGCGCGCGACGTCGCGTGGCGAAGTGCTCGCTTCCGCCACAGCATACTCGTCGCGCATCAGGTGGAAGACCAGCGTGGTGCGGTCTCCGCCTTCTACCTTCACGCTGCTGCGCGCCGTCAGGAACCCCGGCGCGCGAGCTTCGATCTCGTGCTGGCCAGCTTCCACTAAGAGCTCGTTGCCCTCGAGGATCAACGGCGCATTGCCGTCGACCCTCAGCACGGCCTCAGGCGGTGTCAGGCGCAAGCGAAAGCGCCCCACCCGGGCGTTCGCCTTTGCGATCAAATCGCGCGTGTGTGCGAGCTGCTCTTCGGACAGCGGCTTGCGCGAGTCGACCAGCGCTTGTTCGAGCTGGTAGACAGTATCGGTGTAGTCGCCCAAGTTGAACGAGCACATCCCGATGCCGCGCAAGGTTCGAGAGGTAGGATAGAGCGCGTGCGCGCGTCGGAACGCGCTGCGTGCTTCGGCATAGCGACCTGCTTCATACGCTTGCACGGCTTCTTCGATCAGTGGATCGTAGGAAGCTGCTGGTGCTGTCGCAGCCGGTGGAGGGTCAGCTCGCACACCGTCAGATAAGAACACCACCAAGCACAGGGCGCACAACCACCATGAGCAGAACCTCCTTACAAGTTGCCAACGCAGCATATGTTGCCTCGCGAGTTGCTTAGAATGCTCGGGTCGCTTGCACTTCGGCACTGACAGGCGCGACCATGAGCTTGGTCATAACAGGTCGCAGACGTCAAACGTTGTGATGCAATTCACCCGAGTGCACGGCCACTTACGCTAACTTTAATGTGCTTCGAGTTAGCGTGTGACGCATGTTTCGGGAAGCGACGTTGGGCAGTCACACAAGGAGTCCGGCGGTGGCGATGGCTGAAAGCAAGACGAACACTCTCGCCAGCTCAGGCGCTGTTCCCGCTGAGAGCAGCGGAGCAGCGCCAGCAAACAAACTGACGGCCGACGTGCCTACAGGAGACGACAGGCCCTCCTCGGTGCCCGGACCGGGCACGCTGATCGACAACAAGTATCGCGTGGAGGAGCTGCTCGCGCGCGGCGGAATGGGCGTGGTTTACGCCGCGACGCATACCGTCAGCGGCAAGCGCGTCGCGCTCAAGTGGATGTTGCCTGCGCTGGGCCAGATCAAGGGCGCACGCGAGCGCTTCATCCAAGAAGCCTGTGCGACCGCGCGCATCGCGCACCCGAACATCGTCGACATCTACGACGTGGGTTCCGAGAACGGCTCCGCGTATCTCGTGATGGAGTATCTGCGCGGCGAGACACTCGCCGATCGCATGTGCCGCCAACGGCTGCAGGTCGTAGACGCAGTCGCGCTGCTCATGCCTGCGCTGCGTGGCGTGGCTGCGGCGCACAAGCACGGCGTGATCCACCGGGACTTGAAGCCCGAGAATATCTTCCTGTGCTTCACCGAGTACGGCGAGGAGCTCGAGCCCAAGGTGCTCGACTTCGGCATCTCCAAGATCACGACGGACGAGGTCCGGAACCTGGCGCTCACGCACAGCGGTGCGGTGCTCGGAACGCCGTATTACATGTCACCGGAGCAAGTGCGCGGCGCGCGCGACGTCGATCATCGCGCAGACATCTACGCGATCGGCGTCATCTTGTTCGAGGCGCTGACCGGCGAGCGGCCATTCGATGCCGAGACCTACAACGAGCTGATCCTAAAGATCGCGACCGAGCCGCTGCCGAGCATCGCGGCGCTTCATCCCGAGCTCGATCCGCGCCTGATCGCCATCGTCGAGCGAGCCATGGCGCGCGACCCGAAAGATCGCTTCCCCGACGTCAAGTCGCTCGCGCAGGCGCTCGAGCCGTTCTCGGGCGGCGTGCGTTTCCGCAGCATGCAGACGCTGAGCCCGCACGACAAAGTCTCTGGCGACTTTCCGGTGGGCAGCAGCTTGGAGAAACCGCGCCTCCCATCGACGCCTGCGCCTGCGCTCAGCGCGCCGCCTGTCGCACCGCTCCCTGCACCTGTTGCAGCGAAGCCGCGCAGCGCTGCACGTGCCATCGTCGCCGGCGCGTTCGTGTCGCTGCTCGCGTGTGCCGGCATCGCGGTGTACTTCCTGAACCACCCGGAAACCGGACCCGCTGCGAACCAAGCCGAGATGCAACAGCAGGCCGCTACCAGCGGCACGCACGAACCTGCGCCGAAGGCCGAGGGCTCGCGTGCGATCGCCGCACCTGCACCGCAGCCACAAGCGGCGGAGCCTCCAGTGGTGATCGCGCCTGTCGCGCCGCTCGGAGTCACGCCCACCCTGGCCGCTCCCAGCTTCGGCCAGACCACGGTGATGCTCCCATCACCGGACCCGAGCATCACTGCCCCAGCCAAACCGAGCGGCAGCGCCAGCAGCTCCAAGCGCAGCAGCAAGGCACCCAAGCCGACGCTTGAGCCGCCGCCTGAGCCTACCCATCCCGCACCAGCGCCGGTCGTCGTACGCACGCTTCCGAACGACTGGGACCGCCGGCTCGACCAGAACACGACCGCGCCAGCGGCCGTGCACATGCCCGCTGGGCGCATCAACGTCAACGACTTCCGTTGAGCGCGTTGACCGATCCTGGCGCATCCTCTATTTGTGGTGAGTGGTGCGCGGGTGTTTCGCGGTAATAACTAGTGTCGGTTTGTTGTGGCTCGGTCTCGGCTGCGCGGATGCAGCGAGCGCGCCGGAGCAGCTGCCGTCTGCTGGCTCGGGTGGTGCGCCGCTGGGTGAAGCGCCCGTCGATGCGTGCGAGCGCGGCGCGCTGACGGTCGTACCGGAGCGCGTGACCGATGTCGTCGATCACTTGAACACGCTGCCTAAACCGCTCTCGCTCGACTGCGTGCTGACAAGCCTGCCACGGCCACTCGCGCTCAACGCGACGCGCAGCATCCTGAGCGCGCAGCCCGCTGTGGGACAGCGCAGCCCGCGCGTGTTCGTGATGTACGACAAGCTGATCTTGTCAGTGGCGCTCGCCGGCATGGGCCAGCACCTGCTCGAGTTCGGAGAGCTGCGGCCTGAAGCGCGCACGCTGAAAGCCGAGATCGCGTTTCCTGTGACCTCCGAGCTCACGCATGCCGCGCCTTTCGAGCAGGTGATGTTCCAGGAGGGGCAGACCAGCTGCGCGTTCTGTCATGCGAGGGAGATCCGCGACGAGAGCATCGACTTCACCGATGCGTTCGTCTCGGTGGCCTATCGTCCGACAGAGCGCCAGGCGCAAGTCACCATCGCCGAGATGGCGGCGGAGCTCGCGCAGTGCGATCCAGGCGCCGAGCCCGAGCGCTGCGCGATGTTGCAGAGCCTGTTCGCGCGCGGCATGCCGATCGCGCGCGACTTTCCCGCGGACTTCATCACGTTTCAGTGAGTCTGACTGTCAGGCACCCACCGTGTGAGCCAAGAGGGTGATGTCATCATCCTGACGGCCTTGCGCGAAGTGCAAGAGCTCGGAGCGCAGGTCGTCGAACAGCTCTTCCACGGGGCGCGCCGCGCTCAAGACGCGCAAGACGCGCTCGATCCCGAACGTCTCGCCCTGAAAGCTCTGCGCTTCGATCACGCCGTCTGACATCACAAACATGACATCGCCCGCAGCCACTTCCGCGTGCTGCACTGTGTAGGCTTCCTGTGGCGTGATCCCGATCGGCAAGTTCTCCGATGCGAAGCGCACGAGTGTGTTGCTATCGCGACGGCGTAAGATGAGATCAGGGATGCCGCCGTTCCACACGCGCAGTGTCGTGCCGTCGGGGTCGACCTCGAAGGCAGCCGCTGCAGCAAACAAGCCCACTGGCAACACGTCGCAGAGCTGGCGATTGATCTCCAGCATGGCGGCGCCGAGCTCCATGCCCTGCCGCGCAGTGGAATAGAACAACACCGCGATCGGGATCGTGCCGAGCGCCGCCGGCAGGCCGTGCCCGACGACGTCGCTCACCATGATCCGCAAGTTGCCTCGGGGCAGCTTCGACACCAGCGCGACGTCGCCATCGAAGCCAGCCATCGGCGTGAGCATGGTGCGTATGCTGGGATGCTTCAGCTCTGCGCGATCCAGGATGTTTCGCAGCACCGCGCTGGCCGCGAAGTGCTCGCGCGCAGTCTCCTGCTGCAGCGCCAAGAGGCGCTCGCGCTGCGCCGCGATGTCATCGCGACTGCTCTTGCTCACGAGCTGCGCGCGAATCTTCGACAGGAGCACGCGCTGGTTGATCGGCTTGAACACGAAGTCGTCTGCGCCGCGCGCCAGCCCACCGAGGACCTGATCTTCGAGGCTCTGCGAGCTCATGAGCAAGATCGGCACGTGACCATCCGTCTCCTCGTCGGCGCGGATCTGCTCGCAGACCGCGCAGCCATCCATGCCGGGCATCTGCACGTCGAGCAACAAGATGTCAGGTTTCTCGCTGCGATACTTGGCGAGCGCCTCCGGACCGTCGACCGCGCTGATCACGTGATAGGTCTCGCTCAGCATGCCGCACAGCAACGTGCGCGTGACCGGCTCGTCATCTGCGATCAGCACGACCATGCGTCGGTGCTTGTCGCTCATGGCGTGGATCCCCGCCCTGTGCGCCAGGCTCGCAGCGCTTCTGCCAGCGTGGCGACCTGCGGAGCGAGCGCTGCAAACTCGCTGCGCACCGCGTTCAAGTCGCCGTGCACGGCGGCGAGCTCCATCGCCGCAGCGCGACCCGTGGTCTTGCTGGCAGCGGATACCGCGGACACCGAGCCTTTCAGACGATGTGCGGCCTGCGCGAGCAACGGCAGGTCGCGCCGCTCGATCGCGCGACTGATCTCGATCAGCTGCGGCTCGCAGTGAACGAGGAAAGCATCGATCACCATGCATGCGATCTGCTCGCTGTCTGCAACGTTCTGCAGCAGCTCATCCAGGCGCACAATGCGCAGCAGCTCGGGACTGAGGCGGCTCATCGCCCATC
>Ga0190269_10000653_pt1 | contig 17410 bp, 14 predicted proteins | sample Popmic249IS_FD_133749 | JGI IMG/M metagenome (GOLD analysis project Ga0190269, IMG submission 133749) | Populus adjacent soil microbial communities from riparian zone of Blue River, Arizona, USA - 249 IS | ecosystem: Environmental > Terrestrial > Soil > Riparian zone | place: USA: Arizona... | reverse complement strand
GGATTCGTCTTGAGGGATTTTTTATTCGCGATCAGCGCGGCCTGCGAAGGCTGGATCAATCCATCAGGCAGGGCACGCAGGCGGTTGTCTTGAAGAGTTTGACCGGATGAGACAAGATCTGAGATCATATCGGCGTAGCCGATGGTCGGCGCAGTTTCGAGTGTCCCCTCGGCAGTGATCAGTGTGTGCGTGATATTGTGCCGGTTCAGAAATCTCTCGGTAATGACAGGGAATTTCGTCGCCACGCGTAAGGGACTGGTAAGGGTGCCCGCGTAACGTTTGAGCGTTTCCACATTGGTCACGTCCTTCCATGTTTCAGGGACGGCGAGCATAAGTGAACAATGACCAAAGCCCAACGAGTCGTGTAAAACGATGATCTCACCATTGTCACCGCGCTTTTCTTCGAGCACATCGATGCCGGTGATACCGAAGTCCACGCTGCCATCGCGCACGCTGACGACAATATCAGCCGGTCGCTGGAAGAGGACGGTCAGATCTGGCAACGCGGGCATCTTCGCCTGATACTGGCGCGGATTGGACTTGTAAACAGAGAGTCCGCACTCGGCGAGGAAGCCCATGGAATCGTCTTGCAGGCGTCCTTTGGATGGGAGTGAAAGTCGAATGTTGGTTGGGTCAGTCATGTTTTTTCCTTTTGATCGAGCGATTTTCAGCAACTGGTGGTCTCGATATGGGTTCCACCCTATCTGACCACCACCGCAGGGTTAAACAAAAAGCCCCGACCTGGGTCGGGGCTCAATATCGTGATCACAAATTCCTGTGCTTAGACTACAGGTATGCGCACATCACCCGACCATTGGGGCTGATCGATATGATGATGGTGCAGGCGCACATTCAGGCTGTTCATGTTAGGTCGCAGTATATCAATGGGAGCGGGATTTGGCAAGCGCTACAACCGTTTTTCGAGCAAGCAAGCTTTCGGCAGGGCGTCCACGGTTACCAATAGCAACCAATGAACTGGTACTGCAAAGGATTTCACAAGGTTGAACAGAACCTCCTTACTCAGATATTTTGCCAGCTTTATAAGCGTAACCTACCTCCATCCAATTCGTCTTGGTTACAGGATTTAATAATGAGAGAAATCTATGGGAGCTGATTTTTTATTACCTGTCGAGCTTTGCCTCGACTTTTGCGTTAAATAGGTGATCGGGAATTCGTTTTAGACACAGAAAGTACCAGTAGGACTTGCTGTTTCAATCCAAAATAACCAGATTATCGTCTCTCCCAGTTTTTGCTCACCAATCCTTCTGGTCATTTTTGTTTTCCACCTTAAGAGTACTAACGTACTCTTGGTTGTGGGCATTTGGTTTGACATAGTCCCATGTCGGATGGGCGGAGCGTGCCTGTCATTCGGCATAAAGACATCCTAGCAATTGTGAGTCCCATTCCATTATCCGTACGGAAAATAACTGGAGAGTGTTTTTATGAAAATCCTGATGATCTCCCCGCAGCCTTTTTTTGAGCCCCGAGGCACGCCCATCAGCGTATACCAGCGCCTGGAGGCACTCTCAGCCCTGGGACACGAAATTGACCTGATTACCTACCATGTGGGAAAGGATGTGGAATTTCCGAACGTCAAGATCCACAGAGTACGAACCGTCAAAATGATCCAGCACGTCCGGGTGGGCCCGTCAAGGGCAAAGATCCTTCTGGATGTGCTCATTTTTTTTAAAGCAATTCACATGTTGTTGTACAAGCGGTACGATGTGATCCATTCCCATGAGGAGGCAGCCTTCTTCTGCATGTTCCTGGCGTGGATATTCCGAACCCGTCATCTTTACGATATGCACTCGGTTCTATCGAATCAGCTGACCAATTTCGATTTCGGAAACAAGCCGATCTTTGTAAAGACTTTTGCATTGCTTGAAAAAATGGTGCTGAAAAGCTGTGATGCAGTGATCACCGTTGGAGCCGACCTGGAAGAGTATGTGAAAACATTCGACCCCACGATCCGTGTGGTGATGATCGAAAATATTGCTCTGCACGCCTACGAAACGAATATCCATCCTGAGGATATCGAAAAACTAGAACAAAAGCTGGGATTAAAGGGGCGCCTTCCCATTGTATACACTGGCACATTTGAACGCTATCAGGGATTGGACATGGCTCTTGAGTCCGTCAGTATCGTAGCCAAGCAATATCCCAACGTGATGTTTGTCTTTGTTGGTGCGGTAAATCAGCAGGTTGAGTTCTGGACTGACAAGGCTAGAAAACTGAACGTCCAGGACCATGTCTTGTTCCTCGATGTTGTGCCTCCCGAAGAATCGATGGTCTTTCTCTCATATGCAAAGGTCCTGATTTCTCCGCGCTTGAATGGCACATCCACTCCTCTGAAGATCTATAGTTACCTGCATTCTGGTAAGCCCATCGTAGCTACGAACATTACATCACACAAACAGGTACTTAGTGCTGATACTGCCGTCCTTGTGGAACCCAACCAGGACGATTTTGCCCGGGGAATTATCCGGATCATACGACATCCCGAACTGGCAAACCGCATCGGAAACAACGCATACCAATACGCCCAGGAAAAGTTCGACCATCAAAGCTATATGACCAAGGTCAATCAGATCTACCAGACATTGATGCCGGAAAGAAAAATGAAGAAATCGGCGGTACCGCAGGAACGATAGTATGTGCGGTATTTGTGGTGTGGTTTCATAGCAACCAGAGACTCCACCGAACCGCCTGTATACAGCAGATGATATTCTGACAAAGGTTGACCGCATGAGCATGGTGCTATTCATCGAAGCACGTGTGGCATTGCCTGGTCACCGTATTATGGAATTCGCGATGAAGCTGCCTTCCCAGATGAAGCTGAATGGTTCACATACCCGATGTGGCAATACAGCAATCTTTGTTAAATTCTTCAACCAACGAGGGTTACATGGAAAATATGAAAATTAGAACTTCTCTGGGAGTGTTTTTCATTTCTGCAGCGGCATTGCTGACTGAAGTTCTATTGATACGGGTTTTTGATGTCTTGTTCTTTCCAAACATTTCGTACATGATCATCACCTGCAGCTTGTTTGCCTATGGCATTGCGGGTGTGTACTCTGCTGTACGCCCTCTGCCAGCAGAAAAAGATGTCTGGGAAATAACCAGCCAATGGTCGTTATGGCTGGCATTGTCCATCCTGGCGATCCTGCCTGTGATGAACCTTTTGCCATTTAACATGAATAGCGTCAAAGAGCAGCCCGTTCAACAGTTGCTCTACTTTGGCGGTATGTACCTTTCGCTGGCACTACCATTCTTCTGGACGGGGCGGATCTTTACGGTCCTGTTTTCAAGATACGCAAAGAGCATTCGGTCCCTGTACTTTTCAGATCTTGCCGGTGCGGCACTGGGTAGCGTTCTGTTAATTCCCTTTATCCAATCCATCGGACCCGGCGGACTTCTGTTTATTGCGGGCGCGGTGAGTCTTTTGGCGTCACTTTTATTCTCAGGGAAGCGATCACGTGTTGCAGCTCTTAGCCTGGCCAGTCTTCTGTTGATTATGCTGCCGTTCCTGCGCTCACCGGAATATTTCGACTTCAAAGAACATCAATACAAAAGAGGAGTGAGGAGTGCCCGAGAGCAAAACCTGGTCGAGGTGACGGTGTGGGACCCAATCTCCAAGATCGATGTAATCAACTACGATACCCTGCGCTTTATTGCCTACGATGGTGGTTCACAGACCAGTTTATTCTACAACTTTGACGGAGACTTCCAAAGCCTAAAGGAAAACCTCCCCACTGAAATTAGCAGCCATTTTTGGCAGCGGGGTGTGCTTGTCTCCCATCTGGTACGGGAAGGCACTTCGCCAGATGTTCTGATCATTGGCAGCGCAGGCGGACAGGAGATCAAAGCCGCGCTCATGTATGGGGCAGGGCATGTGGACGCTGTCGAAATGGTGGGAGCTGTGGTGGAGCTGGGACAGACCAAATACTCAGATTACATCGGCAATCTTTTCCATAACCCGGCTGTCTCTGTACATGTGGATGAAGGGCGTAACTTCATTCGGTCAAGTCAAACAAACTATGACATTATCCAAATCTTCAGCAACCACACCAGTTCGAGCATCGCATCCGGAACAGGTGCATCTGCAACCAACTACCTGCAAACCACAGATGCGTACCAGGAATATTTTTCGCACCTGAATGAGAACGGCATCCTGCACATCAATCATTATTTTTATCCCAAGATGATCACGACTGCGGCCCGGGCCTGGTCTGAAATGGGACGCGATGAGTTTGAAAAACATGTCATTGTCTATGAATACAGCGGTGACGAAACCCTGCCGACTCTGCTGGTCAAAATGCAACCGTGGACGGAGGAGGAATTGCAGACGATCGATCAGTTCCTGACCGCTGAATTTCCCGGCGAAGAAGCAACCTATACATTGGTGGTAGATCCGCTTCATCCCGAGAATAACGATGTACCTGCTTCCTATTTCACGGGTCAGTTATCACAAGCCGACATTGAGGAGGCGGGAATCCGAATTGAACCCGCCACGGATGACCGCCCCTATTTCAACCTATTGGAAAGATCGTTCAATCCGTTCCCGAACGGTCTGGTGAGCTTCATCAAGAATCCATTCGAGGGAGTGGTCCTGGATTTTGTCACATTTTTTGTTACCGGGGCTGTCACACTTTTCTACGGAGTATTGTTTATCGTCATTCCGTTGAATTATTCCACGGCGGGGAGACTCAAATGGCGCAACAAATCTCTCAGCCTGGTTTATTTTTCATGCCTGGGCTTTGGGTTTATCGTGATTGAATTCGTCTTCATTCAGATGTTCATCCATGTGATCGGCTCGCCACTCTACACCGTGTCCACAGTCTTATTCGTAATGTTGTTGAGTGCAGGCGTCGGAAGTTTCATGTCGGGAAAACTCAATATCTCTGCTTTCTCCCGATGGTTTGTTCCGTTTGTTGGTGTTGTGCTCGCAGTCGTGCTTGTCCTGACAATTCTGCCGACAGTGAAACCGATTTTCCTGGGAACTGCCCTATTTATGCGCATCCTGTTTGTAGCTCTCATGATCTTTCCGGTGGGATTCTTCCTGGGAATGCCTTTCCCACTGGGAATTTCGACACTCGAATCGCAACCTGATGGTGTCATTGCATGGGCCTGGGGGATGAACGGATTGTTCACGATCGTCGGCGGACTGCTGGCCGTGATCTTCTCCATCCAGTGGGGATTTACGATCACGTTGTTGATCGCTTGTGCCACGTATCTGCTGGCATTCTTCGTCTTCTCAAGAATTCGAATAGGATTGTTGCCTGGTGGATAATCAGCAGCTGATCTCCAAAATAACAACGTATTGGGACGAGCGCATCCACGATCTGGCGATCACCACGCATCCGGTCGGGACACCAGAATTCTTCCAACAATTGGACGCGTACCGCTACGACAAGCTGAACTATCTGCCACGCCTCGTAAATTTCTCGTCGTACAAAGGGAAAAATCTATTGGAAGTTGGCTGCGGCGCGGGGATCGATCTGGTGCGATTCGCACGTGCGGGGACACGGGTCACAGGTATTGACCTATCGACGACGGCTCTCGATTTGGCACGCAAAAACATCACCCAAAATGGATTGACCGCCGATCTGCAAAAGATGAACGGCGAATGTATGGAATTTGCAGCCAACACATTCGACGTTGTGTATGCCCATGGTGTTTTACAATACACGGCAGATACCGAAAAGATGGTGACTGAACTTCACAGGGTCCTCAAGCCGGGCGGACAAGCCATCATGATGGTCTATAACCGGATCTCGTGGCTCAACATGATGCGGCGGGTGACAAAGGTTCCTCTCGAACATGAAGATGCACCCGTGCTGAAGAAATTTTCCATTACTGAACTGAAGCAATTACTGGGACCTTTCAGCAGCTTTCAGATCATTCCCGAGCGCTTCCCGGTCAGGACCAAACTGCACTCTGGGTGGAAGGCCCGCCTCTTCAATGATGTATTTGTTGGGACATTCAACCGGATGCCCAAGGCATGGGTCCGTCCATTCGGCTGGCACTTGATGGCATTTGCGGTAAAGTAGATGAAGCGTAATCTGGAACGGCTGGCAAATCAGAAATATGATGTTCTCATCATCGGGGGAGGGATTCATGGAGCTGTCGCGGCCTGGGATGCGGCCTTGCGCGGATTGTCCGTCGCATTGATCGAGCGTGGAGATTTCGGCTCTGGGACATCACAGAACAGTCTCAAGATCATCCATGGTGGATTACGTTATCTTCAGGATGGAAACATTTCACGCATCCGCACGATGGCACGGGAACGCACCGCATGGATGAAGATCGCCCCGCATCTGGTACACCCCCTACCCTGTCTGATGTCCACTCGAAAAAAGATCTCGCGCAGTCGGCTGGTCATGGGCGCGGCATTGAAAGCCAATGACATTCTCAGCTTTGACCGCAATCGCATCCCGGACCCGGAAAAATATCTTGCCAGTGGAAGGATCACTTCAAAGCAGGAACTGCTGCATATGCTGCCTGGGTATGACATACGATCTTCAACCGGAGCTGCTGTCTGGCACGACGCGCAGATCTACAACTCAGAACGACTCCTGCTGGAGTTTGTTCTCTCGGCAGTGAATGCAGGTGCAGAAGTTGCCAACTATGTACAAGCCATCGGGTTTCTCAAGCAAGATAATCGAATCATGGGTGTCCAGGCCAAAGATGTTCAATCAGGGCAAATATTGGATATCCAATCCAAAGTGGTCATTAACTGCGCAGGTGCGTGGATCGACGAACTTCTCGAAACATCTGCACTCCGGTCCGAGTATGCTGCATCTGTCGCTATGAACATTCTCGTAAATCAGGTCTGGTCGGGGGTGGCCGCTGGGTTGCCGAGTCATCCAACCAACGGAAGGAAACCGCAGATCCTGTTCTTTGTCCCATGGAGAAACAAGACCATGATTGGGACATGGCACATGCAATGGAACGACTCGCCCAACGCATTCAAACTGACCGAGTCGATGGTTCAGGACTTTCTCAATGAGATCAATAGCACACATCTCCCACTCAAGTTAACCCTCAATGACGTACGACATGTCACCTATGGCTTCCTGCCGGTGCATAAGAATGATAGCCACAGAGAACAGGTCAGGTTGACACGCGATGGTGTTGTGATCGATCATCATAAAAAGAATCACATTGCCGGTCTCATTAGTGTCCTTGGCGTCAAATACACTACAGCACGCGTGGTTGCAGAACAAGCGGTCGATCTGGCAGTGGACAAGCTTGCAGCGAAGGCATCAGATTGCCAAACGCAGCGAACACCTGTGCAGGGTGGATGCATCGATGATTTTCGAATGTATCTAAAAAATGCTGTTGCAGAGAGTCCGAGAGACATTAATGAGGAGATCATCGAGCACCTGGTCTACACCTATGGCTCGCAATATTCCCAGATCGCACGATACAACCTGTTACAAAGGGTCGATCCACTTCTGCCAGTTACAGAAGCAGAAGTGCTGCACGCGGTGCGCAATGAAATGGTATTCACACTTTTGGATGTTGTCCAACGTCGTACAGAATTGGGCGCGTTTGGCGTTCCGTCAATCAGCACCCTGCAACGGTGTGCAGACTTGATGAGCCGGGAAACAGGCTGGACGGTTGAACGCCAGCAACAGGAAATCGATTCCGTTATTCAAGCATATCCCTTCAAACAATTGGAAAGAGAAGCAGCATAATTCATGCAATCGACACCACTTCCCTGGCAGCTCAAAATGTTCCGTCGCTCGATCAAGAAGCAGCAAAAGCTAAAGGCGCTGCTGGAACTACTCGGCGATACGCAAGGCAAAAAGTGTTTGCTTGTTACAAACGGCGACAATAACGGCGCCCTGAATTGGTACTTCCGCGAGCATGGTGGTGAATGGACCTGGGCGGATGTCTCTGGCGAAAATAACGACCAGATCGCGCAATTGCTCAGTGAGCCCGTTCATGCGTACCAGGAAGATAAGTTTCAAGTTTCCGATTGCCAGTTTGATTGTGTAGTCTCCATCGATGTGTTGGAACATCTCAAACAGGATCAACCCTTTCTCAAAGAATTGAAGCGTGTGCTCAAACTCAACGGCAGGGCTGTAGTCACGGTTCCAAACGGTGATGAGAAGTTATTAGCCAATCGCATCAAGTGGAAACTCGGCATGACCCCCGAAGTGTACGGTCATACCCGCGCGGGCTACACCGTTGCTGAGTTGTCGGATGCGATTCGCAGGTCCGGGATGGAACCGAAAGCGTCTGGTGGATACTCGCGCTTCGTCACGGAGATGATCGAATTGGTCATCAACTTTGGTTATGTCCGTGTGCTTGCAAAAAAACGTGGGGGTGCACAGCCGGGTCATATTGCGCCGGTCTCATCCGGTGAGTTGAAAACGCATGGCATGGCCTACAAGATCTATTCATTCCTCTTCCCTATCGCATGGGCGATCAGCCAATTGGATCGCCTGTTCCCTGCGAAAACGGACAACGCCGTCATCGTGACTGCGATCAAGCAGGATGTTCCATGAAAGTTCTGATCACCGGCGCTGGTGGGTTCATCGGGAGCCATCTGGTCGACAGCCAGCTCCAGCAGGGACATGACGTCCGTGCGGTTGATCTCCACCTTGAGTCACTGAAGCATCAATCGACGCATCCGCATCTGGAAGCGATCCAGGGCAGCATCACGGATAACGGACTGCTCAGGAAGATCGTCGCTGATGCAGAAATCATTTATCATCTTGCCAGTGCTCACCTCGATGTGAGTCTCTCGGATTCGCACTATCGACGCGTGAATGTGGATGCCACCGTTCATTTATTGGAGGCAGCCAAAGAGGCGGGAGTGAAGCGTTTCGTCCACTGCAGCAGCGTCGGTGTCATCGGGGATGTAGACCATCCTCCGGCTGATGAAACAACCGAATGTCATCCCACAAATATTTACGAACGCACAAAACTTGAAGGTGAACGGGCCGCATTGAATTTCATGCGCCGGACAGATTTTCATGTCGTTGTCGTGCGTCCCGCCTGGGTGTATGGACCGCGCTGTCCGCGCACGGCAAAGTTGATGAGGACGATATCCAAAAACAGATTCTTTTTCTTCGGTGATGGACAGAACATGCGTCATCCCGTGTATATCAGCGACGCGGTTAAGGGGCTGGAATTATGCGCGAGCACAGCTAGCGTGAATGGCGAGATATTCATCATCGCCGGCGAGGCAGCTGTTCCTGTGGCAGAACTTGTGGATGTCATGAGTAAAGAGTTGGGCGTACGCACGCCTAAACTTCATTTCCCGATTGCGCTGGGAGTGTTGGCTGGTCTGGGGTTGGAAATGGTATTCAAACCGCTCCGAAAGAGTCCACCTTTTTCACGACGCAGCGTGGATTTCTTCCGCAAGCATAACGCCTATAGTATCGACAAGGCAAAACATATGCTTGGCTATCAGCCGAACGTGGATTTGAGAACCGGCATGCAGGAAACGATTCGATACAATCAAAATTACAAGAAGGAACAACACTAATGGATCAGAAGTTACAGTCAACGGTAAACGATGTGCATAATTATTGGAACACGCATACGCTCGGCTTCCAATATGTGACAGACAAAAGCATCCAGCCTGGAACCCCTCAGTTCTTTGCCCATATCCGTCCGTGGATGAACCCGTACAAATTTCCATGGATCATGGACCGCATCGATCGTGAGGCAAAACTCTTAAAAGGCAGGCATTTGCTTGAGATCGGTTGCGGTATGGGATATGACAGTCTCGAATTCTTGAAGCGCGGTGTCCGCGTCACAGCCACTGACCTGACACCCAACGCGGTGGAAATGACCCGCAAGCACTTTGAAGTCGAGAATGTCAAGGCGGAGGAGATCCGCACGGCCAACGCGTTGGATCTTCCCTTCGATGACAACACATTCGATGCCGTTTGGTCGAACGGAGTTTTACACGCCACCGGTGACACCCGCCGCGCGATTGCAGAAGCACGCCGCGTCCTCAAGCCTGGCGGACGCGCGATCATCTCACACTTCTATCGCAAGCCATCCTGGATGTATACCATCAACCGACTGGGACGCGAGAATATCGAATACAAGGAGGAGGATCCCCCGGTCAATGAGTTCTACACGGACGAGGAAGTGCTTGACTTCTTCCAGGGATATAAAGTGATCGAGGCAGTCCACGAACACGAACGACTCCTGCCGGCGCGGCGTGATGGACTCAAGGCGTTTCTCTATCACAAGATGTTGATGCCAACCTATAACCTTCTGCCATCATCGCTGGCCTTAAAGTACGCTTATAAAATCTCTGTAACAGCAGTGAAAATTTAGCTCTGGTGATTGTACGAAAGTCTATGTTCACCAATTTCGCAATAAACAGCGTTGCAAAGGAACACAACCCATACGGAATGATTTACTGCTTGTTTTTATCCATTGGACGACTCTGAACTGACTGTAAAGGTTCAAGGATCGGCAGTAACTTTATAGCATTTGGAGAACTTATGTGCGGAATTTGCGGTAAGTACAGTCCATCAGGCGTTCAACCAGAAGAAGTGGACCACATGCTTGATACCATCGCGCATCGCGGACCTGATGACTCAGGCTGCTATATACGCGGCAGGATCGGCTTGGGCAATCGCCGCCTCAGCATTATCGATCTGCACAGTGGCAAACAACCGATCGGTAATGAGGATGGCACGATCTGGGTGGTGTACAACGGCGAGATGTACAACTATCCACAGGTCCGCAGGCAACTCGAATCGAAGGGACATACCTTCCGCACGAACTCAGATACCGAAGCGATCGTGCATCTCTATGAAGACTTAGGCGAACGCTGTGTGGAACAGATCGGCGGTATGTTTGCCTTTGCACTCTGGGATGAGAATCAACAGAAGCTTTTGCTTGCCCGAGACCGCATCGGACAAAAGCCACTTTTCTACTCGCAGGATGGTGCGGACTTTTTGTTCGGGTCGGAGATCAAATCGATTCTTGCGGTTCACTCGCACAAGCCGGAGCTTGATCCACTGGCGATGCATGATTACTTATCCCTGCGCTTTATCTCTCCCCCGCGCACCATCTTCAAGCACATCCAGAAACTTCCGCCTGCCCATACCCTCACATTCCAAAACGGACAGATCACACTCCGCCGTTATTGGCAGTTGTCCTTCCGCGAGAAGTTGAAATTATCTGAATCAGAAATTCTGGAAGCGCTGCGCGAACAGATCAAACGTACCGTCGATTCACATTTACTCAGCGATGTACCCGTCGGCGCGTTCCTCAGCGGCGGACTGGATTCCAGCATGATTGTGGCCGTCCTGGCGGGGGATCTGGGACTAAAACCGCAGACCTTCTCCATCGGTGTGGAAGAAAGCGACTTCGATGAAACGCCATATGCCCGCATGGTTGCCGAACAATATGGGACAAATCATATCGAAGAGCGTGTCGCGGCGAATCTAGTCCACTCATTACCGGAGATGATCTGGCATCTAGACGAACCGTCCGACCCGATTGCAGCATGCATGTTCCAGGCGGCCAAACTGGCGTCGAAACACGTGAAGGTGGTCCTGGGTGGTGATGGAGGCGATGAACTATTTGCAGGTTTCGACCGCTATGTGGGAAATCGCTACGTCGACATGTACAGTCGCATGCCTCTGGCTCTGCGAAAGGGTATCGTGGGACCTGTCCTTGACCGCATGCCCGACAGCTTTACCTATAAGAGTCTGACACAAAAGCTGCGCTGGGTTCATCACTTATCATTGCACCAGACAGCGGCAGAACAATATGCCGAAGCAACCTGCTTCTTCCGCTTCACCCACGAAGAGAAACATGAGCTATACGGCGATCATCTCTGGAGAGAACTCGGAGACAGAAATTCCACGGTTGCCATCACCGATCCTTTCAACAACGCCGAAGCCGATGACCTGTTGGACCGGATGTTATACACCGACTTTGTCACGCGCCTGCCTGAACATTCCCTCGTCCTAACGGACCGCATGACGATGGCACATGGGCTCGAAGCACGCTCTCCGTTTCTCGATCATGAGTTGGTTGAATTCCTGGCGAAAGTTCCAGCCAACATCAAAGTGCAGCACAGCCAGCCCAAACACTTGATGCGTAAACTTGCAGCAGAGTACCTCCCTGCCCCGATCCTCAATCGCGAAAAACAAGGCTTCATGCTTCCGATCGCCTATTGGTTCCGAACCGATTTATTCCCACTGATTAGCGAAAAACTGGAGCACTCGCATTTCGTGAAGGAAGGGTTATTCAAGCGACAAACGGTTCAGCGCCTGTTGAACGAACATCGCAGCAACCGCCACGACCATCATGTGCGTTTATGGATGCTCTTAAATCTGGAACTCTGGCATCAACTTTACATCGAAGGGGTCGAGCAAGACGCACTCGTGGAGCAGCTACAGGACTTATGCCTTCCCCAATAGCCCATCTTAGCGTTGGTTACGCCATTTACCGTCATTACAGGAATAAACTACCGGAACAGCGTATTGCAGTTTGGAAGTTGCCTTTGCAGATGATCGTAGTTGCAGGACTATCCATGCTGCCCGATCTGGATGTGGTCCCTGCGATCATGTTCCGGGACATGCAGCGCTATCACAATAACTTTTCACATAGCTTTCTTTTTGCGATCCCAGTAGCTTTCCTCCTGGCAGGCATATTCAACCGGATATATCGCGTAAACTTCTGGTTGTGGTTCATCATATGCCTGTTATCCTATGATCTTCACGTTTTTATGGATGCACTGACCGCAGAACGTGGCGTGATGATGTTCTGGCCGCTTACCGAAGCCCGTTTCGCATCACCGGTTAAACTTTTTTACGGGCTGCAATGGGGACTCGGGTGGTTCAGCATCTGGCATCTGTGGACCATCTTTACAGAAGCACTTTTTGGATCGATCGTCATTCTTGCAATGAACTATTTTGACAAACGAAGAGTCCAGTCCGGCAAAGCGACTTCATCAGAGAAATAGAGGAAAAGTAATGATTGTTTTAGGAATAATTGACAGCAAACCATCCTCCGCAGCCATCCTGAAAGATGGACAAATACTCTCCGCGATCGCAGAAGAACGTCTCTGCCGCATGAAGATGGCCAGCGGCATGCCGCGCCAGGCCATCAAACAGGTGATGCTCGACGCAGGTATTACTCCCAAAGATATCGATCTTGTAGCGGTGGCACAAAAAGTAAGCGTCTTCGAACCAGAGCCGATTCCCTGGAACGGCTGGTTCGATGCAAAACACGCTGGCAAGCCGCGTCCATTTGAAAAGATCAGCGGCACACTGGCTCCCGTGGTGGGCTACATTCCCTTTGCCCAGAAAGTACATCATCAACTCAAGGATATTTTCTCGCGCAAGCGGCTTTTGCAGATCCCTGAATTATTGAAGACCGAATATGGGATCGCTGCGCCGGTCAAGTATTACGATCATCACTACTGCCATGCCACCAGTGCGTACTACACCAGCAACTATGATCTTGCACTTGTGATTACACTCGACGGCGGTGGAGACGGGTTATCAGGAAGTGTCTACAAAGGTGAACAAGGAAAGCTGACACGTCTCTCGGCAGTAGACAGCTTTAATTCGCTTGGAAATTTTTATTCTTACATTACACATCTATGCGGCTTCAAAGCAGAAAGTCACGAAGGCAAGATCACAGGTCTTGCCGCGCTGGGCAAGCCAACCTATATCAACATCCTGCGCGAATTCGTGAGCTATGCCGAACCCGGACAGATCCAATATTCCGTGCCGATGTATCATCGTTCGGCTTTGAAACAGCTCGCGGCTCGCTTACCGGTTGATTTCAACAAAGCAGATTTGGCTGCCAGCGTTCAACTGCTCCTGGAGGAGATCGGCATCCAGTTCATTCAATACTGGCTGCGCAAGACGGGCATCCGTTCGATCGCCGTAGCAGGCGGTGTGTTCTCCAATGTGAAGTTCAACCAGCATGTCCATGAATTGCCTGAAGTGGATCATTTCTTCGTGCATCCGGCCATGGATGATAGTGGATTGGCCGTCGGTGGGGCCTTCGCCGCGCTGGCAGACGAACCAGGCGCAGATCCAGCAAGCCTCTCCCAACGTTTGAAAAACGTCTACTTCGGAACCAGCTACACAGATGATGAAATTCGCCAAGCCATTGATACATTTGGATTTGAATACACCCATGAGTCCAATGTCACGGATGTCATCGCCAAACTGCTTGCTGAAGGACGCGTTGTCGCCCGTTTCACAGGCCGGATGGAATATGGGCCGCGAGCGCTGGGGCACCGATCCATTCTGTATCAGACCACCGATCCATCGATCAACGATTGGTTGAACGCACATCTGCTGCGTACAGAGTTCATGCCCTTCGCTCCAGCGACCTTGCAGGAATACGCCGATGAATGTTTTGAAGGACTGGATGGAGCGCGCGACTCGGCACGTTACATGACCATCACGTTCAACTGCACCGAGAAGATGCGCTTGCAGTCTCCAGGTGTAGTGCATGTGGATGGCACCGCCCGCCCCCAGATCCTTGACCCGGACACTGCCCCTGACTTTTACAAGATTGCCGCAGCCTATCACAAGCTGACAGGCATCCCATCTTTGATCAACACCAGCTTCAACATGCACGGTGAACCCATCGTGTGTACGCCTGACGATGCATTGCGCTCCTTCAATGAAGGCAAGCTTGATTACCTCGCCATCGGCAACTATCTTGTCGTCAACCCCGAACTGAAAAAGAACGGGAAAGCCTAGCCTTTTCCTTTGTGTACTTCGTGTGCTTTACCCAGCATTGCGGGGTTGTGTTAAACAATATGCGTATCGGCATCATGCTCCGTTCCATCGACGAAAAAGGCGGTGTAGGCGTATACACACGCAACATCGTCCGGGAACTCTTGCAGCTCGACTCCAAAAATGAATACGTCCTGTTCTACGCCAATCCCGCGAATATGGGCTTGTTCTCGCATCACGTTAATGTGCAGGAACATTGGGCAAAAGGTTCGCATAAAGCCTTTTGGGATCAGGTTGCGATTCCACGCGCCTGTCGCACCGAAAAGATCGATATTCTTTTCCATCCCAAGTTCACCGTTCCACTCTTTGCCCCCTGTAAATCGGTGATGGTGGTTCACGGCGCAGATTGGTTGATCCCTGAACAGGCACAGTTCTACAAGTGGTGGGACGTGAAATACATGCAGATAATGCTGCCGCTTTACTTCAAAAAATGTGCCGCGGTAATTTCGGTCTCGCAGGAAACCACCGACAATTTCAATCGCATCCTGAAACTACCCAAGGACAAAGTACAAACCATTTATTTCGCACCAGCTCGCCATTTCAAACGCGTGACAGATCAACAAGAACTCATGAGAGTTAAAGGGCGTTACAACCTGCCTGATCAATTCATCCTTACATTAACCAAACGTCAGGGCGACGGTCGCAAGAATTTGGGACAGGTCTTCAGAGCCTATGCCCGTTATCACACGCAGACAGAGAATCCACATAAGCTGGTGATAGGTGGCAAGGACTGTCACCTCTTCAAGGATGAATACTCGATACCCAACGATGGATACGGAAAAGATATTCTCTTTCCCGATTGGATCGATCAGGCAGACATGCCTGCGGTGTTCAGTCTGGCAAGTCTTTATTTATATCCATCCAATCTTGAAGCATTTCCCATCCCACTCACAGAAGCAATGGTCTGCGGCACACCGATCCTGACATCCAACGTCAATGGACTCAAAGAGATTGCCGGTGATGCCGCACTATTAATGGATCCTAACGACACTGAATCGATCGCAAGTGGCATTGCCCGGATCCTGTCCGACTCGGAACTGCGTGAAAGCTTGTCCTGCAAAGGCTTGGAGCGTTCACAGCGCTTTACCTGGGATCGCTGCGCGCAAGATACATTGGCACTGCTTGAGAGAGTCGCCCACAAACCGTAGTAACGACTTAAGTCGTCACTACACGTAAAACGTATGCAGGAACTTAACCTCAAACAACTTGCTTCAGGAATGATCGTGATCGTCGCTCCGCATATGGACGATGAAGCGCTCGCCTGTGGCGGGCTGATCGCTCAACTTCCATTCAAGAACCGTATTCACATTATCTACGCCACGGACGGGACAAAGTCTCCTGCTCCCATTATTGCCGGTCGCGATCAGGTCTCACCGAACCTCGATAGGATCCGCATGCAGGAATCAGTGGAGGCCATGCGTATGCTGGGAATCGCAGAACAAAACCTGCACTTCCTGTGCCTGCCCGAAGCCGGGCTCCATAAACATGGCGCTGCATTGAAGCACAAGATACAGGAGATCGTCCAATCTCTTTCACCGCAGTTCGTCTTTGTCCCGTTTCGATATGATCGGCATCTCGACCACCTGGCGGTCAACCATGCGGTCGTTTCGCTTCTTGAAGAGGGCATCTCGGGCGCACAGCTCCTGGAATACTTTGTCTATTATCGCTGGCGACTGCTTCCCCAGCGCGACATCCGTAAACACATCGAACCTCAGTTCCTCTATAAACTGGATATTTCGAGTGTCGCAGAACAGAAAAGACATGCACTGGACTGCTTCACCAGTCAGACCACAATCTATTATCCCTGGATGACGCGTCCAATCCTGACACCAATGCTACTGGATGAAGAGTGCCAGAACCCTGAGTATTTCCTGATCGCTCCTGACTCCCCATCCGGAACAGAAATTTTCTCCGGACCGACACCTTGGATTCGGCTGGCACATCGACTTGAACCTATTTTGTTGAAATGGAAATACATCGCGCTTACGCTTCTGAAACGAGTATTTCAAAACCGTGATCAATAACCAGTCCTTGAATCGACCGATCCGCGTTGTGATGTTCGGCAGCGGTCCCGAATTGAACCCCGATGCAAAGCATTTTCTCTGTAGATTGGAAGAGCATCCCGAGATCGAATTTCTTGGTGCATTCTGTCAGGCAGAGGCGCAGTCATTGAGAGCAATCTTCCTTGATCTGTCGAAGCGGCGCGGAGTACTTGCAACCCCATTATTTATTGTATGGATGTTCCATAAAGTCATGCGCTTCGTCCTTCAACCGCGTGAAGAGCTGACTCTCAGAAAAAAGTTGAAAGCAATATCTGGACGTATTCACTTTGTCAAAAACATTCATGCGTCTGAAGTGTTACAACACGTCTCTGCATTGCAGCCTGATCTGGGTCTGATTTATGGAAGTCCCATATTGAAGCCTGAGCTTTTTGAAATACCGTTGTTCGGCAGTTTGGGAATCCATCATGGTAAAGTACCTGAATATCGCGGCAATAAAACTGTCTTTTGGATGATGTACAACGGCGAGACTTGCGCAGGCGTCACCATTCAAAAGATCAACAAGGGTCTCGATACCGGCAGCATCGTCAAGAGGGGTGAGATCAAAGCCCATCGGCGAGCGTACCAGACTGTCGTCCGCGAGTTGGAGGCGTT
>Ga0190269_10000652_pt1 | contig 17447 bp, 15 predicted proteins | sample Popmic249IS_FD_133749 | JGI IMG/M metagenome (GOLD analysis project Ga0190269, IMG submission 133749) | Populus adjacent soil microbial communities from riparian zone of Blue River, Arizona, USA - 249 IS | ecosystem: Environmental > Terrestrial > Soil > Riparian zone | place: USA: Arizona... | reverse complement strand
GATGATCTCGACGACAGCGGAGTGCAGCGAGTCCGAGCTGTAGATCGGCGCGGTGCAGCCCTCGACGTAGTGCACGCTCGAGCCCTCGTCGGCGATGATCAGCGTGCGCTCGAACTGGCCCATGTTCTCGGTGTTGATCCGGAAGTAGGCCTGCAGCGGGATATCCACCTTGACGCCCGGCGGGACGTAGATGAACGAGCCGCCCGACCAGACGGCGGTGTTGAGCGCGGCGAACTTGTTGTCGCCCACGGGGATGACCGAGCCGAAGTACTCCTTGAAGAGGTCCTCGTGCTCGCGCAGCGCAGTGTCGGTGTCGAGGAACAGCACGCCCTGCGCCTCGAGGTCCTCCCGGATCTGGTGGTAGACAACCTCGCTGTTGTGCACGACGAGGCCCTCGGCGATGAAGTTGTGCGGGCCGTCGACCTCGACGTCGTAGACCGGCTCGACGCCGTGGGGCGTGATGTCGGTGACGCGGGCGAAGCCGAGGTGCTCGGTGCAGTGGGTGCGGAACGTCGCACCCTTCGCGCTGGTCGCGGAGTGGTGGTACGCGCGACGGCCGAACCGCTCCGTGCGCTTGGGGTTGCGGCACCCGAGTCGCTCGAACTGGCCGCGGATGCCCAGCCGGAACGCCGTCTGCATGATGTCGGGCTTGTTGACGAGCGGCTGCTGCCACTCCCACGGCCCGGCCGTCGGCAGACCGGCCAGCTCGGCGAGCTCCTGCGCCTGCTTGAGCAACGGCTCGTTGGCACTCGTGAGCACCACGGAGCCGGAGTCTTCCGGGCGGATGTAGCCGTCGGCGTCGACCCAGCCGCCGAGGAAGGCGAGCCGCTGCTCCTCGTCGAGCTGGTAGACCCAGTCGGGGACCCGCTTGGTGTGGGCGCCGCCAGAGAAGCCCATGGTCGTGAACCACTCGACCAGCGCGATCGAGTTGACGACGACGCGGACGTCGTCGGCCTCGATGGCGCGCAGCCCGAAGAGCTCGTCGATGACGCGGACCAGCTCGGCCCGGAGCGCGACGTCGGCGGCGGGGATGGCGAACTGCACGCGATGGGTGCGGCCGGAGGACTGCAGGCTGCCGTCGCCGATGAACAGGCCGCAGAGCCACATCAGGTCGGCGGAGGTCCACTGCGGCCCGAACGGCTCGCCCTTGCGGTCGATGCACGACGCGACGGGCTCGAAGCCGCCGAAGGTCGGAAGCCCGCGCGGGACGGCCACCAGGTCGCCCACCTGCAGCTCGGCCACGGTGCGCCACCGACGGGCGAAGCGGGAGCGCTGGCGACCCGGCTTGCGCTCGTCCGCGAGGACCAGGAACGGGTGGTTGTCGGTCGCCCGGATCTCCCGGCCGCCCACGCGGATCCGGTAGGTCTGGCGGACGTCCGTCTGGGCCGCCGCCTTGACCGGCGAGACCACGAAGCGGCCAGACTCCTCGTCGAGCGCGAAGACCTGGTCGCCCGGCTCCACCTCCTTGATCGGGACGAAGCCGCGGTTGGCAGTCCAGACCCGCGTCTCCCCCGCCAGGCACTCGTACTGCGCCGCCACGCCGGCGATGAGGCGCTGCTTCTCCGCCTCGGGGATGCCGAGCTTGTCGTAGGTGTTCTTGATGTCGGCGGGCAGCTCGTCCCAGGACGTCGCCTGCTTCTCCGTCGACCGCACGAAGTACTTGATGTTGTCGAAGTCGATGCCGGACAGGTCGGAGCCCCACGTCGGCATGGGCTTCTTGTGGAAGAGCTTGAGGCCCTTGAGGCGCAGGTCCAGCATCCAGGACGGCTCGCTCTTCTTGGCCGAGATGTCGCGGACGACGTCCTCGTTGAGGCCGCGGCGAGCGGCGGCACCGGCGGCGTCGGGGTCGGACCAGCCGAACTTGTAGGTGCCGAGACCTTCGAGCTGCTGCTCCTGGGTCGTCATGACGCGGCCTTCCTCGCTGGGGGGACAGTCGGGGGGACTGTGGGCGGGATGTAGGTGGTGCAGACGCCGTCGCCGTGGGCGATGGTCGCGAGCCGCTGCACGTGCACGTCGAGCAGCCGGCTGATGGCCGCGGTCTCGGCGTCGCACAGCTGGGGGAACTCCGCGGCCACGTGCTGGACCGGGCAGTGGTGCTGGCACAGCTGCAGCCCGGCGCCCTGGGGCGACGTACCGGCGGCGTACCCGTCGGCGCTCATCGCGGCGGCCAGCGCGGCCGGCTTGTCGTCAGCCTCGGCCACGTGCGCGTAGCGCTCGAGCAGGGCCTGCTCCTGGGCGTCGGCGAACGCGGAGCGCTGGTCGTCGGACATGAAGCGCAGCGCGGCGGTGGCCAGGTCGTCGTACCGGCTGGGCCCGGCTGCGTGGCCGGCGTCGGTCAGGGCGTAGAGGCGCGCCGGGCGACCTCTCGTCACCACCCGGCGGCGTGCCTCACGGGTGGTGACGGAGCCCTCGGCCAGCAGCGCGTCGAGGTGTCGGCGCACGGCGGCCTGGGTCAGCCCGAGCCGCTCGCCCAGGGCCGCCGTCGTGGAGGGCCCGAGCTCGAGCAGCAACGCGAGGACCCGCTCCCGCGTCCCGGAGTGCTCAGCCACGCTTTTCACAACACCAGTGTTCCCTAATTCGGTCCCACCGTCGAACCCGCCCCCGGTGACGGGTACCACGAAGGGTGCCCTTACCGGCGGGTCGCGGGCGGGCGGCCTCCTAGAGTTGCCGCGTGAACGCCGCCGCCCTCGAGGTCACCGGCCTCGTCAAGCGGTACGGCGAGCGCACCGCCGTCGACGGCCTGTCCTTCGCGGTGCGCCCGGGAACGGTCACGGCGCTGCTGGGGCCCAACGGCGCGGGCAAGACGACGACGGTCGAGTGCGCCGAGGGCTTCCGCCGCCCCGACGGCGGCAGCGTGCAGGTGCTGGGCCACGACCCGCGCGACCAGGCGGTCAAGCACCGCATCGGCGTCATGCCCCAGGCCGGCGGCGGCTACCCGGGCCTGCGTGCCGCCGAGATGCTGCGGCTGGTGGCGTCCTTCCACCGCGATCCGCACGACCCGGCTGCCCTGCTCGAGCGGCTCGGCCTGGGCGAGGTGGCCCGCACCCCGTTCCGCCGGCTGTCGGGCGGCCAGCAGCAGCGGCTGTCGCTCGCGGTGGCGATCGTGGGCCGGCCGGAGCTGGTCTTCCTCGACGAGCCCACGGCGGGCCTCGACCCCCAGGCCCGCCGGGCGACCTGGGAACTGGTCGACGCCCTGCGCCGGGACGGGGTGAGCGTCCTGCTCACGACCCACCTGCTCGACGAGGCCGAGCAGCTCGCCGACCACGTGGTCGTCGTCGACCACGGCCGGCTCGTGACGGAGGGCACCGTGGCCGAGCTGACGGCCCACGGCGCCACGGGGCAGGTGCGCTTCTGGGCCGCAGCCGGCCTCGACACGGCGTCTCTCGAGGCGTTGCTGGGCGACGGCTTCCGGGTCACGGCCGCCGACGGCGCCTACCTGGTCGAGGGACCCGTCGGCCCGAGGGTGCTGGCCGACGTGACCACCTGGTGCGCCGCGCAGGGCGTGCTCGTGCGGGAGGCGCGGGTCGAGCAGCGCACCCTGGAGGACGTGTTCCTCGACCTCACCGGGCGGCAGGTGCGGCCGTGACCGCCTGGACGCCAGGCGCGCTGGCCCCCGCCCCTGCGGCCGCGTCGCGGCGGCAGATGCTGCTGTCGCAGACGCGCGCCGAGCTCACGCTCATGCTCCGCAACGGCGAGCAGCTGCTGCTCACGCTGGTGATCCCGCTCGGCCTGCTCGTCGGCCTCACCCTGGTGCCGGCGGTCGAGGTCACGGGCAGGCGCGTGGACTTCTTCGTCCCTGGCGTGCTGGCGCTGGCCGTCATGTCGACCGCCTTCACCGGCCAGGCGATCCAGACCGGTTTCGACCGGCAGTACGGCGTGCTCAAGCGGCTCGGGGCGACGCCGCTCCCCCGGTCGGTGCTGCTCCAGGCCAAGACGCTCGCCGTCCTCACGGTGGAAGCGCTGCAGGTCGCGCTGCTCTGCGGCACAGGGCTGCTGCTCGGCTGGGAGCCGCACGGCTCGCTGCTGGGCGTGCTTCTCCTGGTGGTGCTCGGCACGGCCGCCTTCAGCGGACTCGGCCTGCTCGTGGGAGGGACGCTGCCCGGGCTGACCACGCTGGCCGTCGCCAACCTGCTCTGGTTCGTGATGCTGGCGCTGGGTGGTGTGGTCTTCCCGCTCGAGGAGTACGGCGGTGCGGCCGACGTGCTCCGGCTGCTTCCGGCGGGCGCGCTCGCCGACGGGCTGCGCGAGCTGCTGCAGCACGGCGACCTGGTCGTGCAGGACGTCCTGGCCTTGGCCGCCTGGGCGGTCGCGACGCTCGGTGCTGCCTCGCGCGCCTTCCGGTGGGAGTGACGATGACCCTCGCCCGACGGCTCGCGCTGACCACGCTCGTGCTCCAGATGGCCCTCGTGGTGACGGGCGGCGCCGTGCGGGTGACCGGCTCCGGCCTCGGCTGCGACACCTGGCCCCGCTGCACGGGCGGCTCCCTCACCAGCACCGCGGAGCAGGGCGCTCATGGCCTCATCGAGTTCGGCAACCGGGTGCTCGTCGTGGTCGTCGAGGTCGTGGCCGTCCTGCTTGTCCTCGCGGTCCGCCGCTGGGCCCGGCAGCACACCCGGCTGGCGCTCGTGCAGGCAGCCGTCGTACCGCTCCAGGCCGTGATCGGGGGCCTGCTCGTCCTGAGCGACCTGAACCCCTATGTCCTGATCCTGCACTTCCTCGCGAGCTTCCCGCTCATCCTGGCCGCAGCGGTCCTGGTACGCCGCCTGCGCCCCGGCGGCCACGACCACCCGGTGGTGCACCGGCTCTCGGCCGGTCTCGTCGCCGCCGCCGCCCTGGTGCTGGTCCTGGGCTCGCTGGTCACGGGCACCGGGCCCCACGCCGGTGACCCCAAGGTGGAGCGGCTGCCCTTCGACCCGCGCGAGATCACGCAGCTCCACGCTGACGCGGTCTTCCTGCTGGTGGGCCTCGCCCTGGCGACCCTGCTGGTGGCCTGGACCACGCCGCTCCGCAGGTGGGTCGTCGGTCTCGTCGCCCTGCTGACCGCCCAGGCCGGCCTGGGCTACTGGCAGTACTTCAACGGCGTCCCGCCGCTGGCCGTGGCGGTGCACATGGCAGGTGCGACCCTGGTCTTCGCCGGAGCCGTCTGGCTCTTCCTCAGCAGCCGCCGCGGTTCTGCGCCGGCAGACCACGTGGTGGACGTCACGGGGCTCGTCACCCGGACGTGAACTTCTGGTCACCCGTCCGCTGGTCGACTGGGTGGTCATGCGCCTCGCTCAGCCCGGCGGGGGCGGTCTCCGACGCCTGCTCGCGCACGCCCTGCTGCCTCCCGCCGCGACCCGTGCCCTGCGCCACCCTGCCTTCCGCCGCTGGGCCGGTGCCGACGCTCTGAGCATGCTCGGGAGCTGGGCCCAGGCTCTCGCCCTGTCGTGGCTGGTACTCGACCTGACGGGCTCGACGACGGCGCTCGGTCTGAGCATCGCGCTGCAGTCGCTCCCGCTGCTCCTGCTCGGCCCTTGGGGCGGTGCCGTCGCCGACCGCGTCTCGCTGCGCCCGCTGGTCGCCGCGACCCAGGGTGCGCAAGGCCTGGTCGCAGCGGGGCTCGCGCTCCTCGCGCTGACCGGTACGGCGTCCGTCGGGGTGCTCCAGGTGCTGAGCCTGCTCCTGGGCCTCGTCATGGTGGTCGACGGGCCCGCGCACGGCCTGTTCGCCCAGCAGCTCGTCCCGGAGGAGGACCTGCCGAACGCCACCGCCATCGGCTCGGTGACGAGCAGCGGCGGCCGGGTGCTCGGCATGGCGCTCGGTGGTGCGGCCGTGGCCACGGTCGGGCCGGCCGTGATGTTCGGGGCCAACGCGCTGAGCTTCGTGGTGGTCATGGCGCTGGTCCTGCGGGTGCCGGCCGCCGAGATCAGGGAGCTGCCACGGGCGACCGCCCAAGCCGGCTCCGTCAGGGCGGGCCTGCGTTACGCGCTGCTCCGGCAAGACCTCCTCGTCCTGCTGGGCCTGGTCCTGGTGACCTCCTCCCTGGGGCGCAACTTCACCGTGACGACGGCCGCCCTCGTGGACGGGCCGCTCGGCGGGGGCGCGTCCGGGTTCGCCGCCGTCTCGACCTTCTTCGCTGTAGGGGCACTGGTCGGTGGCCTGCTGGCTGCCCGCTTCCGGGCGCTCAACGTCAGGGTGGTCCTCGTCAGCGCGGGAGCTGCGGCCGCGGGTCAGGTGCTCGCTGGCGGCAGCGCCTCCCTCGTCGTCCTCGAGGCGCTGATGCTGCCCGTGGCGGCGGCCTGCGTGGTGCTCGACACGGCCGTCAGCGCTCACCTGATGACGAGCACGCCGGCCGCGATGCGCGGGCGCGTCCTGGCGCTGCGCGGTGTGGTGTCGGCGGCGGCAGCGGCCGGCGGGGCGCCGCTTCTCGGGGCTCTGGCGGACGTCGCCGGGGCGCGCTCCGCGATGTCAGGCGCTGGCGTCGTGGTCCTGGCCGCGGTGGTGGCGGCTGCCCTGGCGTTACGCCTGCTGCGCGTCCAGCGCGGTTCCTGGGCCGGCTGGCTCGGCCCGCGTCACGCGGCCGTGGCGACCGCCTGAGCGGGACCGCGGCGAGGAGCGCCACCAGCCCCACCGCCGCTGCCGAGCAGGCGAGCGGACGGGTGCGCCTGCTCGCAGCGACGATCACCGGCGGGCCCACCGGGAGACGGCGGCCGCGAAGCGGTCCGCTGCTCCCGGCGAGTGGGCGAGCATCAACGAGGGCTCCGTCACCTCGAGCTCGAGGAGCACCGGGCCCGGGAGCAGGTCCACCCGGGCGTAGAGCAGCTCGTGCCCCCAGCCCGTGACGACGTCGTGCACGGCTCGCGCCAGGTCGAGCTCGTCACGGGAGGGCTCCCGCGGCCGGATGACCTGACGACCGGGCAACGTGTCGTCGACGCCGTGCCCAGGCACGAGCAGCCGCCCCTTGCGGGCGCCGTGCGACACCACGCCGTCGAACAGCAGCACCGCCGTCTCCCCCGCGGTGTCGACCTCGGACACGTAGGGCTGCACCATCGCCACCGCCCCGCGCGCGACGAGCGACTCCACGTGCGCGGCGGCGGCCCGGTCACCGGCCTGGTACGCCGCGCTGTCGCGGGCACCTGCCGACACGGTGGGCTTCACCACGAACCGCCCGGAGGGCGGGTGCCAGCCGGTCGCGTCGTCGACGTACGTCGTCGGCACCACCGGGACACCGGCCGCTGCGAGCCGTCCCAGGTAGTGCTTGTCGGTGTTCCAGCCGACCACGTCGGCGGAGTTGGCCAGCCGCGGCACGGAGCGGGACCAGGCCAGGAACTCCTCGCGCCGCTCCCAGTAGTCCCAGGTCGAGCGGAGCACGACCAGGTCGTAGCTCCCCCAGTCCACGTCGGGGTCGTCCCAGACCCGCACCTCGTGCTGCACCCCGGCGCGTTCGAGAGCCGCCGTCAGCAGCGGACCCTCCGGGTCGAGCTCGGGGAAGGCGGCCGAGGTGGCGAGCGCGACGTGCGGCGCGAGACCCGACGTACCGGACGTCACGGTCGGGACCTCCCGCTGGTGGTGTCGCGCGTCGGGGCGACGGGGATGACGGCTTCAGGGCGCGCGCCCGTCCGCACGGGAAGGAGCGGGCGGGTGCGCGCTCTCAGCTCAGACCAGCTGGTCGACCGCAACGGCGAGGAAGAGGAGGGCGAGGTAGGTGATGGAGAAGTGGAACAGGCGCATGGGGTTGAAGGGCCCCTCGCCGCGCACCCTGGCTTCGAGCACGTGGGCCTCCCGGAGGAAGAGGGCGCCGAGGACCCCGGCCGCGACCCAGTAGACCGGGCCCGTGTCGAGGGCCAGCACCGCTGAGGTTGCGACCATCGCCCAGGAGTAGCCGACGACCCGGCGGGCCACCGTCCTCGGCGTCGCGACGACGGGCAGCATCGGGACCTGGGCCCGGGCGTAGTCGTCCTTGAACTTGATCGCGAGCGCCCAGAAGTGCGGCGGCGTCCAGAAGAAGATGACCCCGAACAGCACCACGGCCGGCCACGACAGCGAGCCGGTCACGGCGGCCCAGCCGATGAAGACCGGCATGCAGCCGGCCGCGCCGCCCCAGACGATGTTCTGGGCGGTACGCCGCTTCAGCACCATCGTGTAGACGCAGACGTAGAAGACGATCGCCGCCACGGCCAGCGCCGCGGCCAGCCAGTTCGTCGTGACGCCCAGCAGGACCGTGGCGAGGACGCCGAGCACCAGGCCGAACACGAGGGCGTTCGTCGGCGGCACCGTGTGGCGCGCCAGGGGACGGCGCGAGGTCCGCACCATGACGACGTCGATGTCGCGGTCCCACCAGCAGTTCAGGGCGTTGGCCGAACCGGCGGCGAGGGTGCCGCCCGCGAGCGTGGTGAGCACGAGCGACCAGCCCGGCCAACCGCCGGCCGCGAGGACCATGCTGGGGACCGTCGTGACCAGCAGCAGCTCGATGATGCGCGGCTTGGTGAGCGCGACGTAGGCGAGCACCGTCCCGCGCAGCCGGGCGAGAGCCGGCAGCTGCGCCGCAGCGGCCCGGCTTGGGGGCGCGTCCGCACGCGCGTCGGCCACCACGGTCACGGGCGCCACTCTACCGGGGGCCGGGGGGACGACCCGCCCCGGGCGCAGGGATAGGGTCGTGATCGCCGTCACGAGCAAGGGGAAACGTTGAGCACGCTGGAGTGGACCGACCTCGACCGCCGGGCCGTGGACGTGGCCCGCGCGCTGGCGATGGACGCCGTGGAGGCGGCCGGGAACGGCCACCCGGGCACCGCCATGAGCCTGGCGCCGGCGGCGTACCTGCTCTTCCAGCGGCACCTGCGGCACGACCCCAGCGACCCTGGCTGGACCGGGCGCGACCGCTTCGTGCTGTCCTGCGGCCACTCCAGCCTCACGCTCTACGTGCAGCTCTACCTGTCCGGCTACGGACTCACGCTCGAGGACCTGCAGCAGCTGCGCTCCTGGGGCTCGCTGACCCCGGGTCACCCCGAGCACGGCCATACGCCCGGCGTCGAGACGACCACGGGCCCGCTCGGCCAGGGCGTGGCGAACTCGGTGGGCATGGCCATGGCGGCGCGCCGCGAGCGCGGGCTGCTCGACCCGGCGGCGCCGGCCGGCGAGTCGCCGTTCGACCACCACATCTGGTGCTTCGCCTCCGACGGGGACCTCGAGGAAGGCGTCTCCGGCGAGGCGTCGTCACTCGCGGGCACGCAGCGGCTGGGCAACCTCACGCTGCTCTGGGACGACAACCACATCTCGATCGAGGACGACACCGACGTCGCGTTCACCGAGGACGTCTGCGCGCGCTACGAGGCCTACGGCTGGCACGTGCAGCGGGTGGACTGGGTCGGCGCGGACGGCAGCTACCAGGAGGACGTGGAGGCGCTCGACGCCGCGCTTCGCGCCTCGGTCGCCGAGACTGGGCGACCGTCCTTCATCGCACTCCGGACGATCATCGGCTGGCCCGCGCCGAACCTGCAGAACACCGGCAAGGCGCACGGCGCGGCGCTCGGTGGGGCCGAGGTGGCCGCCACCAAGGAGGCGCTGGGTCTGCCGGCGGACCAGGCCTTCCAGGTGCCCGACGAGGTCCTGGCCCACGCTCGGGAGGTCGTGGCGCGCGGCCGCGCGCTGCACGGCGACTGGCAGAAGGCCTACGACTCCTGGGCCGCGGCGAACCCCGACGCCAAGGCGCTGCACGACCGGCTGTGCCAGCGGGCGCTCCCCGACGGCTGGGCGGCGAACCTCCCGGTCTACCCGGCCGATGTGAAGGGCGTGGCCACCCGCAAGGCCTCGGGCGAGGTGCTGGCCGCCCTGGCGCCGGCCCTCCCGGAGCTCTGGGGCGGCAGCGCCGACCTCGCGGAGAGCAACAACACCAGCATCAAGGGCGAGCCGAGCTTCCTCCCGGAGGACCGGCAGACCCGCGAGTGGAAGGGCGGCCCCTACGGCCGGATCCACCACTTCGGCGTCCGTGAGCACGCGATGGGCGCGATCATGAACGGCATCGCCCTGCACGGCGGCACGCGCGTGTACGGCGGCACCTTCCTCGTCTTCTCCGACTACATGCGCCCCGCGGTCCGCCTGGCCGCGCTCATGAAGCTGCCCGTGACCTACGTCTGGACGCACGACTCGATCGGCCTCGGCGAGGACGGCCCGACGCACCAGCCGGTCGAGCACCTGGCCGCGCTGCGGGCGATCCCCGGCCTCGACGTCGTGCGCCCGGCCGACGCCAACGAGACCGCGGTCGCGTGGCGCACCGTCCTGGAGCACACCGACCGCCCGGCGGCGCTGTGCCTGAGCCGGCAGAACCTCCCGACGCTGGACCGCGAGGTCCTGGGCAGCGCGGAAGGCACCGCCAGGGGCGGCTACGTGCTGGCCGAGGCGAGCACCGGGCAGCCGAAGGTGCTGCTGGTCGCGACCGGCTCGGAGGTGCAGGTGGCGCTGGCCGCCCGTGACCGGCTCGAGGCGGAGGGGACGCCGACCCGCGTGGTCTCCATGCCGTGCCTGGAGTGGTTCAAGGCGCAGGACGAGGCCTACCGGCGGACCGTGCTCCCCCCGGCGGTGAAGGCCCGCGTCACCGTCGAGGCCGGCATCGCGCAGTGCTGGTGGGAGGTGCTGGGCGACCACGGCGTACCGCTGTCGCTGGAGCACTTCGGCGCCTCGGCACCCCACGCCGTCCTGTTCGAGCAGTTCGGGATCACGGCCGAGCGCGCCGTCGCCGCGGCGCATGCATCGATCTCGAAGCTGGGGGACATCAAGGGAAGTACCACCGGAAACTGAGGAGCCCACGATGAACCAGCCGCTCGCCGACCTCTCCGCCGCCGGTGTGGCGGTCTGGCTCGACGACCTGTCACGGGAGCGCCTCGTCTCCGGCAACCTCGCGGGGCTGGTCGCCGACCAGCACGTGGTCGGGGTGACGACGAACCCCACCATCTTCCAGAAGGCGATGGCCGAGGGCGACGCCTACGACGAGCAGCTCGACGAGCTGGCCCTGCGGGGCGTCTCGGTCGACGAGGCGGTGCGCATGCTGACCGCCTACGACGTGCGCTGGGCGTGCGACGTGCTGCAGCCGGTCCACGCCGCGACCGGCGGGATCGACGGGCGCGTCTCGCTCGAGGTCGACCCGCGGCTGGCCCATGACACGGAGGCCACGGTCGCCGAGGCGAAGGCGCTGTGGTGGCTGGTGAACCGGCCCAACCTGTTCATCAAGATCCCCGCCACGCTGGAAGGGCTGCCGGCCATCACGGCAGCCGTCGCGCAGGGCATCAGCGTCAACGTGACGCTGATCTTCAGCCTCCAGCGGTACGCCGCCGTCACCGACGCCTACCTCGCCGGGCTCGAGCAGGCCCACGCCGCCGGCCTCGACCTGTCGACCATCTCGTCGGTCGCGAGCTTCTTCGTCAGCCGGGTCGACACCGAGGTGGACAACCGGCTGGGCGGGGGGCACCCGCTGCGCGGCACCGCGGCCATCGCCAACGCTCGGCTCGCCCACCGCCACCACGAGCAGGTCCTCGAGACGCCGAGGTGGCAGGCGCTCGCCGCCCGGGGCGCGCGCCCGCAGCGGCCGCTCTGGGCGTCGACCGGCGTGAAGGACCCCGCCTACGACGACACCCGGTACGTCGTGGAGCTGGTCACGACCGGCACGGTGAACACGATGCCCGAGGCCACGCTGGAGGCCGTGGCGGACCACGGCGTGCTGCGTGGCGACACGGTCAGCGCCTTCCACGACGCGGCGGCCTCCGCGCTGGACGCCCTGCGGCACGAGGGCGTCGACCTCGACGACGTGGTCGAGGTGCTGGAGAAGGAGGGAGTCCAGAAGTTCGTCGACTCCTGGACCGACCTGCTCGGCTCCGTCGCGAGCTCGCTCGGCAAGCGCACCGGGTGACCGGTCGGTGACGACGGAGGTCGCCGTCCACGGCGCGGCGCTGCGCCAGGCCCAGGAGAAGGCCCTCGCCGGGCTACGGGCCGCGCACGTTGCCGACCGGCTGGCGCACCACGACGCCGGGCTCTGGGGGCCGCAGGCCCGCTCCGAGGCGGCGAACCGGCTCGGGTGGCTCGACGTCGGGGCCGTCTCGACCGGGCTGCTGGCCGACCTGGAGGTGCTGCGGGACGAGCTGCGCCCCGAGGGCGTGGACCACGTCGTGCTCTGCGGGATGGGGGGCTCCTCGCTGGCTCCCGAGGTGATCTGCGCCGCCGCCGGCGTACCGCTCACGGTGCTCGACTCGACGCACCCCGACCAGGTGCGGGGGGCTCTCGCGGCCGACCTCTCCCGCACGGTCGTCGTGGTCTCCAGCAAGAGCGGCGGCACGGTCGAGACGGACAGCCAGCGGCGGACCTTCGTCGAGGCCTTCCGCGAAGCGGGCATCGACCCTGCGTCACGGCTCGTGGTGGTCACGGACCCCGGCTCGCCGCTCGAGCAGACCGCCCGCCGGGAGGGTTGCCGCGCCGTCTTCCTGGCCGACCCAAGCGTGGGCGGACGCTACAGCGCGCTGACGGCTTTCGGCCTGGTGCCCTCGGCCCTCGCAGGTGCGGACATCGCCGCGCTGCTCGAGCAGGCAGGGCCGGTGCTCGCGACGCTGGGCGACGACGACTGCGTGGGGCTGGCCCTGGGCGCCGCCCTCGGCGCGGCCGCCACGCAGCTGGGCCGCGACAAGCTCCTGCTGGACGGGACCGGCAGCGAGCTCGCCGGTTTCGGCGACTGGGCGGAACAGCTCGTCGCCGAGTCCACCGGCAAGCAGGGCACCGGTGTTCTCCCCGTCGTGGTCGCCGACGGCGCCCCGGAGCTCCGCCGGCCCGCCGAGGACGTCCACGTCGTGCGCCTCGCCGGACCCGCGCCCGCGGACGGGACCCTCGTGACCGGTCCGCTCGGGGCGCAGCTCGTGACCTGGGAGTACGCGGTGGCGGTCGCGGGACGCCTGCTCGGCATCAACCCCTTCGACCAGCCGGACGTGGAGAGCGCGAAGTCCGCTGCGCGGGGCCTGCTCGAACGGACACCCCCACCTGAGCCGGCCGCGCTGGTCGACGGGGCGGTCGAGGTGCGTGGCACCCCCGGGCTGCTCGACGGGGTGACCGATCTCGGCGGCGCGGTCGAGCGGCTGCTCGACCAGGTGCCCGAGCGCGGCTACCTCGCGGTGATGGCCTACCTCGACCGCCACCGTGACATCGCTCTGGCGGAGGTCCGCACGCCGCTGGCAACCCGGTGCGAGCGGCCGGTCACCTTCGGCTGGGGCCCGCGGTTCCTGCACTCCACGGGGCAGTACCACAAGGGCGGCCCCCCGGTCGGCGCCTTCCTGCAGGTGACCGGCGCCGTCTCCCGCGATCTGCCGGTGCCCGGCCGCCCCTTCACCTACGGTGACCTCGTGAGCGCACAGGCCGCGGGGGACGCACGGGTCCTGGCCGAGCACGGCCGTCCGGTCCTGCGGCTGCACCTGCGTGCGCCCGAGGGGCTGGAGCAGCTCCTCGAGGCGCTGCAGTGACAGGGGCAGCGCCAAGGGCGGTGACCAACCCGCTGCGCGACCCCCGGGACCGGCGGCTGCCCCGCGTCCCGGGGCCCTGCGCGCTCGTCGTGTTCGGCGTCACGGGGGACCTGGCCCGCAAGAAGCTCATCCCGGCCGTCTACGACCTCGCCAACCGCGGTCTGCTGCCGCCTGGCTTCGTGCTGCTCGGGTTCGCCCGGCGCGACTGGGGCGACGGCGACTTCGAGCAGCTCGCCCGGAAGGCCGCGCAGGAGGGCGCCCGCACGGAGTTCCGCGACGACGTCTGGCAGCGGATCGCCGAGGCCACCAAGTTCGTGCCCGGCTCGTTCGACGACGGCGAGGCCTTCGACCGGCTGGCCAAGGAGCTCGACGAGCTCGCGGTCACGCACGGCACCGGGGGCAACGCCGCCTTCTACCTGTCCATCCCCCCGAGCACCTTCCCCGTCGTCCTCGAGCAGATGCGGCGCACCGGCATGGCTGACAACGCCGCCACCGGCGCCTGGCGCCGGGTCGTGGTGGAGAAGCCGTTCGGTCACGACCTGGCGAGCAGCCAGGAGCTCAACCGGCTGGTCGACGACGTCTTCACGGCCCCCGACGTCTTCCGGATCGACCACTACCTCGGCAAGGAGACGGTCCAGAACCTGCTGGCGCTGCGCTTCGCCAACGAGCTCTTCGAGCCGATCTGGAGCCGGCACCACATCGACTCGGTGCAGATCACCATGGCCGAAGACGTCGGCATCGGGTCGCGAGCGGGCTTCTACGAGGGGACCGGCGCAGCCCGCGACGTGCTGCAGAACCACCTGCTCCAGCTGCTGGCGCTGACCGCGATGGACGAGCCCGTGAACTTCGACGCCGAGTCCCTGCGCACCGAGAAGCTCAAGGTGCTCGGTGCCATCGCGCTGCCCAAGGACCTTCGCTCCTACGCCGTGCGCGGGCAGTACACCCAGGGCTGGCTCGCCGGGCAGCGGGTGCCGGCGTACCAGTCCGAGGAGGGCGTGGCTCCCGGCTCGACCACCGAGACCTACGCCGCCCTGCGGCTCGACGTCGAGACCCGGCGCTGGGCCGGCGTCCCCTTCTACCTGCGCACCGGCAAGCGGCTGCCCCGCCGGGTGACCGAGATCGCCGTGGTCTTCAAGCGGGCGCCGCACCTGCCGTTCTCCGGCAGCGACGTGAGCGACCTCGGCCAGAACCAGCTCGTCGTCCGGGTGCAGCCCGACGAAGGGGTGACGCTGCGCTTCGGCTCGAAGGTGCCCGGCACGACGATGGAGGTCCGCGACGTCGCCATGGACTTCTCCTACGGCGAGGCCTTCACCGAGAACTCGCCCGAGGCCTACGAGCGGCTGCTGCTCGACGTCCTGATCGGGGACGCCTCGCTCTTCCCCCGCAACGAGGAGGTCGAGCAGTCCTGGCGCGTCGTGGACCCGGTCGAGGCGCTCTGGGCGGAGGGCGGCAAACCCGAGCTCTACCGGGCGGGCGAGTGGGGCCCGGCGGCCGCGGAGGCGATGCTGGCCCGTGACGGCCGGGTGTGGAGGCGACCGTGACCACCCTCTGGGACACGACCGGCTCCTCCGTCGTCCGGGCGCTCGCCGCGGCGCGCCACCACACCGGGTCCGTGTCGTCCGGTCTCGCCCTGACGCTCGTCGCCGTGACCGACGGCAACCTGGTCGCGGAGGCCGAGCAGGCGGCGACGGCAGCCGCGGCGCAGCACCCCTGCCGGCTCCTCCTCGTGGTGCGGCACGCGCTGTCGGCACCCCAGGCGAGGCTCGATGCGGAGGTGTCCGTCGGCGGGCGGCTCGGCCCCGGCGAGGCGGTCATGCTGCACATGCACGGCCGGCTGACGCTGCACCCGGAGTCGGTCGTGCTCCCCCTCCTCGCGCCGGACGCCCCCGTGGTGACCTGGTGGTTCGGGCCCCCGCCGACCCGGATCGCCATGGACCCGCTGGGGACGCTCGCCGACCGCCGGATCACCGACGCCAGCCGCGACCCCGAACCGATCGAGGCCGTCCGGATGCGGGCGGTCGACTACGCGCCCGGTGACACCGACCTGGCCTGGACCCGGGTGACCATGTGGCGCAGCCTGTGCGCCTCCGCGTTCGACTCGCTCGCGGGCGACGTCCGGGCGCTCGCGGTCTCCGGCGAAGCGCGCAACCCCAGCCGGGCGCTGCTGGCCGGCTGGCTGCAGGCCAAGCTCGGCGTCCAGGTCGCGCTCGAGGACACCCCCGGCCCCGGCATCACGGGCGTCAGGATGGCGGTCGGCGACAGCGAGGTCCGGGTCACCCGCACCGACGGGCGGACCGCCGTGCTGCACCGCACCGGGCAGCCCGACCGCGTCATGCCGCTCCCCCGGCGGCAGCTGTCGGAGCTGCTCACCGAGGAGCTGCGCCGGCTCGACCCCGACGAGGTCTACGCCGAGGCGCTCGCCACCGTCACCGGGGTGAGCGGGCTGGAGGAGCGGTCCGCTCGCCGTACGTTCGTCTGGTTCGACCCTGCCGACCCCGGGAGCGTGGCATGACCCCGACCGTCGTGGTGCACCGCGACCCCGAGGCGCTCGCGCACGCGACCGCGGACCGCCTCGTGACCGCCCTCGTGGAGGCCCAGGCGGAACGCCGCAGCGCCTCCCTCGTCCTGGCGGGCGGGACGGTGGCCGTCGCGACGCTGGCGGCGGTCGCGCGGTCACCGCGGCGTACCGACGTCGACTGGCGCCAGGTCGACGTCTGGTGGGGCGACGAGCGGTACGTCGAGCGGGGCAGCTCCGAGCGGAACGAGCGGCAGGCCCGCGAGGCGCTGCTCGACCACGTCGACGTCGACCCGGCGCGCGTGCACCCGATGGGCGCTCTGGACGGCGCGGACGGCGACGACGTGGACGCCGCTGCGGCGCGTTACGCCGCCGAGCTGGCTGCGGCCGCGCCACACGGGCAGGGCGTCCCGGTCTTCGACGTGGTCCTGCTCGGGATGGGATCCGACGGCCACACCGCCTCGATCTTCCCCGAGTCGCCCGCCGCCCACGACGAGCGGCCGGTGACCGGCGTGCACGGCAGCCCGAAGCCGCCGCCGACCCGTCTGACCCTCGGCTTCTCCGCCCTGTGCTCGGCGCACGAGGTGTGGCTGCTGGCAGCCGGCCAGGAGAAGGCGTTCGCGGTCGCGCTGGGCCTCTCCGGCGCCGGCCGGGTCCAGCTCCCCGCCGTCGGGGTGCAGGGACGCCGTCAGACGCTGTGGCTGCTGGACGAGGCGGCTGCGGGCGACCTCCCGCCGACGCTGCGCCGGCTCTGACCGGCTGCTGCGGGGCCTACTTGCCGCGCAGGCGCTGCAGCGCCTCCTGCAGGATGGCCTCGCCGTCGGCCTCGTTGCGCCGCTCGCGGACGTACGCGAGGTGCGTCTTGTAGGGCTCGGTCTTCGGCGGGGCCGGCGGGTTGTCCTTCTCCCGGCCGGCGGGGAAGCCGCACCGCGGGCAGTCCCAGGTGTCGGGCACCTGGGCCTCCTCGGCGAAGGAGGGCCGCGTCTCGTGCCCGTTGGCGCACCAGAAGGAGACCCGGATGCGCGGTGCTGCCTCGCCCCGCTCCGCCTCGCCCATCGGGCCGGCGCCTACCCGGCTACCACGGATGGCGTTGCCGCCTGCCACATTCGCTCCCGACGTCCGACGTGCTGCACTGACCCGCTGGAGTCTACGGGGTCGGCGTCAGCCGGTCTGCTTGAGCAGCAGGCCGAGGGCGATGATGGAGACGAACCACACCAAGCCGCAGACGATCGTCAGGCGGTCGAGGTTCTTCTCCACGACGGCGCTGCCGCCCAGCGACGAGGACACTCCGCCGCCGAACATCGACGACAGGCCACCGCCCTTTCCCTTGTGCAGCAGCACGAGGACGACGAGCAGGACGCTGGTGAGGACCAGGAGGAAGGACAGGAAGCCGATCATCAGACGATCACGCGCTCCTCGGGGAAGTGGCAGGCCACCTCGTGGCCGGGGGTGAGCTCGACCAG
>Ga0190269_10000651_pt1 | contig 17478 bp, 18 predicted proteins | sample Popmic249IS_FD_133749 | JGI IMG/M metagenome (GOLD analysis project Ga0190269, IMG submission 133749) | Populus adjacent soil microbial communities from riparian zone of Blue River, Arizona, USA - 249 IS | ecosystem: Environmental > Terrestrial > Soil > Riparian zone | place: USA: Arizona... | reverse complement strand
CGAGCGTGCGATGGCGCTGCTGCGCCGCGGGGACCTCAGCGTCACCGACGTGTGCTTCGAAGTCGGGTGCGCGTCGCTGGGCACGTTCAGCACGCGCTTCACCGAGCTGGTCGGCGTACCCCCGAGCACGTACCGGCGCCGGGCCGCGGAGAACACGGACGGCGTCGCGACCGTGGGCCTGCCCTCGTGCGTGGCGAAGCAGGTCACCCGGCCGGTCAGGAATCGAGAAGCACACCGCACCGCGCCGCAACTAGCGTGACCGGCATGGACATCACCATTCACCAGACGTACCTGCCCCAGAACGACCCGGAGGCCGCGCTGGCCTTCTACCGCGACACGCTCGGCTTCGAGGTGCGCAACGACGTGGGCTACGGCGGCATGCGCTGGCTCACGGTCGGACCCGCCGGTCAGCCCGACACGTCGATCGTCCTGCACCCGCCCGCCGCCGATCCCGGCATCACCGAGGACGAGCGGCGCGTCATCACCGAGATGATGGCGAAAGGCACGTACGCCGGCATCAACCTGGCGACGAAGGACCTCGACGAGCTGTTCGAGCGACTCCAGGCCGGCGACGCCGAAATCGTCCAGGAGCCGACCGAGCACCCCTACGGCGTCCGCGACTTCGCGCTCCGCGATCCGGCGGGCAACCTGATCCGGGTCCAGCAGCTGCGCTGAGCCGCAGACCGCGGCCGGCGAGCGCAGCCGGGCACGCCGGTCAGATCAGCGTGTTCGCCGGGTCCGGGCCGACGCCGGTCACCAGGTAGGCGCCGAGCGCCAGCTCCTTGAGCCGGGCCGGGTCGTGCAGCGTGTGGGTGCGCGCGTTGCGCCAGTGCCGGTCGAGACCGTGGCCGCGGTCGGCCGCGCTCGACCCGGCGAAGTCGAAGATCCGGGTCGCCACGTCCAGCGCGACCCGGCCGGCGAACGCCTTCACCGCCGCCACCTCCAGCCTGGCGTGCGTGACGTCGTGCGGGTCGCCGGACGCATCGGCGGCGTCCACCGCCCGCGCCGCCGAGACGAGGAACGCCTCCGCGGCGCGGACGTCGATCTCCAGCTCACCGGCGAGCCGGATGAGCTGCTGGTCGTCGATCGCGCGGTCGACGCCGGAGCCGTGCGCCGGCCGGGCCCGCTCGCGCAGGAACTCCACCCCGTCGCGCAGTGCGCCGCGGGCGATGCCGACCTCGAGCGCCGCGTGGATGATCTGGCCGAACGCGGAGAACGTGGTGCCAGCCAGCGTGCGGAACGGCTGCCGGAAGACGGTGTCGGGCGCCACGACGACGTCGGTGAGCACGGTCGTGCCGCTGAACGTCGCCCGCTGACCGAACGCGTTCCAGTCCTGCTCCACCACGACGCCGGGGGTCTCCCGCCGGACGTAGGCCACCGACACCTCGTCCAGCTCGTCCTTGGCGAACACCGGGATCCACTGGGCGGTCAGCGCGCCGGTCGAGTAGTACTTGCGGCCGTTGAGCAGGTAGTGGTCGCCGTCCGGGACGAGCCGGGTCCGGTAGTCACGGGAGGTCTTCGTGCCGCGCTCGGAGAGCGCGTTGCCCAGCCTCGCGCCGGCCAGGAACTCCCGCACGAAGAACGCGATCTGCCGGGGCTCCCCGGCGCGCAGCACCAGGTCGGCGAAGGCCACGTGGTTCTGCGGGATCTGCGCGACGGCAGGGTCGGCGGTCGCGAGCACCCGGAACACCTCGGCGACGGTCGCGGTGCTGACCCCGGCGCCGCCGTACTCCGCGGGCACGCGCATGCCGAGCAGGCCGGTGCGAGCCAGCACCTCGAGCTCGGCGTAGGGCAGGGCCCCCGTCGCGTCGCGCTCGACGGCCCCTTCGCGGAGCACGTCGGCGAACGCGGTCGCCGCCCGCACCGCGTCCTCGTCGTCGATCAGGACGTGCACCGCAGCATCGCTCACCCGCGGAACCTTACCGAGGCGGGGGCCATCGGCAGAATGGTCAGATGAGCGCCGACACCGTGCTGGTCGTCCTCCGCGGCAACTCCGGCTCCGGGAAGAGCAGCGTCGCCAGGGAGCTGCGGCGCCGCCACGGCCGCGGCTGCGCGCTGATCGAGCAGGACCACTTCCGCCGCGTCGTGCTGCGGGAGCACGACGTCGCGGGCGGCTTGGCGCCGCTGCTGATCGCGCAGACCGCGCGCACCGCGCTCGACCACGGCTACTCGGTCGTCGTCGAGGGCATCCTCACCGCCGCCCGCTACCGGGACGCCCTGATCGGGCTGGCGGCGGACCACCGCGGCCGCACGGCGTTCTTCTGGTTCGACGTCAGCTTCGAGGAGACCTGCCGTCGGCACGCCACCCGGCCCCTGTCCGCGATCCTGTCCACCGACGAGATGAGGGGCTGGTACGACCCATCGGACCTGCTCGGGGCAGCGAACGAGCACGTCGTGCCGGAGGCGTACACGCTGGAGGAGACCGTGGCGTTCGTCGCGGCCACCAGCGGCCTGCCGCAGGACGGCCGCGAGGAGGACTACCTGCCGCTCCGGCCTACCGGGCCGGTCCCGTAGGCGAGCCGGGCTCCGCCGCAGCGACGGCCCGGCCGACGTCCGCCCGACGGTGGCTCCGCCGGTGCGGGCCGGATCCCTGCGGTGCGGCCGAGCTCAGGGGCCGGGGGCGCACGACCGTGCCGATCAGGTTCCTGGTGAAGTAGTACCCGAGCTGCCGTGAGTCCCCCCCGGCGGGATTGTCCCCGAGGACCACCAGGCACCCGTCGGGAACCGTGGGCTCCGGGGCGTCGCGCAGGCTGGGCACCCGGTCCCGCGGCACGGGATCACCGGGCACCGCCGCTACCCGCTTGATCACCAGGAACGGGTCGCGCAGCGTCGGCGGCGGGCCGGGCAGCTTGCCCGCGCGGACGACGACGACCTCACCCTGGCGGACACCGGCGTCCCGGCGACGCCGCACCAGGACCCGGTCGCCCTCCGCATAGGTCGGCTCCATGCTGGATCCGGTGATCCTGACGACGACGAGGTTCCGGCGGACCCACCCGCCTGCGACCAGGAGACCGGCGCCCGCCAGCGCCGCGGCGGCGACCACGATCACGACATCACCCGCTCTTCCACCGGGTCCTCCAGGTAGCCGGACGCCTGGAGCGCGAAGAGCTGGGCGTAGGTGCCCCCGGTCTCCTGCAGCTCCGCGTGCGTTCCCTGCTCGGCCAGCGCCCCGTCGTCGAGCACCAGGATGCGGTCGGCGTCCCGGATCGAGCCCATCCGGTGGGAGATGAGCACGCTGGTGCGGCCCTGGCGGTGCCGGCGCAAGCTCTCGTGGATCCGGTACTCGGCCTCGGCGTCCAGGCCCGCGGACGGCTCGTCGAGGATCATCAGGTCGCGCCGGTCGCGCATGAACGCCCGGGCCACCGCCAGCCGCTGCCACTGGCCACCGGAGAGCACGACGCCGGTCGTCGGGTCCTCCCGGTCGGCCTCGGTCATGAACGTCCGGGACAGCAAGGTCCGGTAACCGGCGGGCAGACCGGTCAGCTCGTCGTCGATGTCGGCGCGGCGGGCCGCGGCCCGGATGCGCTCCTGGTCGTCGATGCCGGTCACGTCGCCGACCCCGATGTTCTCGGCGGCGGTCAGGTCGTACTCCACGAAGTCCTGGAACACCGCGGTGATCCGCTCGCGCAGGGACGCGGGATCGAACTCCCGGACGTCGACGCCGTCCCAGTAGACAGCGCCCCGCTCCGGGTCGTAGAAGCGGCACAGCAGCTTGATCAGCGTGCTCTTGCCCGAGCCGTTCCGGCCGACGATCGCGGTCGCCTGCCCCTGCGGGATCGTCAGGCTGACCCCGCGCAACGCCCAGGGCGCGTCCGGGCCGTAGCGGAACCAGACGTCGCGGAGCTCGATTCCCCGGCGCAGCGGCGGCGCCTCGCGGGGCGTCGCGGCCAGCGGGAGGTCGGTCGGCACGGTCACGACGTGGCGGAAATGGTCGAACATGAGGAACCGCTGGTGCAGCAGCGTGGACTCGCCGATCGCGGTCGACAGCGCGTTCTGCACTCCCGCGGTCGCACCGATGAACAGCGCGACGTCGCCGATGGACAGGTCACCGTGGCGGGCCGAGCGGATCACCCACACCAGGCCACCGCCGGCCACCGCCGCCCCGATCAGCGCCAGGCCGCCCTGCACCACCAGCTCGCGACGGTCGACGGCGCGGCGCGCGACGTCGGCCTTGCGGCGCTCGGTGAGCATCCGGTCCCGCAGGAAACCGGCGATGCCGAACAGCCGGGTCTCCTTCGCCGCGTTGGCGCGCAGCAGCAGCTCGCGGTAGAACAGCTCGCGTCGCTCGACCGGGCTGATGCTGAACGTCATGTCGGCCCGTCGCCGGGAGAGCGCCAGCTCGGCCAGGAGCACGGGCACCGCCGCCGCCACCACCACGACCGCCATCACCGGGCTGATCACGATCAGCGACACCAGGAAGCCGGCGAGCGCGAGCAGCGAGCGGAGGACGCCGAAGCCACCGCCGACGATGTCGGCCGGTCCGCGTTCGGAGATCACGGCCATCCGGAGCCGGTCGAGGAACTCCGGGTCCTCGAAGCGCGCCAGCCCGATCAGCCGGCCCACCGCGCGGTGCAGCCGGTCGGTACCGGCCATGCTCGACGCCCGCTCCAGCTCCGCCCGGACGTACTGCTCCACCTGCGGGATCGTGGCCACCGCCACCCCGGAGAGCGCCAGCCCGACGGCGAGGAACACCAGCACACCGGCCGACGAACCAGTGACGATCTCGTCGAGCACGCTCCGCGTCAGCCAGGTGATGCCGACCGGAGCGGCCGCGCCGGCCGCGGCGGCGACCGCCAGGAGCAGCACGTTCTTCCGGGATGAGCGCCAGGCCAGCGCGAGCGCCATCGCACCGGCCGCGCGCACCGACGCCCTGGGTGCCGGCTCGTCGACGGGCGGCACGGCACCGGACTGGAGGGCACCGGGTGGCGGGCTCATGCGACCGGGACCGGCAGCGCGGTGACGCCAGGGCCGCTCCACTCGATGCGGCCTTCGGCGTCGACGAGCACGACGGCGGGGAACGACGTGACCCCGAACGCGGACACGAGCCCGCTCGCCCCGCGCGGCTCGACGACCACCCGAGCGCCCGGTGCGAGGCGGGCGAGCATCGGAGCCGCCGCCTCCGGCGTCCCCTCGACGACCGCGACCACCCGGGAGGCGCCGCCGGGGAAGACGCGTGCGGCGTCGGCGAACGCCGGGACGGCCTCCTCGCACGGCGGGCACCCCGGGCTGAAGAAGCCCACCAGCGTGACGGCGCCCAGCGCGTCGCGGGAGACGAGCGTGTCGTCGGTCGCGGAGCCGGTGAAATCGGTGACGACGGCGCCGACCGGTGGCAGCTCGCCGTGCAGGCCGTGGGGTGCGGCGCCGGGATGCTCGGCGATCCGGCGGAGCCGGCGGATCACCCCGACGGTGAGCAGCAGGTTCAGCAGACCCAGCACACCGACCGCGAGAACGGCGGCGACGAGATACGGCACGTGGGGATCCTCTCCGTCGCGCGACCGCGCCCGGCCGGGGTGCCGGCCGGAGAGGAGATCCGCGACGTCGTCGAAGGAGATCGTGAGCACGGCGGGCGCGAGCGCGTCGCCGGGCCGGAGTCCGGCCCGGCGACGCTCGAGCAACCTCAGCAGCTACCGCAGCCGGAGCAGACCTTCTCGTAGGTGCCGTTGGAGTTCTGCCGCCAGGCGCACAGCCGCGCACGGGTGCTGCTGCAGCTCTCGCAGAAGTACGGCGAGGCCGCGGCGGTGGTGGTGGGGACGAACATGGACAACAGGCGGTCGGCCATGCGGCCGGCAGCTCGGGTCATGGTGGGCTCCCTCGATCGATCCGTTGGTCGAGCGAGGTCACCGTAAACTGCGGCCTACCCGTTGATCAAAGGGCAAACCCGCAGGTCAAAGCCGTCTCTACACGTTCTCTACGCGCGTTCTACGTCTCGTCGCCGCAGCCGGGTGGGCGCTCCCTACGGTGGAGCCATGGACGACGAGCTCCGCGCGCAACTGGACGACCTCTACGCCGACGGCCACCGGCACGACGCGACGCGGCCCGACCGGCTGCACCGCCGCCGCAATCTCGAGCCGGACACCGCCGAACTGCTGGCGACGCTGGTCCGGGCCGCGCTCGCCCGGCGCGTGGTGGAGATCGGCACGTCCAACGGGTACTCCACGATCTGGCTCGCCGACGCCGTGCGGGACACCGGCGGCCACGTCGACACGGTGGACGTCGAGGAGTGGCCGGGCCTGGCGGAGAACCTGAGCCGGACCGGCGTACGCGAGCTGGTCACCGTCCACCGCGCCGACGGTGGCAGCTACCTGGCCGGGCTCCCCGACGACGGCGTCGACCTGCTGTTCCTCGACGCCGAGCGCGTCGAGTACCCGGGGTGGTGGCCGCACCCGATCCGCGTGCTGCGCCCCGGTGGGCTGCTCGCGATCGACAACGTCCTCTCCCACCCCGGGGAGGTCGCCGAGTTCCTCGCGCTGATCGAAGCCGACGACCGCGGTCTCCTCACGACCGTGCGGGTGGGCAAGGGCCTGTCCCTGGCCTGGCGGCGCCCCACCTGAGCGGCGCTCCGCAAACGCACCCGGGCGGCACCCGGAAGACGGCCCGTCGGACCCGATCCGGTTGTCGGCTCGCCCTCGGAGAGCCCTTACCCGGGAGAGGACGACGATGACGCGCTACCGCACCGCCGCGGGGCTGCTCGCCTGCCTGGTCGTCGCCGGTGCGCTCGCCGCAGGGGACCACGTCGTCCTCGCCCAGGGTCTGACCTACGCCGCGGTCGGCGTCCTGATCGCGCTGCCTGCCCGCCGGCTGCCCCGGCGGGACCAGCTGCCCTGGTGGCTGTTCGCGGCCGCCGCCCTCTCCCTCAGCGCGAGCGCGCTGGTCGCCCCGGTCACCGGCGGCCGGCTGAGCGCGACGGGCTCGCAGGTGCTCGCCGCCGCCACCGCGCTGCTGTTCTTCGCCACCAACACCGCCGGCATGATCGTGCTGATCCGCCGGTGGGGCATCGTGCGCGACGGTGCCGCGCTGATCGAGTCGGCCGCGGTCGTCGTCGGCCTGGGCCTGATCGCGTGGGTGTACGCGGTCGCGCCTGCCGTGGGAGCCGGTGACCGGCTGTCGTTCGTCGGGACGAACCTGATCGAGATCACGCTGGCGGTGCTGATCATGCGCGGCGGTGCCCGCACCGTCGTCGCCGCACGCTTGCTCACCGCCGCGACGCTCGTCGGGTTCACCGGGTCGTTCCTCTATCTGGCGCTCGACGTGCCGATGGGGTCGGACTCACCGGCGGCGTGGGCGAGCAACACGCTGTGGACGCTCTCGGTCATGCTCTACGCGGTCGCCGCCAGGCACCCGAGCGCCGCCCACCTGGGGCGCCCGGCCGACGCCGGAGCCGCGCGCTCGTTCACCACGGTCGCGATGCTGGCGCTGGCGGCGCTCCTGCCGCCGGCGATCCTGCTGGCCCAGGCCGCGCAGGGCCGGGTGACCGCCGCGGTTCCGGCCGCCGCCGCGTCGGCGGTGCTCGTCCTCCTGCTCGTGCTGCGGGTCGGCCAGCTCCTGCGCGACGTCCGGCGGCAGGCGGCCCAGCTGCACGCGCTCGCCCACCGCGACGAGCTGACATCGCTGCCCAACCGCCGGGCCTGGCACGAGGCGGCGGCGAGCCTGGCCACCGATCCGCCGACCGAGGCACCCGCGGCGGCGGTGGCCCTGCTCGACCTGGACCGTTTCAAGCTGTTCAACGACACCCACGGACATGCCGCGGGCGACGAACTGCTGCGCGCGGCGGGCGAGGCCTGGCGTGGCTGTCTGCGCCCCGACGACGTCCTGGCCCGCTACGGCGGTGAGGAGTTCGTCATGCTGATCCCGTCGCCGGACCTGAACGTCGCCCGGGGCATCGTCGAGCGCCTGCAGCTGGCGACCCCCTCGTCGCAGAGCTTCTCCGCCGGCCTGGCCCGCTGGGAGTTCGGCGAGCCGGTCGAGGCCGCGATCGCCCGGGCCGACGAGGCGCTCTACCGCGCCAAGGCCGACGGCCGCCGCCGCATCTACACCGCACGCACACCCTAGCGGGTTCGGGCCGCGCCGCGGCGGGTCGCTACGGCCGCTATAGTCGCGCCGACCAGCCGATCCACCAGGGAGTCCCAGTTGCTGCGCCGCTACGCCGCCGTTGGTGCGGCCTCCCTGCTGTTACTCGCCGGGTGCAGCAACGGCGAGGACGGCGACCCCCGGCCCTCCCCCTCGCCGTCCGCGTCGAAGTCCGCCGCTCCCAGCGCGTCCGCGCGACCGGCGTTCGATCCACCGACCCGGTTCGCGCCGCAGGGCGCGGCGCTGCCCGCGGAGGCGAGCGAGAACAAGATCAGCCTCGGCGGCACGAACACCGAGCCGCTCCCGGTCACCCTGCACCGCACGACGGCCTACGTCGCGTCCACCGCGTCGCTGCTGGCGGTGGAGACCGACACCGGTCGTACGCTGGCCACGATCACCCCGAAGCTGGGTAAGCCCGAGGCGACGACCGACAGCCCCTGGGTCGGCAGCAACCCCGCCGAGGCCCCGGTTCTCTGGACCGACAACGGCCGCGCGACGATCGTGGCGACGTTCGTCGTCGAGCGTCCGGCCACCGGGACGCAGAAGGCCGGTCGCGCGGTCGAGGTCGTCGCGGTCGACGCCGAGTCGGCCAAGACGCTCTGGACCGCCGAGGTGGCGGTGCCGCCCGGCCTCGACCAGGGCTACGCCGGGCTCGCGGCCAACCCGATCGGCGTCGACGGCACGACGCTGGCGGTCGGGGTCAGCTACCAGGACAACGAGGGCGTCATCGCCGTCGACCTGGCGTCCCGGCGCGCGCTCTGGTCGCGTGCCGACTTCCGGCCGGGCGTGGTCGCCTCCGGGGTGGTCGTCGGGGCCACCGGCGACCCGGTGGCCGACAAGTCGTCGGTCGTCGCGCTGAACCTCGCCGACGGCAAGCAGCGGTGGACGGCGCTGCCCGACTCCCAGCAGCTGACCGTGTCCACGGTCGGCCCCACCGTGCTGATCGCGGCCGGGAAGAGCTACTCCGGCCAGCAGAGTCTGGTCGCGTTCCTGGACGTGGCCACCGGGAAGGTCCGGGAGCAGTCGACGGCCGACTACACCGGGGTGCGGTGCCGGTTCGACGGCAAGGACGTGACGGTCTGCGCCAAGAGCGGCTGGGCGGCCGGGCTCGACGCCGTCTCCGCCAAGGTGCTGTGGGAGCTGCCCGACCAGGCCGACACGCGGGTGGCGCCGCAGGTCACCGCCGTCTGGCACGGTGCGGTGTACGGCACCACCGACAACGGGCCGGTCGTGCTCGACGCCCGCTCCGGGCAGGACCGGGAGGTATCGCCCGGTCTCGCGCCGATGGTCGTGAACGAGTACGTCGGGATCGGACAGCCGCCGACCGGCGGTGGCTCCGGTGTCCGGTCCTACCGGGCGACGAAGTGACGCGCGGGCGCTGACCGGAGGCCGGGCTCCCCGGTGGGGACGTGGAGATCTCCGCCGGTGGTTCGGCCAGCGCCGACCCGACTCGGGAACGCGCTCGTCCGCCTGCGGTAGCACCGGTCTACTACGCCCGCGGTAGGACGAAGGGCGATTCGCGCCTAGCCGAAGGTACTCCCGCAGCAGTAGCCGGATTACCACTTCCGGCAGACGCGCCGGACCCCCCGGGACCAATAGCGTTCCGGGCATGGAGCTGACCGGGAACCTCGCGATCGCCGTCGCACTCTGCGTGGTGTCGGCGGTGGCGTACGCCGGCGCCGCCCTGCTGCAGGAGCGCGTGGCCGAGCAGCCGTTACGGAGGCTGCTCCGTAGCGGGCCCTGGTGGCTGGCCCTCGCCTGCAACGGCCTCGCCGCCGGCCTCCACGTGCTGGCGCTGCGCTACGGCCCGCCGCTGCTCGTCCAGGCCCTCGGCGTCCTGACGCTCCTCTTCGCGGTCCCGCTCACGGCGTTCGTGCAGCGCCGCCCCGCCGATCGCACGCAGAGCGCGGCGGCGGTCATGACCGCCCTCGGCCTCGGCGTCCTGCTGACGCTCATCGGCACCTCCGCGGCCACGGCGCTCTCCGGCGGCCGGCTCGCCACCCTGCTGGTCGTCACCGCCGCGGCGCTCGCCGTGCTGGGCTGGTGCGGTCGCCGCCCTTCGGCCTCCGGCCTGTGGTCGGCCGCGGCCGGTGGTACGGCCTTCGGTGTCGCGTCCGCCCTCACCCAGACCGTCACCGTGCACCTGGCCGACGCCGGGCTCGGCGCGCTGGCTCGGCCGACGCCGCTGGCCGCGCTGCTCGGGATCGTGGCGCTCAACGTCGCCGGCCTGTGGCTCACCCAGCTGTCCTACCGGCGCGGGCTGGCCGGGCCGCTGGCGATGAGCAACCTGGCGAACCCGCTCGCCGCCGCGGCCATCGGCGTCGTCCTGCTCGGCGAGCGCTTCCGCCTCGACGGGCTCGGGCTGACGCTGCTGCTGCTGTGCTCGGCGGGCGTCGCGGCGGGCGTCTGGTTGCTGAGCACGTCGGCGTCGGCGCCGGCCGACGAGGCCCGGCACCCGGAGCTCGTGCCCGTCCCCTGACCGGGGCGCGCGCCGCTACCCCGCGCGGGCCACCACCCGGCGCGGGCCGCCACATCGCGCGGGCCGCCACCGGCCCGCGTCGCCGCGGAGCGCAGCCGGTCAGCGCCGCGCCAGTGCCAGGCGGACGAACCGGTAGCCCACTCCGGCGGCGACGACGATCAGGCCACCGACGACCGCCGAGACCGGCAGCACCGCGGCGAGCAGCACGCAGCCGGCCGCGCCGAGGACCTGGAGCGCCCGCGGGTAGCGCCGGTGCGCACGGTCCTGGGTGAACGCGGCGACGTTCGCGATCAGGTAGTAGATCAGCACGCCGAACGACGAGAACCCGATCGCGCCCCGCAGATCGACCACCGCCACGAGCACGGACACGACGACGGCGAGCGCGATCTCCGCGTGGTGCGGAACGCCGAACCGTGGGTGCACTGCGGCCAGCCCGCCGGGGAGGTCACCGTGGCGAGCCATCGCCAGCGTCGTGCGCCCCACTCCGGCGATCAGGGCCAGCAGCGCTCCGAGCGCGGCCGCGGCGGCGCCGACCCGCACCAGCGGGGCTGCCCAGCTCCACCCGTCGGCCGTGACCGCGGCGACCAGCGGCGCCGGGGCGTCGGCGAGCCGGTCGGGGCCGAGCGCCACGAGCAGGCTGACCGCCACCGCCGCGTAGACGACGAGCGCGAGCGCCAGCGCGGTCACGATCGCGCGGGGGATCGTCCGCTGCGGATCGCGGACCTCCTCCCCCATCGTCGCGATCCGCGCGTAGCCGGCGAAGGCGAAGAACAGCAGGCCGCCGGATTGCAGCACCCCGTACCAGCCGCCCGGCAGCAGCGCGCCGCCCCGGCCGTCCGGGGACGCGCCGGTCAGGTTGCCGACGACGACGACCGCCAGCACGACCAGCACGACGGCGATCAGGATGCGGGTGAGCCCCGCGGTTCGGGTGACGCCGCGGTAGTTGACCGCGGCCAGCACGACGACGGCGGCGACCGCCACCGGCTTGACCCAGCCCGCAGGCACGGCGTACGTGGCGAACGTCAGCGCCATCGCCGCGCAGGAGGCGGTCTTGCCGATCACGAAGCCCCACCCGGCGAGGAAGCCCGGCCACGGCCCGAGGCGCTCGCGGCCGTAGACGTAGGTGCCGCCGGACGTCGGGTACTGCGCGGCGAGCTGCGCGGAGGCCGTCGCGTTGCAGAACGCGACGGCCGCCGCGAGCGCCAGGCCGATCAGCAGCCCCGCCCCGGCTGCCCGCGCCGCCGGGGCGAAGACGGCGAAGACCCCGGCGCCCATCATCGAGCCCAGCCCGATGACCACCGCGTCGGCGGTGCCCAGCCGGCGAGCCAGCTGCGGCGCGGCGGTTCCCGGCATCAGACGACCGGGGCGCCCGGCTCGGGGCCGGCGGCCGGCTCGGGACGGGCGGCCGGCTCGAACAGCTCGACCAGGTTCCCGGCGGGGTCGGCGAGAAGGATCTGCCGCCCGCCCGGCCCGGACACCAGCTCGCTGCGGAACGGCAGCCCGGCCGCTCGGAGCCGGTCGATCTCCGCGTCGAGGTCGGCCACGATCAGGTGGATCCGGTTGCGCCCGGCCGCGGCGGCGTCGGCCGGGGTCGCGCGGGCACCGGAGCTCGCGGGGCCGGACAGCAGCAGCCGCAACGGCCCGCGCACCACGTCGGCGAAGGCCGGCGCGGCGTTCAGGTGCAGGGTGAAGCCCAGCCGGGCGGTGTAGAAGTCGATGGCCGCCTGCACGTCGTCGACGAGATAGCGGACACCGGCGTACTCCACGGGTGCGGTCACGACGGTTCCTCCTCCGGTCAGGCCGCGCGGAGCGCGGGTATCAGGGTCTGGACACGCGCGTCGATGTCGGCGGCGGCGCGTTCGAACGCGGTGCGGTCGGCGGGCGCGGCCGCCGGATCGGGGATGCTCCAGTGCGCCACCCGGGGACGCCCGGACGGCGCCGGCATGGCTTCGCGCACCTTGTCGCAGAGCGTGATGACGTGGTCGAAGTGCCTGCCGGCCACCGCGTTCAGATGCTGCGGCCGCTGCTCGGCGACGATGCCGTACTCCTCCCGCAGCACGCGGACGGCGTGCGGGTGCAGCCGGGGCTTGGGCGCGCTGCCCGCACTCGCCACGTCGACCCGCCCGGCGGTGCGGTGACGCAGCAGCGCCTCGGCCACCGGCGAGCGGGCGCTGTTGCCCGTGCACACGAACAGCACGCCGACGCGGGCGTCCGGATCGAGCGACGGCTGCGCCGCGTCGGCCGCGCGCAGCGCGGGGTGCAGCGCGGCACCGGCCGCTGCGAACTGGTCCGCGCACCGGTCGAGCGCCAGATGGTAGTAGGTGTCCCGCCCGTCGAAGCTGCTGCGGTTCGTGGTGACCAGGCCCCCGTCGCGGAGCAGCCGGAGGTGGTAGGAGACCAGGTTCTGCGGCTCGGCGACGAGCGCGACCAGCTCCCGCACCCGCAGGTCGCTGCCGGCCAGCGCCGCGAGCAGCCGCCAGCGCAGCGGGTGAGCGGCCAGGCGGACGAACGCCGGCACCGCCGGGCCCGGCGGCTCGGCGGTGGAGACCTGGTCGTCGGCGGCCGTTGCCATGCACGGAGATTACATCAAATGGGTTTGATGCACTACGGTGAACCCGACCCTGCGGTGTCTCGTCACCATCGGTATGAGCACCGGAAAACTGCTGGCCACGCTCGCGCTGGTCGGCATCGCCACGCTGGCCGGCTGCGGTAGCGCGACGGCCTCCTCCTCGATCGGGACCGCAGCCACCCACCCGGCTTCCACCGGCCCGGCCGTCCCCACGGCCGTCGCGGGCACGGTCGAGCAGGTCGCCGCCCGGCTCGGCTGCACACCGGAGATCCGCACCGAGGCCGAGGAGCTCCGTGAAGGCGTCTGCGCCACCGCGGACGGGCAGTTCACCGTCACCACGTTCCCCCGCGAGGACCTCAAGCTCACCTGGCTGGACGCGGCGGCGGGGTGGGGCGGCTGGTACGTCGTCGGCCCGCGCTGGGCGGTCGGGGTCCCGACGAAGGAGCTCGCCTCCACCTTCCGGCAGAAGGTGGGCGGCAGCCTCGTCGACGGTTCGAAGATCCCGGAGCCGGCCGGTCCCCGCGCGACGTAGGGCTCAGCCCGGATGACCGGCTCGGCCGAGGAAGTCGACGACGTGCGCCGCGACGACGTCCGGCTGCTCCAGGTGCAGGAAGTGACCGGCGCCGGTGAGCAGCGCGGCCCGCGACGGCGCGGCGATCCGGGCGCGCACCACCGGGAAGAATCGCGGCTCGAGGGCACCGTCGCGATCGCCGTGCAGGTAGAGCAGCGGCACCCGGGGCTCGGCGAGCGCGACCCGGCTGCCGCGTGAGACCAGCGCCCGGTAGTAGGAGACCACCGCGGTCGCGTGCGCCCTGTCCGGTACCGCGCGGGCGAGGTGCGCCAGGTCGTCGGCGGCCGGGTACCCCGGCGACCAGGCGCTCCACAGGCGACGGCTGAGCCACTCGAAGTGCCGCTCGGCCAGGCCCGGCACCTGGTTGTACGCGATGTACCAGGAGTGGGCGGGCTGGCGGAGCATCGCGCCGAGCCAGGGACGGAGCGCGCGGGACGTCGGGTTCATCCACGGCGTCGGCGGCACCGCGAGCGCGACCACCCGCACGTAGGGCGATGCCGGATCGCCCGCGAGCGCACCGGCGGTGATCGCTCCCCAGTCGTGCCCGATCACCGCCGTCGTGGCGTTCCCGCCGAGCCGATCGTGCAGCGCGACGGCGTCGGCGACGAGCGCGCGGACGGAGTAGTCGTGGTCGTCGGGGATGCCGGACGGCGCGTAGCCGCGCAGGAACGGCGCCGCCACCCGGTAGCCGGCGTCGGCGAGCAGCGGCGCGACCGTGCGCCACGTCCAGGCGGTGTCGGGGAACCCGTGCAGCGCGACCAGCAGCTCCCCGTCGCGCGGCCCCCACTCCAGGACGCCCACCCGATGGGTCGGCAGCGCAACCGAGTACTCCCGCGGGGTCGCCGTCATGGCAGCGAACGGTAGGGCCTCCCGGCACCGCGCGCCCGGCGAACACGCCACCCCGCGCGGCGCGATCCTCCGCGGGAGCCGGTGGGCGCCCCGGCCGTCGCTCCGGCAGTGGCGCGCAGGGCCGACACTGGGGGCATGTACCTGATCAAGGAACGCTTCTTCGACATCGGCGACGACTACGACATCACCGACGAGACGGGCAGGCGGGTGCTGCACGTCGACGGCAAGGTGCTCAGCCTCCGCAACCGCCTGGTGATCGAGGATCCCTCCGGCGCCGAGGTGGCGTCGGTGCACCGGCACCTGGTCGCGCTGCGCCCCACCTACGAGGTGCGGATCGGCGGTCAGAAAGCGGCCGAGGTGCGCAAGAAGTTCTTCACGCCGTTCCGCGAGCGGTTCACGATCGACGTCCCCGGGCCCGACGACCTGGAGATGAAGGGCGACCTGTTCGACCACGAGTTCGTCGTCGAACGCGGAGGCCGCGAGGTGGCCGCGGTGTCCAAGCGCTTCTTCTCGGTCCGCGACACCTACGCGGTGAACATCGCCCCCGGTGAGAACGAGCTGCTCATCCTCGCGGGTGTGCTCGCGCTCGAGCTCGCACTGTCCCGCAAGGACGACTGACCCGGCTCCTACGGACGGCCGGCGTGCGGAACGTCGACGTCGGCGACGAGGAGGACCGCCTCCCGGGTGTGGGCGCGGAGGTGCTCGTAGAAGTCGGGCGCCGAGCACAGCAGCAGCGTGCGGCCGTCCTCGCCGCCGAGCATGCACGCGTAGACACCGAGCCCGTCCGGGGCGCGGACCTCGTCGACCACCGCACCGCCCGGCGCGACGCGGACCGCCCGGCCGCCCACCGCGTCGGCGACCCAGAGGTGGCCCTCGGCGTCGAGCGCGCAGCCGTCGGGCGCGACGGCCAGCTGACCGATGACCTCCTCGGTCGTCGTGCCGGTCGGCACCGTCCCGAACTCCGCCCACACCCGCCGGTTGCCCAGCGACCCGTCGGGGGCGAGGTCGAACGCGGTGTAGCGGTTGCCGAGCGTCTCGCCGACGATCAGCGTGGAGCCGTCGGGGGTGATCACCGAGCCGTTGGGGAAGTGCAGCCCGTCGGCGACGACCGTGACCGTCCCGTCCGGATCGACCCGCTTGAGGCTCGTCGTCCGGGGCGCGGCGCCGGACATGAGGTCGAACCCGAAGTCGCCGACGAAGACGCGGCCCGCGTCGTCGATCACCAGGTCGTTGAGGAGACCACCGCAGTGCCCGGCGAGGTCGGCGTAGGCAGAGACCCTGCCGTCGGCGAACCGCAGCAGCCGGTGGTCCTTCATCGAGCCGACGACGAGCGAGCCGTCCGGTAGCCACCCCAGGCCGGAGGGCTGCTGCTCCACCTCGAGCACCACCGTCTCGCGGCCGTCCGGCGCGATGCGACTCACCGAGCGCCGGTAGAAGTCCGACACCCACCAGGTGCCGTCGCGCCACCGCGGCCCCTCGAAGAACGCGCCACCGCCGAACAACACCCGAACGTCTCTGTCCGCCATGGTCGCAACCTAATCAATGCCGCGGTGGCCGGGGCCAACATCCGGCGAACCCGGCCTGCCACCGGCCCCGAGGCAGGTCAGGTACGGAGCTGGCCGGCGCCGGCGAACCGGCCGCCGCGGGCCCGGTAGAGCCACATCACCGGGTCGGCGACGTCGCCCAACTCGTTGAACCTCAGGTGCTTGGTGAGGCCGTCGGCGTCGTACGCGTCGACGTGCGCGAGCATTTGCCTTCGGGTGGTCTTCCCGACCCGGATGCCGTCGAGGAACACTTTCGTCGCGTCGTAGGCCTCGGCCGAGTACCGGCCAGGGGAGCCATCGAACGCGTTCTCGTAGGCCTCGCGGAACGAGGCCGGTACGTCGGCGGGCGGCAGGTAGGGGCCGAGCAGCACGGTGCCCTCCGCGGCGTCGCCGGCCTCGGCGAAGAACTCCGGGGAGTCCAGTTCGGCGTCGCCCACGAGCGGGACGTCGCGGCCGCCGCCGTCGCTGAGCGCTTTACGCAGGCGGCCCGCGGTCGCGGGTGCTCCCCCGAACCAGACGGCAGCGGCCCGGGAGCTCAGGACCCGCGCGACCAGGGCTCGCCGCTCGGCCGCGTCGGTGAGGTCGCTGCTCACTGTCTCGCCGGGCGCGGTCTGCTCGCTCAAACCGTCGCGGACGGTGTCGGTGAGCGAGCGGCCGTGCGGCGAGCCGTCGTCGATCAGGTACACCGGAGCCGCCTTCAGCGTCTCCCGGAAGTACCGCTGCGTGAACAGCGCCGGCGAGTTCTCGTCGCCGACGACCTGGTGGAAGTTGTCCCAGGTGCCCAGGCCGACGGCGTCGCCGACCGGGCTGACCATCGGCAGGCCGCCCTCGTCGAGGGCACCGCCGGCGGCCTGCGTCTCGGCCGGGGTCAGCGGGCCGATCACGCCGACCATGTCGATGTCCTGCGCGATCGTCTCGCCCAGCCGGGCGGCCCGGCCCGCGTCGCTGCCGGTGTCGAACGTGGTGAGCCCGACGTCGCATCCGTCGTGCGCGCTGTTGTACTGCGCGACCGCGAGCTGGGCGCCGTTGCGGACCCGGATGCCCAGGTCGGCGGAGGCACCGGTCTCGGGGCCGAGGTAGGCCAGCTGCGGGCCGCAGACGGCGGCCGCCGTGGACTCGTCCGGATCGACGAACGTGGCGCGGGAGGCGATCTCGCGGGCGCACGTGCCGCAGCAGCTCAGGATCACCACACCGACGACCGCGGCGGCGATCGTCGCGACCCACCCGCGCCGGGGCCGCCTCGGCGGTGCGCCGGCCACGGGCGCTGCCGCCCCGCCCGGCGGTCGGCTCGCCGGTCCGGCCCCCGCCGAGTACGCAGGCCCGGCCGAGTACGCAGGCCCGGCCGGGGCGGGCAGCGCCGGGCCACCCGAGACCGGGCCGCCGGGAACCGGGCCGCCGG
>Ga0190269_10000650_pt1 | contig 17479 bp, 12 predicted proteins | sample Popmic249IS_FD_133749 | JGI IMG/M metagenome (GOLD analysis project Ga0190269, IMG submission 133749) | Populus adjacent soil microbial communities from riparian zone of Blue River, Arizona, USA - 249 IS | ecosystem: Environmental > Terrestrial > Soil > Riparian zone | place: USA: Arizona... | reverse complement strand
CCGGGCCCGGCAAAGCCGCTCCAGCTGGGAAAGCGGCTCCCGCACGCGCAGAGACGGTGCAGCCGACAGCGGCACAGGCTGCTCCGACACCAGCTGCAGCCACCAGCAAGGCGACGGATACGTCGGCGCTCGGAGCAGCCCAGCGTCCCGCTGCGACAGCGGCGAAGCCCATCGCAGGGTCGACCGCACCAACTCGCGCTGCCGGAGCTGACAAAACGCCGCTCACAGCAAACCAGCCCGTCACCACGCAGCCAATAGCGGCACGCGCTACGCACGCGCAGCAAGGCACGAAGCCGCCGGCGAGCACCGCCACTGGCTCGCTGCAGCGCGGCACGACTGGACAGCCGCCCGCAGCCATCAGCGTCAGCCCTCAGGCTCGGTCCGCACGCGGTGCACAAGCGGCGTTCACGACATCCCCGGCACCTGCGCGCGCGGCGGAACAACAGTCCATGCGCCCAACGGCGCCGGGGCCACAGGAGCCCGTGGTTCATGGCGTACCGACGGTGCGACCAGAGCCCGCGGCGCAAGGCGTGCCACAGAAACCGGCCAACGATCAGAACCAGCCGCCCGAAGCAGAGAAAACAGCGCCGCGCATTCCGCTCCGCGCGGGCAAGCGCGCGGGCGGCACGCAAGCTTCGACGAGTGAAGTGGCGGCGCCCACCAGTTCCAAAGAAACAGAGCAACACGAACCCATTCGCGCATCTGAGCTCGAGATCGCCATCTCGATGAGCGATGCCCCGCCGGCGCGCGGCGGTCACAGTCAGCGTCCGCGCCAAGCGCGCCCACAAGCCGACACAGCGCCTCAAACCGTCCACGCTCAACGCAAAGAAGCGGCAGAGCGCTCGCTCGTGCAAAGACACAGCGAGCTCGACGTCCGACAAGTCAGCGACAGCGAAGTCGATATCGTCCTGAGCGACCGTCCGCCCAAGCTGTTGCCCGCCGACACCACCCCGCCGCCAGCGAACAACAACACCGGCGGCATCGCGCGGGGCCTGCCGGCGCAGCCGCAGCGCAACGCGCGCGGTAACGACGCACCACCCCGCATCACAGCCAGCATGCCGGCACAGCCGCCGCGCAGCCCGATCGACGCAGCACAACGCACCAACGATCCACACGGACGCCCCCCCAGTGCGACCGCCCAAAACACGCCGCCGCAGACGGCGCGCAATCCCCTAGACCCCACGCCCCGCGCAAACGACACATCACCGCGAATCACAGGCGCCATAGCGCCAAGCCTGCCCGCCAACTCGCCGCGCAACCCGCGCGACCAAGCGCAAAGCGCGGCCGATCCCATGACACGCGCCACCGGCGCGAGCGCCCCGGTCATGCCCGCGAACGCAACGCGCAATGACCTCGACCCCGCAGCGCGTGCCAACGACACATCACCTCGCATCACAGGCCCCATCGCACCGAGCCTGCCGGCACAAGCACCGCGCAAGCCACTCGATCAAGCGCCGCGTGCAAACGACACCTCACCTCGCATCACAGGCGCCATCGCGCAAAGCGCGCCCGCCCATGCACCGCGCAACCCAATCGACCAAGCGCAACGTGCGGCCGATCCCATGACACGCGCGACGGGCGCGAGCGCGCCGGTCATGCCCGCGAACGCAACGCGCAATGACCTCGACCCCGCAGCGCGTGCCAACGACACATCACCTCGCATCACAGGCGCCATCGCGCAAAGCGCGCCCGCACATGCAACGCGCAACCCGCTCGATCCCGCAGCGCGTGCGAACGACACATCACCTCGCATCACAGGAAGCATCGCGCAAAGCGCGCCCGCACACGCACCGCGCAACCCGCTCGACCCCGCGCCGCGTGCAAACGACACATCACCTCGAATCACAGGCACCATCGCGCAAAGCATGCCCGCGCGTGCGCCTCGCTATCCATTCGACCCCGGCCCCAGTGCCGAGCCCGCAGCGAGCGCCGAGCTCCCCCGCATGACGTCGGGCGCACCGCGCCACCCCTTCGACCCGGCACCTCGTCCGAAGGATCCACGCACCACCGGAAGCCTCCCGCAGATGCCTTCGGGCGCCCCCAGGCACCCTTTCGATCCCGCACCGCGTGCGGCTGAACGCGAGCCGAGCGCAAGCGTTCGCATCATGCCGTCCGGCGCACCGCGCGATCCATTCGCGCCTGCCGCGCGCTCAACCAACAGCAATGCCGCTGGGAGCCGCGGCCCCGCCACCCGCCGACCCAAAGCGATCAAGCGCGGAAGTCGAGCCGCAGCGCTCCGCACCGACCCCTTCCAGCCCGCTGCAGGACCGCAAGCCCCACAAGGCATGCCCGACCTCGCGCTCGCACCGAACAGCGACAGCACAACCAAACCGCGCCGCGGACGCGCAGTCTGGCTGCTGGGCGCGGTCGCAGCCATCGGCTGCAGCGCACTCTGGCTCTACCAGAGCTACGACCGCATGGCAGCCACGGCACCGGGCAACGCAGCCACCGGCGCGCTCGTACAAACGCCAGCCCTCAATCCACTCCCCGTCGAACACGCGGCGCCACCCGCGATCACTCCACAACCAAGCGCCGCTAACCCCACACCGGAGACCGTGGAGCCCGCACCCGCCAACAGTCCAGAGCGACGCGCAGGCACGCCGCGCCGAACAGGCGAAGCCCCCGAAGCCGACCCGACGACGGCTGCAGGTCGCGCACGCGGCCTCGTCGACTCCGGCTCCGCAATGCTGCGCCAAGGCCGCTATGGACTCGCCGAAGGCATGTACATGAAGGCGCTCCAAGAAGTGCCCGAGTATCCCCCCGCGATGGCCGAGCTCGTGCGCGTTCACCTCGCGCGCAAAGACGGCAAAGAAGCAGTCCGCTGGGCCGAGCTCCTGGTCGCGAAACAAAGCACTGCCGTCCACCAGCTCCTACTCGGCGACGCCCAAGCCCTGCGCGGAAACGCCACCGCCGCCGAAGCAGCCTGGTCCAAAGCCGCCAAAGCCGGCAACGCCACTGCCAAACAACGCCTAACCGACGCTGAAGGCGAAGAAGAGTAAGCCAGCTGAACCACTCCGCCGACGCACTCCGAGTGCCGCATGCACGACCAGCGCGGCGCGCTGCTCGCGTAGTGACTGCGTGGATGCCATGGTGCGACGCATGGGTCGAGATCGCCCTCTCAACGACCAGACGTCGCGATCAGCTTGACCATGGGGCGCAGGCCGCTCAGCGCGAGAACCTGCTCACGCCGCAGCGCGCCAACTCCCAACACGTAAACACCGGCGCTGTCGATCGCGTAAGCCTGCGCTCAGTGCAGCGCTCACGCGTCGACATCGGCCGATGCTGATCGCAACGCTTAGAAGCGTCGCCGCCGTCGGCTGCTGAAGCCCGGCTTTACAGGACGGCCCGCACCGTCAGTGCGCGCCGTGCTGCCCTCGCGCTCCAACGTCGCGATCTGCTCGTCCACGCGTGCATGGCCACCCTGACTACCACCACGCGCAGGACGACTCGGACCACCACGACGTCCGCCACTCCTTTGGCGATCGCGCTGCCCACCACCCTGCACCTGTGCACGAGGCGCAGCCTCTCCCTCGGCCCGCTTGCGCGGCAAGTGAGGATGATTCTCTACCACGCGGATCGGCGCCTGAATCGAGCGTTCGATGTTGCGGAGATAAGGCCGCTCCTCAGCATCGCAAAAAGACAACGCCGCACCACTCGCGCCCGCTCGCCCGCTTCGACCGATGCGATGCACATAGCTCTCGGTCGTGTTTGGCACCTCATAGTTGATGACATGCGAGAGCTGATCGATGTCGATGCCACGCGCCGCAATGTCAGTCGCGACGAGCACCTGCAGCTTGCCGTTCTTGAATGAGTCGAGCGCACGCTGCCGCGCGTTCTGCGACTTATTACCGTGCAACGCCGCCGCGCTGATGCCGCGCTGCTGCAAGAACTCAGCGACACGATCCGCACCGTGCTTGGTCCGCGTAAAGGCCAGCGTACGGTCGATCTTTAAATCCCGGAGCACCCAAGCCAACAGACTGCGCTTCTCCGCCTTGTCGACGAAGTACACCGACTGGTCCAGCGTCTCCGCAGTCGAAGACACAGGATCCACCGCGACATGCACAGGCAGCTTCAACAGCGACTGCGCGAGCGAACGAATGTTGTTAGGCAACGTCGCAGAGAACATCAGGGTCTGACGTGTGGTCGGCACTGCCTTTGCAATGCGCATCACATCGTTGACGAACCCCATATCTAACATCCGATCCGCTTCATCTAACACGAAGATGCGAATGTCCTTGAGCGACACCGCCTGCAACTTCATCAGATCGAGCAGGCGCCCAGGCGTAGCGACCAGCACATCTACACCGCGCGCGAGCTCCTGGATCTGACGTTGGACGCTCACGCCACCAAACACCACTGCTGCACGCAGCGACGTATGACGACTGTAAGCTTGAAAGCTGTCACCGATCTGCGCCGCGAGCTCGCGCGTGGGACTGAGCACGAGCACCTGGATCTTTGGGCGGCCACTCGGCTTGGGAGACGTGTTGACAAGCCGGTCCAGGATCGGCAGCGCAAACGCCGCGGTCTTGCCGGTACCTGTCTGAGCGCAACCGATCAAATCGCGACCCGACAGCACGTGAGGAATTGCCTGCGCTTGGATCGGCGTAGGCGACTGATAACCTGCTGCATCGAGTGAGCGCAGGATGGGCTGACTCAGCCCAAGGTCTGAAAACTTCATGAGATTGCGCGGCTGTAGCACTTACCGGGCCAAGCGCAACAGACCGTTCCGTGAATTTCCTGTTGCGCAAGCTTCGGGCTACTGCTCCAGCGGCTTGTTGAGGTCACCCAGGAACTGGTTGGCCTCGGCGATCGAGCGATTCATGGCTTCGATCATCGATTCGACTTCGCGCTCCACGTTGTTCAGCTCACCCTGGAGCTGGCCAATGACCTTGGCGTTGAGCTGGTGCTTGAGAGCGAGCACAACGTCCTGCAGCGCCTCCAGGACCGGTTGAACGCGCTTTTCCGCGCGCCGCATCGCTTTCACCATCGGCTGATAGCGCCGCCTCGTCTCTGCGAGCCGGCGCGCGCTCGCCTCGCGCAGATCTGCACGCCGGTACTGGTTCAGCTCCTCTTCCCACTCGTCGAACAAAGCTTCGGCGACATCTTCCACCGCATCGATCCGGTCCTTCAGCTCACGGGCACGCTTCTCACAGCGCTCCAGCTCGTCCCGCATCGTGTCGTAGCGCTCCTCGAGCTCGCCCCCATCAACTTTCACGGTCGCGCGAAACCGATCCAAAGCAGAGCGGAACTGCTCTTTGACATCGACTTGGGCGCGCTGAGCGCTCTCCACCCGGGTTTCGAGCACGTCCCGCTTGGGAATGCCGATCTTCTCCAGGCCCGCGTAGTACACGCCACTGCACCCGGGCAGCGCAATCGCGATCACCCCAAGCCACACCCACGCGAGACGCCGCACTGTCGGCATCCATGAACAAGTCAGTAAAAGCATACGGATAAGAGCCTATCAGGCGCACAGCAACTGCGCCCAGTCTCGCTTCCTCTCTCGCTGCAAAACAACCGCTGTGCAGAGCTTTCGTACGAAGCGAAAGAAGCTCAGGCAAAATCGGCACACTTTCCGCATGAGCGCGGGCAGTCGTCTTAGACGGATGTTATGTCACAGGAATTGCGAACGCCTGTGGTCACCCTCTCGCCGCGATCGCGGCAGAATTGCCCAGACGGCCCAAGGCACGGCGATGAGCACGCAATCGACTAACCCCTCCGAGAAGTCCCCTCATGGCATCGTCGACAAGACAGTCGGCGCTTATCGAAGCGCTGCCGACTTCTTCCGGCGGACGATCTGGGAGCAGCGGATCGAGGACATGCCCACAGGCAAGGCCTGGGCTTACAAGACCGCGCGCGTCGTGCACGTCACGCTGCAGGCCCTGTTCTTCGGCGACACGCTTCAAGTCCGCGCAGCCGCGCTCACCTACTTCACGGTGCTCTCGCTCGTGCCGCTGCTCGCGTTTGCCTTTGCGCTCCTGAAAGGCTTCGGCGCATACGATGTCTTGGTCGAAGAGACGCTGCGGCCCTATCTCCTCAACTTCCTCGAAGGCAACGAGTCACTGCAGACCGCCGTCGAGCAGATCCTCGGGTTTGTCGAGAACACAGGTGTTACAAGCCTCGGCTTCATCGGCTTGATCACTCTGCTCTACGCGGCGACGCGCTTGCTCCGCAACATCGAGCTCGCCCTCAACGAGATCTGGTCGGTACGCACAGGCCGCGAAGCGGTGCAACAACTGCGCGACTACGTGGCGATCATCGTAGTGACACCGATCTGCATGATGGCAGGCGCCGGCCTGACCACTGCAGGACAAGCGCTCGAGATCGTGCAAGCTGCCGGCAAGACCCTCGGCATCAGCGAGCTACTCGACCAGCTGATCAGTATACTCGGCCCGCTGGCGGTGCTGTTCCTCGGCTTACTGTTTCTATACACAGTCATGCCTTACACTCGCGTGCGCTTTGTGTCAGGTCTAACAGGTGCCGCAGTCGGTGCAGTGCTCTGGTATGCAGTGCTCATTGTACATGTCAGGTTCCAGGTCGGCGTAGCCAACTACAACGCCCTGTACTCCAGCTTCGGTGCGATCCCGATCTTCCTCGCATGGCTGCAGATCTCTTGGTTGGTCGTGCTCGCTGGCGCGCAGATCGCCGCCGCGCACCAGAACAGCAACGAGCTCTCGCAACGCAAGCGACTCGCCAATGCCGATCCAGCGCTCAAGGAATCGATCTCCTTGGCCGCGCTCCTGCGCATCGGCCGCGCCTTTGTCGCCTGTCAGCGCCCGGTCACGCGGAGCGCGCTCAGCGACGAGCTCGCAGTCCCAGAGCCGCTGCTCACCGAGCTGCTCGACCGCCTGATTCGCGCCCAGCTGCTCGTGACCACGGGCGCGCCCAACGATCCGAGCTACGTGTTGGCGCGGCCTCCGCAGGCGATCCACATGAAAGATGTGCTGGACGCGCTGCGACGCCACCAAGGCGCGCCCGCCGACGCCTTTGTCGGTCAGGCTGCGATCGGGCAGGAAGCCGCCCGCCTCTGGCACGCGCTCGACCAGTCGCTAGCAGGATCCAGCGCCAACCGAACCCTGCAAGACGTCCTGCGAGACGATACGCGCGGCGACGACCCGCCCACCCAGAACGACCTCGCGTCCCCCTCCCGCCGCGAGCCCGTCCCGGCGGAATAACAGCACTCGCGAAGGGCCCTGCCACCGCGCTGATCCATGATCTGTTTCACACGCGCGTCAAACACGGCTAACAGTTAGACCGCCTGCGCACGCGAGCGCTTGACTTCACTGCCCATCTCTAAGTATCTCCCGATCATCCTCGATCGCGCGACGGGCCGCTGGGCGACGCACAAGCAGGGCTTGCGATGGTGGATCGCCCTGTTCATTGATTGCCGATTATCGCCGCACCGCCCCGCATGCCACTCGCCGGCAAACAACTTCAACGAGGCATTGTCATCGACGGCCAGTTCGAGCTCGAACGGCAGCTCGGTGCAGGCGGCATGGGCACGGTGTGGGCGGCGACTGACCTGCGGCTCGGTCGCAGCGTGGCGGTGAAGTTTCTCTCCAACACGTTCGTGTTCGACGAGGCCGCACGCCAGCGCTTCGAGCGCGAGGCTCGCTTAGGCGGGCGCATCCGCAGCCCACACGTGGTCCAGGTCTTCTCGCAAGGGCTCACCGACGACGGCGTGCCGTACGTCGTCATGGAGCTCTTGGACGGCGAAGACCTCTCGTACCGCATCGCGCGTGGCGGTCCGTGCGGCCTGGTCGAAGCAGCGTCCATCGTCGAGCAGCTGTGTCGGGCGCTCTCGCGCGCGCACCAGGCTGGGCTCGTGCACCGCGATATCAAGCCGCATAACGTCTTCCTGCTGAACGAGACCGGCGGGACCTTCGTCAAGCTGCTCGACTTCGGGATCGCGAAGGACATCGGCGCCCAGCTGCAATCGCTCACGCTCACAGGCTCGATGCTCGGTACGGTCCTGTACTGCAGCCCCGAGCAGCTGCGCGACCCGCAATCGGTCGGACCACTGAGCGACATCTGGTCGCTCGGCGTCGTCATCTACCAAATGCTGACGGGCGTCACGCCGTTCAAAGGCGAGACACTGCCGGAGGTCGTCGTCCGAATCACCGAGGGCGGCTACGCGCGCGCGACTGCAGTCAACCCGGCCCTGCCCCCGGCGATCGACGAGCTGTTCGAGCAAGTGCTGCAGACAGATCCCTCCCGTCGGCTGAAGTCCGCAGAGGAAGTGGCGGAAGCGCTCGCCAGGATCGTGCGCGCGAACTCCTCCGCCGTGCTGCAACGCACCCAGCCGGTCGGTCGTGCGCTGCAGCGCAGCGCAAAATCTCCCAGCACATCTCGCTGGCCGCTCGTGCTGCTCTTTACGCTGCTCGCCGGCGCTGGCGTCTACTACTTCACCTCCCGCCCGGGCTTGCAGCCAAGAGCGGCAGACTTGCAAGCTGACGCCCCACCCGCTCGCGAACCGACGCAGCTCGAGCAAGACACGCGCGCCGCGACAGCCGCGACACCGCTAAGCAGCGCGGCTGCAGCGATCGAGAGCCCCGCGCCCGCAAAGGCACAGTCTCATGCGCAACAGGAAGAGCAGCGTGCTCCGCAGTCCCAACCACCATCGCGACAACCGAGCAGAGCACGCGCCGAGCCGCTCAAGCCGCAGAAGCTCGCACCCGCCGAGCCGGAGCGGATGTCGGAGCCGAAGCCCACAGCGGCGGAGCCCGAGCCGCAGCGCAAAGCCAACACGCGTCGTGACTTCGGTTTCTAACGCCTTGCGCCGCTGGCGGGCGCTTCTCTGCAGCGCGGGCTTGCTGCTATGGGCGGCAACAGCCTATGCCACTCCGTCGGTCGCAGAGCGCGAGACCGCGCGCAGCCTCATGGAAGAGGGAGACCGCCTCATCGGCGATGGCGACGCGCAAGCCGCGATCGGCAAGTATCAAGCCGCTCACGCGATCATGCACGTCCCGACCACCGGGCTCGAGCTGGCCCGCACGCACGAAAAGCTCGGCCAACTCGTAGAAGCGCGGGCCGTGGCGATCGAAGTGCAGAACATGACGCCCGGAGCGAACGAGCCGCCGGTCTTCACAGACGCGCGCGATGCGGCGAGCGCGCTCGCAGAGCGGCTCAAGGATCGCGTCCCCTCGATCACCGTCAGCGTGACACCGGCGAACAGCGCCCATACAGTCACGATCGATGGCGCGCGCTTGCCGAAAGAAGCCCGCGACATCGCGTTCCGCACCAACCCAGGCACACACACAATCGTGGTCGAGCTGCCGGGCAGTCCCGCGCAGGAGCGCGTGGTGACGCTCGTCGCAGGTCAAGCCACCACCGTACCGTTCACTTTCACGCAGCGTGTGGCTGCGAGCGCGCCGTCTCCAGCAACGGCAGCCGGCTCGCAGCTCGCTGACACGGACCCGGCGCGAGGCGGGCGCATTCGCAGCATCATCGGCTTCAGCGTGGGCGGCGCCGCGCTGCTCGCGGGTGCAGCCACTGGCGTCATTTCGATCGTACAAGTCAACGACTTGAAGAGTCGGTGTCCGAACGACCGCTGCAGCCCGGCGGACCGCGACAAGCTGGACACCGCGATCACACTGGGCAATGTCTCGAACATCGCATTGCCGATCGGCGTGATCGGGCTCGCCTGGGGCTTGTACGAGCTGCTTACGCTGCCGAGCGCGCCGCCGAAGTCACAAGCCGCGACGTCGCTCCGCTTCGAGCTGACCGCCACTGGCGCAGCCTTGCACGGCACGCTGTGAAACCAAGAAGGATGACGACCGCGTGAACTATCTACGCTTGGTTTGGCTGGCCGTGAGCATCACCGCGTGTCAGGTGCTGAGTGGCGCCGACTCGCTGAAGATCGAAGATCCTGCGCCACCGCGCATGCGCATGGACCCCGTGCGTGAGGAGCCCGAGGACCCTGCCTCAGAAGTGGACGACGCCGGTGAGCCAAATCCACCCATCGTGACTGACACGCCAATCGACGCCGGCCCGCCGATGGCTGGCACGGGTGGTGGTGGCGGCAGCTCGGGTCAGAGTGGGTCACCGTCCGAGCCTGTCGCGGGCAAGCCAGCGCGGCCTGCAGCTGGTAGCGGCGGCGCTCCAGCACCGAGCAAGGGCCCACTGCAAGCCTGCAGCAAGGACGAGGACTGCGGGGGCAAGAAGTGCCTGCGCCAGGGTTGGTGTGAGATCACATGCGGCGACAACTCGCGCTGCGGAACCTCCGACAGCGGCGCGCCCAACCTCTGCGGCTCCGACTACCCCGATCCCACGAGATCCTTCTGCTACGCGGGCTGCGAAGAAGACAGCGACTGCGCTGCCTACCCCAAGACAACCTGCCAAACAGTCATCGGCGCCACCGATCTGAAGACCTGCGAAGTCCCGAGCAGCGCCGGCTATCCGTGTAACAACGACCAGAACTGCGACACCTCCTTGATCTGCATTAGCGAGCTGTGGTGCTCGCCAAACCCCTGCACAAGCGACGCAGACTGCGGGACGTCGCCTCATGGCCTCCCCAATCATTGCTTGTTGTGGGGGCAAACCAACCTGTGCGTGCCAGGCTGCAGCACCAGAGACGACTGCGTGAACTACGCAGACACCGTCTGCCGCGCGATCGATGGGCTAACAGTCTGTCTACCGCGACCCGAGATCGGCGCGCCCTGCCGAGAGAACGCCGAGTGCGGCGACTATGAGTGCAACGGCGCGTGGTGCACTCCAGCCTCATGCAGCGACGATGCCAGCTGTGGTTCGACCAGCGGCGGCAACATGAACCGCTGCATCGAGAACGCCAACAACAATAAGATCTGCTTTCCCGGGTGTAAGACTAACAGCGACTGCGCCTCCTTCGAGCAGTCGAGTTGTCAGCCCGTGACGATCGGCATGCCTGACATGGTGTGCTCGCGACGCGAGGTAGGCACCCCATGCGGCGAGAATGTGCACTGCGGCAGCGACGGCTGGATATGCGCGGGGCTTCCCGGCTGGTGCACGCCGCCATCCTGCGATGACGACATGGACTGCAACGCCACAAGCAGCACAGCGCCTGCAAATCGCTGCATCGAGAATAGCAACAACAGGCGCACGTGTTTTCCGGGCTGCAGTACCGCGACCGACTGTGCCATTTACCCAGACACGATCTGCAGCGACGGCGTTTGCACGGCCCCATAGCGGCGAACTGCGCGTGCATGCTGCGTTCGATAGCGCCAGCGTGTCTCACCAATTGTCGCGACGCGATCCCAGAAGCAGAGCGAGCCGGCCCTGAAGCTGCGGAGGCCCAAGCCGTGCCGCAGCGCAGCGCGCGCATCGATCTTGCAGCCCGCTTTGCTCGAACCCTTCAGCGAGGACGGATCACATGCGAACGAACTCATCTCTAGGCTGTTGTGTCATGTTAGCAAGCGCGCTGGTGTACGGCGCCTGCGGAAATGACACAAGTGACGATACTACCACCGGGACGACAACCTCGACCGGCGCCAGCGGAAGCAGCGGTACGCGGACCACTGGCACTTCGACTGCTCCTGGCGCCAGCACGAGCACTGAGACAGACAATAGCGCTGTCACTGGTAACACCACGAGCGCAGTCCAGCTCAACGATGCACAGATCGCGACGATCTCCATGACGGCCAACCGCGGCGAGGTGGAACAAAACATGGTGGCCCTTTCGCGCATCCAGCGTGAAGACGCGCGCACGTACGCTCAACAAATGGTCGACGAGCACACCATCGCGCTGGAGCGCGAGATGGCGATGGCAACGTCGATGAACCTGTCACCCACCGAAAGCCCAACGTCGCGCATGCTACAAACGACCTCGGACCAAATGGTCGCGATGCTGCAGTCGGCGAGCGCAGGCGACTTCGACGCGGTGTACATACAATCGCAGGTGGACGCGCACCAGATGGTCTTGAGCCTGATCGAAAGCACGTTGCTGCCGAGCGCGGACGCACAGCCGCTGAAGGACGAGCTCACCACGATGCAGACCGCGGTCCGTATGCACCTCGAGCACGCGCGCGAGCTCAAGGGCGAAGACTGAGCCTACGCCTCCTATAGCGGGTGCAATCTCCTAGCGCTTATGCGATAGCGCCTTTTGTGCACGACTGGACCAACGACTTCTTCACGGCGCACGCCATGGACGCATGGCGGCGCTCGCAAACGCCTGAGATTACGCAGGCTGAAGTGGCATTCCTGGAGCAGGCGCTCGGTCTTCACGACCGGCCCAAGCGCCTGCTCGACGTCCCGTCCGGGGATGGGCGCCATGCCATCGAGCTGGCAAAGCTTGGTCATCAGGTCACTGCGATCGACAGCTCCAGCGAAAACAGCGCACACGCGCGAAAACACGCTGCCGCTCTCGGCGTCACGCTCGACTGGGTGCAAGGCGACATGCGCGCGCTGCCTGAAGGGCCAGAGCGCCTGATCTTCGACGGCGCGTACTGCTGGGGCAACAGCTTCGGCTACTTCCCGCACGCCGAGATGAGCCGCTTCAGCGAGCAGCTCGCGCGCCGCCTCGCACCGGGCGCAACCTTTGTTCTCGATACCGCGACCTGTGCGGAGACCCTCTTGGTCGAGCTCGAACGCCGCAGCTGGCAGCGGCTAGACGACGAGCTCGTTCTGCTGCTCGAATGCGAATACGACACGCGCGCCAGCCGGCTCGACACAACTTACACGAGCATTCTGCGCGACCAAGTCGTAGATCGCCGCACCGCATATCACTACGTGTTCACGAGCGGCGAGATCATTCGCATGCTCGCAGCCGCGGGTCTCGAGACCGTCGAGCTGTTTGGCGACCTCGACGGGTCGCCCTTCGAGCTCGGCGCGGAGCGCCTGCTGCTGATCGCACAACGCACGTAGTCAGCCTGCGGGCGTGGGCTTGGCGCGAACAAACTGTTCGAACACGTCCAAGCGCACGGGTTGGCCCACGCTGACTTCACCGAGCATCTTGCGCACTCGCGTCCAGTCGAGCCCGTTCGGCCCAGTGCCGATGCGCGGCAGGCCCACGCGCATGATCTTGGCTTCCTTCGCGAGCGTCAGCATGCGCCGGATCGCATGGGTGAGCGCGGTCATACTGGGGCGCTTGTCGCCCTGCTGAATGCCGAGCGCAAACACAGTCACATCCTCGTGCGTCCAGACAAACACGTCGCCGAGGCTCAGCTTTCCTTCCGCGCAATGTGCGGCGAGCGCTTCGCCCAAGGCCGGCCAGCGCTTCTTCATCGCGCTCGAGATGCCGATGTCCATCGTGCCATCGGTGTTTGCACCAAACGCGTAGGCGCGGATGCCTGGAGTTTCGAAGATGTCGCCTTTGACGAGCGCGGTCGGCATAGATCCTACTGAAGGGAGTTGGGGGGAGGCGGACGCTAGCACATCCGAGCGCCTGGCCGGCGCTGCGAAATTGGTGCAAAACAGCCGCGTGTCCGACCTGCTACCCATTTCCAGCTTGCGCGACGCGTTCGACGAGGCGCTGCAGCGCGGCCCAGTCGTGCTCACGTCGCCAACAGGCTCCGTAAATCCACCGAAGTTCCGCGCTGGTGCAAGGGGAAGGTCGTTGTCGTGGAGCCGCGCCGCATCGCCTGCCGCAGCCTCGCAGCGCGGGTCGCGCAGCTCGAAGGCACGGAGCTTGGAGGCGCAGTCGGTTACATCGTTCGCGATGACCGGCGCATGGCTGACAGCACACGCATCGTGTTCGCCACGCCTGGCATCGCGCTGCGCGACAAGGCGCTGCTCAGCACGGCCGACACGCTGATCCTCGACGAGTTCCACGAGCGCAACTTGGAGGTCGATCTGCTGCTCGCGCTCGCGCTGCGCGCCGGTCGCAAGCGTCTGGTCGTGATGTCCGCGACGCTCGATGCGGAGCGCATCGCAGCGCACGTGGCCGGGACGCATCTGCAAGCTGATGCGCGCACGTTCCCCGTCGACATACGCTATGTGAGCGGCCCGAGCAGCATGCCGGATGCGAACGACCTCCCCGAGCGCATCCGGCAGACGCTGCGAGCGGCGACGAAAGATCCCGGCGATGTACTCGTGTTCTTGCCCGGCAAAGCCGAGATCGACGCGTGCACGCACGCGCTGCAGGGCGAGCACACCGTCGCACTGCACGGCGGCCTCACGCTCGACGAACAACGGCGCGCGTTCGAGCAGGCGCCCCGCCGCAAGATCGTGCTCGCGACTAACGTCGCCGAGACTGCGCTGACGATCCCTGGCATCGGTGTGGTGATCGACAGTGGCCTCGTGCGGCGCACACACTACGAATACGGTCGCGGTTACCTCGCGCTCACGGCGATCGCGCAAGACAGCGCGGACCAACGCGCTGGTCGCGCAGGGCGTACAGGGCCAGGCGTGTGCTATCGCTTGTGGAGCGGAGTGGCGAGCCTGCGTGCGGAGACGCCACCAGAGATCCACCGCGAGTCGCTCGCGACGTTGATGCTGTCGGCGGCAGCATGGGGCGAGAGCCTCGAGCAACTGCCGCTCCTCGATGCGCCGAAACCGCAAGCGCTCGAAGCCGCGCGGGCTGACCTCGCCGCCTGGGGCGCGCTGGATGCGAGCGGCGCGATCGCAGCGACAGGCCGCAGCCTCTTCGCGTTGCCGGTCGACCCGCAGCAAGCACGCCTCTTGCTCGCGGCACGCACGCACGGCTGCCTCGAAGCCATGATCGATCTGGTCGCCGTGTTGTCCGTGGCCAGACCGGTCTTTACAGGAGCGCGCGTGGACGTCAGCCACGACGCCGACTTGCGCGCGGCCGGCTGTGACGCCAGCGCTGCGATCGCGGCGCTGCGCGCCAAGCAACCGAGCCTACACGGCGCGTCCGAGCACGTGATCCGAGAGGCGCGCCAAAGCCGCTCACGGCTGCGGCACTTGGAGCACTTGCCCGAGCGCGCACCGGAACCTGCGAGCATCGACCGCGAAGCGCTGATCCGCGCGTGCATCGAAGCTGACCCGCGCATGGTCTACGTCGCGCGCCGACGCGGCCGCGAGCTCATGTTCTCCAACGGCGGCACAGAGCTCGCGCTCGCCCGCGAGAGCGCCGCCCAGCACCTGCGCGACCTCGAGGCAGTGATCGCCCTGGAGGTCCGCGGCTTCGGCGCAGGGCGCGACGCACGGGGCCTCATCACGTCTGCCATGCCGATCCCGCTACACGCCATCCTGCGCGCCGGTCTCGGCAGTGACAAGCTCGGAGCTGTGCGCATCGAACGCGGACGCGTCACAGCGACCATCGAGCGCGTCTACGCGAAGCGCGTGCTGGCCGAGCGCGAGGAGACGCCGCAGGGCGAGGTCGCACGTGACGCGCTGGTCGAGCTGCTGCTCCGAGGCAGCTTATTCCGAGAAGCAGTAGCTACCAGCCGTGCACGGCTCATCCGCTTGGCGCTCGCGAACAAGCTCGCAGCCCGCAGTCAGCCTGGCGCGGCGCCGCCATCAGCGGCAGCTCCGAACCTCGAGGCTTTCTTGCGTAAGCGCGTGCAGTCGCTCGGCGTCGAAAGCGGCGATGATGTGGCGCTGCTGTCAGCGGCGGACTTCCTGGTCGCCGACTTGCCGTATGAACAGCGCGCGCCCCTCGACGAAGCGTACCCAGCAAAGGTGGATGTGGGCGACGCCAGCTATGAAGCCGAATACGACATCGACAAGGGACAAGTGCTGCTGAAACAAGTCCGCGGCAGCCGCACCACACCACCGCCACTCGCCTATCTGCCCAAGTTTCCCGGCTTGAAGATCTGTGTAGCCGGCCCCCGCGGAATGACGATCGTGCGACCGCACGGCTGATTCAGCGCGCGATCTCTGCATCCGCGATCTGGAAAGCGGGCCGGCCGGGCTTGATCACGAGGTTGTCTAGCAGCAACACCTCGGTCTCTTCCCCGCCGCCGAGCCAGCGCACATCGCTGGCGTTCGCGACCAACGACGCTTGCTTGACCGGAACAGCGAGCCTCGCCCCTGCCGCGCTCAGCGGCGGCGGCCATGGACCTGCGCGGTCGCTCACCGGAAACAGCGCTCCTTGGCTGCGGTCCAGCAGCAACAAGCGTCGATACGTCGTCTCGCGTTCGGTGTAATCACCTGCGAGCAAGAGCCAGCGATTGGAAGGGGAGACAGACGCGATCTCGTAGCCGCGAGCTTGCAGTTTGCGTGTGCCGCTCTTGGCTGCGGGGACCGCGGAGCTGCGCACATGCTCATTGTCGAACGTGAATGGATACGCGGCGGGATTGGGCGGTTCGCGTGCGACCTCGGCCATGCGCCAGCACACACGATCGCTCGGCGGCTCCCCCACGACCACACCCTCTGGGGCAGCGCACTCAGCCTCACCGAATACCAGCCAGCGACTCACCTGCGCTGCGGCCAGATCGACGCGCGCGCGCACGCGAACAGTGGCTGTATTCAAGGCACCATCTGCGATGTCGAGGCACGCCACGCGCTTTTCGCTGTGGACCTCGAAGCTCGCGGGCGCAGTCACAGACAGGGTTGCCGGCTTCGTCGGTTGTCCCGCGCAACGAAACGCAGGCAGCTGAGCGAGCTCGCGGCGCGCGCCCTCCGAAAGAGAAATCAGCTCGAGCACCGCGCCGTCGCGCAGGTCGGCATCCGCGAGAGGACGCAGCGCGAGCACATGATCTCGCCCGAAGCGCCGAGGATGCAGCGCCGCTCCTGTGGTGATCATCCGGTGACCGCTGCCATCCGGCTGCCACGCTTCCAGCCCAGTGCGGGTGCCTACGATCAGCTCTCCACCGTCGAGGAGGCCCGCGAGCTCGTGCGCGACCGCAGCCGCGGGAGACACTCGGTCGGGCAGCGCAGCAGGCGCCGGCGCAGTGACTGCCGCGGGCTGCTGCGGCGCCGGCGCGACAGGACGCGGGGCTTCACGTTCGCGAACGCAGCTCACAGCTGCGAGCACACACACCAGGATCACTCGATGCATTCCGTCATCCATTCGTCACCCACTGTAGCCTCAAAGCTGTGCGTAAGCAGGCCTATAAGCACGTGCGCGACAGCGCCGTGTCGACGCGGCAACGAAGCTGCCGCGAGCAGTGCGGCGTGACCGACGCGTGTGCTCGGGGCGCGTTTGATAGCGAAAGAAGCGAGCGAGCGTGCTGCGCGAGCGCACACGCCGGGCATGTGCATTGCAGTGGCAGGCGGCGTGCGCCCCAAGCAACGAAAACACAGCTGGTCGAAGTGGATCAGCGCCGCGCTCTTCAGAAGCAACGCTGGTTACAGACCTCGCGGCACAGCCGCGTTGCTACCACCCAAGGCCCTCGACGAAAGTGGCGTGCCGCGCAAGGTCGGCGTCGAGATCGAGTTCGCCGAGCTCGACCTCGACAGCGCGAGTCGCACCATTCAAGTGCTGTTTGGAGGTCAGGTCGAGCAGATCACCGAGTACGAACTGCGCGTCACCGGTACGAGCCTCGGAACCTTTCGAGTCGAGCTCGACTCCCACACGTTGAAGACGCTTGCAAACAAGCGTCGACGAGGCCTGCCTCTGCGTTGGTTCGGACAGCTCAATGGCTACCTGCGCGACGCCGCAGCT
>Ga0190269_10000649_pt1 | contig 17540 bp, 12 predicted proteins | sample Popmic249IS_FD_133749 | JGI IMG/M metagenome (GOLD analysis project Ga0190269, IMG submission 133749) | Populus adjacent soil microbial communities from riparian zone of Blue River, Arizona, USA - 249 IS | ecosystem: Environmental > Terrestrial > Soil > Riparian zone | place: USA: Arizona... | reverse complement strand
TGGCCGCCGTGCGAGGCGTTCGTCCATGTCGATTTCTCCTTTGGCATGGGCAAGCGCCTTTGCTTGTAGAACAACACCGCTGATGGCGGCTGAGAGCCTGCGCACAGGTGAGTGACATTCGCGAGCCAATCGTGTTGCAGCAACAGGGCGGGAACGTGACGTGCCTCATTACGCCGGGCACAGAGCACGTTCCCGCGTGCGGCAGATCACTCGGCGGCGAGCGGCTCGTCGTCTGACGTGTAGCGCGCGGTCTGCGAGGTGCGGAGCTCGATGATGCCGAGCCATGCCATCACTTTGATCGCCGGGTAGGTGGGGTCGATCTCGAACCAACGCGCAGCGAAGTTCGGCGACATGCCGAACTTGTGATGGTTGTTCTGGAACAGCTCACCGAGCGTGATGAAGTCGAAGAACAGCGTGTTGCGTGACTTGTCCTCGCGTGTTGTCTCGAAGTTGCGGTAGCCGTACTTGTGACCGCACCAGTTGACGATCGCGCCGTGCACCGGGCCCATCAGGAAGTGGATCGGCAGGAGCAAGTACCAATGCCAGCTCGGAGCGAACGCGATGTAAAATGCGACGTAAGCAGCGCCAAACAAGATGTGACAGGTCCAGCTGCGGCCGAAGCGATCGAGCACCGGCCACTCAGGCGTCGCACCGTCGAAGCGCGCTTCAGGCTCGACGCGGCGCAGCTGCAGATCTTTGTAGCGCTTGAGCGTGACGCCCATCATCGTGATGAGATTCGGGTAGATGTGCGGCGAGTGCGGGTCGCGCGGCGTGTCGCTGAACGCGTGGTGCTCGCGATGCATGATCGCGTAGGCGCGCGGGTTCAGGTACGACGAACCCTGAAGCAAGAACGTCATGAAGTAGAAGAACCGCTCCCACGCGTATGACATCCGAAACATGCCGTGGGCCGCGTAGCGATGCAGAAAGAAGGTCTGCATGAACACGCTTCCCCAGAAGTGAGTGAGGAAGAAGGCGATGATCACCGCCGTGCGAGCCTCGTAAGACATTCTGCCCTCCGTAAAGTGAGCCGCGTTGATGCGAGCTCGGAGGCGACGCTATACGCAGAACGTCAGGTGTCGACAGTCCTCTAGTCACCTTTCCGTCATCTCGGACTTTCGGCGATGCGTTATCAACCGCGCTAGCGATGCGCAACCGCCGTGCAGTCGCGTACGGTCCCTCAGCGAGTCTCTTTCGAGCACCATCGCTCTGGTCTCTAGCGCAGAGATTCCCAGATTTTGCGAATTTCAGCGCGAAGGCGCGGGAAAGTATCTGCGCGTGGGGATCTGAGAGCTCGCTCAGATCTAGGCGGGCTCAATCGAGCTGGATGCGCGCGCAACGCTTCGCGATGCAGGTCATCGCTGCTTCGTCGCTGCTGCAGCAGTCGGCATCCACGTTGCAAGCCTCATACTCCTCGGCGCACAGGGCGGGCGGGGTGTCCATGCACACAGGCACGGTGAACTCTTCGGTCATGCGGCAGTAGCCGCCACAGCACTCGTCGCCGCCGCCGCAAGCTTCAGTGTTCGACTTGCACGCATCGAGGGCCCAAAAGCCGCGTGAGTTGCCCGCGTACAGCTCTTGTGCGGGTAAGTAGAACGCGGGATGGCTCGGGTCCGTGCCGGGCTTTGCCGGGATATCGATCGCGGTGACCCACAGCTTCTTGGTCGTGGGGCCGTTCGGATTGCCGGCGCTGAGGTCGTGAGCGCGCGCGTCGCTCTCGTACGGGTTGCGCGTCGCGACGTTGCCGTACAAGCGTCGGCTGGTGAACACGACCCACGCGTAGCCGCCTGCGACGAGCGGCGCGACGGTGGGCTCGTACTGCAGCGTCGCGTCGTCGTCGTGTCCGTTCGCTGCGGTCGGCAGGTAGCCCTTGCCATTCGCGCGGTCGAGCGCGTGCGCTTTGCCGTTCAGATCGGTCCACCACAGCTCGCCGCGAGCGCCGAGGCGCGTGGCGAAGCGCTCGTTGTTCGCGCCGGGCGCGAGCTCGAGCTGGAAGACGAGCCCGCTGCTGTCGGGCAAGAAGAACGGCCAGCCCGGACGCTTGTCGCCTTCGGCTTTGAACACCGAGCGCGGATTGCTGATCGCGTAACTGTTCGCGCCGCTCTCTTGAAAGTCGACGACGACCAGCTGCCGGCCATCGCCGACGATGCCCTGTGCACCGGGCCCTGCAGCGAAGTTGAACGCGAGCTTCTTGCCGTCGACGGAAAACGCCGGCGTCGCAGCCTTGGCGACGAGCTCGCTCAGACCCGCGACGGGCAGCTCTGCGCCGTCGGAGACGCGGTACAGCGCGCTCGTCGCGAGGCTCGCGACGTTGCTGCTGTTGTCACCCGGAGGACCCGCGTTGCCGAGCGCGATCGCGCCGTCGGGTGACAGCGCAGCCCAACCGAGCTTGCCGCGGTCAGCTGCAGGATAGACCGTCTCCTGGTTCATGTTGCGCAGGTCGTAAGCCGAGCTGACCATGTTGTCGTCGTGCTGCGCGATCATACGCGAGCCGTCCGCCGACACGGTGTGACACACCCGGCAACCCGAAGTGTCAGCGGTCGTGGACCCGGCGACCAAGATCGGATCGTAGGAGCCGCGATGGATCGCGAGCGTGGCGCCGCCGAAGCGGCCGTTGCCGCCCATCGCGCCGCCGTGGTTCTCCGCGAGCTTTGTGCCGTAGGAGTTGTAGTAGACCGTGCCGCGCAAGGTGGTGGGTGCGATGGTCCACTGCTGGTCGACCGCGGTGCGCGTGGTGAAGCCTGTGCCATCGGTGGCTGCGACCGTCAGGCTGATCTTGAGCTTCTCGCCGCTCTCCTGCGCGATCTTCCACGCTTGCTGCGGAATCGGCAGACGTGTGATCGGCTGGTCCCCTTGCAGTGCGATCGGCGCACCGAAGTAGCCGTCGTAGCGGAACACATCGTCGACTTCGATGTGGATCTTCACCGCGCGCACGGGCAGCGCGCTGCGCCACTGCAAGAGCGGCGCGGGCAATCCACGCGGCCAGACCGTGCCGTCGTACGGGTACAACCATTGCAGCTCCGGGTCGCGCGTCGCGGGCGCGTCGAGCGCAGCCATCAGCTTCGGATCTGTGAGCTTCGTGCCGCCGCCATCACCACCCACACCACCGAGACCACCGGCTCCACCGGGCGAGCTGTTCGCGTCGGGATCGCCTTGTTGCTGCGCGGAGATGTTGATCGTGAGCCGTGTCTTGGTCTGCAGCACGCCCGCTGTGGCGAACACCGTGAGCGAGCCGCCTACGCCGGTCGGCGTGAACACGCCTGTGTTCTTGTCGATCGTGCCGAGCTCGGGGTGATCGGCGGTCCACTTCACACCGAGGGCCGGCTCTGAGCTCGTGCTGATGCGTGCCGTAAATTGCAGAGTGTCCGGTGCCTCGAGCCCGAGCATGAGCTTCGTGTTGGCGGGCTCGATCAGCAGCTTCCCCTGCGAGGTGCCGGCATCCATCGCGGCATCTTCTGGTGCTTGGGCATCCGACCCAGCATCCACAGGCGGTGAGGATCCGCCGCCGCCATAAGCGGCAGCGTCAGGCCGTGCGGGCGCCTCGCTGCTGCAAGCGGCCATGAGCATCAATAGCAGCGCCCTCGGGCGCGCACCCACACCAGACTGACTCCGCATCGAAGCTTCACTACTCCATGCGCTGCGGTTGCGCGGCGAAACACACTCCAGTTCGCCGCGCACACAAACACGCGCTTGGATCAGTCTGAGACAAACGCCACCGGGGAGTCAAAGCGACGTTTGCTCAGACAAGCCTACAATTCAGCGCACCCTGACGACCGGTGCGATGTAGCCAGGCAGCTTGAACACGGCTTTGGCCGTCGCGTCGGGCTTGATCTCGAACAGCGTGCTCTCGCTGGACATGATGTCTTCGATCACGACTTCACCCGTGGTGCGGGGCACGAGCAAGCGACCGTTGACGCGATGCGACTCGAAGCCCACGCCGTCGAGCGGCAGGTCTTCGATCTGCTTGGCTTCGCCGTTCTTGAAGTCGAGCAGCCAGCCGGTGTGGACCGGCGCGAAGATCACCTCGAACAAGCTGTCGTGGTCTTCGAATACGGCCGGATCCACGCCGCTCGTGTACGCGACGCCGTCGGCCAAGTAGTAGAAGCCCCAAGGCGCTTTGCCGCCCATGAGCTCTTCGGGGATCACCTTGAAGTCGCTGTCGAGCTTGTCTTCGCCCTTCTTCACGCGCAGTACGCACGCGGGCTTCGCCCCTTCGTACTGGAACTGTGTGTACAGGCCGAAGCTGTCCGCGATCAGATAGAGGTCTTCCTGCTCGTCGAAGAAGCCGCCGAAGCCAGCGCTCGCCGGGCAGTCCTCGTTGACCTCGAACGTCAGCGTGTCGGTCTTCGTGTCGAACACGCCGAGCACAAAGTCATTCACGAACTCTGCGCGTTGGTTGGTGTAGGTCCAGTAGAAGAAGAACTTGCCGTCGCTCTTACGGATGAAGCCACCGCGGTACTCGACGCCCCAGCCTTCGCGTGCGAGCGCTTCCAGGCTGTGCGTCTTCGTGATGGTCATCTCGGTCGGATTCCACTCGATGATCTCGAGCTGATCCGGGTTCACGAGAAAGGCGCGCTCGGAGCTCAAGATGGTGTTGAGGTACGAGACGTACATGAGGCCGCGATTTGCGAAGCTCACGCTGTCACCCGCGACGAGCTTGTCGTCTTCGAGCTCGTACCTCGTGACGGTGAACTTCTCCGAGTTACCGACGTACACTGCGCCATTGAAGCTGACCGCATCGACGCCGCCGATGATCTGTTCACCTTCGGAGAGCTCGAGCTCGGCGCCGTCCAGCTCGGGCGTGGTCCAAAGCAGCAGCGTGGAGTTATCTGTGGTTTGAACCGACGAGCCGATGAGATAGAGCGGATCGCCAGCGTCGGTGGCTGCGTCTGTGCCCGCGTCCGAGCTGGTCTCCTCGGAATCTGTGCGATCCGACTTTGCTGGTGGAGCGTCGTCTTCACATGCGCTGCACATCAGAGTCAAAAGCGCGCAGCAGGTCGATAGTCTTGCAAGCATAGTCATGGTCGCCTCGTAGTCATGGATTAGTGTTCAGCTGTGATCTTGATGTACGCAGCGCGTCCTGGTCGTTCGGCGCCATAGGCATCGAAGACACGCGCGTCTGTGAGGTTCTGGAGGTCGATGCCGGCGCTGATGCTGGTGCCAGCTTCCGAGACAACCAGGTAGTTGAGACTGAGCGCGTGCACGACCTGCTCCGGCACGCTCGATGCCGTGTTCTCACGGCCCAAGCTCTCCCAGGTGCGGAAGAACGCGTGCGTGTAGCGCGTCGTCCAAGTGAGCATGATCCGATCGCCCGGCGTGGCGACGCCTTTGAGCTGCAAGCGCGCCTGGCCCGTTGCGAAGAAGTACGGTCGATTCGGGATCCGATCGCCGAAGAACGTGGATTCGGGCGGTGTGCGCGAGCGATTGCGAAAGTCTTGGTAGGTGGTGTTGGCGGCGAGCCACAAGTAGCCACCGGGCGAGGTCCAGCTGCCGGCGGCTTGGACGCCGAGCGACCGCGCGCTCGCGACATTCGCGAAGCGCTGGGTGAGACTCGCCGCGCTGAGCAGCTGGATCAGATCGTCGACCGCGCGCACGAAGCCGCTGACCTCTAGTTTGTATGCGCCGCCATCAGCTGCTTCGGCGGCGCTCGCGAGCGACAGGTTGCCGTTGTGGCTGACCTCCGGCCTCAGCTGGAGGTTTTGCTCGATCATCACGCCGTCTCCGTACACCTCGTCGAGGCCCGGCAAGCGCGTGGCGTATTCGTACGAGGCCTTGGCCCAGAGCTCGGGGATGATCGTGTAGCGCAGCGCCGCGCCTGCACCCGCGCGGTGCGTATCGCGGTCGCGTGCGATGCGCTCACCGGAGCGCAAGACCTCGTCGCTGCGGGCGACCTGCGAGTAGCCTTTGGCGAAGACTTCGCTTTCGAGCCGGCGATCGAAGAGCTGCAGGTGGTGCTCCAAGCCTGCGACAAACGTCATCAAGCGCCGCTCGGCGTTGAGCATGTCGGGCTGATCTGCCCGGTTGGGGCGACGTTCGTCCCCTGTGCGATCCGCGTAGGTCGGCGCGAGCGTGAGCGCGACGCTCTGGTGCTCGTCGATCTGCCATTGCCCGTTGGCCCGCAGGAACGCGCTGTGCGTGTCGTAGATCGCGTCGCGCGGACGCGTGCCACCGGACGCGATCTCGCCCGGTGTCTTGCGCTCGCTGCTGCAGCGCCCGAACCAATCGTAGATGCACTCAGTGATGTCGAGCAGATGCCGTTGCGCGAAGTTGTAGCCGCCGATGGCGTCGACGCGCAGCGCGCTGGTCAGCGCGTGCTCGTAGCGCAGCGTTCCGCCGACGACCCATTCGTCTTGAGTAGCGGCGCCGTACGGCTCGGTCATCGTGGGATCGCTCGGCAGCTCGCGCTCGAACGCAGTGGTGAATGCGCGCACGAGCAGGCGGTCTGCCCAAGAGCGACCTGTGACACCTGTCAGCAGGTTGATGCCTGCAGCTCGGTAACCCGCGTGGAACAGGTGCACTTTCGTGGGCTTGGAGCGACCCATCGCATCGGGCACATCGACTGTGACGCGGTAGTTGTTTTCGGTGCTGTCGCCGAAAGCAGAGGCGTGTGCCAGGAATCCGGACCTCGGATCGTAGTGGCTGCCGGACAAGGTTGCGCGCACGGTGTCGAACGAGCCCGTTTGCAGCGATGCCGCGCCGTGAGCGCCCGGTTGCGGGGCGCGCGTGACGAGCTGAACGGCGCCGCCGAGAGCGTCAGCGCCGAAGCGGATCGGCACGACGCCGCTGTACACTTCGACGCGCTCGATCAGGTTGACCGGAATGTCGCCGATGCCGAACGGATAGCCGGCGAGCGCGAGCGGCACGCCGTCGAGGAAGAACCGAACCTGCTCGTTTTCGAGACCTTGCAAGGAGAAGCGCTGCTCCGAGCCGAGGCCACCGGTGCGCTGCACGGACACGCCTTGGGTGCGCGCAAGAATCTCGCCTAGATCGATGGAGCTGCGTCGCGCTTCTTCGAGTTCGACGACCGTGACTGCGCGCGCCGAGCGACGCAGCTGTTCGCTGCGGGAGTGGCTCTTGGCGACGACGTCGACGGCAGCTGCGGGTGTGCTCGTCGCGTCGGGTGCAGCCGAGGCAGCTCCGGTCTGCGCTGGGTTGTCTTGCGAGTTGGTTTGTTGTGGTGGTTGTGCGATCGGCGCGGTGGGGCCGGCTGGGGCGCTCGCTGCTGCATCGGAGTTGGTTTGTTGCGGTGGTTGCGCGAGCGGAGCGGTGGGGCCGGTTGGGGCGCTCGATGCTTCGGAGCGGGTGCGTTGCGGTGGTTGCGCGATCGGCGCGGCGGGGGCCGTTGGCGCAGAACCGTTGTGCGCTCGCTGTGTCTCCGGCGATGGGGCGCTCGGTGCGGCGGTGCCGGCGCTTGACGCGGAGGCTTTCCGCGTTGTTTCAGCGGCTGGTGAGCTGGAACGCTTCTCTTCGACCGGGCTTGATGGACTGGACTGCGCCGCGACGCCGCTGCTCGCTGCGATCAGCGCGCTGGTCGCGAGCCAAGCGCTGAGCGTGCGCTTCGCGGGCTGGCAATAGTGGGCCGCAGCCTGCGCGTGAGGCCTCAGCTTGGAAATACGGCAGAAACTGATAATGATATTCAATTGCAGGGCGCGAGAAATAACTACCTCTGCTGCGCCTGTCAATGAACGCCCGGTCGGGTCGTAGGGTTTTGCGCCGCGCAGGGCGGCGCGAGGCCGCCGCCGACTCGGCGTGATCGCACGTGTGATTCTGCCGCTAGCGTTGCGCCGCGCAGGGCGGCGCGACGCCGCTGCCGCCTCGGCGTGATCGCACGTGTGATTCTGCCGCTAGCTTTGCGCGCAGCCCAGGGCGGCTAGGCGGCGACGATCTTCCGCTCTTCGAGCAGCAGCTCCAGCGTCTGACGCTTGAGCGCTGTGAACTCCGGGCTGGTCAGGACTGCGGGCGTGCGGGGGCGCGGCAGCGTGACTGCGAACTCCGCTTTGACGCGCGCTGGCCGCTGCGTCAGCACGATGACGCGATCGCTCAAGAACACTGCCTCATCGACATCGTGCGTGACAAACACCACGGTCATGTGCAGCTCGTCCCACAGGCTGAGCAGCATCTGCTGCATTTGCAGGCGCGTCTGCGCATCGAGCGCGCAGAACGGCTCGTCCATCAGCAGCACGCGCGGGCGATTCACGAGCACACGCGCCAGCGCCACGCGCTGCTGCATGCCGCCCGATAGTTGGTGGGGAAAGTGATCGACAAACTCGCCGAGCCCGATGTGCACGAGGATCTCGCGGGCGGTCTCGCGCCGTTCGCGCTTGCTCACGCCGCGCATCTTGAGACCGAACTCCACATTTGCGAGCACGGTCTTCCACGGGAACAATGCGTGCTGCTGGAACACGACGCCGCGATCCGGACCTGGTGCAGTCACGCGCTGCGCGTCGACCCGGAGGTCGCCCCCGCTGATCGGCGTAAATCCCGCAATCGCGCCGATGATCGTCGACTTGCCGCAGCCCGACGGGCCGAGCACGCTCACGAGCTCGCCGCGCTCCACGCGCAGATCGATACCGTCGAGCGCGCGCACCCGACTCTTGCCTTCGCCGAAGTAGATATCGACGCCGTTCAGCTCGATCGTTCCGGCTTCCGTTGTGACTTCGTGCAAGCTCATGGCGGGCCTTCCGAGTTAGCGGGTGGATGTGTTCGGCTCGAACCAGGGCATGAAGCGCCGTCCGCTCCACTTGACGAGGAAGCTGCTGCCCATGCCCAAGATCCCGATGCTGATCATGCCCAACACGATGTGTGGGTACTGCTGGAGGGTGTAAGCCTCCCAGGTGTAATAACCGATCCCGAACTGACCGGAGATCATCTCGGCGGTGACGAGCGAAAACCAGCTCGTGCCCATGCCGATGCTCAGACCGGTCACGATCGATGGCAACGCGCCGGGCAGGATCACCTCACGAAACACCGCAAAAGGGCCCGCGCCGAGGCTGATCGATGCGGACACAAGCCTACGGTCGAGCGTCTCGACGCCGTGGATCGTGTTGAGCAAAGCGGGGAAGAACGCACCGATGAAGGTGATGAACACCATGCTGTGCTCGGCCGATGCGAACAATAAGATCGCGATCGGGATCCACGCGACGGCTGGAATTGGCCGCAGCACTTCGAGCGGCGGCAAGAGCGCCTGGGAAGCCAAACGGAAGCGACCGATCAGCAGGCCGGCGCCCACGGCCAACACCGATGCGATCGAGAAGCCGATGAACACGCGGCGAATGCTGTTTACGACGTGCGCGCCGAACTTCGGCGTGCCGAGCAGCTCGCCCACAGCCACGAACACCTCGCTCGGCGCTGGGATGTTCTCGAAGCGAAACAAGAGCTCCCACTCGTAGCGCGAAGCCAGCTCCCAGAGCACGAGCCACAGCGCGAGCGACGTGAACCCCACCGCAAAGCCGCTGAGCGCGCGCCACGGGATCCGCGGCGTGCCACGCTCCGACAGCGCGCGTGTGACCTCACGCGCCACGGGCGTGGTCGTGTCGTTTGGAAGCGTGGATGCGAGCGACTGTTTCATGTGAGCTCCAGTGACCTCAACTGCCGCTGCGAGCGGCAGCGTAGTCGAGCACCTTGCCGCCCTGTTGTTTGGCGTACTCGTCGGCTGCGGGCTTCAGCAGGAACGCGGACAGTCCAGCCTTGTCTTTCACGTACCAGACCTTGTCGGCGAACAGCTTGTTGCCGCTGACGCGGTCGTGCACGAACACCACGCGCAGCTCCTTCTTCTCGTCTGCCAGCTGCTTGGCTGCAGCGAAGGTCGCTGCGACCGTGCTGTACAAGCGCACCTTCGGCTCGCCGCGCACCCAGATCTGCCCAGCGGAATGCGGATCCGTCACCAGCGCACCCGTGTCGACCGCCTTGTCGCTGAACGGCAGCGGCGCGTAGTCCTTCAAGCGCGCGTCGTAGTCGTAGCCAAACTCTTTGGCTGCTTGACGGATGAACTTGTCGTTCACGTACTGGTTGACGTCGATCTCTTTGTCGACCTTCTTGAGCACGCGCAGCGACTCTTGCGCGCGGCTGATCGCGTTCACGTACTCCGGCTTGAGCGAGTAATCGCGGGTCTGGATGCCCTGAGGGCCGTGGAACGCGTAGTACACTTCGGCATCCACGCCGGTCCACTTCGCGAGCTGCTCGGACAGCTCTTCCGGCTTCTCGCGGTACAAACGATCAGCTTCGAGCGTGGCCTTGAGGTAGGCCACCACGATCTCGGGATACTTCTCCGCGTAATCCGAGCGTACTTGCACGCCGTGCGTCGTGGTCACGCCGGTCGAGCTGCCGTCGTAGATCTTGCGCGCAAAGCCGCGAAACGGAAACAGCTCGCCAAACGGGACGAAGTCCGCGTGCGCGTCGATCTGCTTGGCTTTGAGCGCGCTGCCTGCGACCTCCGGCGTCTGGGTGACGATCTCCACATCCTTGTTCGGATCCCAACCCAGATCCTGGATCGCGCGGATCAACATGGCGTGCGCGGTCGAGCCGAACGGCACCGACAGCTTCTTTCCCTTGAGCTCCGACAGCGACTGCACCTTGGAGTCCAGCGGCACGACGATCGCGTTGCCCGCGCCCTTGATGCCACCTGACAACGTGGAGATGTAGAGCGACTGCACCTTGTCGCCTGCGGCTTTGAGCGCAGTCGCGCCGAGCACCGAAGGGAAGTCAGCCATCTGTACGATGTCGAGCTGATTCGCGAGGTACTTGCTGTTGAGCTGCGCGCCGGTGGGCTGGTTCTCCCACTTTATCTCGTACTTGACGTTCTGATACTTGCCCGTGCGCGGCAGGTGTTTGTCTAACAGGTTGAGCTCGCGCACGAGCGGTCCACCTGTCGCGCAGTTGATCGTTGTGTCCTGCGTGCCGATCGCCACGCGGATCGTCTCCGCGGGTGGCTCCGGTGTGGTGGCCGCGCTCGTGCTAGTTGCAGGCTCTTCTCGCTTCGATCCACCGCATGCCAACGCGCACAGCGCCAGAAGCAGGATCCAAGGCTTGTGATAGTACGGTTCAGTCATCGTCAGTTAAGCTCCGGCTCGATCGATCGCTTCGAGTGTGCGGCTTGCTGCTTTGCGCACCTCGATGTCAGGGTCACCCGTCAGATTGCTGAGCGCCGCACGCGCCTCCTGCGCGCGCAGGTCGCCGAGCGCGTAGGCGGCGCTGCGGCGTAGCTCGGACATCTCGCTCTTGAGAAACCCGATCAGCGCTGGCACTGCGCCATGGGCGTTCAGCCGGCCGAGGGCCGCTATCGCTTCCTTCTGCACTTGCCAATAGCTGTCACCCAGAGCGGTGATCAGACCTGGGATCGCCGCCGACAGCGTCGAGCGACCGAGCACGATCGCGGCTTCGACACGCACGCGCCAGTCTGAATCCTCGAGGGCCTTGCTGAAGTCGGGCAAGAGTGCAGGGCTGTTCCAAACGTTCAGCGCGCCTACGGCCACCAGGCGTACGTCGCCTTCCGGATCTGCCAGGCACGCGCGCAGCGGGTCGACGGACTCAGGCCTGCGCAGGTAGGCCAAAGTGATCACCGCTTCGCGGCGCACTGCAGCGCTCTCGTCCCGCAGCGCCGTTATCAGCGGCTGGACTGCGCGCTCGTCCTTCAGCTCGCGCAGCCCGACGATCACACCGCGGCGAACCTCGGCCTCGCTGTGCTGCATCGCCGCTATCAGCGGCAGGGCGGCATCGTCGCCTTCCGCGCGGATGTCGCGCAGCGCGGTAATCGCCGCATCGCGCACCTCTTCGTCAGAGTCGTTCAGGCGCTCGATGATGCCAGGCAACGCGCGCGCATCGCCGAGCTCTTCGAGCAAGGTGATCGCGAGCCGGCGCACCACCGCATCCTCGTCGTGTAGCGCGCGCAGCAGGCTGGGCACGTGCTCGATGTCAGCTGTGTCTTCGAGCTCGATCAGCGCGAGCTGGCGCTGGCTCGGATCAGGATCACGCAAGCGCTCGTCCAGCTCGCTGTCGTCTGTCGCTTCGAATGGCATGGTCATCACCGCAGCAGGAATGGGATCTTGACGGTGATCGCGTCTTTGGGGCAGTCGATCTCGCAAGCCAGGCAGTACCAGCATTCGTCGAACTTCATGTGGGCTTTGCCGGTCTCGGGATTGACCGCCAGACAGTCGACTGGACACGAGTCGATGCAGATGCGGCACTTGGTGATGCATTTTTCGAGATCGACCACCACCGGAACGTCGAAGCGGCGCTCCGTGTGCGCGTTTCCGACTTGCCGCGCTTGCAGCGTCTTGATGGACTCTCGGTCTTTGAGCTCGCTCATGAGTTTTCCTCTTATTGCGCGGCGTCGGCTTCGGCCGCCGGGATACGCAGGTGGTGGTAGCCGCGCAGCTCTGACTCATCGAGCGGGACGACGTAGGGATCGATCTCGCGCTTGAACAGCTGCATCTGCCCGTGCTCGTCGCGCTTGAGGTTCACGTGGACGAACCAGTTCTCGTCGTCCATCTTCGGGAAGTCCTGCCGGTAGTGGTACAAGCCCCAGCGGCTCTCGGTGCGGTAAAGCGACGCGCGTGCAGCCATCTCCGCACAGTCACGGATGAAGTGACTCTCCATCACGCGCATCAGGTCGTGAGGCCCGCTCGCACCGACCTCCTCCAGCTCGTGCGTCGCGCGGTCGAAGTACTCCAGGCCGGCGCGCAACCGGTTCGCGCTCTTGGGCGGCTGCAAGTAGTCGTTCACGAGGCGACGTACTTTGTACTCAAACTGATGGTGAGGGATGCCGTCCGGTCGCGACAGCGGCGCGAACACGCGCTCGCGCTCCTTTGCGATTTGGTCCTGCTGCTCGCTGTGCAGCTCCTGCGTGTCGAAGCCCCCGATGTAGTCGAGCGCGTGCTGCGCGCACAGCTTGCCGTAAGTAAGCGCGCCGAGCAGATAGTTGTGCGGGACGCACGCCATGTCGCCCGCGGCATAGAGACCGGGCACGGTGGTTTCGCCGCGCTCGTTCACCCAAACGCCAGAGCCGCTGTGCCCGCTGCACAAGCCGATCTCGGAGATGTGCATCTCGACCAGGTCGCTTGCGTAGCCTTTGCCGCGACCCTGGTGGAAGCGCCCGCGGCTCGGTCGCTCAGTCTTGTGGAGCACACGCTCGATCTCGGTGAGCGTCTCGGGCGCGAGGTGATCGAGCTTCAGATACACCGGGCCGTTCTCGGAGTGCAGCTCGCGGTAGAACTCCATCATCATGTGCCCGCTCCAGTAATCGCTCTCGATGAAGCGATTGCCGCGCGCATTCACGGTGTGTCCGCCGAGCGGGCCGGTGACGTAGGCGCATGCAGGACCGTTGTAGTCTTTGATCAACGGGTTGATCTGAAAGCACTCGATGCCGGTGAGCTCGGCGCCTGCCTGGTATGCGAGCGAGTAGCCATCGCCTGCGTTCGCGGGGTTTTCGTACGTGCCGTAGAGATAACCCGACGCAGGCAAGCCGAGCCGGCCCGATGCGCCGCAGCACAAGATCACGGCTTTGGCTTTGATCACCGTGTACTGGCCGGTGCGCGTGTCGAAGCCGAGCACGCCTGCGATGCGATCGCCGTCTTTGAGCAGACGCGTCGCCATCACGCGGTTGATGATCTGTACGCCCGCGCGCTTCAGCACGCGCATCAGGATCTTCTTGAGATCGTAGCCTTCCGGCATCGGCAGCACGTAGCTGCCTTTGTGGTGCACCTTCTTGACGTCGAAGTCGCCGGCTGCGGTCTTCTGAAACTTGACGCCCCAGCGATCCAGCTCTTCGATCATCGAATAGCTGTTGATCGCGTACTCCCACACCGCGCGCTGATTCACGATGCCGTCGTTGGCCATCGTGATCTCTTTCACGTATTGCTCTGCTGTCGCGTGCCCGGGGATGATGGCGTTGTTCAAGCCATCCATGCCGATCGCGATCGCGCCGCTGCGCTTGATGTGCGCCTTTTCCAGCAGAATGACGCGGCCGCGCGGCAAGCTCTGTTGTGCGCGGATCGCTGCGGTGGAGCCAGCGCTGCCACCGCCAACGACTACGATGTCAGCTTCGAGTGTTGTGTCGTCCATGTTCTTGCGTGCCTCGCGCTCTCGAGAGCGAGACATCGCAAGACGCAGGCCAACCTGGATCGTGCGCTAGAGCAGTGGTTTGTGTGCTCGGCTTGCTGCTGCAGCAGCAGGGTTGCTGATGGCTGCTGCTCCTGCAGCAATCGCGCGTGCTGGCGGCCGTCCACTGCGCGTCGGCGACCGACACCTTGCGCGGGATCAGCTGCAGACGCAGCAGCGTGTCATCCATCTGCTGCTGCGCGGCGATCTGGGCGTCGGACACCGTGAGATTGTCTAGCTCGCGCTGGAGCGATGCCACGAGCGCGCGTGGCGACATGCCGAGGGCTGGCGCCATGCGTTCGGCAGCGTGCAGTGGATCGTTCTTCACCCAGCTCGCCACGACCTGCAGCTGCTGCTGCAGCTCTGCGACGACATCAGGCTGACGCTCCGCGAAGTCGCGACGCGCGACGTAGTACACCGAGCTCGAGAACAGGCCGGTCGCGTCGCGCAGCACGCGCCCACCGAAGTCGAGCCGCGCGCTCGATAGCCAAGGATCCCAGATCGCCCAGGCATCGATCTCCCCCGCGCGAAACGCGCCGAGCGCTTGCTCCGGCGTCGCAAACAAGATCTCCAGCTCGCGCGGATCGAGGCCGGCTTCTTCCAGCGCGCGCAGGAGGAGGTAGTGCGCTTGCGCCGCGCGATTGACCGCCACCCGCTTGCCGCGCAGGTCCGCGACACTGACCACACCCGAGCGCTCCGGCACGACCAAGCCGATGCCGCGCGGCGCAGGTGGCTCAGCTGCGAAGTACACGATTGGAACCTCTTGCGCTTGCGCTGAGACGGCAGGCCAATCGCCGAGCACCCCCGCGGCCAGCTCACCGGAGCGCAAGGCTTCGACGATCTGCGTGCCACCGTCGTACTCCACCCACTCGACGCGCTGACCGCGTGCGCTGAGCGTGGCGTCGAGCATGCCGTAGCCCTTTACGAGCATGAGCAGGCCGAGCTTCTGATAGCCGATGCGAATGGGCTCGGGCGCTCGCGTCAAGCGTGGGCTGACAGCGGCGCCGCGCCGCACCTGCCCCGCGAGCGCGCCGTGCTCGATCAGGCGCGCACGCACGACGTTGCGGCTCATGCCGAGCAGCCGCGCGGTCTCCAGTTGGTTCTGCCCCGAGTAGCGGTAGGTCGCGGAGAGCAGCGTCGCTTCCACTCGCTTCTGCAAGTCGGGCACGCCGCGCTCTAGCAGCTCAACGAGCACGCGCTCCAGCTCGTCGAACGCGGATGGCGCAGAGGCCGGTGCTCGCGCAGCCGGGAGCGGCGCCAGTGCTGCAGCTGTCGGCGTCGAGGGCGCTGAGGCCGGACCGAGCTGCAGATCGTTCGTGCTGATGATCGCGCTGCGGCGCACGATCACCGCGTTGTGGATCGCATTCTCCAGCTCGCGGATGTTGCCCGGCCAGCTGTGAAGAAACAGCCGATCCTCTGCGCTCGCGTCGAGCTGCACGCCGCGCGCATGGAGCTTGTCGGAATACACCTTCAGGAAGTGGTGCGCGAGCGGGAGTATGTCACCAGGACGCTCCCGCAGCGGCGGTACGACCAGGCTCGTTACGTTGAGCCGATAGAACAGATCTTCGCGGAAGCGCCTCTCGCGCATCGCGGCGTGCAGGTCGACGTTCGTCGCCGCTATCAGCCGCACATCGACACACTTGGCTTGGCGCGCCCCGACGCGGGTCACTTCACCTTCCTGCAATACACGCAGCAGCTTCACCTGCAAGGTCGCAGGCAGCTCGCCGATCTCGTCCAGAAACAGCGTGCCGCCGTCAGCGGCTTCGAACCAACCAGCCTTGGCTGTGAACGCGCCGGTAAAGGCGCCTTTTTCGTGACCGAATAGCTCGCTCTCGATCAGTGCTTCCGAGAATGCGCCGGCATTCACGGCGACAAAAGGCCGCGCTGCGCGCGCGCTCGCAGCGTGCAGCTCGCGCGCGACGAGCTCTTTACCCGTACCGGTTTCGCCCGTGATCAACACAGTGGCATCACTCTGTGCGATGCGCTCGATGCGCTCCCAGAGCGCACGCGTGAGCGGGTCGACGAACACCATCGCCTTTGCCCGCGTCGGCGGGGACATGGCACTGTCAGGCAGCGTCAGCACAGCGCTAAGTTAGAGGACCTGCGTGTGCAGATCCACGTGTGAGAAGCAGAGAAATCGACATGTTTTTCAGCAGATCCCATCAAATAACCTGGCTGTGCCCCTTCACGGAAACGCGCCTGACATGTCAGCTCCGCAGCCCGTCTAACCAGCCGCGAAAGAACGCCGCGCTGGTGTCCGCCCACGTGGCGACCGGCCGCTCGAGATCGTAACCGACGGGCGGGCCCACATCGCAGCGCCCTGCCGCTCGATCGCGCCGAAATTCGAAGCCGAGCCGTTCGGTCTCGTACTCGGGATGCCCGGTGTGCACGATGTAACGGCCATCGGCGCTCTCCAAGATCACCTCGCCCGCCGCGTCGGAGCCCGCGAGCAAGCTGATCTCGCCGGCCGAAACTGCAGCCGACAGCGACGCTGGATCCAGGCCCGAATGCCTGCTCTGCGGGCAGAGCAGGGGGCCGCCGTTCAACACGCGATGGCTGCTGCGCGGCTGCAGTGGATACACGCCAAACAGCTTGCGGGGGAAGACCACTTTCTCCACGCCGAGCAGCTTGGCGAGCGCCATGCCGCCCCAGCACAGCCCGAGCGTCGAGCGCAGCTCGCTGCGCGCGCGTACGAGCAGCTCGGAGAGCTCCGGCCAATACGTCACTGACTCGTACGCCAGCTCTTCGACCGGGGCGCCCGACACGATGAGACCGTCGAGTCGCCCGGAGTCGAGCGCAGCTGCCAGCGGCACGTACACCTGTTCGATGCGCGTGCGGTCGCTGCTGGCGTAAGCGGGCGTGACGAGCCGCAACCAGACCGGCTCGAACGCCCGCCCGGAAGCGGCGAGCGCGCGCGTCAGCGTAACTTCGTACGTCTCCGCGCGCGGCATCAAGTTCACGATGCCGATTCGCAGCGTCACGGTCAGCCCGCTTTGCGGAGCGCTTGCTCGATGTCGTTCAAGATGTCGTCGATGTGCTCGATCCCGATCGACAAGCGCACGTAGTCCGGCGTGACGCCGGTCGCGGCTTGCTCCTCCGCCGACAGCTGCTGGTGTGTCGTCGACGAAGGATGGATGGCGAGCGTCTTGGCGTCGCCGATGTTGGCGAGGTGCGAGGTCAGCTGCAGCGCGTCGATGAACTTGCGCCCGGCTTCCGCGCCGCCTTTTATCCCGAAGCCCAGGAGCGCGCCCGCGCCTCGCGGAAAGTACTTCTTCGCGAGCCCATGGTGAGGACTCGACTCGAGACCCGGATAGCGCGCCCACGCGACCTTGCCGCTCTTTTCGAGGTAGCGCGCGACCGCGAGCGCGTTCTCGGAGTGGCGCTGCATTCGCAGGTGCAGAGTCTCTAGGCCCTGCAAAAACAAAAACGAGTTGAACGGCGAGAGCGCA
>Ga0190269_10000648_pt1 | contig 17582 bp, 11 predicted proteins | sample Popmic249IS_FD_133749 | JGI IMG/M metagenome (GOLD analysis project Ga0190269, IMG submission 133749) | Populus adjacent soil microbial communities from riparian zone of Blue River, Arizona, USA - 249 IS | ecosystem: Environmental > Terrestrial > Soil > Riparian zone | place: USA: Arizona... | reverse complement strand
GTCGACGAGGGTCGTGCTCCGAAAAACGGCGCCGGCGGCAACAACTGCAAGGTCACGCAGCTGCCGGTGGATAAATCGTTGACCGCGGCACCACCAGGTGAAGGTTGGTACTACGACGACTTCACTACCGACTTGCAAAAGGCTTGCAAACAAGCGGCGCAGAAGCAGCGCGTTGCGTTCACCGCAAATGCCAAGCCGCCCAACGGCGTGACGGTCAAGCTGGAGTGCTTGAACGAGACCCAGCGTCTGGCCAACACCCGAACCGATCTCAACATGGCCATGGCGCAGCCGGAGATCGGCACCAACTGTGGTGGTGAGATGGGCACGAACAAGCCGATGGGTGATGACGCCTGCATCGTCACGCTCGCAAACAACACCCAGCTGAACAACATGTTCTGTCACACCGAGCTGAACACGTGCGTGCAGAAGTGCACGAGTGACACGGACTGCCCGCCGGCCTGGGTGTGCGACGACCGTGCGGACTCGATCACGCGCGCCGGCGGCAAGGGCGCATACTGCGTGAACCCGACCTGCGGCGCTGACGTCACCAACTGATCGCGGGCAACCCCGATTGGGAGCGAGGCCACCTGCCCAAACAGGTGGCCTCGTTGCATTTCAGGCGCACCCAGCAGAATGAGGAGCCGCGGGGAGGCGGCGCCGGCACTGACAAGGTAGGCGGGACGGGTGTGCCTGCTGCGGTGCTTGCGTCCGGGGCTGCGCAGCTGGAGTATCAGCTGAGGTTCGGATTTGTGGCCCGTGACCCGCGCCTTAGCTCATATTGATTGCAGAACTTGGCTTCTTCGTAGCGAGGAGAATGAGGATGAGACACCTGACCGGCCCCGCTGCCATCGCATTGCTTCTCAGCTGTATCAGCCTCACGGCCTGTCTGGACCGCGAGCTCAAGCCGCTGAACCCGTGCCTGGTCTCGAGCGTGAGCCGGCGTGTCTCGGTCAACAACATCAACCAGGTCGACATCCTGTTCAGCGTCGACAACTCGGGCTCGATGGCCGAAGAGCAAGCCGCGCTCAAAGACCAGTTCCCGAAGATGATCACCGTGCTCACGACGGGCATGCGCATGCCGAACGACCCCAACCCGTTCCCGCCAGCCCAGGACTTACACCTGGCGGTCGTGTCGAGCGACATGGGGGCGTTGGGTCAGGCGAACGTGCAGGGCTGCGACATCAACGGCGGTGACGACGGACGGCTGCAGAACCAGCCGCGCGGATCGATCGGCTGCCAGGCGAGCTATCCGGCCTTCTTGAGTTACGTCGGCGGGCGCGACACGCCGCAGCAGATCGCCACGGACTTCGCGTGCATCGCGGAGCTGGGCACGGGCGGCTGCGGCTACGAGCAGCAGCTGGAGTCTCCGTTCAAGGCGCTGTGGCCGTCGGTCTATCACGACGAGCGCGGCAACGTGGTCACGCAAAACCCCTACACGTTCCTCGGCATGACGCCGCAGCAGATGCTCGGCCGCGGCGACCAGGCGCCGCCCGAAGGTAGCCGGGGCTTCGTGCGCACGGACGCGACGGGAGGCGTGTCGCTGCTGGCCATCGTCGTCGTGACCGATGAAGAGGATTGCTCGGCGCAGAAGACCGATCACTTCCGCGTGCCGATGGGCTCGACCGATCCGCTCGCGATGCAGGGCAACCAGATCCGTTGCTTCAGGAACAGCCAGAACCTCTACCCCGTGACGCGCTACATCGACGGCTTCAAGAAGCTGCGGCCCGGCTACGAGAAGCTGGTCGTGTTCGCCGCGATCGCGGGCGTGCCGCCGGAGCTCGTGGACGAGCGTGCGCGCAACGGCGTGGACTTCACCGATCAGACCTCGCGCGATGCGTACTACGACAAGATCCTCGCGGATCGCCGCATGCAGGAGAGCATCCTGGGCGGTCGCGTCACGCAGAACGCGCAGATGACGCCCTCGTGCATGCGCCGCGACCGCAGCGGCCAGAATGCCGTCGCCTACCCACCGCGGCGGATCGTCGAGACTGTGAAGGGCTTCGGCGAGAACGGCGTGCTGCAGTCGATCTGTCAGGATGACTTTGGCCCCGCGATGGACGCGATCATCGACGTGATCGCAAGGCAGCTGGGCGCGGTGTGCTTGCCGCGTGCGCTCACGCGCCGCTCGGATGGTCTCGTGGCGTGCAACGTGATCTGGGAGCTGCCGCCCGTCGGCATGGCGCCCACGGGCACACCGACCGAGTGCCGCGACCTACCCTTCCTGAAGCCCGTCGACCCGGGCCGGCCCGCGATCAACGATCGCATGGGCGCCAACTGCAAGGTGGATCAGCTGCCGATCAAGAACTCCGGCCAGGCGCCCGCGGGCGCCGGTTGGTACTACGACAACTTCTCGGACAGCGTGCAGCGCGAGTGCTCCGGCAGCCAGAAGCAGCGCGTCGCGTTCACGAACGCAGCGAAGCCCAACACCGGCATCAACGTGCGGCTCGAGTGCTTGAACGAGACGCAGACCCTGGCTGTGACCGACAAGGAGCTCAGCACCACCGCGGAGCAACCGGACATCGGCAGTCCGTGCATCGACGTGAAGCGAGGCAATCGGACGGTCAGCGGCAACGACGCCTGCGTGCTCACGCTGACGAGCGGCCTCGACCGCTCGATGTTCTGTCACCCCGACCTGAACGTCTGCGTGCGTGCCTGCGCCAGCACCACCGAGTGCCCACCGGCATGGCAGTGTGACACGCGCGCGGAGACCACCGAGGCGACCTCCGGGCGAGCGTACTGCGTCAACCCCACGTGCGGGTTGGACTGAGGCGCGTCGTCACGCCTTCTCGATCTGCAGGCCTTCGAGGTCGCCCTTGTCGCGCCACTCCTTGAGCATCGCCTGGAAGTGGTCCCAGCCGTAGCCCCAGCTGCGGAAGAGGGCCCAGTTGGGCTTTGCCTGGCCTTCGTTGTTGAAGTAGCTCGGCGTGCACGAGCCTTGGAACTCGGACATGTCGATCTCGATCTCCTTGAAACGCTTGACGTAGGCGTCCTGCGCTTCCTGCGTCGGCTCGACGACCGCCGCGCCCCGCTTCAGCGCCTCGCTCACGATGTAGGCGATGTGCTGGCCCTGCTGCCCGAACTGCTCCGTCACCGAGGCGTTCAGGCCGCCCTGTATGTAGCCGATGTAATATTGGTTGGGGAAGCCGTGCGTCATCGTGCCGTACAAGGTCAGCGGACCCTGACGCCAGTGGTCGTAGATCGACTCGCCCTTGCGGCCCTGCACTACGTCGATGCCCCAACGCCGATCGAGATCGCTCGTGACCTCGAAGCCACTTGCGAAGATGATCAGGTCCACCGGGTACTCGCGCCCGTGCGCCACGAAACCCGTCTCGGTGATGCGCTCCACGCCCTTGGTGTCTGACACGTCGACGAGGTCGACGTTTGGCCGATTGAACACCGGGTAGAACTCGTCGCTCGACAGCGGGCGCTTGCACAGGAAGCGGTAGTAGGGCTTGAGCGCCTCGGCCGTCTGCGGATCCTTGATGTTCTCCTCGACGCGCTGGCGCAGCCGCTCCATCACGCGGTAGTCGATCACCTCGCGCCGCGCCATCAGTGCGGGGATGTCGAGCTGCGGCCAGCCTTCCGCGGCCAGCTCTGCGGCGAGGTTGCGATTGATCTCGGTCCAGATGTCGCAGATCAAGTCTTGCTCGCCTGGGCGCAAGAACTCCATGGCCGCGTGCTGGAAGTTCGTGAGGCGGTCCTTCTGCCAGCCCGGCGTCAGGCCTTTCACCCACGCGGGATCGGTCGGCGGGTTTGGGCGTTCGTCGACCGTGGAGGGCGTGCGCTGCACGACGTACAGATGCTTCGCGTACTTGGCGAGGTGCGGTACGGCCTGGATCGCCGTGGCCCCGGTGCCCACGATCGCGACGCGCTTGTCTGCGAGCTTGTCCAGCACCGGCCGCTCGTAGCTGCCGCCCGTGTAGCTGTAGTCCCAGCGCGCCGTGTGGAACAGCTTGCCCTTGAACTTCTCGATGCCCTCGATGCCCGGAAGCTTGGGCATGTTGAGCACGCCGCACGCGACGATCACGTGCCGCGCGCGGATGTCGTCGCCGCGGTTCGTGCTCACGCGCCAGCGCTTCAGCTCAGCGTCCCAGCGCAGGCTCTGGATGTGCGTGTGGAAGAGCGCCTTGTCGGCGAAACCGTAGCGCTCCGCGATCTGTCGCGTGTAGCCCTGGATCTCTGCGCCGTCTGCGAACTTCTTGGACGGCATGAAGCCGGTCTCCTCGAGGAGCGGCAGGTAGATATACGACTCGTTGTCGCACTGGATGCCCGGATAGCGATTCCAGTACCAGACGCCGCCGAAGTCACCCGCGGTGTCCACGTTGCGGAAGTTCGTGACACCTGCTCGTGTCAGGTGATAGGCGGCCATGACTCCGCCCCAACCTGCGCCGAGGATGATCACGTCGATGTCCTCCGCGAGTGCCGCCCGCGGCTGCAGCGGCGTGTGCGGGTCGACGGCGAAGTTGCTCGCTACCTGGCCCGTGGGCCTGAAGTACTGCTCCTGGCCTTCGCTGCGGATGCGCCTGTCGCGCTCTTGCCGGTACTTCTCGCGCAGCGCATGGATGTCGATCGTTTCGGGCTTGGGGGTCTTGGTTGGTTGGCAGGTCATGGATGCAACATCTCCTCGGAGCGGATCCTCGACGCCTGCGACGCAGAGCACGTCGCGCGTGCTCGGGGATTGCCTCAAGACCGACCGGAATGCAATTGCGCTACCCGTTCATTGCACAACAGTGGTGTCTGATAACGGACGCGCTCGCCGTGCGATCCCCGAACGGCGTATTGCGGGAGCGGCCACGTGCGCCGCGCTGCAAATTCAGGGGCGCAGATACAAGAGGAACATGCCGCTGTGCGCTGCAAGACGGAACGGTGTGTTCATCAGGATGGTCATCTCGCGCGGCTCTTTGCCGCTGACCAGCACGGCGTCGTAGAACTCGAGCAGCGCGGGTTGGGACTGCAAGAGCGCGGGTTCCCACTCGGAGCCGTAGACCGCCGCCGGGACTCGCGCGTCCTTGCGGCGGCGCAGCGGCGCGGTCCAGGCATAGTCGACGCGCGAGAGCGCGAGGAAGCCTCCGCGCTCCGCCTGCGCGTACGCCGCGCTGTGCAGATACGGGCTGCTGCGCGCAATCTGGCCTTGATTGTCATACGCGAGGTACAGGAGCTTCGGCCGGGGCGGCACGCGTGCGAGCACCGCGTCCAGCGGCGCCGCCTCGGTGGAAAAGCGCGCGAGCTGCGCCGCGTTGGACCACGCGGTCCACAGCGCGAGCGCGATGAGCAAGAGCGGCCCGCGGCGGCGTGTCAGACGCAGGCCGGCGGCTGGAACCAGCACGGGCAACCAAGCCATGAGCACGGCGCCGGCGCGGGGGAAGATCGCGGACGTGTTCCAGGTCGACCCAGGCAGTAGCAGGTAGCCCAACAGACTCGCGGCAGCGAGCCCCCAACAAGCCGCCGTGAGCGGCTCCACCGGACGGCTCGGCTGCCGAGGCCCCGCGACGTCGGCACGTCTGCGGCGGGTCCAGTATGGGCGGCATAGGTAGATCCAGAGCACGAGTGTCGCCGCCAGGCGCCAGGCTTCTCCGTGACCTTGGAAGCCGCCGAATAGCAGCTGTGGGGCTCGCATCAAGCGCTGCGCGAGACCGGGTTGGTCGAACGCCGCCACACCGTCGGCGTGGAGCGCCGCGCGCGCCCAGTACGACGCGCCCGGCAGCAGCGGGGCGAGCGGCCAACTCGCGCGCAGCATTGGCCGCCACATGCGGCCACTCGCGAGGATCGCGAACGCTGCGAACACGAGCACCACCCCTACGCCGAGCGGATGCGCCAGCGGCAAGAGACAGCTCAGCGCGAGCAGCCACAGTCGCGCTGCGCGCCGCTCGCGCGCACGCATGAGACACGCGATCGACCACCACGCGAGGCCCAGCGAGAGCAACGCCGGCACGAGACCCAGGTAGAACAGGTTCGCATACGCGAACGGCACACCCAGCAGCGCCAGCACCGCCGGCTTGCGCTGCGCGCGCAGCACGGCGCACAGACCGAGCTGGCCCACGAGCACGCTGCACAGCACAACCAGGCGCGTCGCCAGCACGACGCCGACCGCCGCCGACAGCTGCCCCCACAGCCACAGCGGCAAGACGCTCGCGCCCCGCCAGAGGTCCAGCTCGTAGTACTCAGCGAAGCCGTAGCGCCGATCGTGCAACTGCACGAGCATGCGCGACAACGCGGCATATTGCGGCAGCTCGCGCAACGGCAAGCGCTCCACCAGCGCGATCGGCGCAGAGCAGCCGATGATCAGCGCGTAGCCGATCCAGCTCCACGCGCGCAGGCCGCGCATCCTGCCCCGAAATCGCAACACGCCAGCCGGTGGGCGCGCGGCGCGCGCCAGTGATGGACTCACCCGTGTCATGCCTGCCGAGGTCGCGCTGCGCGACCAGTCATGGGGCTACCCACTCCCCTGTCTTGCCAGCCGGCGTTGCGTGGCGCACACGTCATGGGTTGCCCGCTTCCGGCGCGACGCCCGACAGCAGCCGCAGGAGCGCGACACCCACGTCTTCCATGCCGAGCGCCGGCTCGTCGCGTGCCGCCAGCATACCCGGCGTGCAGCCGATGGCGGCGAGCGGATCCAGCAGCTCACGGCGGCGGGACAGCACGTGCAGCGGCGTCGCACGCGAGCGATCCTCCCTTGCGACCGGCGCGATCGGCTGGTGGTCACCCAGCACGAGCACCAGCGCGTTCGGGCGCACGTGCTGCGTCAGGTAGTCCGCGATCACGCGCAGCTCGTAGCCGAGGCTGTGCAAGTAGCCGAGCGCCTGAGGGCTGAGCTCGCCCTCTGGCTGATCGAATTCCAGCACGGGCTGGCTGCGATACAGGCTGCCGTCCCCCAAGTTCTGCCCGCCCGGCACGTAAGGCGGCTGCGGCGTCCACGGAAAGTGACTCGTGACCAGCGCGTACTCGAGGAACAGCGGCCGCGCGGGCTGCGCGAGCTCCCGCTGCGCGATGTGCTGCAGCACGAACTGGTCCGGCATCGGCGACCAGGCGTAGCTCGGACCGCGGTAGCCGAAGTCGCGCGCCACGTACTCGCGCTCGAACCCGTACATCTGCGTGTGTGGCGACGGCCGTGTCGTTCCGGGCTTGATGCTCACGGTGCGATAGCCCGCGCTGGCAAATGCGCGCGCCACGCTGGCAGCCGGCCGCTGCTCGACCAATAGGCCGTACTCGAACTGATCGTACACGGCTACCGCCGTCTGCAAGCTGGCGTGCGTGAGCCAGGAGTTGCCTCCGAACGTGGTCGCGCGCACAGCGCTCGTGCACACGGCGTAGCCTGCGCCGCTCACGGCGGCGACGAAGGCCTGGTACGAGGGCGCGAGCCAGCGCCGGTACGCGGGCGTCGCCTGCACGGTGTGACCGTACGCCTCCACGAGCAGCACGTGCACGTCGGGCGTGCCGGTGCGCGAAAGCTCGACCGGCGCAGCGCGCAAGCGCCGCTGGCCCGCCTCGACGCGCGCCGCAAAGTCGCGACGCTGCGCGGCGTGCGCGGGGTCGTCGAGCTGGCCGCGCGCCTGCAGCCACAGCTCCAGCTCGTGCGCGACGCGAGGCATGACGGAGGCGGAGACCACCGGTACGTGCGCAGCCGTGAGCAGCGCCGCACCTGCAGCGCTCAGCAGAAAGAGATCGCCGCGCGCCCGATCGCGCAGCGCCCGCGCGAGCACGCGCAGGCACGCCGCCATCAGCAGCCAGAGCATCAGACCGCCGAGCACGAGCCCAGCGAGCGCGAGCCAGAACCCGAAGCTGCCGAGGCTGGATCGGGCGAGGCGCCCCAGCTCCGCGATCAGGGGCAGGTCGGCCACCACGTGGAAGCGGCGATCCAGGTAACGCTCGCACACGCCATCGGCGATGCGCCCGAGCCGCACGCTCACGAGCCCGGTGGCGCCGAGCGCAGCGAAACGCCCCACGCACGCGCCCTCTCGGGGCGCAAACAACACGAACAACGCCAGCAGGATCGCCACATCGACCGCGGGCAGCACGAACGCACTGAGCGCGGTCGGCGCGGGCCAGCGCACGCTCACGCACCAGCTGAGCAGGCCGAACGCCGCCGTGAGCCGCAGCGCCTGCAGCGCGCCGCTGAGCCATCGATCGCGGTCCCAGGGCGCGCTCGCCCGCTCGTTCACTGCCGCTGGCTGCATGCTGTGCCAGTGCTGTAACCGGTTCCGCTGCGAGCCACCAGTCGGATCCGATGGACAGCCGCGCGGGCCGAGGCGATGTTGACGCCGCATGCACGCAGAGGACGCGCCTCAAAGCCTCGGCCGACAGCTCGCGCAGGGCTGCGCGCTCCTGGGGCTACTCGGGCTGCTCACACTCGGTCAGGCGCGGTTGTTCGAGCGCCTGCTGTACACCGATGCTGCGCAATACGGGTTCGTGCTGCAAAACATCGATGGAGTGCGCAACGGGCGACCAGTCTCGAAGAGCTGGCAGCAGCGCTTCCTGGGACCGGCGCTCGTGGTGGCCCTCGATCCGCTCAGCCACGACCGCCTGCGCTCATTGCGCTGGGCCGGCACCTTGTGTGCGGCGGCCGCGAATCTGTGCCTGTTCGCCCTGTGTCGCGCGCGCGGGCTCCCGGCTCGGGCCGCGCTCACGCACGTGGCGTGGTTCGCGCTCGCGCACCTGCTCTTCACATACAAGCTCGAGTACCCGTGGGACTGGCTGGACATCCTGCTCATGCTGGGCTTCGGGTACGGCTTCGGCCGCGGCTACACGCTCGCGCGCCTGTGGCCCCTATTGCCGCTCGGCGTGCTGAACCACGAGACGATCCTGTACGCGCCGCTGTACCAGTTGCTGTGGGCGGCACAGGCTCCCCGTTCGCTGGCTCGCGCCGCGAGCGCGCTGGGCTGGCTGATCGCGTGCGCGCTTGCCATCTACCTGCTGCGCGCCCACTACTATCTCGGTCCACCCGATTGGCCCGGGCAAGTCCTCGAGCGCCCCGCGCCGCTCCTCGAAAATCACCTGCACGTCGTGCACAACCTAAAACAGTGGCTGTGGCACGACCTGCGGGAAGGCCGCGAATTCATCAGCTTGAGCTTGACGGCCGCAGTGATCTATCTCGCTGCGCTGCTACGCGATCCCTCGCAGCGCACGGCGGCGGCGTGGTCGCTGTGCGTGCTCGCGAGCGTGATCTGCTTCGGCTACGTCAACGAGACTCGACACTATCTGCTGCTGATCGCGTTCTGGTTCGCGTACCGCGTGGGCTCGCCTCAGCGCGGCGGCGCTTCGCACGGGATGCGTTGACAGAGCTCGGCCCGCAACGGGTCGCGCAGGATGCACTCGGCCATGCGCAGCGCGCAGGTCGGTGAGGTGGTGATAGGCGGCGCCCCCGCGGAGCCCGCGGCTCCCTGTGCGGACGCGAACAGCCCGCAGGCCTCCGCCTCCTCGGTGCACCGCAAGAGGCCGAGCGGGCTGCGCGTCAGACACGCAGCGTACTCCAGGCCGCAGCGCGTCACGGCGCTGGCACCTGCAGCGCCGCTGCCAGCTGCAGCAAGCGCAGGCCCGGTCAACGCGGTTGCTACGGCCGGCTCGGCATCATCATCACACGCCGCGAGCGCGAGCAGCAGGGCGGTCAACAGCGGGCAAGCGACGCACGGGCGCAGCTGCGCCCGCGAGACGAGGGACGACATGGCGGACCACTTTCTCGCGTAGGGAACGCGCGGCTCGGAACGCGTGCCTGCGCCCACACAGCGCAACGGCACGCGTTCCGAGCATTGGGGACATGGGTCGTGGCTCGGAACCAGCTGGCCACCCTTCATGTCCCGCCGCGCGCGCCCCTTCACGAGAAAGTCGCGCCGACGCACCTCACATCACTTGATGTTGCTCGACTCCGACTCCGCGGATTTCAGCAACGTCAGCCAACGCTCGTCCCCGTCGAGGAACGCTTTCGTGAACGCGAGGCCGTATTTGCCCGAGTTGCGGCCGCCGGCGGTCGGCTGGCCGGCGTGACCACCCGAGACCTGCACGCGCATCTTGGGCACGCTGTCCGCGATGCCCTGGTACAACGGCGTGCCGTGGCTCGCACAGCTGGCGATGTTGTCGCTCGCACCACAGATGACCAAGGTCGGCACCTCGACGCCGCTGCGCACGGGGCCCCACGGCATGATGGCGACGCTGCTCAGCAGCGTGTCGTCCGCTTGCGACGCGAAGCTCGTGCCGCCACCACCCATCGAGAAGCCGGAGGTGCCGTAGCGACCCGCGAGCTTCTGGTACAGCGGGCTGCCGCTCTTCATGTTCTCCGACTTGAACGCAGCGATGCCCTCGGTCAGCGCGCGGCCGCGCTGGTTGGGCTGATCGCCGCTGCCGGTGACCACGATCATGGTCACGATGCCGTACGAGGCGTACAGCGGGCCCCACTGATCGGTCTGCGTGCGGCCGCAGCCACCGCTACCACCGTAGCCATCCGAGATCGCAACGGCGGAGAACGGGGGCTCGGCGTCCGTCGGGTAGTAGACGCAGCCGACGCCCTGGATGGAGTAGGACTCCGTCTTGTACTTGCCGGCCTCGGCGGTCAGTGCCGTCGGCGCGTCGTCGCGACAGATGCACTTGCCGTCCTTGCAGCAGCTGCCCGGCGCGAGCACCGCTCCGCCGCCGCCTGCGCCCGCACTGCTCATGCCCGCTGCGCCGCTACCAGCTGCGCCGCCTCCCGCTGCGGCCAAGCCGGCACTGCCCGCCGAACCCAAGCTACCAGCTGCACTGCTGCCTGCGACTGCGAGCACGCCGCCCGCACCCGCGCTCGCGGTCGTGCCAGCCACGACGGGCAGCGCACTCGCGCCGGCGCCGCCGCCGGCTGCGGGGCTACCCGCGATGCCTGCGCCGGGTCGGCCGGCTTGTGCCGGGGTCCCGGCCGTTCCCACGGCTGGCGTCCCTCCTGTCGCCGGTAGGGCCGGCGTCCCCCCCAGAGTCATCGCGCCCATGTTGGTCGAGGGCGCCTCGGAGCCGCAGCCCGCCCCGGCGTTCACCGCGAAACTACCGATGATACACGTGAAAACAGCAAATCTCATGACCGTTTTGCCTCGGCAAATAGCAACTATTCACACACGCTATTGGCCCGCTGACACAAAATCGGTCGCTCCTAAATGTGACATATGAGTAGCTTGTTGAGACAAGGCAGCCGCAATGCACCAATTGCGGGCCCACGTCCGGCCGCATGCGTACCCAGGCGGGTACGCGCGGCCGCTCACAGCCGCGAAAGTTCCCTGTCGTCCGCACGCGCTAGCTCGGCTAGTCTGGAAAGCGTGGCGTTACTCGCGTTGTTCAGAGCATGGCTGCCGCTCACGCGGCGGGGTCGGCGATGACGCGCGTCCTCGTGGTCGACGACAATGACGCCAATCGCTACTACCTGAGCAGCTTGTTGAGCGGCCACGGCTACGAGGTCGACCTCGCCGAGAACGGCGCGCAGGCCCTCGAGATGGCGCTGGCCGCGCCGCCGGCGCTGGTGATCTCCGACCTGCTGATGCCCGTGATGGACGGCTACACGTTGCTGCGCGCGTGGCGCAGCAAGCCAGAGCTCGAGCACGTGCCATTCGTCGTGTACACGGCGACGTACACCGAGCCTGAAGACGAGCAGCTCGCGCGCAAGCTGGGCGCAGATGGCTTCCTGCGTAAGCCGCTGGGCCCCGAAGCGCTGCTGTCGAGCATCCGTGACGTGGAGCTAAAGCGCAGCCAGCGTCCCGATCCCAAGGTGCCGCAGCTGGAGGAGCAATCGCTGCTGCGGGAGTACAACGAGGTGTTGATCCGCAAGCTCGAGCAGAAGTCGCTCGCGCTCGAGCGCGCGAACCGCGGGCTGCAGGAGGACATCGCACTGCGCGAGCGAGCGGAGCGCGATCTGCGCGAGAGCGAGGCGCGCTTCCGCCAGCTCGCCGAGACCATCGACGATGTCTTCTTCTTGACCGATCGCAGTCTGCTCGAAGTGGTGTACGTCAGCCCTGGCTACGAGAAGACGTGGGGTCGCAGCCGCGAGAGCCTGCAGCAAAACCCGCGCGATTTCTTGGAGGCGCTGCACCCCGACGACCGCGAGCACGTGGTGCGCTCGCTCGAGGCCATCACGAGCGGCAAGTGGGAAGAGACTTATCGCGTGGTGCGGCCGGACGGCAGTCAGCGCGTGCTGCGGGCGCGCGCGTTCCCGATCAAAAACGAGCAAGGCGAGGTGTATCGCATCGCCGGCGTGACGCGCGACGTCACCGAATACGTGCAGCTCGAAGCGCAGCTGCGTCAGGCGCAGAAGCTCGAGGCGATCGCCCGGCTCGCGAGCGGCGTCGCGCACGACTTCAACAACCTGCTCTCCGTGATCCTGAGCTACACCAGCATCGCGATCGAAGACCTCGGCGCGGACGACCCCGTGCGCGCGGATCTGGAACAGGTGCTGCGCGCGAGCGACCGCGCAGCGGAGCTGACGCGGCAGCTGCTCGCATTCAGCCACCAGCAGGTGCTGCGGCCCAAGGTCATCGACCTGGGCCAGGTGCTGAGTGGCCTCGCTCCGCTCCTGCGACGCGTCGTCGGGGAAGGCGTGGAGCTGCAGCTCAGCAGCGGGCCCATGCATCGCGTGCACGCGGATCCGAGCCAGATGGAACAGATCATCATGAACCTGGTGATCAACGCACGCGACGCCATGCCGCGCGGTGGGCGGCTGCGGATCGAGCTGAGTGACGTCGCGCTCGACGCGCGCTCCGCAGCAGTGCAAGCCGGCGCCGCGCCCGGCAGCTACGTGCTCTTGTGCGTGAGTGACACGGGGCACGGCATGGACACTGTCACGCGCGAGCGCATCTTCGAGCCGTTCTTCACGACCAAGCAGAAGGGCAAGGGGACCGGGCTCGGCCTCTCGACCGTGTTTGGCATCGTCAGGCAGAGCCGCGGCCGGATCGAAGTCTCGAGCGAGCCCGATCACGGATCGACGTTTCGCGTGTACCTGCCGGCGACCGAGCGCGAGCTGGACCGCGAGCTGAGTGAGCGGCCGCGGCCGGCGACCCTGCGGGGCACGGAGATCATCTTGCTCGTGGAGGATGACGAGCAGGTGCGCGCCAGCACCAGCACGATCCTCGAGCGACACGGCTACACGGTGCTGCGCGCGAGCCACGGCGAAGAGGCGCTGCAGCTCTCCGAGCTGTTCGAAGGCCCAATCGATCTACTCGTCACCGACGTGGTCATGCCGCGCATCAGCGGCCTGGATCTCGCCGCGCACCTGTGCAGGCTGCGACCGGGGCTCAAGGTGCTGTACGTGTCTGGGTATGCCGATGGGCCACTGCTCGAGCACGGGGCGCTCGCGCCAGACATCGTGCTTCTGCCGAAGCCGATCACGCCGGACGGCCTGCTGTCCAAGGTTCGTGAGGTTTTGATGCGGTAGTGCCGACTGAAGTTCGGTTACGGTTACGCTCCCGCCCTAACTCACCGTCCGCAACACCCTGGGCTTCCCACGCTCAGTGACCGTCACGCCGACCGGTGACCGCCTGGGCCTTCCGATGATCACTGGACGGTCCGGATCGCCGTCGAGAAATTCCACGAGCACGTCGTCCCCCGCCTGCGGCCAGGCGTCGTCGGCTTCGTTGTCGCCGCGGAACACGGTCGCCCAACACGAGCCCGCACGCGCGAGCCGCGCTCCTCTGTCCCATACGAAGCGCACGCGCACAGCATCCGGGCGCGGTGGGAGCTCCGCGTCCACCACGCGCGCGAGCTGCACGCCCTGGATGCGGTTCGGCTTGCGGATCTGCTGCATGCGATACGCGCGGCCTGCATCGCACGCGCGCAAGCTGGCGTAGTAGCGCAGCTCCGTCGATGCGGGCTCACAGTCCAGCACGAAGCTCTGCGAGATCAGCAGATACTCGCGGTTGTCCGCCTTGCGCGGCACACCGCTCAGCGCGAAGCGCGCGCCCGCGTAGAGCCCGGGTGCATCCGTTGCACCTTCGCACGCCTCGTAGCTGGCGAGCAGCTCGTCGAGCCGCAAGCGCGACTGGCGCGCACCCTCCTCGTAGTCGCCGGGCGCGCCGGGGTAGTCGAAGATCTCCACCGGGTGACGCACGCGCTGCGTGGCGTCGACGCGGCTGTGCGTCAGCTCGAGCGGGGCGCGCTCCAGCTCCGCACCGGGCAGAGCCACACCCGCAGCCAACAGCTTCTGGCGCGACGTCCAGCGGTGCACCACCGGACCAGCTGCTCCACGCGCCGGCCGCTCCGCCGCGCGGAACGGCAGGCTCTCGCAGCCACGAGCGGCCGCGTGCGCGCGCGCCGAATCCGCGATGACCAGCACGTGACGCCGCGGCTCGTGCTCGAAGAAGTAGTACATGCCCTCCTCGTGCATCAGGCGCTGCGCGAACGTGAGGTCCGACTCGAGGTACTGCACACACTGCGCGCGCGGCCGGTAGCCTTCCGACAGGCGAAAGTCCACGTCCGACTGGCCGTGGAACGCGAGCAGCTCGGCGAGGATCTCGGGCACGCTCTGGCGCTCGAACACGCGGCAATCGCGGTTGCGCGACAGGAGCCACAGGCCAGGCCGCAGCACGAGCCGGTAACGCGCGTGCTTGCCCGCGTAGCCGAGGTGCCCGAGCTCGCTCACGTAGCCATCCAACCAGCGCTGGCCGCGAGCGCCGAGCGAGATCTCCACGCTACAGCGCTGACCGAGCACCGCCTCCGGAGTGATGTCGCAATCCGGCGTGTCGAACGTCAGCGCGTATTCAAAGCACGTTCCGAGCCCCTCGCTGCCTTCCAGGCGCCGCAACAGCAGGGGCTGCGGCTTCTGGCCTTGCCAGGGCACGTGTAACACCACCGTTTCAGACGCGGGCGACACCATGTGCGAGCTCTCCTGTCTCGTGGACGCAGTTGCATTCCATGCGACAGGCATCGGTCGCATGTCACTGAGTTGCGTTCGACGCGCAGCTTTGTACGCTCACGAGTCATGACTGTCTTCGTGGGACTACTGCGAGCCATCAACGTCGGTGGCACGGGCAAGCTGCCGATGAAAGAGCTGGTCGAGCTGTGTCAGGCGGCTGGCTTCAAGAACGTAAAGACGTACATCCAGAGCGGGAACGTGCTGTTCGAGACATCGCTCTCGGAGGCCAAGGCACAAGTGAAGCTGCAGCGTGCGCTCACGGCCAAGCTGGGCAAAGAGACAGGTGTCACGTTGCGCACGCCCGAGGAGCTGGAGGCCGCGCTCGCGCACAATCCTTTCAACAAGCAGCCGCCCAGTCGCGTGATCGTCTTCTTCTTGAACGAGGCTCTGGCGCGCGACGCGCTCTCGAAGGTCGTCGCGCCCACGGGTGAGGAGCTGAAGCTTCGCGGGCGCGAGGTGTTCGTCTACTACCCCACCGGGCAGGGCGTCTCGAAGCTCAAGCTGCCGTTCGCGAAGCAGGGCACTGGGCGCAACATCAACACCGTGACGAAGCTGGCCGAGATGGCCCGCGCGCTCAACGCGCCGTGAGCAGCGCGCGGCGCACCTGCTCCAGCCTGCGCGCGGGGTCGCCTTCCACCATCAACACCTCGGGCTCGAGCCCGTACGAGTCATCTAGCCAGATGCGCTCCAACATCTTGTGCACGCGGCGCCGCAGGCGCTTGTCTTCGTGCCCGGGCAGCGGGATCCGATCCGGCTCCTCGAGCGGCACGAACACCACGAGGTCGAGCGTCTGCACCGCGTCCCGCACTCGCTCCATCCAGTCGCTCAGCTCGAAAGCGTCGGCATCTTCGTGGCTGAGCGCGTAGGCGATCACGTCGAGCGGACTGCGATCGAAGAGCACGTCGCGTCCCGCCTCCTCCAGGCTGGAGAGCGACTGCTCGAGCTGGGCCTCGTAGTCCTCGAGCGCAGGCGGGTCTGCGTGCTCGTAGCCCTCTTCTTCCAGCACGTGGTACGGCTCCGCCAACGTGCGATGCCGAGGCAAGATGCCGGCGACCGCTTCGAGCAACGTGGTCTTGCCGGCGCGATGCGTGCCCGAAAATGCGATGCGCATGCCGCAGACTACTGGGCGGAGAGCCCGTAGACGAGCACTTGCGGGGCCGCTGCGGGATCCGGCGCGCTGCTCGGAACGTACACGCGCCCGCGCACCACGGTCGGTGGGTTGAACTTCGCCCAGGCCGGGACCGGCGTCTGCCACAAGGTCTCGAGGGTGATGGGATCGAATGCCCAGAGCGTCCCGCCGTAGCCGGAGGTGCCGGTGCCGGCGCGCGAGGTGGCCCAGAGCACGCCGCTCTGCTGCGCATCGCCCTCAGCAGACAGCACCAGGTTTCCGCCGCCGAGAGCGGCAGGCACCGCGGCCGTCGCCGTCAGCTGCAAGGTCTGCGTGTCGTAGTCGAAGCGCAGCTGGCGCAAGCGATCGTTGTACGGCCAGGCGTACGCGTAGCCGTAGCGTTTACCGTCTCGCGCCGTGCTCGGGCGCCAGAACACGAATGCCTGCGTGGTCATCGGGATGCCCCACCAGCTGTGTAGGTACAGGCTGTGACCGGGCTGCAGCGGCAGGTCGCTGAATGGGCTGAGCGGCTCCTGCGCGAGCTGCATGCTGTCGCGGTTCAGCAGGTACGTCAGCCCGTTTTTGGTGCCGACCAGGAGCAGCCGCGTATCCGGGATCAACAGCGGCCCGGACGAGCCGAAGCCATTGTCCCCGCTCTCCATGTGCTGAAAGATCGTGCCTGCGCTCGTGTACGGGCGCGAATCCCAGAACTGCTGCACCGGCTCGTCGAGCGTGGGGAACGGCGCGTCGTGCGGCAGCCGCACCACGCTGTCCTCCTGGCCCTTCGGCATGACCGGCCACTCGCCGGGTGGATGGATCCGGCCGTCGTCCTGGATGCCGTTCGCGCCCGTGACGAAGATGGCTCGATCGTCAGCCGCGGGCCCGGCGCCCGCCTGCCACACCGATCCACCGCGACCGCGCGGCGTGGTGCAGTACACGTCGGGTGCCGCTTCCAGCTGCGTGACGTCGTAGCGAAAGACCCAGCCGTGGTAGACGAAGTCTTCCTCGTGCTGATCGCCCGCCGGCCCCGAGCCGAACGCGATCACCAGCCGATCGCCGGTGAGCAAGAGCGCCGGCCGGTTCCAGTGCGCGCTCGGCTCGAACTTCACGCCGTTCACGCCGCCACCAGCTGCCACGACGAGCGCCTGACCTTGCACTGGTAGCGAGCGCAAGATCTCGCCGGTCTGCAGCTTCAGCTGCACGAGGCGCTGCTCACACACCGGCATCTGCGGAGGAAAACGCGGGTCGCAGTCGCGCGCCACCACGTACACGTGGCCGCGCGCCTTGTCGATGACCGGCGTCGACAGGATGCCGTTCGGACCCCCGACGTTGCGCGCGCAATAGCTGGGCCGACCCAGCTCCTGCTTCATGCCCTGCTGCCACAAAAGCGCAGCGTCCGGATCGGCGTCCGCGTCGAACGCGTACAGGCTGTCATTCATCGTGGCGACGATCGCGACGGCCTTGCGCTTGCCCTCGATCTCCACGCCCGCAGCCACCAGCACTTGCGCGTACAGCTCGCCGTCCACGAGCCAGCTGCCGAGCGGCTTCAGCTTGGCGACGTTGTCGCGGTGGAGCGCGCGCTCGTTCAGGTTCGCTCCCGTGCGCGCGTTGTCGTAGCGCTGCGTC
>Ga0190269_10000647_pt1 | contig 17590 bp, 15 predicted proteins | sample Popmic249IS_FD_133749 | JGI IMG/M metagenome (GOLD analysis project Ga0190269, IMG submission 133749) | Populus adjacent soil microbial communities from riparian zone of Blue River, Arizona, USA - 249 IS | ecosystem: Environmental > Terrestrial > Soil > Riparian zone | place: USA: Arizona... | reverse complement strand
GCAGGCCGCCCCACAGGTCGTGCCAGCGCAGCAGGATCCACGAGATGCCCGTGTAGATCCAGTTCAAGTTCACCGAGTAGCTCCAGACGGACGGCGGTTGCGAGCACGACGGGGGGAGACGGCCCAGCGGGGCCGTTCCGAGGGGACCGGGTCGTACCCGCCGGGGTGGAACGGGTGGCAGCGCATCACGCGCCAGCCTGCCAGCAGGATCCCCGCCACCGGGCCGTGAGTCCGCAACGCCTCGAGCGCGTAGGCGCTGCAGCTGGGGTGGAACCGACAGCGAGGCGGAAGTGCCGGGCTGATCCACCGGCGGTAGAACTGGATGGGCGCGATCAGTACGGCGAGCAACAGCCTGGACATCCGGCCGGCTGGCCGGCTGGGCTCCGCGTCGGAGGCGACGGCCTCGCCGCTCGGCACACCGGTATCCGGGACCGTCTCGTCGGAGACGTCCCGGGAGGGTGGCGGAGCGATGCTCATCGTCGAGCCTTCACGATGCGTCGGAGCGCGCTGTCGAGATCGCGGGCGAGCGTCTCGGAGGACTGACCGGCTGCGGCCGGCAGTGCCCGCACCACCACCGCGCTGCCGGGGGGCAGCTGCCGGAGACGGTCGCGGACGAGGTGGCGTAGCTGACGGGCGACCCGGTGGCGCACGACAGCGTTGCCGACTGCCTTGGAGACGACGAAACCGGCCCGGACGGAAGCCTCCGTCGGGCCGGCGTCGTTCGTCGGATCATTCGGGCCTGCCGGCTCACCGGGACTGCCCGGCGCTGCCGCGGACGGACCCAGCGTCGCGTGGACGACGAGCGTGCTGCGGCCCGCACGACTGCCCGAGCGCAGCACCCTGGTGAAGTCCTCGCGCCGCCGCAGCCGTGCGTGCGCAGGCAGCACGCCGCGCCCCCTGCCGGATCAGGCGGAGAGGCGCGCGCGCCCCTTGAGGCGCCGGGCGGCGATGATGGCCCGCCCCGCACGCGTGCGCATGCGCAGCCGGAAGCCGTGGGTCTTCGCGCGGCGGCGGTTGTTCGGCTGGTAGGTGCGCTTGCTCACGTCGCGGTCTCCGATGCGTACTATCAGGTCGAACTGCGGTCGGCTCGGCTAACCGGACCACCGGCTGTACGCCGACGGGCCGAGTCCGCTCCCGTAGGCACGGACGTAGCCATAGATGCTTCCAGCGTACGTGAGCCATCACAGGCCCAGCAAATGCGGTCGGTCGGCGACATCCTCCGGCCACCGTACGTAGTCGTCAGCGATCGCAGCGTCTCCGGCTCCGACGCTGTCCCGAATCGCCCTCGCGTCTCGATATCAACCTGGCACACCAGGCATGCCCGCAGGCCACGGCCTCGGACGACACAGATGGGCGCTCCAGCCTGTGGACAACGCCTTGTTGGGTGCTCAGAGACGCTGTTAGCCTGCCCGTTTGCCGGTCCCGGTCGGTTTCGTCGGATCCCCGCCGAAGCCGTCGGGGGTGTTGGGCCCGGTAGATCCGTCGGAGGGCACCTGCCCGACACGCCGTCGACACCGGAGCCCGAAATGTCCGGATCAGATCTGGGCCCGCGCACTATACACAGGGTGTGGAAACTGGTGTGGACAGTGCATCGGGCATCCGAGAGCGACGCTATCTACCAGGGGGAACGGTGACCGACGAGAGCGTCAATCTCGAACGCATCTGGTCCGCGGCCACCGAGAGCCTGGCCGACCAGGATCTGAGTCCACAGCAGCGGGCGTGGCTGCGGCTGACCAGGCCGCTGGCGCTGGTGGAAGACACCGCGCTGCTCGCGGCGCCCAATCAGTTCGCCAAGGACGCCTTCGAGAGTCGGCTACGGGGTGTGATCACCGACGCGATCTCCCGGCAGCTGGGCCGCACCGTCAACGTGGCCGTCACGGTCCGGGTGCCGGTCGAGCAGCAGACGATGGAGCTGCACGTCCTCGACCTGCCGCCGGTCGAGAACTACCGCCAGGACTCCTACCCCGGCGGCCGCTACGACGACGACCGCGCCGGGCGGCCAGGTGGCCCCGGTCCGGACGCCGCAGCGCCTTACGACCGCGACTACCACTCGGCCGAGTACCGAGGCGGCGCCGGCCCGGATCCGGGCTTTCCGGCGCAGCCGCCGACCGGCTACCGGCCCGAGGCGTTCCGTCCCTACGGCGAGAGCGCGCCGTCGACGCCGATCTCCCCAGCCGCTCCGGCGGCCTACGGCACCGGCGCGGAGCACTACCGGCCGGACGGCGAGTCCGACGGAAGCGACGCACCGGCGGTCGGCCCCGGCGGCCTCTCCGGCCCCGGCGCCCAGGGCGCGCTCGGTGCCCCCGGCGAGCCGATCGACCCGGTGGGAACGTCGGACCGCATCCGCGGGCGCCACGCGGCCGACCCGGCCAGCGGCGCGACCGCCGCGGATCCGACGACATCGCCCCTCGGCACCGGAGCGGCGTCGGCGGCGGCGGCAGCAGCGGCCGGACCGGCCTCGGGCGCTGCCACCGGCCCCACCGCGGGCAGCGCTGGCGTCGTCGGCACCGCGGGGGTTCCCGGCTACGCCCCGCCCGGGTTCCCTGAGCAGCCCCCGTACCGGGCACCCGGCCCCTACGGCGCGGCCCGGCCCGGCGGCTACGAGCCCTACGACGGCACGGCCTCGGCCTACTCGCCGGGCTTCGACAACCGCGGGCGGCACCACTCGCCGTCGTTCGGCGGCGAGTCGTCGGTCCCCGGTGAGCCGGCCAACCGCGGCATCCGCCGGAGCGAGCCGCCGCGCCCCACCGAGCCGGCCCGCCTCAACCCGAAGTACACGTTCGAGACGTTCGTCATCGGCTCCTCCAACCGGTTCGCGCACGCCGCTGCCGTCGCGGTGGCCGAGGCGCCGGCGAAGGCGTACAACCCGCTCTTCGTCTACGGCGGCTCCGGACTCGGCAAGACCCACCTGCTGCACGCGATCGGGCACTACGCGCAGTCGCTCGGCAACGCCCGCGCGGTGCGCTACGTCTCCACCGAAGAGTTCACGAACGACTTCATCAACTCGCTGCGGGACGACAAGACCCAGGCGTTCCAGCGCCGCTACCGCGACGTCGACATCCTTCTCGTCGACGACATCCAGTTCTTGGAGAGCCGGGAGCGGACGCAGGAGGAGTTCTTCCACACGTTCAACACCCTCCACAACGCCAACAAACAGATCGTCATCAGCTCCGACCGGTCGCCGAAGGAGCTCTCGACGCTGGAGGAGCGGCTGCGGACCCGGTTCACCTGGGGTCTGCTCACCGACATCCAGCCGCCCGACCTCGAGACCCGGATCGCGATCCTTCGCAAGAAGGCGGCGCAGGAGCGGCTGGCGGCGCCTCCGGAGGTGCTGGAGTTCATCGCCAGCAAGATCCAGTCGAACATCCGCGAACTCGAGGGCGCGTTGATCCGGGTCACCGCGTTCGCCAGCCTCAACCGGCAGCCGGTCGACCTCGGACTCGCCGAGATCGTGCTCAAGGACCTCATCCCGGAGGGCGGCGGTCCGGAGATCACGGCGGCGACGATCATGGCGGCCACCGCGGAGTACTTCAGCGTGTCGATGGACGACCTCTGCGGGTCGTCGCGCTCCCGGGTGCTCGTCAACGCCAGGCAGGTGGCCATGTACCTGTGCCGGGAGCTGACCGACCTCTCCCTGCCGCGGATCGGCCAGGCCTTCGGCGGTCGCGACCACACCACGGTCATGCACGCCGACCGCAAGATCCGCCAGATGATGGCCGAGCGCCGGTCGCTCTACAACCAGATCGCCGAGCTCACCAACCGCATCAAGCAGCGAGCCCAGCAGCAGTAGTCGCCCGTCCCGAAGCCCGCGTCGCGCCGAGCGACGCGGGCTTTTTCGTGCTCCGGAGCCGGGATTTCTCCACAGGGCTTGGGGATAGCTCCGTCCACATGGTGTGGATAGTTTCACCCACAGGTTGGGATGAGTGAAACAGCTGGACACGGCACTCATGCCTGGCTCCGTCCACCGCATTACCCCCAGGGCTGTCCACCGATTCACCAGCGCTCATGCACAGCCTGGGGATAAGCCTGTGGAAAGTGCTCGGGAATGTGGGCAACCTGTGGGCGCAGGTGTGGGTTCGTTGTGGGTATCGGGGGACAACTGCGCGCCGTCCACAACGCCCCTCAGTTCATCCCCAATCTACCCACCGGCTATCCACACGTTCTTTCGCGGCGCACGCTGCGCAGACGTGCGTTTCCCACAGTTCCCACAACCCCTACTACGACGATGAGACAGTTATCTAGAGAGATCTGAAGTGCTCTTAGGGGCTGGGGATTGTGGGGAAAACCCTTCGCGGGGCCACTGGAGAGGGCTCGCGACGGAAGCATCGAAAAGAGGGAGACGCGAGCGATCCGGCCGCCGCCCGGCGCACCGTTTCGTCGGACCCACGGGGTACGGTCGGTCCCCCGGCACGGCGACGGACGGCATCACATGGACGGTGCTGCCACCATCGACGTCGGCACGAAGGCCGCTCTCAGGCAACAGGGCCTGCCCAACCCGCAGCAGGGCCACCGCATCGATGGAGGCAAGGAATGAAGTTCCGGGTCGAGCGCGAGGCGCTTGCCGACGCTGTCGCGTGGACGGCGAAGAGCCTGCCGGCGCGACCGCCGGTGCCGGTTCTCGCCGGCGTTCTGCTGGACACCGACAACGACCGACTCACCGTCTCGGGCTTCGACTACGAGGTCTCCAGCCAGATGGGGGTCGACGTACAGACCGACACCCCGGGCCGGGTCCTGGTCTCCGGGCGTCTGCTGGCCGAGATCACCCGGGCGCTCCCCAACCACCCGGTCGAGCTGGACGCCGACGAGGCGCGCGCTGAGATCGTCTGCGGCACCGCTCGGTTCACGCTGCCGACGATGCCGGTCGAGGACTACCCGACGCTGCCCGAGATGCCCACCGTGGCCGGTGCCGTCGAGGCCGACGAGTTCGCCACCGCGGTCGCCCAGGTCGTCGTCGCCGCGGGCAAGGACGACACGCTTCCGGTGCTCACCGGCGTCCGGCTCGAGCTGGAAGGCGACCGGCTGACGCTGCTGGCCACCGACCGCTACCGCCTGGCCGTGCGGGAGCTGACGTGGCGCCCCGGCGCGCCCGACGTGAGCCAGCACGCGCTCGTCCCGGCCCGCACGCTCTCCGACACCGCCCGGGCGATGTCCTCGGGCACCGACGTCACGCTGGCGCTCAGCCAGGGCACCACCGGTGAGGGCCTGATCGGGTTCTCCGGCGCCGGGCGGCGCACCACCACCCGCTTGCTCGACGGGCAGTTCCCGCCGGTTCGCTCGTTGTTCCCGGACAGCCACGCGATCCAGGCGAAGGTGCCCACCGCGACGATGATCGAGGTGGTCAAGCGGGTGTCGCTGGTCGCCGAGCGCAACACGCCGGTCCGGCTCGCGTTCACCTCCGGCACGCTCACCGTCGAGGCGGGCGGCACCGAGGACGCCCGCGCGTCGGAGTCCACCGATGCGATCTTCGAGGGCGACGACATCGAGATCGCGTTCAACCCGCAGTTCCTGCTCGACGGCCTCAACGCCCTCGGTACCGAGGTCGCCGTGCTCTCCTGCACCACGCCGCTCAAGCCGGCCGTCCTCACCGGTGAGGAGGCGGACGCCGAGTCCAAGCCGGTGAACGAGAGCGCGTACCGCTACCTGCTGATGCCCGTCCGGGTCTCCCAGTGATTTCCTTCGACTGACCCCTGCGCACGGTGCTCGGCCTGCGGAAACGTGCGAGGTCGACAGTGTTCGGTAGCGGAGGTTTGTGACCGGTTCCCCGGGTGGTCGTCGGATAGCCGGGGACCGGTTGACATCCGCGCGCCGGGGTCGGGGAAGAATCGATCAGGAAGCGTCCGGTGTGTGGAGACGGTCGAGCCGGGGCACGACCGTCTGGCTGGACGCATGCGGCACTCAAGCCGGCCGCGTCAGGTCGTTTCGTGGGGAGCACCGACCCGCCGGCACCGCCACGCGAAAGACAGGGGAGCAGCATGGAGATCGGCCTCATCGGGCTCGGAAAGATGGGCGGCAACATGCGCGAGCGTCTGCGCCGCGCCGGCCACACCGTGATCGGGTACGACCACCACCGTGAGGTCGCCGATGTCGGCAGCCTCAACGAGCTGGTCGACGCGTTCACCTCGTCGCCGAGGGTCGTCTGGGTGATGGTGCCCGCCGGCGAGCCGACGCGGAACACGGTCAAGGAACTGGGGGAGCTGCTCTCGGCGGGCGACGTGGTCGTCGACGGTGGCAACTCGCGCTACACCGACGACCGCGTCAACGCCGACCTGCTGGCCGAGAAGGGCATCGGCTACGTCGACGCCGGTGTCTCCGGCGGCGTCTGGGGCCTCCAGAACGGCTACGCGCTGATGGTCGGCGGAAGCGCCGAGCACGTCGCGGTCGTCCAGCCGATCTTCGACGCGCTCAAGCCGGAGGGTGAGTCGGGCTTCGTCCACGCAGGGCCGATCGGCGCCGGGCACTTCTCGAAGATGGTTCACAACGGCATCGAGTACGGGATGATGCAGGCGTACGCGGAGGGCTACGAGCTGCTCGCGGCCACCGACGTCGTCGAGGACGTGCCCGGTGTCCTCAAGAGCTGGACGCAGGGCACGGTCGTCCGCTCCTGGCTGCTCGACCTGCTGGTCAAGGCGCTCGAGGAAGACCCGAACCTCGACGAGATCAAGGGCTACGTCAACGACTCCGGCGAGGGACGGTGGACCGTCGAAGAGGCGATCAACCACTCGGTCCCGATGCCGGTGATCACCGCGTCGCTGTTCGCCAGGTTCAGCTCGCGCCAGGAAGACTCGCCGGCGATGAAGGCCGTCGCGGCGCTGCGCAACCAGTTCGGCGGCCACGCGGTGACGAAGGCGGCCCAGGCCGCGGCCGAGGCCGGCGCCGGTGGCCCCGGCGGAACCGTCGACTCCTGAGCGCCGCGGATGCGCTAGCTGTATGAAGGGGGAGATGAACACGGATCGGGCCGGGGCCCCTCACCGGCTGGGTGGCACGTACGTCCGCCACCTGTCACTCGTCGACTACCGCAGCTACCCGTCGCTGTCGGTCGACTTGGAGCCCGGCCCGAACGTGTTCGTCGGCCCCAACGGCCAGGGCAAGACCAACCTCGTCGAGGCGATCGGGTACGTCTCCACGCTGGGCAGCCATCGCGTCGCCACGGACGCTCCGCTGGTGCGTGCCGGAGCGAGCCGAGCGGTGATCCGGGCTGCTGTCGTCCGCGACACGCGCGAGCTACTGGTCGAGCTGGAGATCGTGCCCGGAAAGGCCAACCGCGCCCGGCTCAACCGCTCGCCGGTCGGCCGGCCCCGCGACATCCTCGGTGCGCTGCGCACCGTGCTGTTCGCGCCGGAAGACCTTGCGCTGGTCCGCGGCGACCCGGCCGAGCGGCGCCGGTTCGTCGACGATCTGCTCGTGGCGCGGTCGCCGCGCTTCGCCGCCGTCCGCAGCGACTACGACCGGGTGCTCAAGCAGCGCAACGCGCTCCTGCGCACCGCCGCGTCGGCTCGGCGTGCGTCGCGCGGGAGCTCCGGCGGGGACCTCCGGACGCTGGAGGTGTGGGACGGCCATCTGGCCGCGCACGGCGCCGAGCTGCTGGCCGGGCGTCTGGAGGTGCTGAGTGCCCTCGAGCCCTACGTGGCGAAGGCCTACGACGCGGTGAGCGCAGGCAAAGGCCGCACGCGCCTGGCCTACCGCTCATCGACGCACGGCGACGCGGTCACCGACACTCCCGAGCCCGTCGCCGACCGTCCCGAGCTGAACGTCGACCTCCCGGCGCTGACGCAGAGCATTCTGGCGGCCCTCGCCGACGCCCGCGGCCAGGAGATCGAGCGCGGCATCACGCTGGTGGGCCCGCACCGCGACGACGTCGTCCTCTGGCTCGGCGACCTGCCCGCGAAGGGGTACGCGAGCCACGGGGAGAGCTGGTCGTACGCGCTCGCCCTGCGGCTGGGTAGCTACGACCTGCTCAGCGCCGATGGCGGTGAGCCGGTTCTCATCCTCGACGACGTCTTCGCCGAGCTGGATTCCCAGCGCCGTGAGCGGTTGGCCGGGCTGGTGGGGGATGCTTCACAGGTGCTGGTGACCGCGGCCGTCGCCGCGGACGTTCCGCCGGCACTGCAGGGTGCACACTTCGACGTCGCGGCAGGGGAGGTCACTCGTGTCTGACGAGGCAGCCGACGCCAGGACGCCGGCTCAGCGCGGCGAGCCGCGTCGCGGGGGCGGAGCTCCGGACGCAGGCGGGGACACCGGGAGCGGCGCGGGGGGCACGCGGTCCAGCGGACCGCAGTTGGCGCGGGCCGCACTGGACGCGGCGCGGGCCGCGGGCCGCACGTACACCACGCGCCCCGGCGCGCAGCCCCGAACGCCCGGCGACGGGCAGAGCCCCAAGCGCCGACGCTGGAGTGGTGCCGGCCCGGATCCGCGCGACCCGCAGCCGCTGGGCAGCCTCGTCCGTCGCATGGTGACCGAGCGAGGGTGGGACCGCGCCGCAGCCGAGGCCCGCGTCATCGGCGACTGGCCCAGCCTGGTCGGCCCCGAGATCGCCGCGAAGTCCAAGCCGGTCGGGCTGCGCGACGGCGAACTGACGCTGCAGGCCGAGTCGACGGCGTGGGCCACGCAACTGCGCCTGCTCTCGACGAAGCTGCTCGCGTTGCTCTCGGCCGAGGTCGGCCCGAACGTCGTCCGCAAGATCCGGGTGCACGGCCCGGCGGCGCCGAGCTGGAAGCGCGGACCGCTCTCCATCCGCGGCCGAGGCCCCCGGGACACCTACGGTTAGCCGCTCGCCGGCTGCGCGCGTGCCCGACGCGACGGGCGCTCGACGCGGAAGCGGTCGGCGTCCTCGGCGTACTCCTCGAGCGTGTGCGCCACCCACCCGGCGCAGCGCGCGACGGCGAGGATCGCGAGCCCGGCGTCTGCGGGCATGCCCGCGGTGAACGTCAGAGCCGCCACCCCGAAGTCGACCGTCGGTGCCAGGGGGCGGCCGCGGCGCCCGGTCGCGAGGAACTGCTCGACGGCCTCCCACCGTCCGCGGTGCGGTGGCTCCGCGGCGAGCACGTCGATGAGCGTCCGGCCGCGGGGGTCACCGTCCGGGTAGAGCGGGTGCTCGAACCCGGGCAGGTGGTTGGTCTGGTCGAGCAGCCGGGCGACGACCGCCACGCTGCCGTCGCGTTCGGCCTCGGCGAGGGTGCGGTGCACCAGGGCGGCCGTGCCGCTCTCCACGGAGCCGTCCAGCGTGAACAACGCGGCTCCCACCGCGGCGTACGGATGCGCGCGGGCCGATGCGGCGACGCGGGCGGCGAGCGTCGACGCGGTGACCGCGTGGTCGGCCAACAGGCCGAGCGCCGTGTCGAGCGGCGCGACGGCACCGGGCTCCGCGGGCAGCGCGGTGAGAGCCCCCCACAGCCGCTGGGCCACCGATCCGCCCTTCGTGCCCTCTCCCTGCCGGGGGAGGCCGTCCACCAGCGCTCCGATCAGCGTGGCCGCGGTGATCATCACCGCCTCGGGGCGTAGGTCGGCCCGGAGCGGATCGACGGCTCCGACCGCCGCGACGATCGCCCGGATGCGGTCGAGAAGGCGGACGCCGTGGGGCAGCGCGTGCGAAGCGGCCCGGGCGGCGTCGACGAACTCCGGCGGGCTGGTGAACGACAGCGAGGGCCGCCCCTCCGACCAGAGCCACCCCGCAACGGACTCGAACGGGTCGGCGCGAGCCATCTCGCAGGCGTCTCGACCCCGGTACCAGAGCCGCTGATCGCGCACTTCGCTGACGGAGGAGCGGATGGCCAGCCCGCCGCCGGCAGCCGCGGTGGGAGTCCGTGGCTGATGAGCCATCAGATCGAGTTCGGCCGGATCGAAGTAGCTCGTCCGTCCGTCCGCACCGCGTACGCGGGAGAGCAGACCGCGACTGACGTAGGCGTAGAGCGTGGCCGGTTTTACCCCGAGGCGGCTGGCGGCTTCCGCGGTGGACAGCAAGGGGACCTCATCGGTCATCCCCCACCTCCCCGCTCGACCGGCCTGCCCACATTGATCAATGTATCGATGTGCCGTCCACGCGGGCTGGCGGTATCCACAGGTGTCTTGTGGATATGTGGATCAATATCGATCAGCCCAGGTCGCGGGAGGTCGGGCGGGCCGACGAACGGGGTGTCAGGAGAGCGTGCGGGCGATCTCCGTGCCGAGACGATGCCCGGAGAGCCACGCGGTCTCCACCCGCGGCGAGCCCCAGGCGTCGCCGCAGAGCCCGATCCGCGCCTCGCCGAAGTGGTACGAGGCGGCCCGCGGCCGCAGCGGACGCGCGTCGGGCCACAGTTCGGCGTAAGTCCACCGCGGTTCGTCGGCGACGTCGAGCACCGACCGCACGGCGTCGACGACGAGCGCCGCGGCCTGGTCCTGGTCGTCGGCGTACTCGGCGGCGAAGTCGGCTGTGGTGTGGGCGACCAGCACCGGAGCCGAGTCGGCACGGCGGCGGCCGTCGTCGGCGATCCACTCCACGATCGGATCGTCGTGGACGAACACCCCCTCGACGTCCCACTGCCTGCTCGTCCACTCGGCAGCGACCGCCAGCACCGGTGATGAAGGGGAATCCGCCGTGGCCGCCAGCTCGGCCACGCAGGAGGGGTCGAGCAACCGCCGGGCCCGGGGATCGGGCATCGCGAGTACGACCGCGTCGACGGGCCATCCGTTGACGCGGGGCCCGGGGCCGACGCTCGTCACCGGATCCTCCAGCGACACCAGCACGCCGGCGGCCAGATCCTCGACGAGCGAGCTCAAGCCGCCGCGGCTGCCGTAGCGAACCGGGCCGTCCTCGCTGCGGGTGAGTCCCAGCCCGTTGTGGACCGCGAACGCGCTGGTCCAGGGGTGGGCCAGGCCGCGTCGTACCCAGTCGTCGACGACGGTGCGGAAACCCTCGTCGCGACAGGTGAAGTACGAGGCCCCGAGGTCGACCGGGCGACCCCCGAGGAGCCGGGTCGCCATCCGCCCGCCCACGGTGGCTGCGCTCTCGCGGACGACTACCCGATGTCCTGCGGCCGCGACTGCTCGCGCGCACGCGAGACCTGCGATGCCGGCACCGATGATCTGCACGTCAGACGCCATGCCCCCATCGTCACAGCTCAGCCCCGTTCCGCACCTCGGCCCTGGCTCCGATCCCGGTTCAATGCATATCACTGTCGATTCATGTTGATCAACATCGATCAGGTTGAGCGGTCCTCGCCCGTGGCGGCGTGCAGCCCCGGCCCTCCGAGTTATCCACAGGCCTCCTGTGGATATGTGGATCAAGGTCAATCGACGTTGATCGACAGGGATCCGTATGCATCACGCAGCTCAGTCGGCACACCGTTCCCGGCTGCTTCACCGGTCAATTCGGTGGACCCGAAGACCGCTAAAGTGATCCGCCATGGCGACGCCAGAGGCCACCAAGGCGCAGTTGCTCGCTCGTCTCCGCGATGTCGAACAGCAGTCGGCGAGTTTGCTGCGCCTTCGGCAGCAGATCGAGGACGCGGTCGCGGACGTCACCGCGACCGTTGCCGGCTCGGCGTCCGGCGAAGACCGGAAAGTGCTCGCCGAACTCCGTCTCAACCTCGATCAGCTCGACGACTCGATTCGGCTGATGCGTTCAGCAGTGACCCAGGGGCGCAATTTTGCGGCGACGGTGTGATTGCGGAATCGGAATCCGGTCCGGGGCAATCGGTGTGAGAATGGCTACGCAGAGCGCACAGGCCAGCACGCAGCGTTTCTGGAGGCGGTCCCATGGCGTCTGAGCTGGAGCGGATCGCCGGTCGGCTCCGCTTCCTCTCCGATCAGGCCCAGAAGCACCGCGCTCCGGTGATCGACGTCGCCCGCAAGCTGCACACCGCCGCGGTCGACGTTCGGGGGCTGGTCGTCGACCGGCCGGACGGCGGGCGGGATGTCCCGCCGCCGGCGGTGGTCGGGCAGCTCGAGGACGCCGCACGTAACGCGCGCGCCGCCGAGGGCACGCTGAAGAAGACCGCTGACCTGCTCCGCGTGTTCGCGGCCACGCTGGCGTCCGGAGGCGGGGGCGTCTCAGCCGGTCGGTCGCCGGCCGGTGAGGGCTACCGGCCGGACGACGCGGGGGACCCGACAGCCGGCGGCGATCCGGCGCTTCCCGGTGACCCGGGTGCCCCGGCTACCTCCGGTCAGGGCGCCTCCGGTCAGGGCGCCTCCGGTCAGGGCGCCTCGGGTCCGACCGCGGAGGCCGGTTCCGCCGCCGAGGGCGGGCTGCCTCCGTCGCCGCGTGGCGGTCGAACGGCGCCCTCACGGTACGGTCGGTACCCGACTAGCACAGCGGCCCGGTTCTCGCCGGGAAATCGGTCGTACGAAGTCGGCACCTAGCCCTAGTAGGTACCCACCGGCAGGGGGGTCGAAAGCGCCAGGTCGCCCACAGGACGCGCCGCTGCGACTTCCTGTCGTACGGGACGGCTAGACTGGTTGCGTACACGCGCGTGTCAGGCTCCGCCGCGCCGCGCTCGCCAGACACCGCCGGTCCGCCGGTGGAGAGAGCAGCCGAGGCCACTCAGTGTCAGAAAAGAAGAAGTCCGGCTACGACGCCAGTTCAATCACTGTTCTCGAAGGCCTCGAAGCAGTTCGCAAGCGTCCAGGCATGTACATCGGTTCCACCGGTGAGCGCGGCCTGCACCACATGGTGTGGGAGGTCGTGGACAACGCCGTCGACGAAGCTCTCGCGGGCTACTGCGACACGGTCGAGGTCACGCTGCTCGACGACGGCGGCGTACGGGTCGTCGACAACGGCCGTGGCATCCCGGTGGGCATGCACCCGGTCGAGAAGCGCCCTGCGGTCGAGGTCGTCCTCACCGTCCTGCACGCGGGTGGCAAGTTCGACGGCAAGTCCTACGCGGTCTCCGGTGGTCTGCACGGCGTCGGTGTCTCGGTCGTCAACGCGCTGTCGCACAAGCTCGAGGTCGAGATCAAGACCGAAGGCTTCGTCTGGTACCAGCCCTACGTGAACACGCAGCCGGCTGCCAAGCTCGAGAAGCGCGGTGCCACCAGCGAGCACGGCACCTCGATCACGTTCTGGGCCGACCCGACGATCTTCGAGACCACGGTCTACAACCTCGAGACGATCCGCCGCCGTATGCAGGAGATGGCCTTCCTGAACCGCGGTCTGACGCTGATCCTGCGCGACGAGCGCGACCCCGAGGGCGACCGCGGTGACCAGCCTCGCGAGTACACGTACCAGTACAAGGGCGGCATCGCCGACTACGTGCGGTTCCTGAACGAGAAGAACGTGCCGATCCACAAGTCGGTGATCGAGTTCGCCGGCGAGAGCCAGGGCCTCGCCGTCGAGGTCGCGATGCAGTGGAACGAGAGCTACCGCGAGTCGATCCACTCGTTCGCGAACACGATCAACACCCACGAGGGTGGCACGCACGACGAGGGTTTCCGCACGTCGCTGACGAGCATCGTCAACCGGTACGCCAAGGAGAAGAAGCTCCTCCGCGGCAACGACGACAACCTCACCGGCGACGACATCCGTGAGGGCCTCGCGGCGATCATCAGCGTCAAGATCGCCGATCCGCAGTTCGAGGGCCAGACGAAGACGAAGCTGGGCAACACCGAGGTCAAGTCGTTCGTGCAGAAGATCTGCAACGAGTGGCTCAACGACTGGTTCGAGCGCAACCCCAGTGAGGCCCGCTCGATCATCCAGAAGGCTTCCGCGGCTTCCCGGGCGCGCATCGCCGCCCAGCAGGCCCGCAAGCTGGCCCGCCGCAAGAGCGCGCTGGACTCGAACGCGATGCCGGGCAAGCTCTCGGACTGCCAGTCCTCCGACCCGCGCGAGTGCGAGCTCTACATCGTCGAGGGCGACTCGGCGGGCGGCTCGGCCAAGCAGGGCCGCGATCCGAAGTTCCAGGCCATCCTGCCCATCCGCGGCAAGATCCTGAACGTCGAGAAGGCCCGGATCGACCGGGTGCTGAAGAACAACGAGGTCCAGTCGCTGATCACCGCGCTGGGCACCGGCATCCACGACGAGTTCGACATCGAGAAGCTCCGCTACCACAAGATCGTGCTGATGGCGGACGCCGATGTCGACGGCCAGCACATCCGGACGCTGCTGCTGACGCTGCTGTTCCGTTTCATGAAGCCGCTGGTCGAGCTGGGCCACGTCTACCTGGCCCAGCCCCCGCTCTACAAGGTGAAGTGGAACAAGAAGGGCGACGACGCGCAGTACGCGTTCTCCGATCGCGAGCGTGACGGTCTCATCAAGCTGCGGCAGGAGAAGAACCCGAAGGCCCGGCCGGACGACATCCAGCGGTTCAAGGGCCTCGGCGAGATGAACTACCCGGAGCTCTGGGAAACGACGATGAACCCGGCCACCCGGACGCTGCTGCAGGTCACCCTCGACGACGCGGCAACGGCCGACAACCTGTTCAGCGTCCTGATGGGTGAGGACGTCGAAGCTCGTCGTTCCTTCATTCAGCAGAATGCCAAGGATGTCCGCTTCCTTGATATCTAAGACGATCTGATATTCCCCGCGTGGAAACGCTGGTAAGGGTCTACAAATGCGTCATCCGGCGCACGGCCTTGGCCGGGAGTTGTCCACACTGTTCACAGCCTCATCCACATCTTAAACCGGCATATCGTACAAATTCCGTTCTCGCGGGAACGATATCCACACCGGAAGGCAGTACGTGACCGAGACGACGACCCCGCCACCCGGCGACCGCGTCGAGCCCGTCGGGCTCGAGGTGGAGATGCAGCGCAGCTACCTCGACTACGCGATGAGCGTCATCGTCGGGCGTGCGCTGCCGGACGTGCGGGACGGCCTCAAGCCCGTGCACCGCAAGGTCCTGTACGGCATGTACGACGGCGGCTACCGGCCGGAGCGCGGGTACGTGAAGTGTTCCCGTGTCGTCGGTGACGTCATGGGTCAGTACCACCCGCACGGTGACACGTCGATCTACGACACGCTCGTCCGGATGGCGCAGCCCTGGTCGCTGCGTCATCCGCTGATCGACGGCAACGGCAACTTCGGTTCGCCGGGCAACGACCCCGCCGCGGCCATGCGGTACACGGAGTGCCGTCTCGACCCGCTGGCCATGGAGATGGTCCGGGACATCGACGAAGACACCGTCGACATGGTCCCGAACTACGACGGCCGGGCCACCGAGCCGGCGATTCTCCCGTCGCGCTTCCCGAACCTCCTGGTCAACGGTTCGGCCGGTATCGCGGTCGGAATGGCCACGAACATTCCGCCGCACAACCTCCGCGAGGTCGCGGCCGGCGTCCAGTGGTGCCTGGACAACCCGGACGCGCCCGAGGAAGAGACGATCGTCGCGATGGCGGCCCGCATCAAGGGGCCGGACTTCCCGACCGGCGCCCTGATCGTCGGGGCCGAGGGCATCGCCGACGCCTACCGCACCGGCCGCGGACTCGTCCGCATGCGGTCGGTCGTCGAGGTGGAGGAAGACCGCCGCGGCCGCCAGATGCTCGTCGTCACCGAGCTGCCGTACCAGGTCAACCCCGACAACTTGGCCGAGCGCATCGCCGAGCTGGTCAAGGAAGGCAAGCTCGCCGGCATCGCCGACATCCGCGACGAGTCCTCCGGCCGTACCGGCCAGCGCCTGGTGCTCGTGCTCAAGCGGGACGCGGTCGCCAAGGTCGTGCTGAACAACCTGTACAAGCACACCCAGCTGCAGGACTCGTTCGGCGTCAACATGCTGGCGATCGTGGACGGCGTTCCGCGGACGCTGAACATCGCGCAGATGGTGCGGTACTACGTTGCCCACCAGGTCGAGGTCATCGTCCGGCGCACCCGTTACCGCCTCCGCAAGAAGGAGGAGCGGGCCCACATCCTGCGCGGTTACCTCAAGGCGCTGGACGCGCTCGACGAGGTCATCGCCCTGATCCGCGCCTCGGAGACGGTCGACCTGGCTCGCACCGGCTTGATGCAGCTGCTCGAGATCGACGAGCTGCAGGCCACCGCGATCCTCGACATGCAGCTGCGCCGGCTGGCCGCCCTCGAGCGGCAAAAGATCATCGACGAGTACAACCAGATCATGGCCGACATCGCCGAGCTCGAGGCGATCCTGGCCAGCGACGAGCGTCAGCGCCAGATCATCGGCGAGGAGCTGGCGGCGATCGTCGAGAAGTACGGCGACGACCGGCGGACCACGATCCTGCCGTACGACGGCGACGTCTCCATGGAAGACCTGATCGCCGAGGAGCCGGTGGTCGTCACGATCACCCGCACCGGGTACGCCAAGCGCACCAAAGTCGACCTGTACCGCTCGCAGCGGCGGGGCGGCAAGGGCGTACAGGGCGCCGCGCTCAAGCAGGACGACATCGTCGCGCACTTCTTCGTCTGCTCGACCCACGACTGGATCCTGTTCTTCACGAACAAGGGCCGCGTCTACCGGGTGAAGGCGTACGAGCTACCGGAGGCGAGCCGTACCGCGCGCGGTCAGCACGTGGCCAACCTGCTCGCGTTCCAGCCGGACGAGCAGATCGCCGAGGTCATCGAGATCCGGACCTACGAGGACGCCCCGCACCTGGTGCTGGCGACCCGCAACGGCCTGGTGAAGAAGACCAGGCTCACCGAGTTCGACTCCAACCGCCAGGGCGGCGTCATCGCGATCAACCTCCGCGACGGCGACGAACTGGTCGGCGCGGAGCTGATCAACGAGGACGACAACCTGCTGCTCATCAGCAAGCAGGCCCAGGCGATCTGCTTCAAGGCCGACGACGAGACGCTGCGGCCGATGGGCCGGGCGACCTCCGGCGTGATCGGAATGCGCTTCGCCGGCGAGGACGAGTTGCTCTCGATGCACGTCGCCCGCGAAGGCATGGACGTGCTCGTCGCGACCGAGGGCGGATTCGCCAAGCGGACGCCGATCGAGGAATATCCCGTCCAAGGTCGTGGTGGTAAGGGGGTCGTCACTGCCAGGATCGTGTCCAAGCGCGGTCGGCTCATCGCGGCACTTGCGGTCACCACCGAAGATGAACTCTTCGCCATCACGTCCAACGGGGGCGTGATCCGGACGCCGGTGCGGCAGGTGCGCCGTACTCGCGACCGGAACACGATGGGGGTGAAGCTCATGGAGCTCCCGGCCGGGGTGACACTGGTGGCGATCGCGCGCAACGAGGACGAACCTGACGGACAGGACGGCTGATGACTGACTCCGAGAGCACGGAGGGTCCGGGCGCTCAGAACTCGGGCGGCCCGGCCCGGGCTTCCGCCGCGGTGGGTAAAGCCACCGTGGGGAGAGCCACCGTGGGGGGCGCCGGCACGCCGTCGCGTGATGCCGGACGGAACAGCACCACCACCCCGTCGACGAAACCCGCTACGCCCAAGCAGCCGGCGAAAACCGAGTCGTCGGCGGCTTCGTCCACAGCGACGAAGCCGGCCGGCGGGGCCGCGAAGTCGAGCGGTGGCGCGGGGGCCTCGTCCACACCGACGAAGGCCGCGAGCTCCACTCCGTCCAGCGTGAGCCCGACGGTCTCCAGCCCGGCGAAGCAGTCACCGGCGAAGGCGACCCCGGCGGCGTCGACGGCGGCCTCCGCGGCGCCCTCCACGTCCGGCGCCGCGGCGAACGGTGCCTCCCGGCCGGCCACGAAGAGCCAGGGCACG
>Ga0190269_10000646_pt1 | contig 17616 bp, 13 predicted proteins | sample Popmic249IS_FD_133749 | JGI IMG/M metagenome (GOLD analysis project Ga0190269, IMG submission 133749) | Populus adjacent soil microbial communities from riparian zone of Blue River, Arizona, USA - 249 IS | ecosystem: Environmental > Terrestrial > Soil > Riparian zone | place: USA: Arizona... | reverse complement strand
TCTTTGAGTAAACGTTCATCGGGTCCCCGAAACAGTTCTTGCCATCGCAAGCCGTCGACTGTGACGAGAACGACGTTCGTGGCGGGCGCCGAATTCGACGTTGCGGCCGCTAAATAGAACAGTCCAGCCAACCAAACTTTGCGCATCGCAAGCCTCGCTTCTCTAGAACATCCGACCAGTACACAGCATGAAGCTGACGACTGCGTGAACGCCGCGTGATCGTTCTGCAACAAGGCAGTCAAGAAACCGCAATGCCCGCGTCTTAGCGTGCGTACTACCTGGCCACTACACAAAGAAGGGGATGCACGCATGCAAGCATCGTACGTTGTTCATGGTTCTCATCTCGGCAAAGCGATCGCTCTCGGTCTCGTCATCGCACACTGTGCGACGGCGCAAGCGCAGTCATCGGATGATTCGAATGTTGAAGAAGTCGTCGTGCTCGGACGCGGCGAAACGCGTCAGGTGCAAGCCATCCGCTCGGAGCAAATTGCGTTGCTACCTGCGGGTACGAGCCCGCTGAAGGCGATCGAACGCTTACCGGGTGTGAACTTCCAATCGGCCGACCCGTACGGCGCGTATGAATGGTCGGCGCGGATCACGGTGCGTGGCTTCAACACAAATCAGTTGGGTTACACACTCGATGGTGTGCCGCTCGGCGACATGACCTACGGCAATCACAACGGTCTGCACATCAGCCGTGCGATTCCCTCTGAGAACGTCGCCCGCGTGCAGCTGTCTCAAGGTGCTGGCTCGCTTGATATCGCTTCGACCAGCAACTTGGGCGGTGCGATCGAATTCTTTTCTGCCGACCCTGGTGAGGAGTTTGGGGTCGAAGTTGAACAGATGTACGGCAGCGACTCTGCGCGCAGAACGTTCGTGCGTTTCGAAACGGGAGAACTTGGCAGCGGCACGCGCGCGTACATCTCCGCGATGGATGCGTCCACGGATAAGTGGAAGGGCGGCGGCGATCAGGAGCAGCGTCAATACAACGTTAAGGTCGTGCAACCCATCGCGGGCGCACAGCTGACCGGGTTCTATAACTACTCGGATCGCGCCGAGATCGACTATCAAGATATGTCGTTCGCCATGATCGAGCGACGCGGCTGGGATTGGGACAACTTCTATCCAAATTGGGACGCCGCGGTCGGTGCAGCGCAATCATGCAATGCGTCGGGGCAGACAAACGCTGCTGTCTGCGACGACGCCTACTGGAACGCTTCGGGTTTGCGTGAGGACCATCTCGGCTATCTGGCGCTGAACATTCCCTTTGGAGATGCAGTTCAGTGGTCGACGACGGGCTACATGCATCGCAACGAAGGGCAGGGTCTGTGGGGTACGCCGTATACGCCGACCCCTGGCGGGGCCCCGCTCTCCATCCGCACGACTGAGTACGATCTTGATCGCTCGGGCGTGTTGAGCAATCTCACGCTGTCGTTCGGTAGCCACGAAATCGGGATCGGTGGTTGGTACGAGAAGGTCGACTTCGTGCAAGCGCGCCGCTTCTACGGCGAACCGAATCGCAATGCGCCGACGCGCAACTTCGAAGACATGCAACGCAATCCATTGCTGACGCAATGGGAGTACGACTTCGACACGACAACGACGGTGTTCTATCTGCAGGACACGTTCACCATCGCCGATCGTTTGCGCATCAATGCAGGGTTCCGCGCCGTTCAGTCAGAGAATGAGGCTGTGACAATCGTTGGCGATACGAAGTCCGGCACGATCGAGGCAAAAGAATCGTTCCTGCCGCAACTCGGCTTCAATTGGACGCTAAGCGATACGAACGAAGTGTTCGTCGCCGCTGCTCGCAACATGCGCGCGTTCGTCGGCAGCGGAACGTCCGGTCCGTTCAGCACGACGGCAGCCGGATTCAACGCGATTCGGGATGTGATTGAGCCCGAGACGTCGACGAACTATGAGCTCGGTTGGCGCTATCACGGGTCGCGCATCAATGCGTCGCTGACCGCATATCACGTCGACTTCGAAGATCGTCTCGTCGGTATCCAGCAGGGTCCGAGCATCGTCGGCAATCCTGCGGTTCTCGCCAACGTCGGTAGCGTCAAGACCAACGGTGTCGAGGGCGCACTCAACCTACGTCTGATCGATCATCTCACTTGGTTCACATCCGTCGCCTGGAATGACTCGCAGTACGACGAGAACTATGGGGTCACGAACGGCAGTGGCGCGACGGAGATCATCGAGGCAAAAGGCAAACAGGTGGTCGACACGCCTGAGCTGCTTGCGAAGACGGAGGTCGTTTACGACAACGGCATCTTCTTCCTGCGCCTGGAAGGAAATTTCACTGACGAGCGCTACTACACTTATCTGAACGATCGGCCGGTCGAGGCGTACACGATCGTGAATGCCGGAGTTGGGTTGCGCATTCGTGACTTCGGCGTGATGGATACGATCACCATCCAAGGCGACGTGACGAATATCGGCGATGACAAGTACATCAGCACGATCGGCTCCGGCGGTTTCAGCAACAGTGATGCAGCTGGGACTTCCATGACCTTGCTGCGCGGTGCGCCCCGCCAATACTTCTTGTCAGTCAAAGCGCAGTTCTAAACCAGATCGCGGAGTGAACCACGGCTTTGCGTCGATGGACGGCGCAAGCCGTGTACGACACCATCCGAGCATGCTCTGTTGCCGGATCATCTGCCTCGTCCTCGGATCACTGTTCGCGCAGACACCTACGTTGGCAGATGTCTACGACTTCGCTCGTGCCCCGGCGTTCGATCGCGCCACCTTGTCACCCGATGGATTGAGGGTGAGTTTCATCGAACAACGCGGTGGCAAGCAGAGCGTCTTCGTTCGTGAAGTTACTGGTACAACGGCTCGCGCGACGCTCTCCGTCGAGCCGCCGCGTGAACGGATTCACGAATGTCAGTGGATCGATAGCCGCTATGTTCTTTGCGCGACGATCCTCACTGAACGCAAACAGCACACCATCGTCGAGTCGACCCGGCTCTATACGATCGATTCATCACTGTCCCGCGCGAAAGCACTAGCAAGTGCGTCGTGGCAGAACGCGAGCCTTGTCGATGCAACGCCGCATCGAGGCGAAGAGGCATTGGTGCAACACGATCCGGAGGGGCATGGTTTCCCTGAGGTCGTCGAGCTCAATGTAGTGACAGGAAAGTCGCGCGTTGTCTTGAAGTCCAAACCACCTGTGCGTAGTTGGATGAGCGACGGTCGGGGTAACGTGCGACTGGGTGTTGGATATGAGAAGTCGCGAGCCTCCGTACTCGCGCGAATGGCAGGTTCGCACGAGTGGCGGCAGATCATCGATCAGGACTTGTCCGACGTAGACGCCATCGGACCACTCGCACTCGGAGCAAATGATGCGCTGTTCGCACTCAAGCATCACAAGGGTCGGACCGCGCTTTTCAGAATGAACTTGATTGATCGATCGTCGGCTCGCGTGTTGTTCTCAGACTCGCTCTACGACGTCAGCGGCCCAGTCGAACTTCATCCTTCGACACGTGAGCTCCTTGCAGTCCGATATCTTGCCGAGAGCGCCACTTACAAAGCATTCGACGAAAACGAGGCGAAGCTGCGCGAGTGGATCGAAAGCCTGTTGCCGTCTGCTACCAACACGATCGCCTCGCGAAGTCTGGACAATCGCATAATGTTGATTGTGTCTAGCAGTGACACGAGTCCGCCGTCCGTCTTCTTCGCCGATGCTCAGCGTCGTCGACTCGAATTGCTTGCTCATCAATATCCGGAGCTCGAAGCGCAGTCCCTCGCTCCAACGACGGCGTTCATGTACGCCGCGCGTGATGGTCAGCGTATTCCCGCTTACCTGACCTTGCCGCGCGTCTCTAGGCAGCCGGCACGAGCGGTCGTACTGCCTCACGGCGGACCCGAGACGCGCGATGTAAAAGGCTTCAATCCGGTCGTGCAATTTCTCGCGGCGCAGGGGTTTGCAGTGTTGCAGATGAACTTCCGTGGTTCACTCGGTTACGGCGCAGGATTTGCTGCCGCGGGCGCACGCGAGTGGGGAGGTGTCATTCACAACGACATCACCGACGCAGCACGATGGCTTGTCGCGAACCGCATTGCCGATCCAGCGCACATTTGTATCGTTGGCATTAGCTTCGGGGGGTATGCGGCGTTGATGGGTGCCGTAAAGGAGTCGCAGTGGTATGCATGCGCAGCGAGTTTTGCCGGACCAGCTGACTTGATGGCTCTCGGGCGACATCTGGAGCGGAGCGCTCAAGCCGCACTCTGGCGTGAACGCCTCGGTAGCGACATGCGCGCGTTGTGGGAAACCTCGCCACTTGCTCACGCCGCTCGGAGTGAAACACCGATTCTGATCGTGCATGGTCTGCGAGACGCCGTCGTACCGGTGTCGCAATCGCGGCGACTTGCTCGCGAGCTCAAGCGTCAATCCAAGCCGCATGAATATGTCGAGCGCGCCGATTGCGACCATGACCTCACCGCCGAGTCATGCCGCTTCGCAGTGTTCACTGCGTTTCGAGATTTCATCCAAGGCGCAGGTGCGGCGAAAGAGTGAAGCGCGTCCGCTGTCACGCAACTTAAATCTAAGTCATTCATTCGCAACATCGCTGTCATGAACTCGGTTTCACTCGGGTGAAACGCTGCGATTGCGTGAAACCTTCCTGTAACAAAGCCTCCGTATAAAGCGTGGCCATCCGTCGAGCGTGTGTTTTGCAATCGACGAAGTGTTCGCACCTCAAACAACGGGAGAACCACGTGAACAAGTTTGCAGTTGCAACCGCAGTGGCGGCTGTCCTTTCGGCTTCGATGGGTAGCGCTCACGCTGCGAGCAACGATGAGCTCGCCGACATTCGCTCGCAGTTGCAAGGACTGCTGCAACGAGTCGACAAACTCGAGCAGGAAAATGCGGCGTTGAAAAGTGAGAACGAGAATCTCAAGGCACAGGACGATTACTTGAAGGCAGAGACGCGTGGTCTTCGCAAGGAAGCGGCGACACAAGCTGTACAAGTAAACAATACGAAAGGCGTGGAGTGGGCGAGCCGAGTCGCGGTGAAAGGTGATTTGCGCTATCGCTATGAGTACATCGGCGACGAAGCCGTGAATGGAGCCGGCGTGCAAGGCACGGCCGATCGCTATCGCGATCGCGTTCGTGCACGAGTGAACATCGAGACGCGTCCGACTGACACGATTACTGCGGTGATCGGCTTGGCGACGACCGAAGGCGGCGACCCGCGCTCTTCGAACCAATCGCTCGATGGCTCGTTCTCGCGTAAGAGCGTCGATCTTGATCTCGCTTACTTCGATTGGAAGTTCGCGTCGTGGGGCGATCTCATCGGCGGCAAGATGAAGCAACCCTTCGTGAAGGCGGGCCAGAGTCTTTTCTGGGACAACGACCTGAATCCTGAAGGTCTCGCGGTGACGTTCAATCGCGGACTGCTGTTCGGTTCGGCGTATAGCTTTTGGGTCGACGAGATCTCTGGCGCAGAGAACACCCGTACTTCGGATGTGATGCTGTATGGCGGTCAGGTCGGTTTGAAGTTCCCGTTCGGCAACAATTCGCTGATGGTCGCCGCCCACTACTACGATTTGAGTGCAGGCGAGGGACGCGCGCCGTTCTACAACGCAAGCTCGAACGGCAACACGACGGTCGGCGTCGGCACGCCTGCAACGCAAGTGCTCGTCAATGACTACGAGGTAGTCAACGTCATGGCGGAATTGAACCTGCTGCTCGGCGCAACGCCGTTGCAATTCTGGGTCGATGCCGCGCAAAACCAGGATCCAGAGGACTATGACACTGCATGGGCGGCCGGCGTGTTGTTCGGCAAGGCGAGTAACGCAAAGAGCTGGGAGCTCGGCACGTCGTATCAAGTGATCGAGAAGGATGCTCTATTCGGTCAGCTCATTGACTCCGACTTCGGCGGTGGCACGACGGACAGCGAAGGTTGGATCGTACGCGCCGGTTTTGCGCCGACGCGTAACTGGACGCTCAACGCGACGTACTTCATCAACAAGCGCAACATCGACGTCGGCACGGAATCGGACTACGACCGTCTGCAGTTGGATTTCAATCTGAAATTCTAAACTTTCGATGCTCGCCCGCGTCCTATGACGCGGGCCGGGCGCGGTCGCTTGCGTGTGCAAGGGGCAGCGGTTATACAACGCTTCAAGTCAATGCATATGAGTCCGCCATGGAAAAATCCGATCTGTCGCACCACATCCTCAGTCGCTACAACGATGATCTGGAGCGCGTGCGGACGAACGTGTTGCAGATGGGCGGCTTCGTTGAAGAGCAGTTGAAGCAGGCAGTCGAAGCGCTCGTGCAAGGCGACAGTCAACTGGGTGAACAAGTCGCACGCGGCGATCAGAAAGTGAATGCGATGGAAGTCGCGATCGACGACGACTGCAGCCGCATTCTTGCGACGCGCAGTCCCGCGGCCGGTGACTTGCGATTGATCGTTGCCGTCATCAAGACGATTACCGATCTCGAGCGGATCGGCGATGAAGCCGAAAAGATCGGTTACATCGGTTCACGACTCGCGGCTGTCGAACGTCCTGCCGATCGTTACCGCGAAATCAAACACCTCGGCCGAATCGTCGCGGACATGGTGCATGAATCGCTCGACGCTTTTGCGCGCATGGATGCCGAAGCGGCCGTTGCGGTTGCGAAGAAAGATCGCCTCGTCGATGAAGAGTACGAAGCGATTCAGCGTCAATGCATCACGTTCATGATGGAAGATCCGCGCACTATCCGTCGCGCGCTCGATGTCCTATGGGTTGCGCGTGCTCTCGAGCGCATCGGCGACCACGCGAAAAACGTTTGCGAGTACGTCGTCTACATGGTGTTCGGCAAGGACATTCGCCATTTGTCGCTCGAAGACGTCGAGCAACAGCTGCAAGCCCGCGTGCAGCGTCAACAGGGTGGCAGCGGAGCGGGCTGATTTCCGGCGCTCCTTGCCCGTAGAATGCGGGGAATGAGCGCCATCCTGACCAATCGCCGCATCGGCAACCTTCTCGGATTTCTCGCCTGTGCGGGGCTCATGGCCTACGCCCTATTCGCACAACACGTGCTTGGTCTTGCACCGTGTCCGTTGTGTATCTTCCAGCGCGTCGCCGTCATTAGTGTGGGCGTGCTGTTTCTGATGGCTGCGCTTCACCATCCAGGAACGACTGGCGCTCGCGTTTATGGCGTGCTCATCGGCGTCGCGGCGCTCTGCGGGATTGGCATCTCCGCACGACACATTTGGATTCAGGCACAACCGCCGGGAACGGTTGCGGCTTGCGGCGCCGACTTGGATTTTCTGCTCGACATCATGCCGATCACGCAGGTCGTGCAGAAGGTGCTCACGGGTTCGGGCGAGTGCGGCAAAGTGGATTGGACCTTCCTTGGTCTGTCGATGCCGTGGTGGGTGCTGATCTCGCTCGTTGCGCTTGCAGGCTGGGCTGCATTCGCTAACTTCCGCCGCAGCTGAGCGCGCGGCCTCACTTCGCTAGCAGCAATTCCATGACGCGTTCATAGACGAGCGAGAGCTTGTCGACATCGGCAACGCGCACGCTCTCGTTCACCTTGTGTATCGTTGCGTTGATCACGCCGAGCTCGACGACCTGAGCCCCAGTGGGCGCGATAAATCTTCCATCTGACGTGCCGCCCGTCGTCGACAGTTCAGGTTTGCGACCTAAATGCTCATCGACCGCACGCTGTACTGCTTCCGACAACTTTCCTGGCGGAGTGAAGAAGGGCAGGCCCGACACAAACCACTCGAGCGTGTAATTCACTTTGTGACGATCGAGGATTTCAGTGATCGTCTGCTGCAGTCGTTCGACCGTTTGCTCCGTCGAGAAGCGGATGTTGAACCGCAGCTTGAGTTCGCCAGGAATGACGTTCGGTGCACCCGTGCCGGCGCTGATGTTCGAGATCTGAAATGTCGTGGGCTGAAAAAATTCGTTGCCCTTGTCCCACGTGCGGCTCGCGAGTTCGGCGAGTGCCGGTGCGACCGAGTGCACGGGATTGTCGGCCAGATGCGGATACGCGACGTGACCTTGAACGCCGTGCACCGTGAGCTTGCCTGACAACGATCCGCGACGGCCGATCTTCACCATGTCGCCGAGCGCTTCGTTGCTCGTCGGCTCACCGACAATGCACCAATCGATTTTTTCTTGGCGGCCGTTCAGAACTTCCATCACGCGACGAGTGCCGTCCACGGAAGGACCTTCTTCATCACTCGTCAGCAAAAAGGCGATCGTGCCGTCGTGTTCCGGGTAACGCGTAACGAATCGCTCGGTCGCCGTGATCATCGCGGCGAGTCCACTCTTCATGTCCGCAGCGCCGCGGCCGTAGAGCATTCCATCTTTGATCACGGGCTCGAATGGATCGGTCTGCCACTCATCGCGCGGTCCGGTCGGCACGACGTCCGTATGACCTGCGAAGCACAACAGCGGTCGACCTTTGCCACGACACGCCCAGATGTTTTCCACCGGGCCGAACGGCATGCGCTCGACACGAAAGCCGATGCGCTCCAGTCGTTCGCCGATGACTTGTAAGCATCCCTGGTCTTCCGGACTGACCGACGGACGGCGAATCAGATCGCAGGTCAGGGCAAGGGTCTCGGTCGACGCGGTGGAAATGGACAACTGGGGCTCCGGCAAGGCGAGGACGGAAAGGCGCCGACTTATAACGAAGGCAGTTAGTGCCGGCAAGCGCCCCAGCGGATGACGTGTTTGTTACAGATCCGCGAATGGACGCCCAACGGGACGAAAGAAGCGTGTCCGTGTAACACGACTGTCATTGAAGGTCTGCAGACTCGCCGCAGGTTGAATCAGGCGCTCGTGCAGCGGTGCTCGAGCGACATCTACAAACGAGGATCAAATCCATGAAGTTGTGGCACAAGTTCGGCGCGTCGATGATGTTGAGCGGCTTGGCCGTTGTCGCGACTCCCCACCCGGCGGCGGCACAGGGCGTGGTCAAGATGGACGGATCCAGCACGGTGTTTCCGATTGCTGAAGCCGTCGCCGAGGAGTTTCAGATCCAAAAGCGCGGCAAGGTCCGCGTGACCGTCGGAATCGCTGGCACGGGCGGTGGCTTCAAGCGCTTCTGCCGTGGCGAGACGGATATCTCGAATGCATCGCGCCCCATCCTCAAAGAGGAAATGGAAGCCTGTCGTGCCGCCGGGATCAAGTACATCGAGCTCCCGGTTGCCTTCGATGCGCTGACCGTCGTCGTAAACCCCCAGAACACCTGGGCGAAGTCGCTGACGCCCGCGGACCTGAAGAAAATGTGGGAGCCCGCCGCGCAAGGTCGCATCACGAAGTGGAATCAAGTGCGCGCAGACTTTCCTGCCGAGCCGATCATGATGTTCGGTCCTGGTGCAGATTCAGGCACGTTCGACTATTTCACCGAAGCAGTAAACGGCAAGGCGAAGGCAAGCCGTACTGATTTCCAGGCGAGCGAAGACGACAACGTGATCGTGCAGGGCGTGAGCTCGAATAAAGGTGCAATCGGCTATTTCGGTTTCGCGTACTACATCGGCAACAAGGACCGTATCAAGGCGGTTCCCATTCAGAACAAGAAGGGGACACCGGTCACGCCGAACATAGAAGCCGTGATCGACGGCAGCTACGAGCCGCTTTCTCGTCCGCTGTTCGTCTATGTGAAAGAAACATCGGCGCAGCGTCCCGAAGTCAAAGAGTTCGTGCAATTCCTGCTCGGTGAAGGCGCCGATCTCGCGAAGGAAGTTGGTTACGTGCCGCTGCCGCAGCAGGCCTATCAGCTCGCACTGAAGCACTTCAACGAAAAGAAAATGGGCACAGTGTTCGGTGGCGTGCCCGAAGTCGGCGTGACGATCGATGCGTTGCTCGCTCGCGAAGGCAAGCTCTGACATCGCCATCGAGGTGCAGCGAGCGGAGAGGTTCCTCTGCTCGCTGCTGCGACGCACTGATCTAAATGTCAACGGTCGACCGACGACCGACTAACGATTAAAGTGCGCCCCGCAGTTTGCAGGGGTGCGAAGTTACCGCGAATGCGGTCAGCGTGAGCTGAAAGGTTTCTACATTGAGCGAGGCGATCTCCAAACCCGGCATCTCGCGCAAGGCATTGCGCTATCGCAAGTTGCGCGACCGGATCATCGAATCCCTACTCGTCGCCTCGGGCCTCGTTGCAGTCTTCACGACGCTCGCGATCGTCGCGATTCTGCTCATCGAATCGACTGCGTTCTTCGAACACGTGTCGCTCATCGAATTCTTCACGGACACGATGTGGACGCCGCTCTTCGCCGATGCTCACTACGGCATCCTTCCCTTAGTTGCAGGCACACTGACCACGACCATGGTCGCGTTGCTCGTTGCTGTGCCGCTCGGCACGACGATTGCGATTTACCTGAGTGAATTTGCGCCGTATCAAGTGCGCGAGTCCGTTAAGCCGGTGCTCGAGCTGCTCGGTGCAGTGCCGACGGTTGTCTACGGCTATTTCGCTTTGACGATGGTGACGCCGGTCCTGCAGTACTTCATGCCGGAGCTGCCGGGGTTCAACATGTTGAGTGCGGGACTTGTCATCGGTTTGATGATCGTTCCGTACGTGAGTTCGGTGAGCGAAGACGCGATGCGAGCCGTGCCGCGCTATATGCGCGAAGGCTCGTATGCAATGGGCGCGACTCGATTACAAACGGCGTTGCGCGTCGTTGTGCCAGGCGCGTTCTCCGGTCTCGCCGCGGCATTCATTCTCGGTATCTCTCGTGCCGTCGGCGAAACGATGGTCGTCGCCATCGCCGCGGGCATGCAGCCGAACTTCACTTTCGATCCGCGGGAGCCGGCCGCAACGATCACGGCTTACATCGTTCAAGTCAGTCTCGGCGATCTGCCTCACGGCAGCATCGGTTATCAAAGCATTTTCGCCGCAGGTCTCGTGCTGATGTTCATCACGCTGATCTTCAACGTCGTGGGCTTCTCGCTCACACGTAAGTTCCGGGAGGCTTACTGATGAGCGCTCAAGTCGCTCCTTACCGGAATGTCGATCTACTGCGGCAGGGCTTGTCTCGCCGCAAGATGCTCGATCAGCTGTTCGTGATCGTTGGCCTCATCGTGATGCTCGCCTGCTTGCTTGTTCTCGCGGTGCTGTTCATCGATTTGATCCGCGACGGTTCGTCGCGGTTCGGCTGGGACTTCTTCACGAACTTCGCATCGCGCCGTCCGGAGCGCGCGGGCATTCTTGCGGCATGGGTCGGCACGTCACTCATCATGTTGGTTACTGCGATGTGCGCGGTGCCCGTTGGGGTTGCCGCTGCGATCTATCTCGAGGAATACGCGCCGAAGAACTGGTTTACGGCGATCATCGAGATCAACGTCACGAATCTCGCCGGTGTGCCTTCGATCGTTTACGGTCTGCTCGCGCTGGGCTTGTTCGTGTATCAGTTCGATTTAGGTCAGAGCATCGCGGCTGCGGGTCTCACCCTCGCTTTGTTGATTCTGCCGATCGTGATCGTTGCAACGCGCGAATCGATTCGGTCGGTTCCTAAGGCGATTCGCGAAGCCGCATACGGACTAGGGGCCACGCGCTGGGAAGTGACGAAGGATCACGTGCTGCCGTATTCAACGGGCGGCATCCTCACGGGCATGATCCTCGGCCTGTCGCGCGCGATCGGCGAAACCGCACCGATCATCACGATCGGTGCGTTGAGCTTCATCGCGTTCCTGCCTCAGTCACCGATTCAGAGCGAATTTCCGTTCATCTCGTTTCAGTGGTTGGATGAGCCGTTCACCGCAATGCCGATCCAGATGTTCAATTGGGTTTCGCGTCCGGATCCCGAGTTCCAAGCGAACGCAGCGGCCGCGGGCGCCATTCTTCTCGCGATGACGCTGATGATGAACGCGGTTGCGATTTGGATTCGCTACCGCTTCCGCAAGAAGATCAACTGGTGATCGCATAGCCCGCCGCGCACGCCACTGAGCCTCACATTTGAGTAAGCCTATGGAAACGACCACCGCACGATCCGCGAGTCCTTCGCAGGAGAGTCCCTTGCAGCAAGACGGTTCCAACAAGAGCGCCGCCGGCCAGACGAGCGCGCCGCGCATCTCGATCGCCGTCGACGATACGCGCAAGGTCCGCACGCTGAACGTCAAAGCGGCTGTCGATAATCTCAACTTCTATTACGGCGAACATCGCGCGCTGAAGAATCTGACGATTCCGATCGCCGACCGCCAAGTGACTGCCCTCATCGGGCCTTCCGGTTGCGGGAAGAGCACGTTCCTGCGCTGCTTCAATCGCATGCATGATTTGCAACCCGGCACTCGTTACGAGGGCAGCATCACGTTGCATCCGGACAACTTGAATTTGGTCGGCGCGGGCGTCGATCCGATCGAAGTCCGTATGCGAATCGGCATGGTGTTTCAGAAGCCAAATCCCTTTCCGAAATCAATCTTCGAAAACGTCGCGTACGGTTTGCGGTTGCGTGGTGTACGCAGTCGGGCAACGCTCGCTGAAGAAGTCGAGAAGGCGCTGCGCGGCGCTGCGCTTTGGGATGAAGTGAAAGATCGTTTGGCCGATTCCGCACTCGCGCTCTCAGGCGGCCAGATGCAGCGCCTGTGTATCGCTCGTGCGCTGGCGACAACGCCTGAAATCTTGTTGTTCGACGAACCGACCTCGGCGCTCGATCCAATCGCAACTGCGAAAATCGAAGAGTTGATTTCGACTCTGCGCGATCAGGTGACCGTGTTGATCGTGACACACAACATGCAACAAGCGGCGCGTGTGTCTGACTACACCGCGTTCATGTACTTGGGCGAGCTCATCGAATTCGACGAAGCCGCGAAGATCTTCACGAACCCGAGCAAGAAGGCGACGGAAGATTACATCACCGGACGCTACGGGTGATGTAGTGACACAAGTGATGGACGTGATGGAGGCAAAACCTTCCAACAATCACTCATATCACTGCTATCACTTTCGTCACTTCGTGAAATGACGCTCCAGACCCAAGACCCCGCGGAGGGCCACACGGCCAAGATGTTCGACACCGCGCTGTCGAGCTTGCGCCTGGAGGTGGTGTCGATGGGCGGGCTTGCGATTGATCAAGTCGCGACCGCGGTACGCGCGCTCCTCGAAGGCGATGCGGATCTTGCGAAGCTCGTTCTCACGCGCGAAACACAGCTGAACGATTTCGAACGCACGATCGACCGCGAGGCCTTCCGGGTGATCGCTTTACATCAACCAATGGCTGGCGATCTGCGGATGGCGAAGGCAGTCTCGCGCATCGTCGTGGAACTTGAGCGCGTCGGTGACGAGGCGAAGAAAATCGCGAAATTCGCAACTCGCGTCGCAACTGGCGAGCCGCACGGTCCGGTGCGAGCCGTGGCTCGCTTCCTCAAACACATGGCCGAACTCACGGGCGGCATGCTGCGCGATGCAGTGCGTGCGCTCGATGAGGCGAATCTGGATCTCGCCCGCGGCGTCACGAGTAAAGACTCAGAGCTCGACGCAGAATTCGCTGCTGCGCTTCGTCAGCTGCTCACGTTAGCGATGCAAGATCAGCGCTTTCTCGGTGCAACGATCGACACCGTCTTCGCACTCAAAGGTCTGGAGCGAATCGGCGATCACGCGAAGAACATCGCCGAGCAAGTCGTCTTCGTCGCGAGCGGGGAAGACGTGAGGCATAGAAAGGGAAACGTGACAGGGTAACGAAGTGACGGAGTGACGAAGACAGACGCTCAGATCCGTTCTGACTTTGTCACTCCGTCACCTTGTCACTTCGTCACCTGCGCTAATCGCGCAGCAACTCATTGATACTCGTCTTCGCTCGCGTCTGCTTATCGACACGCTTCACGATCACCGCACACGACAAGCTGTAGCGTCCATCGGCTGAAGGCATCGAGCCCGGGACGACGACGGAGCCTGCCGGCACGCGACCGCGTAACACGACGTCGTTCTCACGATCGTAAATACGCGACGTTGAGCTGATGAACACACCCATCGAGAGGACCGAGCCTTCTTCGACGATCACACCTTCGACGACTTCGGAGCGTGCGCCGATGAAACAGTTGTCCTCGATGATCGTCGGGCTTGCTTGCAGCGGCTCCAATACACCGCCGATGCCGACGCCGCCCGAGAGATGCACGTTCTTGCCGATCTGAGCGCATGAGCCGACGGTGGCCCACGTGTCGACCATAGTGCCTTCGCCAACATACGCGCCAATGTTCACGTACGACGGCATGAGCACGGCGTTCGAAGCTACGAACGCGCCGCGACGCACGATCGCGTGCGGTACGACGCGTACGCCATCGGCGCGGAAGCGAGCTTCGTCGTAGTCGGCGTGTTTCAGCGCGACCTTGTCGTAGAAGTTCGTGTAGCCCGCGGGCATCAGATGGTTGTCGTTCAAACGGAATGACAACAGCACCGCTTTCTTCAGCCATTCATTGACACGCCACTCGCCGTCGATTTTTTCGGCAACTCGCGCCTTGCCACTGTCGAGGAGAGCGATCGCTTCTTCGACTGCATTGCGCACGTCGCTCGGTGCGTTCTTCGGCGATAGCTGCGTGCGTTGTTCGAATGCGGATTTGATAGTGTCGATGAGAGAAGCAGTCATCGCTCGCGCCGTAGAGTTGTGGGGGCGCGAATTCTAACGAAGTTGTCCGCCCCATGTATGCAATCGCGCGAACCGACTATCGCGATGATGCGACGTAGTCGCGAATGCGCTCGGCTGCGGTCACGCATTCAGCGAGTGTCGCGACCAATGAGATGCGTACGCGACCACGACCCGGATTGCCGGCCGCACTGTCGCGAGCGATAAAACTGCCGGGAAGCGTGGTCACATTTTTCTGCTCGAACAGACCACGTGTGAAGCGCTCATCATCGCCTACCGCCAGCCACAAATAGAAACTCGCCTCAGGCATCTCGACATCCATCACTTCGCGCAAGATCGGCATGACCTTCGCGAATTTTTCGCGATACAAACGCCGGTTCTCGATGACGTGCGCGTCATCGTCCCACGCTGGAATGCTCGCGAGTTGGACGTACTCAGGCATCGCGCAACCGTGATACGTGCGATAGAGCAGAAAAGGTTTGATCAACTTCGGATCGCCGGCAACGAAGCCGGAACGTAGGCCGGGCACGCTGGAGCGTTTCGACAGACTGTGAAACACGAGACATCGATCGAAATTCGAACGCCCGGTCGCAACTGCAGCTTCGAGCAGTCCAGTCGGAGGTTGCGATTCGTCGAAGTACAGTTCGCTATAGCACTCGTCCGACACGATGATGAAGTCGTAGCGATCCGCGAGCTCGAGCGCGTGTTTCAAGTAGGCGATGTTCGCGACAGCACCCGTGGGATTGCCTGGCGAGCACAGAAATAACAACTGACATCGCTTCCAAACGTCTTCCGGAACACGATCGAGATCGGGCAGCGAAGTCCCGCCGCCGCGCGTGCTCGAGTCATCGCCCTGCGGGATGTAGTACGGCTCTGCGCCTGCAAGCAGCGTTGCGCCTTCATAAATTTGGTAGAACGGATTCGGCATCACGACGAGCGGATTGCGGCTGCGATCGGTCAGCGCTTGCACGACGGCAAATAATGCTTCTCGTGTGCCGTTTGCTGGCAGCACCATTGTCTCTGGATCCACTGCGCCAGCAGGCAACTTGAATCGACGCGTGAGCCAGTTGGCAACCGACGCACGAAACTGCGGCAGACCCGCAGTGAGTGGATAACTGCCGAGCGTGTGCAGATTGTTGCGAAGCGCATCGAGGATGAAGGCCGGCGGTGTGTGGCGCGGCTCGCCGATGTACAGCGCAATCGGAGAAAGATCGCTCGGAGGTTGCGCACCGGCGAGCAGCGCACGCAGGCGTTCGAACGGATACGGCCACAGCCGCGACATCGCAGGATTCGTATTCATCTCGTTCTCGGTAGAACGGGCCGAGCTTTACTCGGCCCGTGAGCTTCGTTATTCGCGGCGATCGAGCGCGGTCGTTAAGCTTTGCGCGAGGCGCTGCCGCGCGTCGACATCAAGCGGCTGACGTTTCGAGTCGCTCACATAGAACACGTCTTCCGCACGCTCGCCGACCGTCATGATTTTCGATGTGTAGATGTCGACGCCTTCGTTCCAAAACACCTGCGCGACTTGCGACAACAAACCGGGTCGATCCCCCGCGATCAACTCGATGATCGTGCGTTGATTGAGCGGGTCTTCGCTGAAGTTGATTTGGGTTGGCGTCGAGAACATGCGCACTTGTCGTGGCGCACGGCGCGTGACCGTCACCGCCGCATGATCTGGCTTTGCGAGAACGCGCATGAGCTGTTGTTCGATGTCACGAACGCGTGCGCTATCGCCGATGTCGGCGCCAGTGTCTTCGAGCACGTGATACACATCGACGCTGAAGCCATCAGCCGTCGGCGTGATCCGCGCATCGACGATGTTCAGACCGAGCTGATCGAGTAGGGCGGTCGTGCGAGCGAAGCTGTGTTGCGTTTGGATTGTATAAGTCGTGATCGCGGTGCCGCCACGTTCGCTTCGTTGCGCGGACACGAGCGATGACGTGTCACCCGGATCCCGCTCCGCCAGAAGTTGTGTGTGCCACGCAATCTCTTCTGGCGTGTGACGCAAGAAATAGGTGTCGGTGAAGCGCTGCCACAGTTCGTCGACCTTCTCGGCCGCGAAGCCGGCTCGTGCCAGCAGGGCTCGTGCGTTCGTTTGTGTCTCGGCGATCAGCTCGTCTTGATCGATCGGGCTTTCCAGTCCGCGTCGCAGCGCCTGCTTCGTGCGCTCGTAGAACTCCGCGAAGAGCGATGCTTTCCAGTTGTTCCACAACTTCGGATTCGTGCCGCGCACGTCCGACACCGTGAGCACATACAAGTAATCCAAGTGCGTTTGATCGCCGACGTGTTTCGCGAACTCGTGGATGATCGCCGGATCGCTGATGTCTTTCTTCTGTGCAGTGACCGAGAACACGAGATGGTTCTTTACGAGCCACGCGACGAGACGGGCGTCGTAGCGAGAGAGCCCTTGCTCCAAGCAGAAGGCCTCCGCATCGACCGCGCCCAGCTCCGAATGATCGCCGCCACGACCCTTCGCGATGTCGTGGAAGATCGCTGCGAGATACGCGAGTTCCTGTTTCGGTAACGACTGCATGATGCGCGACAGATTCGGCAGCTCATGGTCGTACTTCGGCATTGCGAGACGACGCAGATTGCTCACGACGAAGAGCGTGTGCGCATCGACGGTGTACGCATGGAATAGGTCGTATTGCATGCGACCGACGATGCGGCCGAATGCAGGAATGTAGCGACCGAGCACACCGTACAGATTCATGCGGCGTAGTTCGTGCGTCACACCCACCGGCGCGCGCAGGATCTCGAAGAACAAACGGTGATTGCGCGGATGCTGACGAAACTCTTCGTCGATCAACCACAGATGACGAGTGAGCTGTCGGATCGTTGACGCACGTACGCCCCGAATTTCGGGTTGCTGCTCGATGACAACGAACAGCTCGAGCAACGCGGATGGATAACGATCGAAGACGTCTTCGCTTGTGATTTCGACGAAGCTGTTGCGGATCTGGAAACGTGCGTTCACCGGAATCGGCGCGACGTTCGGATCCGTCAAGATCGCTTCACGGAACAGCTGCAGCAACATTTCGTTGAGCAGGCTGATGTCCATCGCCGTGCGGTAGTAACGCTGCAT